>WNGE01000276.1_pt1 | contig 66236 bp, 65 predicted proteins | sample 5400651 | NCBI WGS metagenome assembly WNGE01 (sample SAMN13153370, study PRJNA577476) | soil metagenome | isolation source: 60 cm soil or saprolite under grassland replicate 2 | place: USA:California | collected 2016-06-15 | reverse complement strand
CAAGGCCGAACGCTTCATCCGCACCCTGCTCGGCGGCTGGGCCTACGGCGCCATCTACGGCAACAGCGACGAGCGCCGCCTCGCACTCGCCGGCTGGCTCGACTTCTACAATCGCCGACGACCACACGGCTCCCTCAGCACCAACCGCCGCTACAGCGGCTGGAGGCGCTCAGCAGGAACAACCTGGCTGGGTCTTACACCTAGGTGTCGCTGACCGCTACCTCCTCGCGCGGCCAGATGACGACGTCCTGACGCGCCGAGTAGTGGAGGACGGGATCGCCCTCGAGTCGCACCCAGTCCGGCGCCATCGTGTTCAGCTCGATCGTGGCCTCGGCGGGCTGAAGCGGCCATGGACGGTGGTGGATGTCGGCGCGGAAGAGCCGCCCGTCGTCCTCGGCGTAGAGGCAGTATCGCTCCGTGAGGAAGTGCTCGAGCGAGCCCGGCTCCGCGTTGAAACGTTCGCCTACCGCTGCGTAGGAGCCGCTGAACGCCCGGCCGTCGTCGCGCGCGCAGTCGTAGACGATCCAGCTGTCGCGCCGGCGCAACGTGATGGTGGCGCGGAAGAACGGGAGCCGGTAGAGCCGCCGAGCCGCCTCGACCACCAGCTGACTCGACGCGTCGAGGCTCAGGAACCAGATCCCCGGCCGCAGGTCGAGGGTGACGTACGTCCGGACATTGAGCTCGAAGAAGCTCGAAACCAGCGGGAGCGGAACCATCCCCCGTGCGCGGAGCCCGGTGACTGCGAAGGGCGTCACGCCGAGCCACGCAGAGCCGTCGTACTCGTCCACGTCGAGACCGTCGGGGAGGTGCTCGCGCAGAGCTTCGGAGGACACGCGCCAGTGGGCGAACAGCTGGTCGTCAAGGGTCTGGCCCAGCACCCAGGAGCGGTGCGGGAGCGGCCACGGGCGATGGGCCGCCTCCTCCAGCGACGAGGCCTGGCGAACCGGCGCCTCCAGCAGGCCGAACGTCGGCGCTAGAGATTCCCTCGAAGCGCCTGCTCGCGCTCGATCGCCTCGAACAGGGCCTTGAAGTTCCCGTCCCCGAAGCCGCGCGCCCCGTGGCGCTCGATCACCTCGAAGAAGAGGGTCGGCCGGTCCTGCGCGGTCTTCGTGAAGATCTGCAGCAGGTACCCGTCGTCGTCGCGGTCCGCGAGGATCCCGAGCCGCTTGAGATCGGCGTAGTCCTCCTCGATCTCGCCGACGCGCTCGCCCACGTCGTCGTAGTACGCGGTCGGCGTCTGCAGGAAGATGACGCCGCTCCGCTGGAGCGCCTCCACGGTCTCGACGATGTTCGACGACGTCAGCGCCACGTGCTGGACGCCCGGGCCGTGGTTGAACTCGAGGTACTCCTCGATCTGGCTCTTCCGCTTCCCCTCCGCCGGCTCGTTGATCGGGAACTTGATCTTCCCCTCGCCGTCCGTCATCACCTTGGACATCAGGGCCGAGTACTCGGTGGAGATGTCCTCGTCGGAGAAGTGGAGCATCTCCGTCATCCCGAAGACGCGCTCGTAGAACTCGACCCAGTACTCCATCCGGCCGAGCTCGACGTTGCCGACGACGTGGTCGATCGCGAGCAGCCCGACGCCGCCGTCCGCGCCGTTCGTGGACTGGGCCACGTAGCCGGGGAGATAGACGCCGGAGTAGTCGGTCCGATTCACGAACGTGTGGACGACGTCCCCGTAGGTCGCAATCGTGGCGAGCTCGACGCGGCCCGCCTCGTCCTCCTCCCAGCGGGGCTCGGCGATCCCGCGGGCGCCGCGCTGGACCGCCTCGCGATACGCCTCCCGGGCGTCGGGAACGGTCAGCGCGATGTCCTTGACCCCGTCGCCGTGCTGGCACGAGAACTCGTTGATCGGGGAGTCCCGGCGGAGGCCGCTCGAAACGACAAGGCGGATCTCGCCCTGCTGCAGGAGGTAGGAGGCTCGATCGCGCACGCCGGTCTCGGGACCGGCATACGCGGTGCGCCGGAAGCCGAGCGCGTGCTCGTACCAGTACGCGGCCTGCTTGGCGTTCCCGACGCAGAGCTCGACGTGGTCCCAGCCGTCGAGCGGCATGAAATCCGCGTTCTGCCCCATGCGTCGAGAGTCTACTCCGCGCAGAAGCGCGTTCCGGGTCGGCGAGAGCAGACGGACGCGCGGGCAGAGCCCCCGCGTCCTGATGGTCGGCGCCGCCGAGTCGGCGCCTTCCAGAAGCTTACTCCGCCCTCGTCGGAGGCGCCGCCGCCGGGGCCGCGATCTCCTCCGTCACGTCCTCGAACCCGCGGCGGAGGCGGACGTCCTTCACCCAGGCGAGCACGATCGGCAGCACGAGCGCCGACACGCACATGCCCGCAAAGAATGCCGGGCGCAGCGCGTGCGCCAGCGTCACCCGCGCAGCTCCGTGCAGGCGGTGGACGACGAAGCCGCTGCGCCCGGCGTTCGCCGGCAGCCCCTGATTGACGATCACGCCCATGATCGTGACCCCGAGCGTGCCGCCGATCGAGCGCGCGAACTGCGTCAGCGCCGTCGCCGAGCCGATCGACTCGCGGGGCACCGCGTTCTGCACGGTGAGCACGAAGACCTGCAGCATCAGCCCGAGCCCGACGCCCGCGATCACCATGTTCCGTGCCGCCTCGCGGTTGGTCGTGTGCACGCCCATCCGCCAGAGCAGCACCATGCCGGCCGTCAGGACGATCGGCCCTGCGATCGCGTTCGGGCGGGTCTTGCCGCTGCGGGAGACCCACTGGCCGGAGATGAAGCTCGCGGTGACGGCGCCGAGCATCAGCGGCGTGAGCACGACGCCCGACGAGGTGGCAGACGTCCCGATCACGCCCTGGACGAAGAGCGGGACGAAGGAGATCGTCCCGAACATCGCCATCCCGACGAGCGCCATGCAGGCGAGGCACGACGCGACCACGGGGTTCCGCAGCAGCGAGAACGGCAGGATCGGCTCGGGAATTCGACGCTCGTACAGCAGAAAGGTCGCGAAGGCGGCGGCGGCCACGGAGAGCGCGCCGACGACGTGCCCGCTCGTCCACGCGTACTGGCTCCCGCCCCAGACGAGGCCGAGCAGCAGCGGCGTCGCGCTCGCAGCCAGCAGCGCCGCTCCGCCCCAGTCGATCGACCGCTCGGCCTGCGGCGCTCGACGCGGCATCGTCACGGAGATGACCGCGAGCGCGAGCGCGCCGACGGGGAGGTTGACGTAGAAGATCCACCGCCACGTCGTGTGGTCGACGATCAAGCCACCCACGGCCGGCCCGCGGATCGACGCCGAGCCGAAGACGGCGCCGATCAGGCCCTGGTAGCGGCCACGGTCGCGCGGCGGCACGATCACGCCCACGACCGCAATCGCGAGCGGAATCAGCCCACCGGCGCCGAGCCCCTGAATCCCGCGGAAGATCACCAGCTGCGTCATGTTCTGGGCGATGCCGCAGAGCGCCGAGCCGGCGAGGAAGACCAGGATCGCGAACAGGAAGAGCCGCTTCCGTCCGTAGACGTCGCCGAGCTTCCCGTACAGCGGAACGGTGACGGTGCTCGCGAGCATGTAGGCCGTGAACACCCACGTGTACTGCGAGAGGCCGCCGAGATCGGAGACGATCCGCGGCAGCGCGGTCGCGACGATCGTCTGGTCGAGCGCCGCGAGGAAGAGCGCGACCATCAGCCCCGCGTAGATCGCGAGGATCCTGCCGATCGTGAAGCGGTAACCGGGCGGCTTCTGGGCGAGTCGCTCGCGCAGCGAGCCCATGCTCTGGACGTTAGTCAGCGTCGGGCGCCGGCGGTCGAGTCCTCGGTGCGATCGCGATCCCGCCCGCGAGCGCCAGGCCACCGGCGACCTGCACCATCGTGATCTTCTCCGAAAGGACGATCAGCGCCACGATCGCCGCGAGGAAGGGCTGGAGGTTCGCGAACAGCGAGGCCCGCGACGGCCCGACCCGGTCGATCGCCGTGAACCAGAGCAGGTTCGTCGTCACGAGTGGCCCGAGCACGGCGAACGCGAAGCCGAGCCAGACGAGCCAGCCGAAGTCCCAGTGCTGCCGCCCGAGCTGCGGCGCCCCCGCAGCGAAGAGCAGGACGGTCACGAACAGCAGAAACGCGGAGCTGAGACGAAAGGGGGAATACCGCCGCATCAGCGGCGCGATCGCGACGGAGTAGGCCGCCCATGTCGCTGCGCCGCCGACGGCGAGCGCGTCGCCCTTCAGGTTCGTCGAGAGCTTCCCCCCGGAGCCGACCGCCACGAGCGCGACACCGCCGAACGACAGCAGGGCCGCGATCCAGAACCTGAGGCTTTGCCGCTCGACGCCGGTGCCGCGGGCGAGCAGCCCGGTCCAGATGGGGAGCGTTCCGAAGAGGAGGGCGGTCGTCGTCGCCGTGGTCAGGTCGAGCGCGTAGACGAAGCAGAGTTGATTGGCGAAGAGGACGACGACGCAGCCGGCGGCGAAGGGGATGTCGCGCCGCGCGATCCGCAGGGATCCCTCCCAGGCGAGCGTGATGCCGGCGAAGACGAGCGCCGCCGCTGCGTAGCGGACGGCGGAATACGAGAGCGGGCGGAGCCCCTGGTCGAGGATGTACTTCGAGACGGTGAAGTTGAGCGCCCAGAGCGACACCGTCGCCAGCAGCATCAAATCGGCCGTGGGACGCCGCATTGGAGCGACGCTACCCACCAAAGCTATCCCCCTATCGGGTGAGGGGAGGCGGCCTGTGTAACCCGACCTTAGATGTGTGCCGCTCCGGCTTGTCCTCTGGCTGGTCGTACCCTGCCTCGCCGGCGGGGCGCTCGGCGTTTCCTTCGCCAGCCGGCCGGCTCCGTCTCCGGTTCAGGTGGCGGCGCCGCAGATGCAGGTCGTCCGCCGGACGGCGCTCCCGCCGGCGCGGGTTTACCGTGACACGCATCTGCGACCGGGTCTCATGGCCCTGCCGGCATCAACCGCCGCCCCTTCGACGCTGCTGGGCACGTCCGCCTCAACCGCGGCGGCGCCGGCCGCAGGCCAGAGCGACGTCATGGCCTTCACGCCCGGAGACCGCGCGTTCGCGGAGTCCGCGAGTCCGGGCCCGACCGAGACGACGCCGTTCACGACGAGCACGCCCGGCACGAGCACCGAGCCCACGCCGACGACAACTGTCTCCACGACGCCGATCACGATCTCCGACGTCCACACCGTCTCGCTGATGCCGTTCTCAGCCACGATCGCGTGGCGCACGAGCGAGCCGGTCGCCTCGCGAATCGCCTACGGCCTCGGCACCCCGACGCTCTGGTCTGCTGACGGGCCCGCCGCGCTGGAGCACGTCGCCGAGGTCGCCGGCCTGACCTCCTCCAGCTCCTGGAACGTCTGGGTCACGGCGCACGCCGACGACGGTCGAACCGCGACGGAGCCGTTCATGTTGACGACGCCGCCGCTGACCGGCGGCGTGACCGCATCGACCGAGGGCGGCGCCTTCCGGATCAATGCGCAGCCGTACTTCCCGACGATCGTGTGGAACGCGTGCCCGGACGCCCTGCCGAAGCTGATGTCACTCGGGATCGACCTCTTCATGGCGAACGCGTGCGGCAACGCGTCCGAGCAGGCGCCGGTCATCACCGGCCGCGGCTTTGCGCTCTCCAACGCACGCAAGGCACCGGAGTCAGGCGCAGTCGGTACGTACCTCCCGGACGAGTGGGACACCTTCCTTCCCGGAAACCTCACCGCCGACGCGGCGCACAAGCTCGCACCGTCGAACGGCGCGCCGGGGCCGCGCTTCCTCACCCTGACCAACCATTTCTACAGCCGCGCCGAGCCGCTCCCGCAGGGCCGCGGTATGTATCCGGCTCTGATCGAGATCGCCGACGTCGTCGGCTTCGACCTCTACCCGCTCCAGAACTGGTGCCGGTGGGAGAGCTTCGGCGACGTCTTCGAGTCGCAGCGCGAGCTCGTGACGCTGGCGCGCGGGCGGCCGACGTTCCAGTGGATCGAGGCGCGGCACATGGACTGCCACGATCCCAAGCTCGATCCCTCGCCCGACACGGTCCGCGCCGAGACCTGGCTCGCGATCGCCGGAGGCGCCCATGCGATCGGCTACTTCCCGAACGACTGGAGCGCCGAGGTCGACAGCGAGATCGCACGCTCGAAGCGCGAGATCCAGAGCCTCGTTCCGGCGCTGCTCGAGCCGGCGATTGCAGCCCAGGCGAGCAACCCGCAGATCAAGGTCAGCGCCCGCATCCACAACGGCGCGCTGTACGTGATTGCCGTGAACTCTTCGCGGACGGCGGCGACCGCCAGCTTCAACGTCCCGCTGCTCGCCGACCGCGGCCTTGTGTCGCTGGCAGGCGACCGTGCGACGGTGGCCGCGGGCGGCGCCTTCTCCGACACGTTCGCGCCGCTCGAGGCGCGCGTCTACGTGTCGCCGCCCAGCGCATAGCTCGCGTCGGCTCGGTCGTACCGAGCCGCCATGAGGGTTGACCTCCTATGGGGACGGGAGTAAGAACCCGCCCAAGCCGGCTCGTGAAAGGAGCTCCGTATCCCGCCTCCCGCATGGCCGTGGCCTGAGCGTCGACGAGCAGAAAACAGCGCGCGACCGATCGAGCGCGGGCTCCTGCTTGCAACACTCGCTGCGCTGCTTTCGCGGACGCCGTCGCTGATCCCACGCCCGCAGCAGGATCAGACGCTCATCACGACCGGGGCGGGCTTGCTCGGCGCGGCCACAGGGCTCGCGGCGGAGGGAGCAATCCTCGCTTTGCGGAAGGTCGTCGGCGGCCGCGGTGCGTCGATCGCCATCCTGACGTCCCTCGGAGTCGGCGGCTTCGTCTGGGGACGGCACCGGCGTTCACCGGCACAGTCGGCTGTTGCGACCGCCGCGGAAGTAACTCTTGTGTCGGTCGCCGGCGGGGAGGCTGCATTGGTGGCCTATGGATTACTGCCGCGGCAGCAGCGCACGACGCTCACCCGCCGAGCAGGCGCGACGGCGGTCGCCGCAGCATCCGCAATCGCGGCCGTGCGACGCGGCCTCGCCGAACCGAAGGACCTCGTCAAGGCCTCGATTCGCTACGACTATCTCGCGAGCGTGTCAGGCGGATCCGGAAGCCGGCTCCCGCTGGACTCGCTCGACCGAGAAGGGCGCAAGTTCCTCGGGAATGCAATCCCCGCAGCGCGCATCGCGGAAGTCATGGGCGAAGACGCGATCGATCCGATCCGGGTCTACGCAGGTCTCGACAGCGCGTCCGAGCCCGACGAACGAGCCCGTCTGGCAGTCGAGGAGCTCGAGCATCTGGGCGCGTTCGAGCGCGGGCGCATCGTCTTCTACTGTCCGACCGGAGCGGGATTCGTGAATCCGGTAGCCGTCCAGGCCGAGGAACTCCTGAGCCGCGGAAACGTTGCGTCGGTCGTCGTCCAGTACGCCAACAAACGCGCGCTGCGCGCTTTCAAGGATCTGAGCCTGGCCCGGGCCACGTGGCGGCGGATGCTCGAGGCCCTCGTCGAGGCGCTCGACGCCCGGCCGGCGAATAAACGGCCTGAGATCGCGGTCTACGGCGAGAGCCTGGGGGCCTGGGTCGTCGCCGAAGCGCTCGCAGAAGGAGGCACGGAGACGATCGCGCGCCTGCACATCGACCGCGGTGCTCTGGTCGGTGTTCCGTACCCCGCGCGGCAGAAGCTGCGCCGCCTCCGCGATGCCGGCCAACCGCTGCCGGACGGCGTCGGAGTCTTCGGCAGCGCCGACGAACTGATGGCCCTGTCGCCGGACGAGCAGAGAGGCTTGCGCTACGTCCTCTTGACCCACCCCGAGGATCCGATCGGCCTCTTCAGCGGCACCCGGCTTCTCTGGGAGCGACCGGATTGGCTCGACCGGCCGCGTCGCGACCCGCGGGTCCCCTCGAAGATGCGATGGATCCCCGGGATCACGTACATCCAAATGGTCTTCGACGTCAAGAACGGCACCGGCGGCACGACGGCGTTTCAGAACTACGCGCACGACTATCGCGTCGACGCGCCGGCCCTGCTCCGAATCGCGTTCGGTCACGACGACGTCTCGGACCGTCAGCTCGCCGCGATCGAGGAGGAAGCGGTCCTGGCGACCGAGCGCCAGGCGCGCCGGGAAGCGCGGGCGCACGTCGGCCCGATACGCAGGTGAGTAGCGCAGAGCCCGACACGATCGCGGCCTTGTGGGAGCGAGCAATCACCGCCGAACGCCGCGTGCCTGCATACCTCGTCGACGATGGGCAGTCCTGGCGCGCCGTGTCCTGGGCCGAGGCGGCTGAGCGCGTCGACGAGCTCGCGCACGGGCTCATCGACCTCGGAATTGGAAACGGCGACCGCTTCGCGATCCTAGGCTCGACACGGATCGAGTGGGCCCTCCTCGACTTCGCACTCTGCTCGATCGGCGCCGTCGTCGTTCCGATCTACCCGACGAGCTCCGGACCGGAATGCGCGTACATCCTTGCCGATGCCGACGTTTCCGGAATCGCGGTCGAGGACGACGCCCAGCGCGACAAGATCGACGAGGTCCGCGGCCAGCTGCCGCGGCTCGAGCACGTGGTGCGGTTCGACGGCCTCGACGGCGTCGCGGCGAGCGGTCGCGCGTACCGAGATCGGAATCCGCGCACGGTTCGAGACGCGAGGTCCGCGATCCACGCTGACGACGTCCTCACGTGCATCTACACATCGGGTACGACCGGCCCGCCCAAGGGCTGCGTCCTGACCAATCGCAACTACGTCGCGATGATCGACATGATCGGCGACGTCGACCTGATGCGGCCGGAAGATCGCACCGTCCTGTTCCTCCCACTTGCGCACAGCTTCGGCCGCCTCGTCCATTTCTCCGCGGCCCGCCTGGGATTCACCCTCGCCTTCTGTCCCGCCGTCGCCGACCTCGGACGCGCACTCGAGCAGGTGCGGCCGGACTTCTTCCCAGCAGTGCCGCGCGTCTACGAGAAGATGCACGCAGCCGTCCGTGCCGAGCTGGACGGCTCGGAGGGTGCGAAACGGCGAGTCGTCCGGTGGGCGCTCAGCATCGGGGCACGCACGAGCGCCCTGCGTCAGGAGAGGCGACCACTGCCGAAGCTCCTCGCGCTGCAACACGCCCTCGCCGACCGCATCGTCTTCTCCAGAGTGAAGGCCAAGCTGGGTGGACGCCTGCGCTTCGCGGTGTCGGGTGGCGCGCCGATCTCACGCGAGATCCTCGAGTTCTTCCACGCCCTCGACGTCACGATCCTGGAGGGCTACGGGTTGACCGAATGCACGAGCTGCGCGATCAACCGCCCCGACAGCGTTCGCTTCGGCACCGTTGGGCACCCGCTCCCACGCTGCGAGATCACGTTCGACGAAGACGGCGAGATCCTCGTCCGCGGCCCGCACGTCTACGTCGGCTATCTCGACAACGAAGAGGCTACGCGAGAGACGTTCACCGACGACGGCAGGTTCCGTACCGGTGACATCGGCGAGTTCGATGCCGACGGCTTCCTGCGCATCACCGACCGGAAGAAGGATCTGATCGCGACCTCCGGCGGGAAGAAGATTGCGCCGCAGAACATCGAGAACGACCTCAAGCGCCGCTCGAAGCTCATCTCGCAGGCGCTTGTCGTGGGCGACCGGCGGCCGTACATCGTGGCCCTGGTAACGCTCGACGCCGAGGAGGTGAGTCGCTGGGCCAGCGCGCGGGACCTAAACGGTGACCCTGCGCGCCTCGCGGCTTCCGACCAGGTGCGCGCTCTCGTTCAGGGCGTCGTCGACGACGTCAACCAGGAACTCGCACGTCCCGAGCAGATCAAACGCTTCGCGGTGCTCCCGCGCGACTTCAGCGAAGGCGAGGGTGAGATCACGCCGACGCTCAAGCTGAAGCGGCGCATCTGCGAGCGCCATTTCGCCGCCGAGATCGAGCAGCTTTACGCAGCCAAACTCCACTAGGCTTCCGCCGATGGCGGGGCCCACGAAGGAGGACATCGACGCGCTCGTCGGACCGGCGACGCCGCACTTCGCCTACCAGCTGCGCGCGCGCGTCGAGGAACTCGTCGCCGGCCTGCCCGAAGGGCACCCCGTGCGGCGGTACGCCGAGGAGAGGATGGAGCTGCTCGACCGGCTCGGGTACGCATCGTCGAAGGCCGAGGACGGGGGCCGCGAGCCGCGCTCGCGGATCGGCTGGGAAGAGATCCCGAGCTCGGCGCCCGCGTACGACCCCCAGCGATGAAGCTCGACGGCCGCGCCGTCCTCGTGACCGGCGGGACGCGCGGAATCGGCAAGGCGATCGCGCTGCGCTTCGCCGAGCTCGGCGCCGGGCGGGTCGTGACCGGCTACCTGCGCAAGGACAGCGTCGCCGAGGAAGCGGCCGACGAGGTGCGTGCGGCAGGCGCAGAGCCGGTGCTCGTCCGCGGCAACGTCTCTTCGCAGCGGACCATGTCTGAGCTCGCGTCGCACGGACCGTACGCGGCGGTCGTCCACAACGCGGCGACCGGAGTGATCCGCGCCGCGCTCGAGACGGACGACAGGCACTGGGACTGGACGATGGCGGCGAACGCGCGGGCGCTTCTGTCACTCGCGCGCGCGTGCGCGCCTGACATGGAGCCCGGGTCGTCGATCGTCGGCGTCTCCTCGCTCGGGTCGACGCGCGTGATGGAGAACTACGTGCTCGTCGGCGCCTCGAAGGCGGCGCTCGAGTCGGTCGTGCGCTACCTCGCGGTCGAGCTGGCGCCACGCGGGATCAGGGTCAATGCCGTGTCCGCCGGGCTCGTCGAGACAGGCGCGCTCGAGCACTTCCCGAACCGCGAGGAGATGCTCTGCTCCAGCCTCGCCCGCACACCCGTCGGCCGGCTCGTCGAGCCGGAGGACGTCGCCGGCGCCGTCGCCTTCCTCTGCTCCCCGGAAGCGGAGATGATTAGGGGCCACACGCTGATCGTCGACGGCGGCTTTTCCCTGCTGGCCTGATGGAGCCGACGGACGAGAACCGCGAGATCTGGGACAAGGTCCACCAGGCGCGCCATGCGGTGCCGCCGGGAACGGGCCTGCCGGGCCCGGTGCGGCATTCGCTCGGTGACCTGACGAAGAAGCGCGTCCTCCACGTCCGCTGCCGCACCGGCGAGGCGACCGAGGAGCTCGCGGGCCTCGGCGCGGTCGTCACGGGCGTCGATCCGTCCGAAGAGGAGCTCGAGGCCGCGCGCGAGCGGGCGCCCTCGATCCTCTGGGTGCAGGCCGAGCCGGACGGGCTCCCGCGCGAGCTGAAACGCGAGCGCTTCGAGCTCGCCTACTGCGCGCCGGGGACGCTCGAGGTGACACGCGATCTCGACGCGCTTGCGCGCGGGATCCGCAACGCGCTGCGGGCCGGCGGCGACCTGCTTCTCTTCGACGAGCACCCGGTCGCCTGGGCCGTGGACGGACTGATGCACTGGCGCGACAGCTACTTCGGCGAGGGACGCTGGCGGCTGGGACAGCTCGTGTCGGCCGTCGCCCGGGCCGGCCTCGAAGTGCAGGCGCTCGAGGAGTACCCGGCGCGCCACGGCAATGCACGGCGCCACGACGCGCGCATGCCCGCAGAGTTTCTGCTCTACGCCCGTCGGTCATAACGCAGGCGTGGGCCTCCCAGTCAGCCTGATCCTGATCGCTGTGGGCGCGATCTTGACGTTCGCCGTCAACGACAACCCGAACGCGGACGTCGACCTGGATGCAGTCGGCTGGATCCTGATGGCCGTGGGGCTCGTCGGAATCCTGCTCTCGCTCTTCTGGTGGGAGCGGTTCGGCCCCGGGTATTGGGGCTGGCATCGGGGCGCCTACGGGGATGCGCCGCCCGGCCCCGGCTACCGCGGGTACGGCCGGCGTCGAACGGTCGTCGAGGACGAGGGCCCTCCTCCTCCTCCTCCCCCGGCCGGGCCGCCCGACGCGCCGCCGCCGCCCTAACCGTTCCGTAACGCTTTCGGGATCGCGCTCCTAACACTCGTCGGTCATCGTCCGCCCATGCGCAAGATCGTGCTCGTCCTGCTCGTCGCTCTTCTCGGAGTGCCCGCCGCAAGCGCACGGGAAGAGCGGGTGGAAGCGGACTGCGCCGCGACCTCCGTCGGCCTGTCGCCGCTGACAGATCTCGGCGGAGGTCGGTATCACGGCTACCGAGGCGGGCTCTACGCCAACGGCAAGAACGTCCCGCCGAAGACGTACGCGAAGACAGGCCTCGCCCGCGCGAAGGCGGTGAAGCCGATCGACGGCAAGACCGTCCTCCTCTCGATCGGGATGTCGAACACGACCCAGGAGTTCTCCGCTTTCAAGCGGATCGCGGACGCCGACGCGCGCAAGAATCCGGCGCTGACGATCGTCGACGGCGCGCAGGGCGGCCAGGACGCGGAGATCGTCAAGGATCCGAACGCCCGCTTCTGGACCGTCGTCGAGCAGCGGCTTCGAGCGGCAAGCGCGACCGCCGCGCAGGTGCAGGCGGTCTGGCTCAAGGAAGCGATCGCCCGCGAGAGCAGCCCGTTCCCGGCGGACGCGAAGCGGCTGAAGGGCGACCTCGCCGCGATCGTCGGCGTCCTCCGCGCCCGTTTCCCGAACCTGAGGCTCGTTTACGTCTCCAGCCGCACCTACGGCGGCTACGCGTCGACGCCGCTCAACCCGGAGCCGTTCGCCTATGACAGCGGCTTCGCCGTCAAGTGGCTGGTCGCCGACCGGATCGCCGGCAGGCTCAAGGGGCCGTGGGTGGCTTGGGGCCCGTACCTCTGGACGAACGGCGAGAAGGGGCGCAAGGACGGATTGGCCTGGACCTGCGCCGACACACGCGCCGACGGCACACATCCGTCCGCCTCAGGCCAGCAGAAGGTGGCCCAGCTGCTGCTGAGGTTCTTCACCACGGACGCGACCGCGCGGCCGTGGTTCGTGAAGCCGGCCGCCTGAGACCCTTCTTCACATGTCCTTCACACGCCTTTTGACAAGGCTTTCGACCGTGAAGTGGCTCCTCGCCGCGCTGGTGTTGCAGGCTGACGGGCCCGTGGCTCGGTTGGGGCCCGTACCTGTGGACGAACGGCGAGAAGGGCCGGAGGGACGGCCTCGTCTGGACGTGCTCCGACACGGCGCAGGCGGACGGCATGCACCCATCCGACACGGGCCAGCAAAAGGTCGCTGAGCTCCTGCTCAAGTTCTTCACCACGGACCCGACCGCGCGGCCGTGGTTCGTCAAGCCAGGCGCCTGAGAGCTTCCTCGATCTCGTCGTCGGAGATCGTCAGCGGCGGCGTCGCCGAGATCAAAGAACCGTTCTCGCCGGCGGGAATCACGATTACGCCGTTCCGCTCGGCTACGGCGGCGTCGCCGGAACGTGCCCGAAGCAGGCCGGCGCCGTGCCACCCCGCCGCAGCGAAGCGCTCGCCCGCGCCTTGCACGTGCTCGAGGAGGCGCGGAACCTCCTCCAGCACGACGAGCGCCGCCGCGCACGCGAGCGGATTGCCGACATGCGTGTGCGTGAGCACGTCCTCGGGGCCGAGCTCCCAGACGCCTTCGAGGCCCTCGCGGACGAACAGCCCAGCTGAGAGAGGAAGACCGCCGCCGAGCGCTTTCCCGATGCAGATCACGTCTGCGACCTCCTGACCCGGCCACAGCTCACCGATTCGGCCAAGCCCTGCGTAGATCGCGTCGACGACGAGCAGAGCACCGGAGTCGTCGCAGCGGCGACGCAAGGTCTCCAGCCAACCTTCCGGCGGAACGCGTGCGCCGGCCCGTCCCTGGACGGGCTCCGCGATCACCGAGCCGGCATCCTCCGGGAGCGTCCCGGGATCCTCGCCGTACGCGCGCCGGTAGACCGGGCCGGGCAGCCAGGGTGCGAACGGCTCACGGAAGCGCTCGAACGCCGTCGCCGCGAGGGCGAGCAAGCCCGTGCCGTGGTACGCGCCGTCGAAGGCCACGATGCCCGGCTTTCCGGTTGCGAGCAACGCCGTGCGCAACGCGATCTCGACGGCGTCTTCGCCCGTGACGCCGAGCTTCGCCGGCCACGGCAGGCGGCGGCGGAGCTCCGCAGTCACCTGTGCCTCGGCGAGGTCGCCGAGCGCGTGCGCGACCGGCGCGGACGCGATCGCTTCCATGACGCGTGGATTCCGGTGCCCGAGCGCGGCGACGCCGAAGCCGCCGGAGAGGTCGAGGTACTCGCGCCCGTCCGCGTCCCAGACGCGGCACCCCTCGGCCCGAGCCCAGAGCACTAGGAACGGGAGGAGCCGTTATTGCGGACCGGGAGGAACCGGCCGAGCGTATCCGCGGCGATGTAGCCGGCGATCTTCGGGTTCTCCTGGAGTCGCCGCAGCGAGTACTCGTACCAGTGGCGTCCAAACGGCACGTAGATGCGCAGACGGCGGCCCTCGGCGACGAGCTCGTCCCCGAGCTCCGGGCGAACGCCGAGCAGCATCTGGAACTCGTACTCGTCGGGAGCCAGATCGTGCGCCGCGACGAGCCGGCGGCCTTGATCCAGGAGCCAGCGATCGTGCGTCGCAATCCCCACGTAGCAGCCCGCCTCGAGCAGCGCCTCGAGCGCACTGACGAAGTTCGCCCGCACGGCCTCGAACTCGCGGTAGGCGATGTCCTCCGGCTCGACGTAGATGCCCTTGCACAGGCGAACGCTCGGCCGGAGGTCGGCAACCGAGCGGATGTCGTCGAGCGTCCGCCTCAGCGTCGCCTGGAGGACGACACCGAGGTTCTCGTGACCCTCCTCCCGCAGCTCGCGGTAGAGCCGGAGCGTCTCGTCCGTCGTGGACGAGTCCTCCATGTCGATGCGGACGAAGTTGCCGCGCGCGGCCGCGTCCTCGACGACCGTGCGCAGGTTGTCGCGACAGAGGTCGAGATCGAGGTTGAGGCCGAGCGCGGTCAGCTTGATGCTGACGTTGGAGTCGAGCACACAGCGCCCGATGTCCGCGAAAACGTCCTGATACTCGTCGACGATCGCCGCCGCGTCCTCCTCGTTCGCGATCTCCTCGCCGAGGACGTCGATCGTCGCGAGCTTCCCCTCGGCATTGAGCCGGCGGACGGTCTCGCGTGCGTCCTTCAGCTCGGCCCCGGCGATGTAGCGCCCGGAGAGCTTCAGCACGAGCGGCCGCGGCACGGCCGGGAGGAGGCGGACGATCGCTCGGTCGAGCAGCGCCACGGCCCGGATTCTAGGAGTGCAACCCTCCTGACGTTCCTGACGCGTCGCTGGGCGTGCGTAGGCCGGCGGGACAGTACAGGCGAGTACGGCCCGTCGGCTGGAGCGCGGCCAGCGGCGCGAGGCGGCCGCGGAGCCCGCTCCGCCGGGCGGGAGCGGTCGCCGGTCAGGGACGTCAGGACTCGCGCATGAAGCCCTGGCGGGCTGCGGAAACGAGGGCGACAGCTTCCGGAAAGAGGACGCGCATCGCGTCGCGGAGGGCGATCGCCTGCTCGTCCGGAGAGCCGGTCGGCTCGAACTGGCTCAGCGCCGCGCCGGTCAGCTCGACTGCGGTGTTGAGCGTCAGCGTGGCGAACTGCTCCCGCGCCGCCTCCTGCACGGTCTCCGCCTGCTGCTCTGCGAACTCACGCAGGCCGCGGAGGAGATCCTCGGGATCGCCGCCGAACGCTCCGAATCCACCTTCCATGGGAGGAAGCATAGAGAAGGCCCCGAAGTCCACCGAGCAGTGCCCCTTCCAGTAATGCCGCCGAGCTTCTGGGTCGCGAGCACCAAGCCAGAGGCCGCACTCGACCGCGGCCAAGGCTGTCGGCCTTGGCGAGGGCGAGGGTGGACTCTGGCGCCGCGTGATCGCGGGCCAGAAGCCGGCATGTATTGCTGGGAGGGGCACTAATGGAGACCGGACGTCCCCTTCCCCGCGAACGTGAGTGGCCGCGTCTCGACCTGGCCAACGTCCTCTGGTTCTTCGGCGCGATCACCGCCGCGATCACCAGCATCACCATCCTCGACAAGGTCCCGGAGTCGAATGCGGACGTCTGGCTCCTACTCGCGTCGCTCGGCTTTCTCGTCGCCTACGCGCTCGCCTCGGCGGTCCTGTACCGGCGCGGCCTCTCGATTTCCGGCGGTCTGATGGCGACCGTCAGCGCCGCGATGGTGCCCGCCGTGGGCTACGCGTTCACGCAGCTTGTCGACCTCTATCCCGACGATCCGTTCTTCGAGCCCTTCAGCGATTTCAGCGGCACCGTCTTCGGCATCGGAATCGCCACGGCGGTCGGGGCACTGGTCGCCTTCGCCGTCACGCGTTTCAGCTTCCTGCTCGCCCTCTTCGTCGGCGCGGCGCTCGTCAGCGTGCAGTTGCTCACGCCCGCCTGGAGCACCTCGGGTGACGACCGGGCGCTGAGCGGCGTCGTCAGCGGGGCGGTCGCCGTTGTGATCGGCCTCCTCTTCGACGCGGCGGCGCGGCGGCGCCATGCGTTCTGGTTCTACGTCGGCGGCTACTTCGCCGTCGGCGCGGCGTTGGCCTACTACGTCGTCAACGGGTACGGCAACGGCGGAGGCTCGTCCGGCGCCTGGATCGCGCTCCTCGTCGTCGGCGCCGCCGTTCTCCTGGGCGGTGCCGTCCTCGGGCGCCAAGCCTGGGCGGCGTACGGCGCGCTCGGGGTCTACAGCGCGCTCTTCCACTACCTGAACGCGCACGACTGGATGCGGTACGTCCTGCTTGGAGTCTCGCTAGGCGTCTTCGTGCTCGGCCTCGCCGCGGCGCAGCGTCGTCCAGCGGCCCCGGCCGCCCCGCCGCAGACTCCTGAAGCCCCGTAGGTCTTTTAGCGGGTCTTGACCTCGATCCCGCCCAAGGCGCCGACTCGGCGGCGCCGCATAGAGGACAGGCGGGCTTTGCCCGCGTGTCCGTCTCAACCCGCTCCCCGGGTTGGGCGCGCTACCGAGTCTTGACTTCGATCCCGCCCATCAACGCGTAAGCCTTGATCCGGATGGACGGCGCCGTCGGCGGCGGCACCGTCTTGCCGGGCTTGAACTCCTTGCCGCCCATGAAGGCGAAGCCACTCACCTCGACGTCGACTCCCTCGGGGACGATGATCTCGGCGCCGCCCATGACGGTTACGACATTGATCGTCGAGTCGATGTTCTCCAGCTCGGCGTGGCGGAGATCGAGCTCGGCGCCGCCCATCACGCACACGACGTTCGTGCTGCTCGCCAGCCGCCAGCGGCCCCGCTTCTCCGTGCCGCTCATGATCGAGACGATCCAGCGGGAGACCGGCTTCTTCCGCCTCGCCGGAGTCGCCGCGGACGTCTCCGGGAGATCGCGCGTCAGCTGCTCCAGCTCGTCTCTCGTCCTCGCCTCGTAGGCCCGTTCCATCCGACCCGCGAACTCCTCCAGCGTCAGGCGGCCCTCGACCGAGTGGCGCTGGAGAAGCTGGACCGTGTGCTCGCGCTCGGAGTCGGACGCGCGAATCGCGGGGGTCTCGCTCGTCATGTCAGCTCCAGCTTGTAGTTGGCCTCGACGTCCTTTGCAAGTTCCTCGACGGCCCCGAGCGCACCCTGGATCGCCGCGCCGAGCTGCAAGTCTCCGGCCGCGCCGAGCGAGTCCAGGTACTGAGGGGACGCGAGCCGCGGCGGTGGGCCGACCCCCGTCTCGGCGACGGCTTCGTCGGCGACCTCGCACATCGCCGTGATCGAGACCGCCGCGCGGACACGGTCGCGGCTCCTCACCGGCGCGCCGGCCCCGTCGAACGCGAGCCAGCTCCACGCGGCGCCGTCCGAGGAGAAAGCGACGAGGTAGGTCCGCACACCCGGGGAGGGCTCAGCGGCGAGCACGGCCTCGACGCGCTCGCCCGCGGCGGCGAACTGCTCGGCGGCGTCGGCGATCCGCCGCACGTCGTCGCTCAGAACTCGTTTCAGAATGACGCTTCGTCGCCGGGCTGCGATGGGCGGTGCGAGGCAATGGCGCTCGCGCCTGCGGCGCTCACGAGAGCGCCATATCAGCGATATGGGCGCGACCGAGGACGCGGCATCGCGCCGTCCAGCGCGGCCCGGCGGCACAAGGCTTCGTTTTGAAACGAGTTCTCAGCCCCACCCCGCCAAGCATAAACTCGGACGGGATGGCCGAGGCCGTCTCCGCCCGGACGCTGTTCGCTCCTCTGGGGCCGACCTATGACCGGTACGCGGCACTCCTCTCCTTCGGTCAGGATCCGCGCTGGCGGCGGTTCCTCGTCTCGCGCGTGGAGGCGGGCCCCGGCGACACGGTGCTCGATGTCGCGACCGGCACGGGTGCGGTCGCGCGCGAGCTGATCCGGCAGAAGGGCTGTGCCGTCGTCGGCGTCGACCTGAGCCCGGAGATGCTGGCCGAGGCCCGCCGCCGCCTCGGCCCCGACGTGCGTCTCGTCGAGGCGAGCGCAGAACGCCTGCCCTTCCCGGACGAGTCTTTCGACGGTCTGACCTTCACCTATCTCCTCCGCTACGTCGACGACCCCGCGGCAACGTTGCGGGAGCTGGCGCGGGTCGTCCGCCCCGGTGGAACCGTCGCGTCGCTGGAGTTCGCACTCCCGCGCGGCGTGTGGCGGCTGCTCTGGGAGCTGTACGTCCGCACGCTCTTGCCGGCCGCCGGCCGGGTGATCTCGCCCGGGTGGGGTCGCGTCGGGACGTTTCTCGGCCCGAGCATCCGCGACCTGTACCGGCGGATTCCGGAAGAGCGGCTGCTCGAGCTCTGGCGCGCCGCCGGCTTCGTCGACGTTCGCTCCCGCCGGCTGAGCCTCGGCGGCGGGATCGTCGTCTGGGGAAGGAAGCCGTGACGGAAGGACGGCCGGCGTTCTACGCGCTCGCGCCGGGCGGCTGGCGGGACTACGTGACGCTCCTCCACCCGCCCTACACGCTCTGGCACCTCTCCTACGTCGCGATCGGGGCGGCGCTCGCTCCGCACTTCCGGGGTGGCCTCCTGACGCTGACCGCGCTCGCGTTCTTCCTCGGGCTGGGGATCGGCGCGCACGCGCTGGACGAACTGCACGGCCGGCCGCTCGAGACCCGGATTCCCGCCTGGACGCTCGCCGCGCTCGCCGGCGTCACGATCGCTGCCGCCGCGGGCATCGGGATCGGAGTCGCGGTCGCCCGCGACCTCTGGCTCCTCGTGTTCGTCGCCTTCGGCAGCTTCGTCGTCGTCGCCTACAACCTCGAGCTCTTCGGCGGCCGCTTTCACAACGACGTCTGGTTCGCCCTCGCGTGGGGCGCCTTCCCGCTGTTGACCGCGTACTTCGTCTCCGCCCGGACGATCGCCCCGGAAGCAGCGTTGGCCGCAAGCTTCGCAGCGCTGTTGAGCCACGCTCAGCGCCTGCTCTCCACACCGGTCAGGGAAGTCAGGCGGCGCGTCACGAGCGTCGGCGGGACGATCGTCCTCGACGACGGCGGAACGCGTCCCGTCGACGCGGCAACGTTGATCGGCGCTCCGGAGCAGGCGCTACGCGTGCTCGTCGCTGCCGTCGTCACCCTCGCCGCCGCGCTCGTCACCTTCCGCGTAACCTGAGCCCGTGCACGCCGTCGACGCCGCCCGGATCGGGTTCGCGGCCGCGGTCGTGGTCGCCGCCGCCTCCCTCGCCGCCGCCGCCCTTGCGCGCGCGCCGAACCGCGCGCTCACGTCGCTGGCGGCACTACTAGGAGTCGGCGCCGTGGCCGCCTGGGTGAGCGTCGGCTTCGATCCACGAGTGGAACTCGTCGTGCCCGCGGCCGGCGTCACACTGGCCTTCGCCGCAGAGCTCGCGGCCTTGAAGCTCCAGGGCCTGCTTGCCGGGAGCCGTCGCGTCGAGGACCAGCTCGCGCGGGCGGAGGCACGGCTCACGTCGCTCGTCGCCCGCCAGGCCGAGGAGCGGGCCGCGGAGCTCGACCGCACGCTCGTCCGTGCACGGGCCGATTCCGCGTCGATGCTGGCGGAGCAGGAGCGGCGAATCGCGGACGAGCACCGGCGCGGCGCCGAAGAGCGCCAACGCGAAGCCGGCGCGGCGCTGAGCGATGCGCTCGCCGAGACACAGAGTCAGGTCGAGCGCCGCCTACAGGAGTTCCGCAACGATCTCGAGCGCGCCCAGCGCGCGATCCCCGACGAGCTCGCCCGGCTCGCCCAACGGCAACGGCAGTTGATCTCCGAGGCGGAGGCCCGGATCGTCTCCGACGCCGAGCGGCTCGAGGCGGAGAGCGAACAGCAGCGTGCGGGGCTCTCGCGGCTCCGTGACGAGCTCGCGCGGATCATCGAGGAGAGCGTCGCAGCCGGAAGTCAGGAGCTCGACACCTTCGCCGCAGAACGACGCCGCGCCATCCACGAGCTGAACGACCGGATCCGGCGACGGGAGCGCGCGCTCGCCGAGCAGATCGAGCGCGAGGAAGCGGAGGCGACGAGCCGGATCCAGATGAGCTTCACCGAGGTCGAGCGCCGGCAGGTCGAGCAGCTGGAGCGCATCGTCACGCGAGCGACCACGAGCTACTCCGAGGCGGCCGGGCAGCAGTTCTCCGACACGATCCGCGCAGCCCGGGAGGACGCGGCGGTCCGGCTTTCCCGTGAGCTCGATCGCGCCGTCCAGTCCTTCGCGCGTGAGGCGGAAACCGTTCTTGCCGAGCGGCTCGCGCACGTGGGCGATGCCGGCGCGCAACGGCTCGAGAAGCGGTTGAACCAGATCACTGCAGGCCTGGAACGCCAGCAGTCAGGTGCGATCGGCACCTTCGAGCAACGGATTGCCGCGGCCGAGCAGGAGCTTCGCCGGCGGCTCGAGTTGCTGGCCGCGGACGCCGAGGCGGAGCGTGGCGTCCTCGAGGCGCGGTTGCAGGAGCTGGCACGAAAGATCGAGGACGCGATCGCCCGGATTTAGTATGAACGCTCTGATTCTCCAACAAAGTTGGGCAGGGTTCGTCTATGGGATGGCGAACGAGGCAAACCGTGAGCGAGACGGCAGAAATCATCGATCCCGAGGGGGGCGAGCGCTCGAAGGTTGAGGGGTGGCGCCTCCACGTCCTGATGGAAGCGGGCTATCCGCTCCCGCTCGCCGAGCGGATCGCGGGGAGCGAGGCGGACCTCCATCGAGCCGTCGAGATGCTCCAGTCCGGCTGCACGCCCGAGACCGCGGCCGAGATTCTCCTTTAGAAAAGCGGCGCCGCTAGCATCGATCGGCGTGAAGGTCGAGGCGATCGACTACGGCGACCGCAAGGTCTACTCCGTCGCCGCATTCAATCGCGGCGTCGCGGACTGGCTGACCCGCCTGCCCACCGTCTGGGTGGAGGGCGAAGTGACCGAACTCCGGCGCCACGCGCGCTGGCAGTCCGTGTTCTTCACGCTCAAGGATCCGGCGGACGGGGCTTGCCTCGGCGTCACGATCGCGCGCAGCCGCTTCGACGCGCTCCGGCTCGACCTTGCCGACGGCGAGCGCGTGCACGTCTTCGGCCGGCCTGGTCTGTTCGAGGCGAAGGGCGACTTCCGGCTCAGGGCGCTGTCGATCGAGCGCTTCGGCCTCGGCGACCACCTCGCCGCGCTTGAGCGACTGAAGCGGAAGCTCGGGGACGAGGGGCTGTTCGCGGCCGAGCGCAAAAGGCCGCTCCCGCGCTTCCCGCGCCGGATCGGGCTCGTGACGGGGAACGACGCCGCCGCCAAGCGAGACGTCCTCGCCACGGTCACCGCCCGTTTCCCGCCGGCGCGGATCCTCGTCGCTGAAACGCTGGTCCAGGGGCCGTTCGCAGCGACCGCCATGATCGAGGCGTTGCGGGATGTCGGCTCCGCGCGCGGCGTCGACGTCGTCGTCCTGGCGCGCGGCGGCGGCAGCTTCGAGGACCTCCTGCCCTTCAGCGACGAGCGGCTCGTCCGCGCCGTCGTGGAGTGCCCGGTGCCGGTCGTCTCGGCGGTCGGCCACGAACAGGACATCCCGCTCTGCGATCTCGCCGCCGACGCACGCGCGTCGACGCCGACTGCGGCGGCTCGGCTGATCGTCCCCGACGCCGCGGAGCTGCGCGAGCGCATCGAACGGAGCCGGACCGGGCTCGAGCGGGGCGCCCGGCGGACGCTGGAGCGCGCGCGCACGCGTGCCACGCACGCGCACGAGCGCCTGCGACGAGCCCCCGCGCTCGCCGTCGAGCGCAAGCGTGCCCGGCTGGAGCAGGCGGCCGGGCGTCTGCGCGCGCTCTCGCCGACGTCGACCCTCGAACGCGGCTACGCGATCGTCCGCGGCGACTCGGGCATCGTCCGCTCGGCCGATGCCGTCGGGCCGGGCGAGCGGATCGACGTCCAGGTCGCCGACGGCCGCTTCGGGGCGCGCGTCGATGAGTGAGCCGAGCTTCGAGGAGGCCCAGCGCGAGCTCGAGCAGATCGTCGAACGGCTCGAACGCGGCGAGGCCGACCTCGACGAGGCCATCCGCCTGTGGGAGCGGGGCGAGGAGCTGTACAAGCTCTGCGTCGGCAAGCTCGATTCCGCGCAGGGGAAGATCGAGGAGCTCGCGCGCCGCGTCGAGTCAGCCCGTCCCGGTTAAAGGCGGCGTCCCTGCGATGAGGCCGACTTGCCTTCCGGTGCCTGAGGTCGTCCCGAGAGTCCTAGCCCCGACAGCGCTGCGGGAGGCTCGCGGTCCCCTCGAGCTTGAGCAGCGTCGCATCGCGCAGTCGAAGCGGAAGGCGAAGCGGCTCGCCGGCGACATGTCGCACCGATCGATCGAGCGGCACCCACACGTAGACACCGTTACGCGGAAAGCCGCGGGTGAGCCCGACTCGCGGCGTAGGGCGGAAGCTCGCGGCCCACGAGAACGTGTTCGTTTCGGTGAGGCCGCCTGCCAGCACGGTCGCCGACGGGCGAGACTGATGCCAGCCCGAAGGGAGCCCGTGGAACCAGACGCCGCAGACGATCGCTCCCACGGCAAACGCGTGCACGTCTCACATACGCGGGGGAACCTCAGGTGAGTCCTTTCAGGGCGCTCTGTGCGCCCCTAGGCGGTCACTGGGGACAAAGCGTCACAGTCTTTTGACACGCGGCCGCGTCCGTTCCAGCCATGTCTAGGGACTGTCCCTTTGTGCATGGATTGTCACGGTTTTGGCACACCTACGGCTCTAGCGCCCCGCCGAGTGCCACCAGATCTTCACGGGCTCGAGCCGGTTTGCCGGAGAGTGACACTGTCTCAACGCCCTCGACCGGCTCGACGACGCGGCCGCCGAAGACGACACAGCGGACACGGGAGTCGAGACAGCGCTGCGCCACTTCTCCCGGCGCCTTCCCCCGGGTCGTCGTCGCGTCGACCGTGCCTTCGCCCGTGACGACGAGGTCGTAGGTGGTCGCGTCGAAGCCGATCGTGTCGAGGACGAGCTCCGCGCCCCGCACGAGCTCGGCGCCGAGAGCCGCGAGCGCCGCTCCGAGACCCCCGGCCGCTCCGGCACCGGGGAGCTCCGCGTAGGGCGCAAGCTCGACCATCGCAGCGAGCCGAACCTCGAGCTCGCGCGCGCCCTCGGGCGACGCGCCCTTCTGCACGGCGAAGACCCGCGCGGCGTCGAGCAGGGGCACGTCGACGTCGCACGCGACCCGCGTCGGCGCGGGCAGCTCCGAAAGAACCTCGCGCAGCCGCGCGCCGCCGTCGACGTTCGCTGTCCCCCCGAGGCCGACGAGCAGCTCGCGCGGCCGACCGACGGCCCGAATCAGCTCGCCCAGCCCGCGGCTCGACGCCGCGAACGGATCGAGGCGCCCAGGATCGAGCGGGATCGCCTCGGCAGCCTCCACCGCCGCGGCCCCGTCCGGGAGCGCGAGCCAGCGAGCTCGACGCGGGCGTCCGAACGCATCCGACACCTCGACCTCGCGCCACTCCCCGCCCAGCGCGGCATGCAGCACGTCGAGCGTTCCCTCGCCGCCGTCTGCCACGGGGAGCTCGTCCACGTCGGCCCACGCGCGCAGCCCGTCGGCAAGCGCTGAGGCCGCCTCCCGCGCGGAGAGGACGCCCTTGAGGCTAGCTGGGCACGCGAGCGCGCTCGGCATCGACCTCCGTCGCCTCGGCAACGTCCTCGGGGACGTCCGCCTGCGACGCATCCGGCATGACCTTCAGCATCGCGAACGAGAGGCCTTCCCGCGCGAGGAAGATCAGGCCCACGCCGACGCCGACCGAGGCCTCGATCGCCTGCAGGCCGAACCCGAACGCGACTCCGGTCCCCTTGGCGACGCCGTAGTAGCGCCACAGCGGCAACGAGACAGCCGCCTGCACGAGCCCGACGTTCCCAGGCCAGAGCGGAAAGATCGTCGCCACGTTCATCAGCACGAGCACGAGCCCCGCCGCCGGCAGCGGCTCGTGGATCCCGAAGGCGCGCATCGCCGTGTAGACCGCGAACAGCTGGCACGTCCAGCCCAGGATCTGGAAGAGGCACGCCAGGGCGGCCGCCGCAGGCTGGCGCATGACGCCGAGCCCGTGGCGCGCCAGCCGGACCATCTTCCGCACTGCGCTCAGGCCGCCGAGGTCGGAGACATGGTGCTGGCGGGCAGTCAGGACCGCGACGGAGAACAACGCGACGCCGGCCACGACCACCGCGATCAGGCTCGTGACCGCCCATTCGGGAATGTGCGCGGTGCTCACGACGTACAGGATCAAGCCGATCGCGGCGACCAGATCGAAGACACGGTGGGCGAAGACCGTGCCGAGGAGCGTCGGCCACGTCCCCTCGCGTTCCGGCAGCTTCCGGTTGAGGACGGCCACGCGGGCCAGCTCGCCGATCCGTCCCGGGAGAACGGCATTCGCGAACAGTCCGATCGAGAAGGCCGAGAACACGAGCGAGAACCGCGGGTGCGGTTCGGGCATCGCCTGGGTGATCACGGTCCGCCAGGCGATCGCGCGAACCAGGACGGAGAGCAGGTTCAGCCCGACGGCGGCCGCCACCCACTCCCACTCGACCCTGGTGAAGGCGTCCGCCACCGCACTCCAGGCCGGGCCGCGCCACAACAGCAGGGCTACGACCCCCGCCGCAGCGAGGACTACGATGGCGACCCGGACCCACGGGTTACGCAGCAGGTTCACGCAGCGACTCGTTCCCGCCCGAGCACGCGCTCGTAGATCGCCGCGAGCCGCCGCGCCACGTCGTCCCAGGAGTAACGCTCGAGCGCGAGCCTGCGCGCGCCCTCGCCGAGTGCCCGGCGGCGCGGTTCGTCGTCCAGCAACGCTGCGACCGCCTCGGCGAGGGCCTGCTCGTCCCCGGCCGGGAACATCACGCCTGCTTCGGGCGTCATCACGTCCCGGTAGCCCGGGATGTCGGACGCGACAACGGGAGTCGCGCAGGCGAACGCGCGCGTCAGCGCCATCCCGAAGCTCTCGCCGCGGAGCGACGGCGCGACGAAGGCCTTGGCAGCGAGCTGCTCGGCCGTGAGCTCCTCCTGCGTCAGGAAACCGAGCACGTCGATCCCTTCGTCAGGGACGCGTTCGCGCGTCAGGATCAACCGAACCGCCAGCGGGTCGGCCCCGGCGATCCGAAGCCGGGCGCCGGTCCGGCGGCGGATCTCCGGCCATGCGCGCAGCAGGACCGGCAACCCTTTGCGCGGCTCCTGCCGGCCGGCGAAGAGGAGCCGGTGCTCGCGCCCGCCCGCGTCTGCCTCCGGAGGGATGAGCACGCCGTTGGGAACGATCTCGTACTCGCCCGGCAGCCAGGCGCGCGCCGTCTCCGCCGCATGCTCCGAGACGGCAATCCGCGCGTCGAGCCGATCGGCGAGGAAGCCCCAGAGCGGGTTCCCGAGCTTCATCCAGCCGAGCGGACCGTTCGCATGGAAGGTGGCGACGAGCGGCACGCGCGCCAGCGCGTTCGCGGCGATGCAGATCGCCGGCGTCATCGGCTCGTGCAGGTGGAGGAGGTCGAATCGCTCTCGCTCGAGCGCCTGGCGAATCCGCAGGACCGACCGGGGGGAGAGGACGATGTTCGGCAGCGACCCATTCGCGGGGACGATCACCGAGCGCCCGACGGGAATCACGTCAGGCGGCGGATGGCCGTGCCGCCCGAGCCGCGGGTGGAGCACGCGGCTGAAGCTTCCCGGCGGATCGTTGCCCATGATCGTCCGCGTCTCGATCCCCCGCCGTTGCAGCGCCTCGGCCTGCAGCTCGGCATGCTCGACGACGGCGCCCCAGAACGACCACGAGTACGGGACGACGATGCCCACCTTCACGCGGCGGAGGATACGTTCAGCTGGTCAGCTTGAAAGTGCGCGCCGACTGCTCGAAGGTCTTCGAGAGCCGGTTCTCCTGGCGCGCGGCGGTCGTGAAGGTGATCACGTAGAGGAACGGCCCGCGCTTGAGCATGTACTGGTGGATCGCCAGGTCGCGCGGCGTCCCGCGGATCGCCAGCCGGGCGTGGTACCTCAGTCGGAAGCCCTGTCCAGCCGGAAGCTGAATCGACCCCTTGGTCAGATGCGTCGGACTGAGGGCCGCGATCTGGGCGGTCTCGGCGCTCGTCCAACGCTCGAACGACGCGTCAGCGGGGATCCTCGAGACGAGCACGTTGACGTTCGTCGCGAACTCCAGGCCTGCCGAATCGATCGCGACGAACTTCATCGGCGAGTTCGGCCGGGCCAACGCCTCGACCGCACCGGCGGCAGCCGGATTGTCCCGCTCGAACTGCTTCGCGGACGACCCGGTCATCGCCGTGGACGCGTCGATCGAGCGCCACCCCGTCGGCAGCGCGATCGAGAAACCCTCGTCGCGGACGTGCCGGACGGTGAATCCGTCCGGAGTCTCGGCGTACCTCGCCGGGTGCGACCCGCTCGCCTTGCTGCCGCCGCAGCCGACGGCGAGCAAAAGGAGAGGCAGGACGACGACGATCCTGCGCACGAGCCCAACGTCTCCCCTTCCGCCCTGATGCAAACGCAGCCCGTAAAACTCGCCTGATGCGGAGGTCGCCGTACGACCGCGAGATCCTGCGGTTCGCACTCCCCGCGCTGGGCGCGCTCGCGGCCGAGCCGCTCTACGTCCTCGTCGACACGGCGATCGTCGGCCATCTCGGCCGGCCCCAGATCGCGGCCCTGGGCCTCGCCGGGACGCTGCTGGCCGGGACGTTCACGATCTTCAACTTCCTCACGTACGGGACGACTGCAGTCGTCGCGCGGGCGAGCGGGGCCGGGCACGATCGCGCGGCCGCCGGGCTCGCCGCGCAGGCGTTGTGGGTGGCACTGGCGATCGGGGCCGTGCTCGTGATCCTCGCCGAGACGCTGGGTGGGACGGTGCTCGACGCGCTCGGCGCCCACGGTCGCTCAGGGCACTTTGCGTTCGTCTACCTCCGGATCGCGGCGCTCGGGCTGCCGTCTGCGCTGATCGCGCTCGCCGGGCAGGGCTACCTCCGGGGCGTCTCCGACCTTCGGCGACCGCTCTGGATCGTGATGGGCGGCAATGCGGCCAACGTCGTCCTCGAGGTGCTGTTCGTCTACGGCTTCCACTGGGGAATCGCGGGCGCCGCCGCGGGAACGGCGGTTGCCCAGACCGGCATGGGCCTCGCGTTCGTGCGTGAACTGCTGCAGCCCGCTGCGGACACGCGCCGCCCCCGGCTCGCGCAGATGCGGCCGCTCGTGCGAGTCGGCCGGCAGATCTTCGTGCGCACGACGGCGCTCTATGCCTCGTTTCTCGTCGCCGCCTCGGTGCTCGCCCGGATCGGCGACGCGGAGCTCGGCGCGCACCAGATCGCGTTCCAGCTCTGGGTCTTCCTCTCGCTCGTCCTCGATGCCGTCGCGATCGCGGCGCAGGTGATCGTCGGCCGGATGCTCGGGGCCGGCGACGGCGAGGGAGCGCACGAGGCGGCCAGCCGGATGATCCTCTGGTCGGTCGCCCTCGGCACGGTGTTCGCCGCCGTCCTCCTGCCGCTCGGCGACGTCGTCCCGCGCGCGTTCACGGACGATCCGGCCGTGATCGACCGTGCGCGCGAGATCTGGCCGATCTTCGCGTTGATGCAGCCGTTGGGAGCGGCCGTCTACGCCCTCGACGGGATCCTGATCGGCGCCAGCGACACGGCCTTCCTGATGTGGTCGATGCTGGCGGCGAGCGTCCTCGTGTACATGCCGATCGCGCTCGTCGCCCTAGCTGCGGGCTGGGGAATCGTCGGCGTCTGGAGCGGGCTCGCCGCGCTGATCGTCGCCCGGCTGACGCTGCTCGGCACCCGATTTCTCGGGCGCCGATGGGCCGTCGTGGGTTGGGCATAGGGAACCTGCGAGCGATAGCAGCGGCACACCGAATGCCACGGCGAAAACACTGCCGTGAGCATGGGTAGACTCGATCCATGGAGGGCCTGGCCGAGCTGCACACGCACCTCGGCGGCTCGGTTGCCTCCGACATCCTCTGGAGCCTCGCGCACGAGCAGGGAATCGCGCTCCCCGTGAAGGACTACTGGGAGTTCGAGCGGCTCGTCACTGTCTCCGACCCGCGCGGTGTCGCCGGGCTGGACGGGCTTGACGAGATCTACCACTGGACGGAGCTGATCCAGTCGAGCCCGCTCGCGGTCGAGCGCTCGGTGCACGGCGCGATCGGCGGCGCCTATCGCTCGCAGGGGATCACGACGCTCGAGCTCCGCTTCAACCCGATGAAGCGGAACCGGGGCGGCGAGCGCGACCTCGACCACATCATCCTCGCCGCCGTACGCGGGCTCGACCGCGCCTCGCTCGAATACCCGCAGGTACGCGCGGGCCTGATCCTGATGATGGACCGGACGTTCAGCGCCGAGCAGAACTCGATCATCGTTGAGAAGGCGATCCATTGGTCGGATCGCGGCGTCGTCGGTGTGGACGTCGCCGGCCCGCGGGTGGACGGCGCCCGCTTCGACTACACGCAGCTACGGCCGATGGTCGAGGAGGCGCGAGCCGCCGGGCTCGGGGTGACGATCCACGTCGGCGAGGAGGGCGGCGACGTCGGCCGCGCGGAGACCGGCGAGGTCGTCGAGGTGCTGCGTCCGGACCGGATCGGGCACGGGATCCTCGCCGCTGGGGACGACGAGCTGATGGGCGCCCTCCGCGAGCAGGAGATCGTGCTCGAGATCTGCCCCACCTCGAATCTGCTCACCAAGGCGCTGCCGGACGAGGACGCGATCCGCGATACCTTCCGGACGTTCGTCGACCACGGCGTCCAGTTCACGATCGCGACGGACGGCCCGGAGATGATGCGAACGCACCTTCGCGACGAGCTCGACCTGTTGCGGCGGATCGGCGCCCTCGACGAGGACGAGCTCGCCGACGCGAACCGGCGCGGCCATGAGGCGAGCTTTCTGAACGTCCGGCGCGTCGCCGCTTAGGACCACAGATCCGTCATCGCAGCCGCTCGACGCGAACGAGCGTGTCGGAGCCAACTGGTGTCGCCGTGGCCAGGAGACGGCCGTCGAAGTCGATCCCCGCGAGCCCTTGGTCGAGCGCTCGCAGCGTCCGTGTCGTCCCTGTCGGCACGGAGGCGGCGAGCAGAACCAAGGGTACGCCCACGCAGGTCGCGGGCGGATTGCCCACGTAGACGATTCGGCCCCCGGCGAAACCGCCGAGCTGCTGGGCCGGGCGCCCGAGGAACCGCGCCTTCGTCCGGCCGAGTGCGACGTATCCGACCTCGTCCCGCCCGCACGTCGTGCTACCGAGCTTCCGGACGACGTTGCCGACGAAGACGAGCTCGCCGTCCGGCTGGAGCGCGAGATCGTGCGCGGAGTTGTCCGCCGAGATCCGCACACGTTTCCCGGTCCTGAGGTCGAGACGGACGACCGAGGAGCACGGACACCGGCCGTCGCGCGTCGCGCTCCAGGCGACGTACCGGCCCGCATACGCGAGCCCCGCGACCTGGGCGTCCACGAGACGCGCCAACACCTGCGGCCGAGGCCTTCCGACCAGGGACACCTTGACGATCGACGTCACGCGCCCGTGGAGCCGCCGACACGCGGGTACCGCCGCCGGCTCGGCCGCATACACAGCGGTCCGGCCCCAAGCGTCGAGCTGGACTGGGAGCGACGCGCACGGATGGTGACTGCGGTTGCCCACGGCGATCACCCGAAAGCCCGAGCTCACGCGGCCGGCGACGACCTCGGCGAAGAGCGGCTCCATCTGAACCGGCATCTCACACGGCGGAGTGGAGTCGGCGCACTTCGGGGTGCGGACGAGTGAGACGCGCCGGATGAAAGCGGCACGCGTCGGCGTGCCGTCGAGCAACTCGAGCGACTGCTGCACGGTCGTGCGAAAGGAGGGCGACGACGCGTCCGGCGGGACGGGCGGCAGCTTGGCCCGGTACAGCGTCCGGACAACGGTGCCGGCGAGCCCACGCAGCTGGAGCTCGCCGGCTGGGCGGCCGACACCCCAGACGAGGGTCCCGTCCGCGAGCGCGAGCACGGTAGGCCGGTTCTCGTAGCCGTGGAGCGTGAACGACCCGATCGGCGCCGGCGAGGCGGCCGAGGCCAGGCCGACGATGAAAACGGCCGCCGCGAACGCGATGGTCGCTACACGGAACCGCATACAGATTGAGACGTCGGTCGGCGATTCGGGTTCGTACTGGCGAGCCCCGGCTCGAGTCCGCCGGCGGCGTACCCCGAGGAAATACTCCTTCCGGTCAATAGGCGAGGCCGGTCTGGCCGAGTAGCTTCGGGCCCATGTACGACGCACTGCGAGCCTCCATTCCACGCATCACAGAACGGCAGCGTCAGGTAATCGAGCTGATCGCAGCAGGCTGCTCGAACGACGAGGTCGGCGAGCGGCTCGGGATCTCCCCTCGCACCGCCAAAGCGCATTCCGATGCCCTGCGCCAGAAGCTGGGCGTCACGCGGCGGCGCCAGATCCCGGTCGCCTTTCGGACGCTGACGGGAGAGGACCCGCTCGCCAAGAGCCTGGAGTCGGCGAAAGCCGACGAAGGGGGCTGACGGCACCGTCCCTGCGGCCCCGCGCAGGCCGTAGGGACGGTTCGGCCCGGAAAGGACACTTTCCAAGCCTGGCGATCGGGGGTAGGCTCCGTTGCGGGGACTGCGGCGCCCCTAGAGGGACGAACGTGGACCAGGGCACCGCAGGAAAGAGCACGTCCGGCCGTCACATCATTCAGCGGCCTCGCCTGACGCAGCTTCTTGACGGAACAGAGTCGTCCCTGATTCTTCTCGTTGCTCCCGCGGGATACGGCAAGACAACGCTCGCGCAGCAGTGGACATTCAGGAAGGGGCGGATTGCAATTTGGCACGAGGTCACGACCGCCTCGACTGACGTCGCCGTTCTCGCCGCGTCCATCGCTCGAGCGCTTTCGCGCCTCTTTCCCGAAGCCGCGAATCTGGTGGCAGACCGTCTCCGTGCCAGCCGCGAGGCTGAGGCAGATCCCGACGTGCTCGCTGATGCTCTCGCTGTGGGTGTCCCTCGATGGCCGAGCAATACGTGGCTCGTTCTCGACGACTATCAGAACCTGATGGATTCACCCGACGCGGAGCGATTCATCTCACGGTTGGCGTCCTATACCCACCTCCTCATCGTGGGTCGGCGCCGACCAACGTGGATGACGGCTCGACGACTGCTCTACGGCGAAACCCGCGAGTTTGGGGCGAAGACGCTCGCGATGACAGACGCCGAAGCAGCAGCTGTCCTGCAGCTTCCCAGCGACAAAGCGGCCTCGGGACTCGTCTCCCTCGCGTCCGGTTGGCCCGCGGTCATCGGGCTCGCAGCGCTCACGCCGCGTTCGTTAGCGGCGGTTCGAGACGAATTGCCAGAGACTCTTCACGACTATTTCGCAGAAGAGCTTTACCAGGCGTTTCCTGACTCGCTCAAAGGCGGGCTCTTAGAACTCAGCCTCGCGCCGACGATCACCGGTGAGCTCGCTGTGGCCCTCGTGGGCGACGCCGGGGAGGCACTGCTTGAGAACGCAGCGATACACGGGTTCCTCACGCCCTCCCCCCGCGGGCGGCCGGACTTCCACCCACTCCTTCGTCAGTTCCTTCGTAGCAAGCTGGATCTCACAAACCCGAAGACCCTGGAGCGGGTCGACTCGCTTGTCTCGTACCTCGTCAGTACAGGTGCGTGGGACGACGCGTTCACAGTGATCGAGCTCGCGGACCGGATCGAACTCTTAAGCTCGCTGCTCGACGCTGCACTCGACGAAGTGCTTCGACGCGGTCGCGTTGCCACGGTCCGGCGATGGCTGGCCGCGGCCAAGGCGAGAGGAGTGATATCGCCCCAGATCGACTTGGCGAGGGCTGAAGTTTCTTTCCGCGAAGGACGTCATACCGAAGCAGAGATGCAAGCCCGTGATGCGGCGCGGGGATTACCTTCCGACCACGCACTCCACTCGCGCGCCCTCTATCGTGCTGCGCAAAGCGCACAGCTCGCCGACCGAGCCGGAGACGCCCTTCGACTGCACCAAGAGGCCGCTCGCACGGCAACGACGACGATCGATCAGCGACAAGCGATCTGGGGACAGTTCATTACCCACACCGAACTTGGGCAACGGGATGCGGCACTCGCAGCGATTGTGCTGTTCGAACGTTCTCAACCGTCGTCTACGGAGGACAAGTTGCGCCAAGCTCAAGCACACCTGAGTTCCGCGATACGTTGGGGCGGTATAGGCGAGGCGCTAAGGACGTGGCGCCACCGTCTAGCCCTGGCTGAGGCTCCGTGCGACCCCCTTGTGAAGACAGGGTTTCTCCAGATGCTCGGCACCGCGCTCGCCCTCGGGGCCGAGTACCCCGACGCTCTAGATGTCTCAGAGATTGAGCGTTCTGAAGCCGAGCGTGTCGGACTGGACTTTGTCTTGCCACACGCGCTGTGTATGCGAGCGACTGCCGAGACGGGTCTGCGCCGGTACGCGGCGGCGAAGAAGACTCTCCACCAAGCCCTAGAGCGCTCAGAGGCGCTTGGCGACAATCATTCCGCCACCAACGCACGCGTGATCGAGGCCAAGGTGCTACTGGCACACGGTAAGGCCCGAGATGCACTACTCGTGCTTGAGACCGAACCGGCTGAATGGCCGAATCTTGTGATGCAGGCGGAATTCGTCGGGATGCGCGCACTGGCGTGTGCCTGCTCAGAAGACTCCGCTCTCGCAGAAGCTTACGCACAGGAATCCGCCAAAGTATCCGACCAGGTTGAGGCAGAACTTCCCGCGCGCTGGGCCGTCGCAATCGCCCGCATGCGTTCAACTGGCGATTTCAATGGAGTCGTCGAGGCGTTCGACGAGGATGTCCCGCGCGCCGTGGATTTTCGGTGGCGGTCCGGTGGTGGATCTTCTCATGCGAGCGTGAGCAGCACCTCCTGGTGTTCGTGATGCTGGAGGTCGTGCTCGACGGCGAGCGCGAGCTTGGCGAGGTCGCGGTAGCCGATGATCTTCCGAAACTGCCGTTCGGCTTCGAGCATGCCGGCGGCGGTCCAGCGCAGGCACATGTCGCCCGACTGCCAGCGCTTCACGTTGCGTGAGGTGCGGCGGACGATCTCGATCATCGACTCGCACGGGTTGGTCGACTGCAGCGTCTGCTTCAGCGACCCTTTGATTCCGAGTCGGGTGACGGTGAGCGTCTCGGCCATCCCTTCGCGCAGCGAGGCGGCGGCACCGGGATGCGAGCGCTCGAGCTCGGCGGCGAGTGTTCGCAGTTCGTCGAGCGCACGCTCGTGATCGTCACGCGCCCACGCTCGTCGCAGCCGCTGCTTCACCGTCGGTCGGTCGCGCTCGGGCAGGTGGTCGAGCACATTCCTCTCCTTGTGGCGGACACAGCGTTGGACCGGCACTGGGCCGAGCACCTCGTCGATCGCCTTGCGCAGTGCTTTGGCGCCGTCGATCACGCAGAGCACGCCCTGGCCGAGATCGAGGCCGCGGGCGACGACGTTGGAGAGCAGCTGCTTGGCGACGGTCGCGTTCTCGGTCGAGCCGTCCCAGAGCCCGAGCGGCAGCTTCACCCCGTCGGTGCTGATCCCGAGCGCGACGACGCAGCAGCGGCCCTTGAGCTCGATTCCGTCCAGCATCAGCACCGCCAGGCGCAGGTCGTCGAGGCGGCGGCTCATCAGCCCGACCAGGTTGTCGCGCGTGCGGGCGACGAACTCGCGGCTGACGGCCGAGCGCGACGTCGAGCGGGCGGCCGCTTCGACCTCGGCGCCGACCGGCTCGCGGGTGCGCGCGAAGCGGCGGGTGGAGACGCCGGCCAGCATCTGCTCGAGCACATGCCGGCTCAAGGGGTCACGGTCGGCGAAGTGCTCGTAGCTGCGAAGCGACACCTCGCTCTCGCCGTCGGCGCTGCGTACCCGCGGCCGCTCGACCTGGACGCGCCGGCCGCCGAGCGTCACCTCACCCGCTGCGCGCCCGTGGCGCACGGCAACGCGCTCCGGGTCGTGCTTGCCCTTCGGGCCGACGACCTCGTCGACCTCCTCCTCCATCAGCTCGGCGAGCACGCCGAGCCCGACACCGACGCTCAGGGCGAGCAACCCTTCCTTCGCCGAGCTCACCAGCTCCCCGAGCGCCTCCTGCACCCGCGGCGGCAACACGAGCTCGCCGACGGCCTCGCTCCTGGCGACCTGATCGCGCGATACGGTCTTCATGGCGGTTCCTCCTCCTGTCGAATGGACGATTTCGCACTCGCCACGGTCGCGACGCGACCGGACAAGGCGGGAGGACCGCCACCTCAAGTTCTACGAGCTACGGGACAACCTCCGTTCGACCGCGCGCAAGAGACAGGGCATGTTGACAGCGTTGTGACCAGCTATCGAGCCCATCCGCCTCTTCTTCGCGTACTGAGCGACGATTCGAAGCGAGCTGGATCCTTGTTCTCGCTCGTGGAGGCAGTGGGCGACTACGCCCTGGCGAACAGATTCAAGCTGCCTGTGAGGCCGCCTCAAACACCTCGTCGTGCGCCCCTCACACGTCGGGAAAAGCAAGTCACTTCACTGCTGTGTCAAGGATTCTCTAATGCTGAGATCGCCAGAGCACTTTGGATCGAGGAGTCGACCGCTAAGGTCCATGTGAGCCATATCCTTCGGAAGCTCGGTGTACGCTCCCGCACCGAGGCCGCAGTGTTAGCAGCCGAAGAGGGATTGGCGAACTCGGACTAAACGGCTGCTGCGGCGACTGGAATGAGCCGTGGCGACGAGGTTTCGATTTGCCGCGCCTCAAATGTGAAGTCGGCGCTCGCGCCGTCGCGATACGCGTCAGAGGCGCCGGCAAGAATGGCCTCGAAGACAGCGACCACGCCGGTGTCGAATTGGCTCTCCACAGCTTGGGCAAGGCGGAGCCGGGCGACACGACTTGGCATAGCGTCGCGATATGGTCGATCAGACGTCATCGCGTTGTATGCATCGGCCACGGAGATGATCCTTGCTATGAGGGGGATCTCGTCGCCATGGAGGCTGTCCGGATAGCCATGGCCATCAACCCGCTCGTGATGGTGACGGACGATCCGCGCGATCTCAGCATAATCCGCCACTTTTCCGAGAATGCGCTCGCCAATGACTGGGTGCTCCTCCATATGGCGACGCTCCTCCAGGGTGAGCGCACCCGGCTTCTCGAGAAGACCAGGGGCTAAGCCCACCTTTCCAATGTCGTGGACCAGCCCACAGAGATGCGCCAACTGCTGCTCCTCGGCGGACAAACCCATGCGCACCGCGATGTCGCGCGAATAGATGGCCACGGCAGCAGAGTGGCCCGCCGTGTAACGGTCTCGCGCATCCAGCGTCGTGACGAGCGCAGTCGCAAACGAAAGACTTGCCTTCTCCAGTTGAACGTTCGCAACGGCAAGTTCTTCGGCTGTCTCGCGCTGGCGACGATAGAGAAGGAAGAGTCGCTGAGCAGCAAACGCAGGCGCGACGAAAAACGCCACGCTCCACGGCGAGATGTGGACGTACGCATACGCAAGAAGAGTGATGACTGGTACGTGGAGAGGAATCGCCGAAAGCTGAAGTGGGACAAGAGTCGCCGTCAGTTGGCGCCAGGACGCGTTGCCGCGAATGACCGCAGGCAGAGGAGAAAGTAGGAGGTCGCCCGCTACGTCTGCCGCGGAAGCAGCCGCTACGGCTGCTAGGAGCTTTCCGATCGTTGCAGGGCCCGATCCGCTGGCGGCGCTCGCCGCAAGACCAGCAGCTCCAGCAACGAGCGCTCGCGAACTCGTCCACACAATCCAACGTAGATAGTGCTGGTCCGCATCGCGGCGGCGAAGATCCACCAGCAATCCGGCCGCACCGACCACAACCGCTGCCATCGGGCCAAATAGGGCGGCAGCGAAAATGATCGTGAGCGACCCGACAGAAAGCTCGAAGGTTGGCGTTAGCTGGACTGACTGCGCCTCGGCCAGCAGAGCCGTAACCGCGAGCAACGCAACCGCGCCGGGCGACACAAGGCCGTAGTCGAACAGCGCCAACAGTGACACCATCGTCACGGCGCCCAGCAAGACGAGCGCGCCGTAAGCCTCGATCGGCGTTGGCTTCCTCAACCGAATCCGCCGAAACCTGAGCGAAACTTCGACATCAGACGCCTTGAATCTAACCCTTTCGGGTGATACCGTCACTCTTGCCGTCAGTCCCCCTAGTAGGAGTTACACACAGTGCGTAAGTCGCTCGTTAGCGCTGTTACCCGCGCCGCAGTTGTCGGCACGGGCAAGAGTTGGTAAGGCCCGCGTAGCTTCCGTTTTCCACAACTTATGGTCATCCCCCTGTTGAGGGATTTCCACAGGCCGTGGAAAACCGCCGCTATCGAGCCAAAAGAAACCGCTAGCTACGCCTACTCCGGCTGACGCCGGGACGTGTGCCTTACGCGATGATGCCGCGGCGGAAGCCGACGGCTACCGCGTGCGCGCGTGACCGCGCCTGCAGCTTCGCGAGCAGGTGGCGAACGTGCGACTTCACCGTCTCCTCGCTCAGGAAGAGACGCACGCCGATCTCGCGGTTGACGAGGCCGTCCGAGATCAGTTGAAGGACCTCGATCTCCCGCATCGTCGGCTCCTGCTCGAGCTCGCGGAGCGGGCCAGAGAACGGAATCACCTCGGCGTTGCCGGTCTGGCGCTTGGCAGCGACCGCATCGAAGCGGCGCTGGTGGTCCATGTAGCGGCTCAGGATCTCCTTGCGCTCAGCAGCGTCCATGGCCGGGATATCGGCCGGAAGGCCCACCCCCTTTAGGGGCAGGTCCTACCTTGATTCAGGGATTGGCCTCGACCTCGCTGAAAAAGCCGTCCAGAAGCCGGATATAGCCCTCTGGATCCTCCACGTGGGCCATGTGCGAGCAGCCCGGCAGGATCACCGAACGGGCCCCGGGGATGCCCTCAGTGACCGTCCGGTTGATCGCCGGCGTCGCCTCGTCGTACTCGCCCGTGGGGACGAGCGTCGGCACTCGGATCTCCCCGAGACGCTCGGTGACGTCCCACTCGCGCAGCGTGCCGGTGACGTGGAATTCGCTTGGCCCGTTCATCGTCCCGTAGACGAGCCCGTGCCGCTGGATGAAGTCGAACGAGCGCAACACATACTCGGGCCACTCGTCCAAACGGCAGACGTGCCGCTTGTAGAAGACCAGGCAGGCGTCCTCGTACTCCTGCAAATCGGTCGTCCCCGCCTCCTCGTGCCGGCTCAGCGTCTCCTGCACATCTTCAGGGAGCTGGGCGCGGAGACGACCCGTCTCGGCGACCCACTGAGGAATGCTCGCCGGCGAGCTCGCCAGGACGAGGCTCGCAAGGCCGGGCGGCTGCGTGAGCGCGTACTCCATGGCGAGCATCCCGCCCCACGAGCTCCCGAAGAGGTGGATCCGGTCGAGCCCGAGCTCGCGCCGGACGGTGCCGACCTCGTCCACGAACAGCTCGACCGTGTAGAGGGACGGATCCTCGGGGAGATCGGATTGCCCGCAGCCGAGCTGGTCGTAGAAGATCGCGCGCCTGCCCGTCCCGGCGAGCGCCTCGAGCGACTCGAGGTAGTCATGCGTCGCACCCGGCCCGCCGTGGAGGAGCAGCACGGGGAGCTTCCCTCTCTCCTCCGCGTCGCCGACGACGCGGTACCAGACCTCGTGGCCGCAAAAGGGCAGCCTCCCCTCGACCGCGCTCACGAGTGGGGAACGGGCTTAGAGCTCATTTCGAAGTGAAGCACGGGCCGCTTGGCCCCGCTGGACGGTGCGATGCGTCGTCCTCAGTCGCCCCCATAGCTTGGCTATGGGCGCTCCCTGCGTCCTAGCCTCGCAGTCGTCCATCGGGCCCAATCGACGCGTGATCATTCCGAAATGGGCTCTTCGCTTCTTCCTTGCCGGGCTCGGTCGGCGTCGCAGACGCGTCGGCGCTCGCCGGCGTGTAGCGCTCCGACGCGGTCACGCGCGCGAGCGTCTCCTTGTCCACGTTCAGCGGATGGTGGCAGGCGGCGAGGTGGCCGTTGCCGTAATCCGTGAGCGGCGGCTCGATCTCCTGGCAGATCTCGGTCGCGTACCGGCAGCGCGGGTGGAAGCGGCAGCCGGAAGGCGGGTTGATCGGGCTCGGGACGTCGCCCTGGAGCACGATCCGCTCCCGCTTCGCGCTCAGGTCGGGATCCGGAATCGGAACGGCAGAGAGCAGCGCCTCCGTGTACGGCATGATCGGCCGCTCGTATAGCTCCTCCCCCGGCGAGAGCTCGACGAGCTTGCCGAGGTACATGACCGCGATCCGGTCGGAGACGTGACGGACGACGCCGAGGTCGTGGGCGATGAAGATGTAGGTGAGCTGGAACTCCTTCTGGAGGTCGTCGAGCAGGTTCAGCATCTGGGACTGGATCGAGACGTCGAGAGCCGAGACCGGCTCGTCGGCGACGATCAGCTTCGGCCGCAGCGCGAGCGCGCGCGCGACGCCGATCCGCTGCCGCTGGCCGCCCGAGAACTCGTGCGGAAAGCGGTTGTAGTGCTCGGGCGAGAGCCCGACGGTCTCGAGCAGCTCCTGCACCTGCTTCTTCCGCTCCGCCTTGTCGCCGATCCCGTGGATCTCGAGCGGCGTCCCGATGATCGAACCGACGCGCTTGCGCGGGTTGAGGCTCGCGTACGGATCCTGGAAGACCATCTGCATCTCGCGGCGCAGCGGCCGCAGCGAGCGGGTCTTCAGCTTCCCGATCGAGCGGCCGCGGAAGAGAACGTCACCCTCCGTGGGCTCGAGCAGGCGAACGACCGTGCGGCCGAGCGTCGACTTGCCGCAGCCCGACTCGCCGACGAGGCCGAGAGTCTCTCCCTCACGGACCCCGAAGCTGACGTCGTCGACGGCGTGGACGCGGCCGACCTCGCGCTGCAGCAGTCCCTTCCGGATCGGGAAGTACTTCTTCAGGCTCCGGACTTCGACGAGCGACCCGTCCTCGCGCGAGCTCATGCGACGGCCATCTCCCCGTGGATCGTCTTGTCTCGGATGCCGCGCTTCTCCTCGACGGTTAGCCAGCAGCGGTCGAGGTGGCCGGGCTCCTCGACGCGGTTCTCGAGGCCGGGCTCCTCGGTGCACTTGTCGAACGCGTGCGGGCAGCGCGGACGGAACTTGCAGCCGCGTGGGAGGTTGATCAGCGAGGGCGGCGTGCCTTTGATCGAGTGAAGGCGCTCGCTCTTCGGCCGGTCGAGCCGCGGGATCGAGCCGAGCAATCCCCACGTGTACGGCATCTGCGGGTCGTAGAAGAGCTTCCGTGTCGGCGCCTCCTCGACGACGCGACCGGCGTACATGACGATGATCTCGTCCGCCACGTCGGCGACGACGCCCAGGTCGTGCGTGATCAGGATCACCGCCGAGTTGAAGTCGTCCTTGAGCTTGTCGATCAGCTCGATGATCTGCGCCTGGATGGTCACGTCGAGCGCCGTCGTCGGCTCGTCGGCGATCAGGACGTCCGGGTTGCAGGCAAGCGACATCGCGATCATCGCGCGCTGCCTCATTCCGCCCGAGAACTGGTGCGGGTAGTCGTCCACACGCGACTCCGGATTCGGGATGCCGACCTGCTTCAGGAGCTCGACGGCGCGGCGGCCTGCGGCGCGCCGATCGATGCTCTCGTGCACCTGGATCGCCTCGCAGATCTGCGCACCGATCGTGTAGACGGGGTTCAGGGAAGTCATCGGGTCCTGGAAGATCATCGCCATCTCGTTGCCGCGGACCTCCTGGAGCTCCTCCTCGCGCATCGCGAGCACGTTCCGGCCCTTGTAGAGCACCTCCCCCTCGAAGCGGGTGTTTTTGTCCCGCGTCAGGCCGAGCAGGGTCATCGAGGTCACGCTCTTGCCGGAGCCGGACTCTCCGACGATCCCGAGCACCTCGCCGCGGTCGAGCGTGAAGTTGACGCCGTCGACGGCGCGGACGATGCCGTCCTCGGTCACGAAGTGGACCTTGAGGTCCTTGACCTCGATCAGACGCTCCGCCACTACGTCGGTCGGATCCTGGGGTCGAGCCACGCGTAGGCGAGGTCGACCAGCGTGGAGAAGAGCACGATGAAGAAGGCACCGAAGAGCGTGACGCCCATGATCGGCGGCAGGTCGAGACGGCTGATGTTCTGGGCCGCGTACTGGCCGACTCCGTTCAGCTGGAAGACGAACTCGGTCAGGATCGCGCCGCCGCCGATCGTCGCGCCGAAGTCGAGCCCAAAGAGCGTGATCACCGGGATCAGGGAGTTCCGGACGACATGCTTGACGAGGACGCGTCTCGGGTTCAGACCCTTGGCCCTGGCCGTGCGGACGTAGTCCTCGTTGATCGTGTCGAGGATGTTCGAGCGCATCACGCGCCCGTAGAACCCGATGAACAGGACGGCGAGGACCCACCAGGGCAGCAACAGGTGGTAGAACCACTGCACGGGGTCGGCGGTCAGGCCGACGTAGCCGCTGTCCGGGAAGATGCTGAGCGGATGCCCTTCCGCGAGGATGTAGCGGGCGAGGAGCCCGAGCCAGAAGACCGGCATCGAGATCCCCACCAGTGCGGCGATCGTGATCGCCCGGTCCGACCACCTCCCGGCCGTGACGGCCGCTATCACCCCCACTAAGACACCGAACGAGAGCCAGATGATGCCGGCGCCAATGACGAGCGAGAACGTCGCCGGGATTCCCGCCCTGATCTGGTCGACCACGTTGGTCTGGTTCGTGAACGAGCGCAGCTCACCGTAGGTCGAGTTGTAGCCGGGACGCAGGCTGTTCCCCAGCTTCTGGAGCATTCTCCAGTACTGCACGTACCAGGGCTTGTCGAAGCCCCATGCGTGCTTGATGTTCCGGATGTTCGTATCCGTCGCCGTGCGGCCGGCGATCCGCTCCGCCGGATTGCCGCCGGGGATGAGGATGAAGATCGCGAAGACCACGAAGCTGACCACGACAAGAACGAGGACCGCGCCGATCAGCCGGCGGATGAGGAAGGCGAGCATCGCCGGCTAGAGCTTCACCTTCGCGCGCGGGTCGAGGGCATCACGCAAGCCGTCGCCGAAGATGTTCAGGGAGAGCACGGTCAGGACGATCGCGATCCCCGGGACGAGCGCGAGCGTCGGCGCCGTCTGCAGGCGGTTCGCGCCCTGCTGGATGATGTTCCCCCACGACGGGTCCGGGTCGCGCACGCCGGCGCCGAGGAACGAGAGGCCGGTCTCGAACAGGATGTCGTTCGCCACGACGAGCGTGAAGAGGACAAGCAGCGTCGACGCGAGGTTGGGGACGATCTCCCTGAACATGATCCGGAAGGTGCTTGCTCCCTGCGCGACCGACGCCTCGATGAACTCCTTTTCGCGGAGCGAGAGGATCTGGCCGCGCACGGGCCGCGCCACGTAAGGGATCAGGACGACCCCGATGATCAGCGTCGGGATCCAGAGACTCTGCCCGTGGATCGTCGTGAACCCGAGCGGAAGCCCTCCGAGCTGCAGCGCCGTGCCCAGCGCGATCGCGAGCAGGAAGACCGGGAACGCCCAGATCACGTCGAAGATCCGCGTCAGGATCCAGTCGACCCAGCCCCCGTAGTAGCCGGCGAGCAATGCGAGCACCGTCGCGAGGAAGACCGCGAGGATCGCCGACCCGATCCCGATCTTGAGCGAGTTGATGCCGCCGTAGAGGAGGCGGACGGCGACGTCCCGGCCGTTCAGGTCCGCGCCGAGGACAAACTTGCCACCCGCCGCGAACCACTGCGGCCCGACGGGATCGCCGGCGGGAACGAAGATCGTCTCACCGTTCGGGCCTTTCGTGATTCCGCCCTTCGAAAGAACGTCCACCTGCTTCCCGTTCTTCGTAAAGGTGTCGGCGACGTGGTTCGTGTTCGGACCCGTGTGGGCGACGTGGTGCGCGTAGACCGGCGCAAGCCCACAGCAGATGAGGATCAGGAAGAAGAGGAAGAGGAAGGCAAGCGCGACATAGTTCCGCCGGAGGCGCCGCCAGGCAAGCGCCCACGGGCTGCGGCCCACGATCTCGGCGCCGCCCTCCTCGGCCGCGAGCACCGACGCGGTGTCGAGCGTGAACTCCGACGTGTCCGTGGTGGCCACCGCGCTCCCTTTCCCGCGACCTTATCGGTTGCAAGCCTGGGAGGGGCGCCCCGAGCGGAGCGCCCCTCCGTGAGCAAGACCTACTTCTTCAGGCAGATCGACGTCCAGTCGAACTGGAACAGGACGTGGTTGTAGTAACAGCTCGCATCGACGTTCGGGCTAAAGAAGTCGGTGCCTTCGATGTTCAGATACGGGGCGACCGCGGAGTACTTGACGACGTAGTCGTGGTCGAGCTGCGCCCACTGTGCGTTGATCGCATCAGTCGTCTTCGACTCCTTCTTCAGCTTCTCGATCAACGCGTTCGCCGCCGGGAAGTCGGCATTCGACACGTTGTTGTTGTGCGTCTGCGTGATCCGGTTGCCGTTGAGGAGGACGTCGAACCAGTCCAACGGGTGCGGATAGTCCTGGTACCAGTCGGTGTACATGATCTGCGCCTTGGTCGCCTGGTTGCCGATCGTCGTGAAGTAGACGTCGTGCGCCAGCAGCTTCGGCGTGGCCTTCCAGCCGATCTTGTTCAGCACGTCCGCGACGTATTCGGTCGCCGGCTGTGAGGGAGCCTCGTTCAGGCCCCAGACCGTGACCTTCATCCCCGCCGTGCCGGACTTCTGCACGAGCTGCTTCGCCTTGGCGAGATCGTGCGTGTAGTAGTCGATCTTCTTGTACTGCGGATACGTCGGCGGCAGGAAGTTCTGCGTCGTCACGCCGAGACCGCCGAACAGCCGCACAAGCGCGTCACGGTCGATCGCGTAGTTGATGGCCTGCCGCGCCTCGAGCTTGTCGAACGGCGGCACGCGCGTGTTCATCGCCCAGTAGTACGTGTTCGCCGGCGTGTAGAGGTGCAGCTGGTCCTTGTACTTCGTCTGGACCTCGTTCAGACGGTCGGTCGGAATCGTGCGGAAGTCGTAGTCCGACTTCCCGCTCAGGACCGTCTGGAGGGCCGCCGTGTCCTCCGAGAGGATCGTGCCGACGAGCTTGTCGGGGTTCCCCTTCGGGATTCCGGGGATCTCCTTGTAGTTCGGGTTCCGGACGAAGACGAAGCTCCGGTTCGGCTTGTAGGACTGCTGCATGTACGGGCCGGTGGCCGGGATTCCCTTCGTCGACTGGTCGCTCGCGGGCGTGCTCTTGGGCAGGATCGCCGCGAACGGAATCCCGAGGATGTCCATGAAGTCACCGCGCGGGCTCGAGAGCTTGATCTCGACCGTGCGGGCGTTGTCGTCGACGACGATCCCCGAGATGCCGCCCTTCTTCGTCTTCGAGAAGGTGTCCGCGCCGACGATCTGGTCGAAGAAGCCGACGCCGGGCGAGTCCACCTTGTACAGCCGCTCGATCGACGCCTTGAAGTCGCTCGCCTTGACGGCCTGGCCGTTCGAATACTTGAGGCCGTCACGGAGCGTGAACTTGTAGTCCTTGCCGTCGGCCGACACGGTCGGCAGGCTCTCCGCCAACGCCGGGATCAGAGTGGCGCCTGCGGGACCCGCTGTCTCCTTGTAGCCGAGCAGGCCGAGATAGACGTGCTGGATGATCTGCCAGCCCGTCACCGTGTAAGACAGGCCCGGATCGAAGTAGTCCGGAGCATCCCACGTGACGCGGAACGTGGCGAACGTACGGCCGGCGTTCTTCGATGCCGTGCCGCCGGTCGTCGATGTCTGGCCCTCGCTCGACTTCTTCCCACCGCCGCCGCACCCCGCGGCGAGGAGCGAGAGCGCCGCCGCGAGCGCCCACACGCCGAGCAGCCAGACCCACCTATGTCTGCGTGTCACTGTTTGAACTCCCTCCCGTATTGACTGCCACGGCGGGCGCAGACCCCACGGCGACCGCACGCGGAACGGTGATTCTTACAGACGTTTTTCCGTTCCCGTCGTTAGTTCGGTATCCGTTAAAGCTCGGTTTCCGAGGCGGATGGAACGGCGGCGCGACCGGCGCCCTCCGCCCGAAGGGCTTACTTCTTCATGCAGATCGCCGTCCAGTCGAACTGGAACAGGACGTGGCTGTAGTAGCAGCTGGTATCGACGTTCTTGCCGAAGAAGTCCGTGCCTTCCCTGGTCAGGTACGAGGCGAAGGCCGCGTACTTGGCCACGTAGTCTCGCTCGAGCTCGGCCCAGTGTTCGTTGACAGCCGCAGTGAGCTTCGGCTCCTTCTTCAGCTTCTCGATGAGCGCGTTCGCGGCCGGGAAGTCGGCATTCCCGACGTTGTTGTTATGCGTCTGCGTGATCCGGTTGCCGTTCAGGAGCACGTCGAACCAGTCCAGCGGGTGCGGATAGTCCTGGAACCAGTTGGTGTCCATGATCTGCGCCCTCGTCGCCTGGTTGCCGATCGTCGTGAAGTAGACGTCAGGCGCCAGGAGCTTCGGCCTGGCCCTCCAGCCGATGCTGTTCAGGACGTCGACGAGATACTCGGTCGTCGGCTGTGAGGGAGCGTCGTTCCGCCCCCAGGCCGTGACGGTCATCCCCGCCGTGCCGGACTTCTCCACAAGCTGCTTCGCCTTGGCGAGATCGTGCGTGTAGTAGTCGATCTTCTTGTACTGCGGATACGTCGGGGGCAGGAAGTTCTGGGTCGTCACGCCCAGACCGCCGAACAGCCGCACGATCGCGCCACGGTCGATCGCGTAGTTCACCGCCTGCCGCGCCTCCAGCTTGTCGAACGGCGGGGTGCGCACGTTCATCGCGAAGTAGTACGTGTTCGCCGAGGTGTACAGCTTCAGCTGGTCTTTGTACTTCGTCTGCAGGTCCTTCAGACGGTCGGCCGGGATCGTGCGGAAGTCGTAGTCCGACTTCCCGGTCAGAACCGTCTGGAGAGCCGCGGTCTCCTCCGAGAGGATCGTGCCGACGAGCTTGTCCGGGTTCCCCCTCGGGATGCCCGGCAGCTCCGTGTAATTCGGGTTCCGGACGAACACGAACGTCCGGTTCGGCTTATACGACTGCTGCATGTACGGACCGGTGGCCGGGATTCCCGTCGTCGACTGGTCACTTGCCGGTGTGCTCTTCGGCAGGATCGCCGCGAACGGGATCCCCAGGATCTGCATGAAGTCGCCGCGCGGGCTGGCGAGCTCGATCTCGACGGTGCGCTTGGCGTCGTCGACGATGATCCCCGAGATGCCGCCCTGCTTCGTCTGCGAGAACGTGCCTGCGCCCTGGATCTGATCGAAGAAGCCAACGCCGGGCGACTCGATCTTGTAGAGCCGCTCGATCGACGCCTTGAAGTCGCTCGCCTTCACGGGCCGGCCGTTCGAGTAGTCGAGCCCCTCGCGCAGCTTGAGCTTGTAGTTCTTTCCGTCCGCAGACACCGTCGGCAGGCTTTCGGCGAGAACGGGAATGATTGTGGCCCCGCTCGGGCCCGCTGTCTGCTTGTAACCGAGCAGGCCGAGATAGGCGTGCTGGATGATCTGCCAACTCGTCGCCGTGTAGGCCAGGCCGGGATCGAAGTAGTCCGGCGCGTCCCACGTGACGCGGAACGTGCCGAACGTGCGGCCGGCGTTCCGGGACGCGGTGCCGCCGCTCGTCGACGTCTTCCCTGCACCCGACTTCGTTCCACCGCCGCCGCAACCGGCCCCGGCGAGCGATAGCGCCCCGAAGGCGCTCGCGGCGAGCACCCCGACCCAAATCTGTCTGCGTGTCACCGGCACCTCCGAAGCACCGAGTGATGGCTGTGTATACGGACATCATCTACCTCCACGGCGAGTTGTGATCGAACGTATGTTCGATTAGCATCTCGAGTCATGCAGCTCCGGTTGGACGCGGCCGACCGGCTCGTCGAGCTCGTCGAAGAGCGCCGGGGACCGGTGCTGGCAGACGAAGCCGCGCGGCGGCTCTTCGCTCTCCGGCACGCCCCGGTCGGCCTCGCAAGGAGTCTTCTCGACGAGGTCGTGGGTGACGACGCCCGGCTCGCGTGGCGCGGCGACGCCGTCGGGCTCTCCGATCCACCCGGCGCGACCCTGGCGCTCGAGCGCGCAACGTACGTCGTCGTCGATCTCGAGACGACCGGGCTGCGCCCCGGCACGTCGCGGATCTGCGAGATCGGTGCGGTCCGCGTGCGGGACCTCGAGCTGGCGGAGGAGTTCCAAACGCTCGTCGATCCGAAGGTTCCGATCGGAGCGGCGATCAGCGCCTTGACCGGACTGCGCGACGAGCAGCTGCGCGGGGCGCCGGCCGAGGCGACCGCTGTTCGACGCTTCCTCGCGTTTGCGGGCGACTCCGTGCTCGTCGCACACAACGCACGCTTCGACCTCGCCTTCCTCGATCGGGAGACCGAGCGGCTGACGGGCGCACGTCTCGCGGGACCGGTCGTCGACACCGTCGGGCTCGCGCGTCGGCTGCTCGCGGGACGGACGCCGCGCGCGGGGCTCTCGTCGCTCGCCCAGTTCGTCGGGACGGCCGCACGACCTTGCCATCGCGCCCTCCCCGACGCGCAGGCGACGGCGGAGATCCTGCTCGTCTTGATCGGCCTGGCACAGGAGCGCGGCGCGATCACGGTCGCCGATCTCTGCGAGCTGGCCGCGCCGCGAATCCGGAAGGTCTACGCGAAGCGGACGCTCGCCTTCGGCGCGCCGCCTTCGCCGGGGGTCTACCTCTTCCGCGACCGCCACGACCAGGTCCTCTACGTCGGGCGGGCGCGCGACCTGCGCGCGCGACTCCGTTCCTATTTCCGCACCGATCGGCAGCGGCCTGCGGTTGAGGCTGCACTCGGCGCGCTCGAGCGCATCGAGTGGCGCGTCTGCGGGTCGGAGCTCGAGGCCGCGCTGGAGGAGCTCCGGCTCATCCGCGAGCTCCGGCCACCGGCCAATGCGCGGCACGCGAGGCCGAACCGGAGCGTCTACCTCCGCCGCCGCGGCGCGGGACTCGTCTGCTCGCAAACGGCGACGGCGCTCGGCCCGATCGGAAGCCGAACGCGCGCGCGACTCGCCTGCCGCGCGCTCGACGGCGCGTCGGAAGCGGAATTCGCCGACCCCGCGCTCGCGTTGCCGCGCCTGCGTACGCGCCTGGGTGAGCTGGCCGAATGCCGGCGCTACGAGGATGCCGCGCGCCTGCGCGACCGGATCGAGGCGCTGGAAGGAGTCGTCCGCACCCTGCGCCGCCTCGAGCGGCTGCGGCGTGCGCGCGTCTGCCTCCTCGGGCCGGCGGCCGAGCCGGGCTTCGTCACGGCCGTCTTCGTCGCGGCGGGCCGGATCGCCGCGACGCGGAACCTGCCGCGGGGACCGGGAGCGCGCGTCGAGGTCGAAGCCGGCCTGGCCGCCGCGCGCGCGGCCGAGCCCTCCGTCGCCGTCGAGGACACGGACGAGCTGCAGCTGATCGGAACCTTTCTGCGGCGCCCTCCGCCGGAGCTGCGCGTCGCGCCGCTCCACGCCGACCAAATCCTCAGACTGGCGGCGGCTCTTCCGGCTGCTCTTGCGGGCCCGGCTCGAAGACCGGCTCGCGCTCGCGCGGCTTGATCCGTCCCTCCCGGATCTCCTCGGCCCAGTGGCAGGCGACCTCATGCCCGGGCGCGAGCGTTCGCAGCGGCGGAACCTCCTCGCGACAGCGCGTCGGCTGCACGTACGGACACCGGGTATGGAACCGGCAGGCCTGCGGCGGGTTCGCGGGGCTCGGCAGGTCCCCCGCGAGCAGGATCGACTCGCGCCCCCGCTCGACGACCGGGTCGGGGATCGGCACCGCCGACAGCAGCGAGATCGTGTACGGATGCAGCGGCATCTCGTACAGCTCGTCCGCCGGCGAGACCTCCACGATCCAGCCCAGGTACATGACGACGATCCGGTCGGAGATGTGCCGGACGACGGCGAGGTCGTGGGCGATGAAGAGGTAGGTGAGGTCGAACTCCTCCTGGAGCTCTTCCAGCAGGTTGATGATCTGCGCCTGGATCGAGACGTCGAGCGCGGACACGGGCTCGTCTGCGACGACAAAGTCCGGATTGAGCGCGAGCGCGCGCGCGAGCCCGATCCGCTGCCGCTGACCGCCCGAGAACTCGTGCGGATACCGGCCGGCTGCATCGACAGGGAGGCCAACGGTCTGCAGGAGCTCCCGCACGCGCCCCGGGGTCTCGCGGCGGCCCGAGATCCCGTGCGTCCGCAGCGGCTCGCCGACGATGCGACCAACGCTGTGGCGCGGGTTCAGTGACGCGAACGGATCCTGGAAGACCATCTGCATCCGCCGCCGCAGGGGCCGCAGCTCCGTCTCGCCGAGCTCGGAGATGTCCTGACCGTCGAAGATGATCCGGCCCGAGGTCGGCTTGTAGAGCCGGAGGATCGTTCGACCCACGGTCGACTTTCCGCAGCCCGACTCGCCCACGAGTCCGAGCGTCTCGCCGCGCTTGATCTCCAAGGAGACGTCGTCGACCGCGCGGATGTCGCCGACGTGCCGGTCGAGGACGAGGCCGCTCTTGATCGGGAACCAGACCTTCAGGTTCTCGACGGCGACGAGGTTGCCGCGGCCGTTCGTGGAGGTGGTCATCCCGTCGCGGCGACCCGCGAACGATCCCACTCGTCCGCCGGGACCGGATTGAAGCAGGCGACCATGTGGCCGCGCTCGACCTCGACGAGCGGCGGCACCTCTCGGCGCGACTCCTCCACCTCGTAGCGGCAACGCGGCTGGAACGGGCACGCGGTGGGCGCGCTCAGCATGTTCCGGGGCGCGCCCTCGATCGGCTGCAGGCGCGCGCGGCGCGCGGCGTCCAGGCGCGGCACGCTCTCGAGCAGCCCGAGCGTGTAGGGGTGGCGCGGCGACCCGAACAGCTGGTCGGCCGACCCCGTCTCGACGAACAGCCCGGCGTACATGACGTTGACGCGCTCGCACATTCCGGCGACGACGCCGAGGTCGTGCGTGATCAGAATCAGCGCCGCGTCCTCCTCGGCCACCAGCTCGCGGAGGAGGTTCAGGATCTGCGCCTGGATCGTCACGTCCAGCGCCGTCGTCGGCTCGTCGGCGATCAGCAGCTTCGGCTCGCAAGCGAGCGCCATTGCGATCATCGCGCGCTGCCGCATCCCACCCGAGAACTGGTGCGGGTAGTCACGGATGCGCGCTTCGGCGCTCGGGATCCCGACGCGGTCGATCAACTCGGCCGCGCGCCGGTAGGCCGCCTTGCGATCCATCCCGAAGTGCGTCTCGAGCGCTTCCCGGATCTGGCGCCCGATCGTCAGCACCGGATTCAGCGACGTCATCGGATCCTGGAAGATCATCGCGATCTGGCGCCCACGGATCCTGCGCAGCGCGCGGTCGCTCTGCCGAATGAGATCCTTCTCCTCGAACAGGGCTTTCCCAGACTCGATACGCCCGTTGCGGGCGAGCAGCCCGAGGACAGCGAGGGACGTCACGCTCTTCCCGCACCCGGACTCGCCGACGATTCCGAGCGTCTCCCCCGGCGCGATGTCGAAGGAGATACCGTTCACCGCGTGCACGGTGCCGCGCCGCGTCGAGAAGCGAACATGTAGGTCCTCGACGGAGAGCAGCGGAGCGCTAGCCACGCCCGCGCAGCTTCGGGTCCAGCGCCTCGCGCAGACCGTCACCGATCAGGTTGAAGCCGAGCACCGACACGACGATCGCGAGGCCCGGGATGATCGCGAGGTGCGGCGCGCTCTGCAGGTACCGATCTACGTCCGTGAGCATCGTTCCCCATTCCGGCGTGGAAGGGTCCTGCGGCCCGAGCCCCAGGAAGCCGAGGCCGGCGACGTCGATGATCGCGGTCGCGAGCGCGAGTGTCCCCTGGACGATCACCGGCGAGAGCGCGTTCGGAAGGATGTGCGAGACGAGGATGCGACGGCGCGGCACACCGACCGCCCGCGCGGCGAGCACGAAGTCGTTCTCCATCTGCGCGAGGACCGAGCCCCGAAGAAGCCGGGCGAAGATCGGAACGTTCGTCACCCCCACTGCGATCATGACCTGGAAGAGGCCAGCGCCTAGCATGGCGACGATTCCGATTGCCAGGAGCAGACCGGGGATCGCGAGCATGATGTCCATCAGCCTCATGATCACGGAGCCGACGAAGCCGCCGAGATAGCCCGCCGAAGCCCCGAGAACCATGCCGATCGAGAGGCCCGCGGTAACGGCGACCACCCCGATCATGAGTGAGAAGCGCGCCCCGTAGAGGATGCGCGAGAACTCGTCGCGTCCCAGCTGGTCGACGCCGAACCAGTGGCTTCCGGATGGGCCTGGGCAGCAGCCGTGGGCAACTTTGGAAAGATCCTGCGCGCGCGGATCGAAAGGTGCGATGACGGGCGCGAGGATCGCAATCGCGACGAAGGCTCCGACGAGCGCGAATCCGACGAGGGCGCCCGGATTCCGGCGCAAGATCGACCAGGCGTCGCGCCAGAGCCCGCTCGGCGCTTCGAGCTGGACCTCAGCGGCTTCGAGCTCGATGACGGACATCAGCTGAGCCGGATCCGCGGGTTGATGATCGCGTACGAGACGTCCACAAGCAGATTCACGAGCACGAAGACCACGGCGAGAAAGAGAATGCCGCCCTGCAGGACCGGGTAGTCGCGGTTGAAGATCGCCTCCTTGAGCCAGAAGCCGACTCCCGGCCAGGCGAAGACCGTCTCGGTCAAGACGGCTCCCGAGAGCAGGAGCCCCGTCTGGAGGCCCACGATCGTCGTGACCGGGAGGAGTGCGTTCCGGAGCACGTGCCGACTGTCGACGGCAAGGGGGCTCAACCCCTTCGCGCGGGCGGTTCGGACGTAGTCCTCGTTCTGGACGTCGAGGACGGCCGCACGAGTGATACGCGCCACGATCGCAAGCGGGATCGAGCCGAGTGCGATGCCGGGGAGGATGAGGTGCTTGATCGTGTCCCAGAGCGCGCCGGGATCCCGTTCGATGATCGCGTCCAGGATGTAGAAGTTCGTGGGATGCTTGGTCTCGCTGAGGACGTCCTCGCGTCCGATGCTCGGGAGCCAGCCGAGCCTCACGGCGAAGACGTATTTGAGGATGAGTCCGAGAAAGAAGATCGGGATCGAGATCCCGATCAACGATGCGACGAGGCTCGCGTGGTCGAAGAAGGTCCCGTGCCGTTTCGCGGCCAAGAAGCCGAGCGGGATCCCGAGGACGACCGCGAAGAGCATCGCTGCGAGAGCGAGCTCAACCGTCGCCGGGAAGCGGTGCTTGATCTCGAAGGTGACGGTCCGCGCAGTCGAGATGCTCGTACCCAGGTCAAGGTGGGCCGTCGCATCGAGGTATCGCCAGTACTGGACGTAGAGTGGGCGGTCAAGCCCGTACGTGTGTCTGATCTGCTTGACGAGTTGCGGAGTCGCTCGCTCGCCGAGCAACGCTTCCGCGGGCGAGCCCGGCAACGCCCTGACCCAGGCGAAGACGAGAATCGAGAGGCCGAGCAGAATCGGGACGAGCAGCAGGAGCCGGCGTACGACGAAGCGAAGCACTAGGCAACCCTATGAGTAGAGAGAGGCAGCTTGCGCGGACTTAGTGTCTGTCCGCGCAAGCTGCCCAGACCGGACGGCGCTATCCGCCTATTGGCCGCCGTAGAACACGTGAGCGAACGGCTCATTCACGGGTCCGAGCGGACCGGCGACATAGCCCTTCACGTTGCTGCGCGCGCCGAGCGCGGATCCCACCCACACGTACGGCACGACCGGCAGGTACTTCATCACCTGGACGTTGGCCTGCTGGTAGAGCTTGACGCGCTTGGCCGCGTTGGACTCACGGTCGGCCCGCGCCAATAGCGAGAAGAGCTTCGGGTTCTTGAATCCGAACTGCGGCGTGGAGCTCCCGAAGTGCACGTTTAGGAAGTCGGCCGGATCGCCGAAGTCGGCAATCCATCCGAACAAGAACAGCTGGTGCTTTCCTGCCTGGACTCCGGCGCGATAGTCCGGGCGCCACGGGGCGCTGTGGGGCACGACGTTGAAGCCGGACTTCTCGAGGCTCGCGGCGAACGCCTCGAAGTTCCGCTTCGGATCGGGCATGTACGGCCGTGAGGTGTTGGTCGGGTACCAGAAGTCGACCTTGACCGGCAGAGTGAGACCAGCTGACCGCAGCAACGACTTGGCCTTGTCCGGGTTGTAGCTGTACTTCGGAACACCCTTCTTGGCGAAGCCAAAGAGCGCGGGCGGATCGAACTGGCTGGCGACCTTGCCTTGACCTCCGTAGAAGGCATTCACGACGCTCGCACGGTCGAGCCCGTATGCGATCGCCTGGCGAACGGCCAGCTTGTCCATAGGCGGGTAAGCCTGGTTGATACCGACGTAACCGACGATGAACGCGGGCCGACGCAGAAGCTTCAGGCGCGAGTTGCCCCTGACGGTGCCGAAGTCCTGCGGGTCCACTCCCTCGTAGCCCTGGATCTCGCCGCTCTGGAGCGCCTGGAGGCGAGCAGCGTTGTCCGAGACCGGGCGGACGATGAGCCGCTCGATTTTCCCCTTCCTCCCCCAGTAGTTGGGATTCCTGACCAGCTCCAGCTTGTTCCCGACCGACCACGACTTGAGCTTGTACGGGCCGGTCCCGACCGGGTTCCGCGTTGAAAAAGTGCCGGTCGGATGGAACACGCCGGTCGAGTCCACGCTCCCGGCGTTCGCCTTGTACTTCTTCAGGGCCGCGGGACTCGCGATCCCGAAGTTGGGCAGACCGATGGCGGCGAGGAACGACGAGGACGGGTGGCTCAGCCGGATTGTGACCTTGTACGCGCCTTGCGCACTGCAGCCTCGGTACAGGCTCTTATCCGGCCCCGGGTTCCCCGAAGCAGGATGCGCGAAGCCGAGGAACACGGTGTTCCAGTAGTAGCTCAGCGACGCGTTCTGAAGCGGGCCCGGGAAGTTGTACCACCGGTTGAAGTTCACGCAGACCGCGCGCGCGTTGAATGCAGTGCCGTCCTGGAACTTCACGCCTTTGCGGAGAGAGAACTTCCACGCGCGCCCACCGCTGCTCGCCTTCCAGCTCGTCGCAAGCTCCGGCACGACCGTCGTTCCTCCGAGCTTGAAGCCGACAAGGCTCTCGAAAATCTGATCCGTCACTTGGAGCGACGGCCCGTCGGACACGAGCGACGGGTCGAGTAGAGCCGGGTCGCTTTGAATCGCCCAGACAAGCGTGTTGCTAGCTGCACCTGCGCCCGCAACGCCGAGCACTGTGGCGGCAGCACAAAGCAAGCCCAACAGCTTCATTCTCTTCACGTGAACTCCTTTCGCGATGCCGGCTGCCGGGGCAGCCCGCAGGAGTATCCCACAGCTTCGACGCAGGACAACCATATGTGTTAGCCAGAAAAACGGGCCGCATTGCTGCGGCCCGCTTTCGTCGGAAGCTCGGTGGACGCCCCTTAGGCCGCGAGTGAGATCAGATCGCGCAGCGCCGAAAGACGGGCCAGTGCCTGGCCCTCGAGCTGCCGGACGCGCTCGCGCGTCAGGTCGAGCTCATGGCCGATCGCCTCGAGCGTCCACGGCTCGCCCTCGAACCCGAAGCGGAGCTCCAGGATCCGGCGCTCCCGCTCGGGAAGCGCGTCAAGCGCGCGCCGCACGCCCTGGCGGCGGAGGGACTCCTCGGCCTCGTCGAACGGGTCCGCGGCCTCGCGGTCGGCGAACAGGTCGCCGAGCTCGCCTTCGTCGTCCGCGCCGACCGTCTGGTTCAGCGAGACCGACGCCGACGCTGCACCGAGCGCCTCGTCGACGTGCTGGATCGGCAGGCCGGTGGCCTCGGCGAGCTCATCCTTGGTGGCCTCGCGCCCGAGCTCGACCTCGAGCCGGCGGGCCGCGCGCGACAACTTCTGCTGCCGCTCGACGACGTGCACCGGCACGCGGATCGTGCGGGCGTGGTTCGCCACGGCGCGCTGCACCGACTGGCGGATCCACCACGTGGCGTACGTCGAGAACTTGTAGCCGCGCCGCCAGTCGAACTTCTCGACCGCACGGTTCAGCCCGAGCGTGCCCTCCTGGATCAGGTCCAGGAACGGAACGCCCAGCCCGCGGTAGCCCTTCGCGATCGACACGACGAGACGGAGGTTCGACTCGATCATGCGCCGCTTGGCCGTCGGGTCGCCGCGCTCGATCGCCTTCGCGAGCGTGACCTCCTCGGCCGCGGTCAGCAGCTTGTGGCGGCCGACATCGGCGAGGAACAACTGGAGGCTGTCGGCGGAGCCGCTGAGCACGTGCGTCTCGGCCTCGGCGGCGGCCTTCTCGGCGGCCTTCTCGGCCTCCTTCTCCTCTTCGCTGACAGGCTGACGCACCTCGAGCCCGATCCGCTCGAGCTCGCGGGTCAGCTCCTCGACGTCGTCGTCGTTGAGCTCGTGCTCCAACGCGAACGCCTCGAGCTCGGCAGCCTCGAGGTAGCCGCGCTCCTCTGCTCCCTCGACGAGCAGCCGCGCCTGGTCTGTGTCAAGCAGTTCGTGAAGCTGGTTCTGAGTCAAATCTTCCTTTCGCGGCGAACTTTGTGACTACGCTCCAACCTTCGCACTTTAGGACGGTTCCCCTTTTCTTTCCAGGGGGAACCAGCCTCCCGGCGGTCTTCTGACTCGAACGAGACCTGGCTCTTTGTTATTCCGCCGCCGCCGCTTCGGCGGTTTGCTGCGCGCGCACGGGGAACTCGAACTCGATCTTGTCCTCGTCGTTCAAGACGAGCCGCGCTCGAAAAGGTTTGCCCCCCTTCGAACGGAAGCCAGACAATACCTCCCGGGTCCGACGTTCCTCGATCAGCTGCCTCGCGATTTCCGGAGTTAGCGTGCGACTCGCGACGCGCTTCCAGATCACGAAGCCGCAGCCGGGCTCCTCGCGGCTCTTCCAGCTCGTGCAGCCGTACGCCTTTGAGTTCTCGCGGATGATCTCGCCGGTCTCAGCACCACAGCGCGGGCAGGGGCCGAGCTCGACGCGCTCGGGCCGGAGCTTCTCCTTGTCGAGCGCGGCGATCTGCTCGACCGTCTCCTTGGTGAAGTCGGCGATCCCCTGCATGAAGGCCTGGCGGTCGCCGGTGCCGTGCTCGATGTCGCTGAGCTTGTGCTCCCAGTCGCCGGTGAGCTCGGGCGACGTGAGCTTGTGCTCCTCCAGCATCGTGATCACCTGGATGCCCTTCGGGGTCGCCTGGAGATCCTTGCCGACGCGCTCGATGTACTCGCGCCGGATCAGCGTCTCGATCGTCTCGGCCCGGGTCGCCGGGGTGCCGAGGCCGGAGTCCTTCATCGCCTCGCGCAACTCCTCGTCGTCGATCAGCTTGCCCGCCGTCTCCATCGCGGAGAGCAGCGTCGCCTCGCTGTAGCGCGGCGGCGGCCTCGTCATCTTGTCCTCGATCTCGGCCGCGATGCACCGGACCGTCTGCCCCTGCCGGAGCGCCGGGATCTCGCCGCCCTCGGCTTCCTCCTCCTCCGACTGGCGCTCCTGGTCGGGCTCCACTCCATAGACCGAGCGCCACCCCGCCTCCAGCGTGACCTTGCCACGCGTGCGGAACCGCTCTTCCTCGACCAGCGTGATCACCGTCGTCCGCGCGTAGCGCGCCGGCGGATGAAAGACGGCGAGGAAGCGGCGCGCGATCAGGTCGAACACGCGGCGCTCGTCCGGCGTGAAGGCGGTGACGTCGTGCTCGATGTCGGTGGGGATGATCGCGTGGTGGTCGTCGACCTTCGCGTCGTTGACGACGCGCTGCAGCGGCAGCTGGTCGAGGCCGAGCACGTACTCCGCGGCGGCGCGGTAGTCCTCGATCGGCCGGAGCGTGCCGGCCGTCGGCTTCAGCTGCGGGACCATGTCCCCGGACAGGTAGCGCGACGACGTGCGCGGATACGTGATCGCCTTCTTGCCCTCGTACAGCGACTGGGCGGCCTGGAGCGTACGTCGCGCCGAGAACCCGTAGCGGCGGTTCGCATCGCGCTGCAGTGAGGTGAGGTCGTAGAGGAGGGGAGCGCGCTCGGACTGTTCCTTGCGCTCGATCGACTCGACGCTGCCGTCAGCGCCGGAGACCTTGGCGACGATCGCGTCGGCGCGCGAAAGGTCGCCGAAGATCCGGGTCTCGTCGCCTTCGAACCAGAGGCCCTGGTACGGCGGCTGGAAGGTGCCGTGGATCAGGCGATACGGCTCCGGGACGAACGCCTGGATCTCGCGCTCGCGCTTGACGATCATCGCCAGCGTCGGCGTCTGCACCCGGCCGAGCGAGACGACGCCGCCGACCCAGGCGCGGCCGCGGATCGTCGCGGCGCGCGTCGCGTTCATGCCGACCAGCCAGTCCGCCTCGCTCCGCGACCGGGCGGCAGCCTCGAGGTTGCGCAGCTGCTCACCGGGCCGAAGCCTCTCGAAGCCCTCGCCGATCGCCTGCTTCGTCATCGACGAGATCCAGAGCCGGTCGACGGGCTTGTCGACGCCCGAGACCTCGTAGATGTAGGCGAAGATCAGCTCGCCCTCCCGGCCGGCGTCGCAGGCGTTGATGATCCGATCGACATCCGCCCGCTTCAGCAGCTTGAGGATGGCGTTCAGCTGCTTCTTCGACTTGGTATCGCGCGGGACGAGCTTGAAGTCGTCGGGGACGATCGGGAGGTCGGCCATCCGCCACTTCTTCCACTTCTCGTCGTAGTCCTCAGGTTCGGCAAGCTGGACGAGGTGGCCGACGGCCCACGTGATCACGTACTCGTCAGACTCGAGGTGAGTGTCGCCTTCCTTGGCGAACGAACCCGGCAGCGCGGAGGCGAGATCGCGCCCCACGGACGGCTTTTCTGCGATGACGAGTGTCTTCCCCATGCGAAACACCATAGCGAGCGACTCGAGGAGCGCCAGCCCGGAGATACTTGGCCACGTGCGGCCCAGTCCCTTCTACCTGCTCATCGGGGCGATTTCGTGGCCCGTCGTGCGCGGGCTGTACCGATTGCACGCCGAGGGCCAGGAGAACCTTCCCCAGGACGGCGGATACGTGCTCGCCGCCAACCACACGTCGAACCTCGACCCGTGGCCACTCGGGATGCCGCTCTGGCCGACGCGGTTCCTCCGCTTCATGGCGAAGTCGGAGCTCTACTGGTGGCCGCTCAAATACGTGATCAGTGGAGCCGGCGGCTTCCCCGTGCGACGGGGGGAGCGTGACGCGGAGGCGATCGAGACGGCCGTCGAACTGGCGCGCCAGGGCTACGTCGTCGCGATGTTCCCCCATGGGACGCGGCAGCGGAAGGGACTCCTGAAGAAGTACCAGCCAAAGGCTCACACCGGTGCTGCGCGGATCGCCCTCGAGGCGGGCGTCCCGCTCGTTCCGACGGCGATCGCCGGCACCGACCGGCTGTTGCGGCTCGAGCGGCTGCGTGTGAGATACGGCAAGCCGATCCCGCTCGACGATCTCGGCGCGCTCGACCCGACCGAGGCCACGCGGGTCGCGACCGACCGGCTGATGGCGGAGATCGAACGCCTCGGGGAGGGACTGTGAACGGACCGGCGGCGCTACTTGATCGTCAGCGCCGCGCAGCTCGTGTTGCTCTTGTTGCCGGCACGATCGACCGACTGGACGCAGAAGCGGAGCTTGCCTTTGACCTTCTTCGGGACCTTCCAGCTCGCGTAGTACCCGAGGAACGGGTTCGTGTCCGCGAGTCCGAACTTGAACGTCTTCAGCACCTTCTTGCCCTTGAACACGCGAATCGTCTCGGCCGTCACGCCACGCCCGTCCGCCGAGAAGTAGGACAATCCGTCGAAACCCGACGTCGGCGTGAGTCCGACATCCGAGGCCTTGAACGTGAACGTCACGACACCTCCGCCCATCGTCGCGGTGAAGGTTCCCGAAGCCTCGTCGAGATAGCCACCCGGCCCTGGGCGGAGGAACGCCGGCCGCCCACCCGTCAGATCGAGACCGAACTCGGCACCGTAAAGAACGCTGCCGGTATCCGGGTTCTGGTCGGCGTCGATGCCGACCATCACCTCCTCGTTCGTGCCAAGCGCCGCTCGGTCGACCGTGACGCGGATCGTGACGTTACCCGCGTCATCGTTGGAGATCGAGACCGCGCTCAGGTCAGGCGCTGGCCGCGCATCGCCAGTCTTGTCCGTAAAACGAACCGGAGTTGGCCGCGAGCGCGGTGCCGACGGCCGCAACCGCGCAAACTGCGGCACCACCAGCCAACACCCGCCTCATTGACCCCTGCACCACCTCAAGAATAGGACTGCTCGAGCGCTTTGTCACACACACGCGGAGCATCCAAGCGGCCCCTCCTCGTCGTCGACGGAGATTCGCTCGCGCACCGCGCCTATCACGCCCTCCCGAAGACGATCCGGCGCGCCGCCGGCAGGCCGGCGAATGCGCTCGTTGGCTTTGGGAACTTCCTGATGCGGCTTTGGGAGCGCGAGGACCCGCGCGCCGTGCTGGTCGGGTGGGACACGCTCGAGGTGCCGACCTACCGGCACGAGGCGTTCCCGGGCTATCAGGCCGGACGGGAGTTCGACGCGGAGCTGCTCGAGCAACTCGGCCTGCTCCCGCAACTCGTGGAGGCGTTCGGATTCGCGGCGGCAAAAGGCCCGGGATTCGAGGCCGACGATTTCCTGGCGGCAGCGGTCTCGCACGAGGAGGCCCGCAAGGGGACGGCGCTCGTCGTCACCTCCGACCGTGACGCGTTCCAGCTCGCGAGCGAGCGGACGACGATCCTGCAGCCGACCCGAGGGGTCAGCGAGCTCGCGCGTGTCGGCCCAGCGGAGGTACGCGAGCGCTACGGCGTCGAGCCGGTGCAGGTGCCCGACTTCATCGCGCTGCGCGGCGATCCGTCGGATCGGCTCCCCGGCGCGCGAGGCGTGGGGCCGAAGACGGCCGCGGACGTCCTCCGCCAGCACGGCACGCTCGAAGGCGCGCTGGAGGCCGGGCGGTTCGCGGCGCAAGCGGAGGAGTTGCGGCTCTACCGGCGAATGGCGACTCTCGACGCCTCCGCTCCCCTTCCTCCCCTCGAAGACCAAACGCCACAATGGGCGGAGGCGTCGACCTTCGTCCGGGACTGGGGCCTGAACGCCCTCGCCGACCGCCTCGCTGCCCTCGCCTGACCGGGTCCTTCTGGTCCACTACAGGGCGGTTGGCTACGACCCTCCTCCCCTACCGTGAGCCTATCCGGGAAACGCGCGCGGCTGTGTGACGCGGTGTGCCGAAAGTGGGACTTCTAGAATCGGCGCCGTGGACGCGTGGCTGACGACGGCTCGCGACGCCCTCGCGGCGCGAGCGAATCTCGCGCCCGCCGAGCTGGAGCTGAGCGACGCCGACGTCGAGGCGCTGCTCGACCTCGCCCGCGTCGCAGCGCACGAGAGCGGCGAGCGGACGAACGCGCCGTTGCTCTGCTACCTCGTCGGCCGCGCCCAGCGCGACGCCGACCTCGACTCGCTCGCCGACGCGGTTCGCCGATCGACGTCCTGACGCACCCAGCGCTCACGCGCTTGCATCCCACCGGACACCACCCGGAGTCTCCGCAGCGGCTCGCCACGATCCTCGAGTCGCTCGAAAGCTGGGAGGAAGGACGAGCCGCAACCGAGGACGAGCTCCTGCGCTGTCACACGCCCGCTCATGTCGAGCGCATCCGCGCGATCGCCGCGCCAGTCTGGCTCGACGGGGACACGCCGGCGACGGCGACGACCTGGGAGGCGGCGCTGCTCGCGGCGGGCACCTCGATTGAGGCCGCTCGCCGCGGCGCGTTTGCGCTCGTGCGGCCACCCGGGCACCACGCGCCGTCCGATCGGGCCATGGGGTTCTGCATCTTCAACAACGTCGCCGTCGCCGCGCGTGCCGTGCAGGCGGACGGAGTCGAGCGGGTTGCGATCGTCGACTTCGATGTCCATCACGGCAACGGCACCGAGGACATCTTTCGCGACGACGACTCCGTGCTCTACGTGTCGCTGCACCAATGGCCCTACTACCCGGGGACAGGGGGCCCCGCGGAGCAGGGGGCAACGACGCTCAACATCCCGCTGAGCGCCGGTTCCGGCGACGAGGAGTACCTGCAGGCGTTCGGCGACGCGGTCGCGCCGGCGGTGGAGCGTTTCGCGCCCGACCTGGTCCTGGTCTCAGCGGGCTTCGACGCCCACGAAGCCGATCCCCTGGCGAGCATGCGCGTCACTGCGGCCGGTTTCGGCGAGCTCGCCCGCCGGTGTAACGAGCTCGCGCCCCGGCTCGCCGCGATTCTGGAGGGGGGCTACAACCTCGACACCCTCCCGGAACTGGTCAAGGCCGCGCTCGAAGGCTTCTCCGCAAAGACAGCGACGGCCGGCTGAGCCGGCCGTCGAGTTCCGTTTCGCCGATGGCGCTTCTGTCCCGGGGAAGCGCCTGGAGCTTCTCGCCAAGCGTATCGGCGGACGTCAGGCAGCGCTCATCGCCCGGGCTTTGTGAACGGACTCACCCAAAATGGGTGATTCATCCGCGCGCCGTCGAGAGCGCCTCGAGGGCCTCTCGCCGCGAGGAGACACCCAGCTTGCGGAGCAGGCTCTTCACGTGCGAGCGGACGGTGTGCTCGGAGATGAACAGTCGTTTCGCGATCTCGTCCGTGGCGAGATGGTCGTCCAGGAGCAGCAGGACCTCGAGCTCGCGGGCCGAGAGCGCGGCAGCGATCGAGTCGGGCACACCGGAGCCTCTGCCGCCGCCGACGCGGACCTGCTCGAGGAGTCGCCGGGCGACCGCCCCGGACAGTGCGGCCTCGCCGTTCGCCACACCCCGCAGGAACTCGACGATCCGCGCCGGCGGCTCGCTCTTCAGCAGGTAGCCGGCGGCGCCGCCGCGAATCGCCGCGAGCAGATTGTCCTCCGTGCCGGAGGCCGTCAGCACGACGACCTCGCACGCCGGCGCCGCCTCGCGGAGCCGCGGCAGCGCGGTGAGCCCGTCGAGCCCCGGCATCGACAGGTCGAGCAGGATGAGATCGGGTTGGAGCTCGGTCGCGCGCACGATGGCCTCTTCCCCGTCGGCCGCCTCCCCGGCGACCTCGAACCCGTGCTGCCGCAGCAGCGCAGCGAGAGCCGCCCGCGTCAGAGGATGGTCGTCGACTAAGAGAATGCGCTCTGTCACGGGCACTACAACCCTTATCGGCGGGCCTGGATCTGCCGACAAGAGTGAGTATGCGGCAAGACGCGCGCGACGACTTCCAGGCTTGGCTCTGGGGGCAGATCCTGCTGTTCGGGCTCCTCGGGGCCTCGCTGGCGCTGTTCGTCTCCAAGAAGAGCCTGCCCACGCACTGGACGCTGCCCGAACTGAGGCTCGTCCTCCAAACGACCGTGGCGCTCGCCTGCGGATTGATCGCGCTGCTCTCCGGGGTTCGCTTCGCCGTCGAGGGGCGCCGACGCGACCTGCTCCTCTCGACTGGATTCTTCATCGCGTTCGTGGCGAACCTGGCGTTCTCGGTCGCGCCCGTCCTCGGTGGCCAGCCCATCCATCGGACCGAGCGATGGGCGCAAGTCGTTGGGCTCCTGCTCGCCTGGACGCTGATCGCCGGCGCGCCGTTCGCACACGGCCGAGCGAAGGCCGGCCGGCGCGCGCTCGGCAACGCGACGATGGCGGCCGGGGTCGTGCTCCTGCTCGTCTGGACGATCTTCCGCTCGCTCGGAGACGCGCTGCCGGCGCTCAATCCGAGTAGCGCCGGCGACATTCCACCGCTTCTGCTCGGGTCGCTCGCGGCCCAGGCGCTGCTCAACCTGCTCGCGCTGGTCGGCTTCGGCCTCCGCGTCTACGACCGCCGGGACGACCTCGATCGCTGGCTGGGGCTCGGCTCGACCCTGATGCTGTTCGCGTCCCTCAACTACCTCTTCACGCCGCTCGTCGGGAGCGACTCGGTCTCCCAGGCCGATTTCCTGCGTGTCCTCGCATTCTCCGTTCTGCTCGTCGGCGCCTGGCGCGCCATCCAGTTCGCCGAGTTCGGGCGCGCCGTCGCGGAGGAACGCGCACGCGTCGCGCGCGAGATCCACGACGGGCTGGCTCAGTACCTGTTCGCGGTGGCGACGCACGCAACAATGCTCGAGGGCGCCACGCCAGAGGCGCAGGCCGAGACGATCGGCAGGCTCAAGGAGGCGGCGACCGCTGCGCAGCAGGAGGCGCGTTTCGCCATCCTCGCTCTCTCGTCGGCATCGGGGAACGCCCCGTTCGACGCGGCACTTCGGCGCTACGTCGACTTCCTCACCGCCGATGGCGCCCTCGAGGTCGACATCGAGATCGACGTCTCCGTTCCACTCGCTCCCGACGAGCAGATCGAGGTCTTCCGGATCGTCCAGGAAGGGCTCGGCAACGTGCGCAAGCACGCGAACGCCACCCGCGCGGAGGTCGTGATCGGCCACCGCGAGGGCGAGCGCTTCGTCTCGATCCGGGATGACGGCGAGGGGTTCGACGGCGAGACGCGCGCCGCGGGCCAGGGTTTGAAGAACATGCGGGCTCGCGCCGAGGGCATCGACGGCGGCTTCTCGCTCGATTCGCGCCCCGGCCGCGGGACAGCGCTCGAGGTCGTGCTCCGGGCCTAGCGTCCCGGGCCGGTGACGCGGCGGTCGCCCTGCGGCGTCCGCACGAACACCTGCCAGCTGTAGAGCTCGTAGTACGCGCGCCGGTCGGCGCCGATCCGGCGTGCGTACCTGAGCACGGCGTCGACGTACGCCGGCGAGGGGTTGTAGGCGTGAAGTGCGCGACGAAGATTCCGCGGAGCCCCGGCCGCGTGAAGGTAGTTCGCCGCGCCGAGGATCGAGTCGTGCGGATCGTGGATGTCGCCGCCGAGCCCGTAGGCGCGCCACGTTGCCGGCATGAACTGCATCGGCCCCTGCGCCCCCGCGGCACTGCGGCTGCGGAGCTTGTTGAACGCGGACTCCACGAAGTTGACCGCGGCGAGCACGCGCCATGAGACGTGGAACCGCCGCTCCGCCTCCCGGTAATAGGAGAGGAGGGCGCCAGCCTGCTCGGCCCGCCCTGTACGGATCGTCCGTGCCGAGATCGGCGGTGTGATCCGGAAGAGCTCGCGGTGGGCGGCGACGATGTCGCGTGCCGCGTCCCCGAGCGGCTGCGGCAGCCGCGCCAACGTCGCACGGGCGAGCAGGTCGTCACGTGCGAGCGAACGGTAGATCCGCTGCTCGAACAGGGCGTTCAGGGTGACGTCTGGCGGCGGATCCGGCGAAGGCTTGGCCGACTTCAGCCACCCCTCGATCCCCGCGAAGAGGTCGCGGTGGGTTTGCACGAGTGCGCCCGCTAGATCCGGCGCCCCACGCGGCAGCGGCTCGTTCGGCGGCGGGGCCGCGCCGAGCGCCGCCGAAGCCGCGAGGACGACGCCGAGAGAACGGCGTTTAGCCAGGAAGAGTGTCAACATCGTGACATTCGCAGTGTCGCGGCTGCGAGCGACACGTCGGCGACAGCTGCCTAGGGTCGTGGTACCCCCTGAATGAAAGGAGCCGGCCATGAGGAAGCTGCTCGTCACCATCATCATCGCGGTCGCCATGACAGTCGGTTTTGCGTCGACGGCCAACCAGGCGCGCGCAACCGGAGGCTTGGGGTCCAGCACCATCGTGTGCCCGTGGTACAAGCCGTACGTCCACGTCAACGCGTTCGGAATGGCTTACTGCTCCATCTATCCTTAGGTCGGGCCGGAATTCAAGGCATAGAAAAAGCCCCGCGTGCGGGGCTTTTTCCGTAGCAGGCCTGTAAGCCGGATAGTCCTCAGGGTCGCTCCAGCGGGGGCCGCAAGGCTGCCCAAAGGAGGAGCGATGAAGGAAGACACGAGGGAAGAACTAGCCGATTTCCTGCGGTTTTGTCGGTCGGAGCGGCGCCTTGCCCCGATGACGTGCTCGGCTTACGAGCGTGACGTTTCGGCGTGTCTGGATTACCTGCAAGGTCAGGGCATCGGTCACCTCGCGGAGGCAAAGGTCACGCACCTCCGCGCCTTCCTCGCCGAGGAGCAGAGGCGGCGACCCGCCGTCTCGAGCCAGGCGCGGACGACGGCGGCGCTGAAGTGCTTCTTCCGCTTCCTCGTCGAGGAGGAGCGAATCGTCCGCGACCCGGCACTGCCGCTGCGGACGCCGAAGAAGCAGGAGACGCTGCCGGACACGCTGACGATGGGGGAGCTCGAGCGGCTGCTCGCCCAGCCCGGGCGCGACGATCTGTGGGAACGGCACTTCCCCGGAAAGCCCGAACGCGACCGGCTTCTGCTCGCGCTGATGGCGTACGCAGGCCTTCGGCGGAGCGAGCTCCTCGGGCTCGACTGGGACGACGTCGACCTCTCCCGCCGGTTGCTCAAGGTGCGGAAGGCCAAAGGCGGCCGGCAGCGGACAATCCCGATCCACCCGGCGCTCGCGCCGCTCTTTGCTGAGTATTACGCCGCCCGGGTGCCGCTGACCGAGCAAGCCGTTTTCGTAGGCGTCCAGGGAAACCGACTGCACTACACCCAGCTCGGTCAGGTCTTCCGCCACTACGTCGACGCGGCGGGCGTGAACGAGCGCAAGCGTGTCACGCCGCACACGCTCCGGCACGTGTTCGCTTCCGAGCTCCTACGGGCGGGCGCGAACCTGCGCCAGATCCAGGAGCTCCTCGGTCACAAGCACCTCGACTCGACGCAGCGCTATACGCGCGTCAACGCGCACGAGCTGCGCGGTGCGATCAAGCGGCTGCGCTGGGTTGGAGAGCGTCCGTCCCGATCAGCACCCTCTGAGGTGTGAGCACCGAGCCGAAGCGGAGATGGCGCGACTATCGAACAGCCGCGGGTCGTAGGCCGATCAAGGAGTTCATCGACACGCTCTCAGACACGGACGCTGCCGCCGTCGTTGCGGCGATGAGGGACGTGCGGGAGACCGGCCTCGCCGCGGCGCGACACCTAAGGGGCGAGATCTACGAAGTGCGAGCGGACGGCGACCGACAGACATACCGCATCCTGTTCGCCCCCGAGGGCCGGCGAAGCCAGGTCCTCCTCGCGCTCGAGGGCTTCTCCAAGAAGACCCAGAAGACACCGCCCGAGAAGATCCGGCTCGCGGAGCGGCGACTCGCGGATTGGCGACGCCGAGGCAAGGCTCTATCTCAGCAATGAGATGCCATCCACGCTATAGTGAGGCGCATGGCTAACCGACGTGACTTCCTCGACGAGATCATCGACGAGCGCAGCGAGCGGAACGCCGAGTTCACCGACCTCGTCGAGGCGGCGCTTCGCCGCCGACAGCTGCTCCGAGAGCTCGCAGCGAGGCGGGAGAAGCTAGGTCTGTCGCAGACACTTGTCGCCGCGCGGATGGGGACATCCCAGTCCGCGATTGCCCGACTCGAGGCTGGCGAGATCGACGTGAAGCTCTCGACCGTCGAGCGGTTCGCCGCCGCGCTTGGTCAGAAGGTCGAGTGGCGGGTCGCAAGAGCGCGAATGCCCGCCGCTCGCACGTAGCGGCTCGAACCGCACCGTTCGATCTGCGTAGCTCCGTCCGACGGGCTCGACGGGCCCTCCTCGACGAGATCGTCGACGAGCGCAGCACGCGGGACCTGCACGAGATTCTTTAGCCGCGACTACTTTCGGCATGGGGCTGAAGACCGCCCCCTCCTCGCCTTTCGCGTCACCCCGCACACGCTCCGGCACGTGTTCGCCTCCGAGCTGCTCCGAACAGGCACGAACCTGCGTCAGATCCAAGAACTGCTCGGAAACAAGCACCTGGACTCCACTCAGCGTTACACGCGCGTCACTGCACACGAGTTGCGAGGTGCCGTGAAGCGTCTCCACTTCCCCCAATCGCACCATCCGCCTCGGGATGCGGTCACAAGTTCGTAGCGGGGGCCGGATATGAACAGACATCCGCGACCGCCTATCGCTTCGTCGATACGCCCTTTGCCGACTGAGAAACGGGATTCGGTTCGATTCCGGTGAGTTGGGCGCACCTGGGATCGAACCGGGAACCTCCCGCGTGTGAATCAGGTGCGGGAAGCTAGGGAGGCCCGCCGGAGCGGGCCTCCCGGAGACCGACCGTCTCAGGCGATGGTGACGACCACGTTCAGGTTACCGTCCCCCGGAGGGGGAACGAGCGCGCCGGTCGTGATGGTGCCGAAGACGCTGTCTCGGATCGAAACGAGGTACGGGTTCGAACCCACCACCCTTGCGTGGTTTCCGTTCGAGTAGAACGTGAACACGGGAGTGTGGAAGTCAGTCAGCCAGATCCGCACGAGCACCGCCGTCGGGAACGGCCCGATCACCGCCCCCGCCACGACCTGGCAACCCATGCCGCCGGTCGCGATCTGGACGTTCGCGCCCAGGTTCACCTGGTAGCCGTAGGCCAGCGGATCCCCCGGGCAGT
>WNGE01000273.1_pt1 | contig 66512 bp, 51 predicted proteins | sample 5400651 | NCBI WGS metagenome assembly WNGE01 (sample SAMN13153370, study PRJNA577476) | soil metagenome | isolation source: 60 cm soil or saprolite under grassland replicate 2 | place: USA:California | collected 2016-06-15 | reverse complement strand
GCAGGACGGCGTAGATGTAGTGGAAGATGTCCCACTTGGTGATGGAGGGGTCGTGGTAGCGGGAGCGGAATTGTTCGAGGGCCCAGTCGGTGATGTTTTCGCGGCGGTGGGTGCCGTCTTCGGCGTAGGTGTAGAAGGGGAAGCACTGGGTGCTACAACCTCCCCCGCTCAGGTGCAAGTCGATGAGTTTGCTTGCAGCCAATGAGAGGAAGGGTTTTTCCGAGCCGGGCCCCGTCAAGCAGATTAGCGTGTTTTCTGATTCCGACCGTTCAGTCGGGAAGAACGACGGAAACACATAAACCTCTTCGTTCAGAAGGCGATCAAAGAATAGGCTCATCTGTGTGAACGGGCGATATAAACAATTACGAATCTTCGAATGGGAGAACTCTGCACGTCGCTCCCGCCCGATATCTTGCTTTAGGTCTCTGCTCCAGCTGATTGCGCTGTCATCGTACCGCACGAATTTGTCGATCCCCACATCTTGCTCGTCGCGGTTTTTCCAGCGAGCGAGTTCTTCGTTATAGAAGCCGATGGTCTTCTTGATATTGGCGCCAAGCGAGTTCTGGTCGAAGTTATAAGCCCAAGAGTCTCTCGAGGTGGCGACTCCTCTGCTGTGTTGCTCGAATAGGGTCACCAGCGAGATATGTCGTTCAAAATCCTGCGTGAGTCCTTCAGTGAGCCATTGGCTGGCGGCATCGGGCTTGACCGGTGTCCATTTCACGTTGCTCGCTGTGCCAACCTCATCGAGCCACCCGTATTTTTTCCATCTGGTCCAGTTCTTTTCTGTCGCTGCGTAGGAAATCTTGCAGGCCCTCTTTTCTTTTGGCACGTTGCGTCGAACGAAAAGGTTGATCGAAACGCCCACCTGAATGCCAAAAACGTTGTGGGTGGTACCGGATAGCTTCGGATTCTTTCTGACGTTCCCACCTAAGTCCAAGATGTAAATCTCGTCAAAGTCTGATGCTAAATGAACCCTCATTCCGTCAGTGGCTAAGCCATCAACGAAACCGCTATTCGTTACGAAGGCAACTATTCCTTCGTCCTTTATCCGATCCGATGCCCAGCGTATTGCTTTGACATAAGGGTCAGAAAGCGCGTTCTTGTTCGTTGCTCGGGACCTCTTCGCATAGGTCTCGGATACCCGATTGTCGAGATCCTCGTACTTCCGATTCTTGTTATTGTCGTTCTCATCCGCCTGCCAGGCGTTGTATGGTGGATTGCCCGCGATCACGAATATGTCCTGCAATCGTTGCGAGTCGATACGGCTTGTGTTTGCTTGTGTAAAGAACGCACTTTGAGCGCGCATATCGAACGTATCCACCAAACAGATCCCCGGAAACGGTTTGTATTCGCCCGTGCGCTCGAAGTAGGCGTGCTCGATGTTCATGCTGGCGATGTAGTAGGGGAGCAGCATGACTTCGTTGCAGTGTAGTTCGGTTTCGTATTTGTAGGGCAAGTCGGTGGCTTTGATCTTGTCCATGATGTTGACGATAAAGTTGCCGGTGCCGACGAACGGATCGAGGATGTGGACACCTTTGTCGCCGAGCGAGCGTCCGAACTCTTTTTGCAGAATTTCCTCGACGCTGCGCACCATGAAGTTGACGATGGGTTGCGGAGTGTAGACGATGCCGTGGGTGTCGGCTTCTTTGGGCGAGTATCCTTGGAAGAAGCGCTCGTAAACCTTGTTTAGAAAGGCCTGCTTTTCGGAGAAGCCGGTGGTGTTTTCGGCGCTGACTTCAATGGCTTTGTAGAAGCGGTCGAGTGGGCGCAGGAACTCGTTTCTGTTGAACGCTCGTTTCGTCAGTTCGACTATGACCTTTTCGATTTCAGCGGATACAACGTTACGTCGGGTGAAATCGGAGTCTTTGAAAATTCTCACGAAGATGCGTTCCGTCAGCAGGTGCTGGATGAGCATACGCTCGACCGCATCTTCGGAGAGGTTGGGATTGATGGCCTGACGGCAGAGGGCGTAGAAGCCGTCGAAGCTGCGTACGAAGGCGGGACTGCGGCGGCGCTCTTCGTCGATGATCTTCTTGACGGCGGCGGCGAGTTCCGGGATGCGCTCGGAAAACTCGCTGACGGCTTGCTCCCACTCTTCGATGTGGGGAGCTTTGTATTCGAAGAACTGGTTGACGATCTGGGCGAGGTAGTCGGGCTTGGAAATATCTTCGTCGGCGACCCGGGCTCCACCCTGGTAAAGCACGGCGCGCTCGGGGGCCTGGAAGATGATGTTGTCGCGGGGATAGCCTCGGTCGAGCTTGGCCTTGATTTCGCGGTCCAAATCGTCTTTTTCATCCTTGGCTTCCCAGTAGCCGTGGGCGAGGTGGAAGGTGTCGAGCAGAGCACCGTCGACGACCACGCGGCTCTTCGCTTTAGCGCGCTCAATGTGGAACTGGGGAATAAACGTGAGATGCAGCTTTCTTCCGCAATCTGTGAGCAGTTTGGCGAAAGCATCGCCGACCTGGGCCTCATTATCGAAGTGAAGCTGGCCGAACTGGTGGAGGGCGGCGTAATAGTTCTTGACCGCGGCGTGCGCGGGCTTGAGGTTCAGTTGGGACATCGCTCCGCGTCTCTGAGGAAGGAAAGAGAAAGTTTAGCATCGTTGCGGGAGCGCTCGGAGTAGCGCAGAAGAGGCGGGGTTGGCGAATCCCACTCATCGCAAAGTGCGCGATGAGTGGGGCACCGCGGGTTTGCGGCGGGACGGGCGAGGGCGCCCGTTTCTCCACGGACTTAGCGTGGAATGTAGTTATCTAGAAGCGGAAGCAGTTGCGATCCTACCTTCATTACTCGTGCTTGAGCAGCGTCGGGCGATTCTCCCTGATACATTGGACTTATCAACCGCACCAGCGCGCCGTCGCTGCGGTTCATGCGGATGGAATCGGCCACCAGATGATATTTGGCCCAATATTCGCTGGCCACGGCGCGGCCATGCGCCTGAAACCAGTACAACACCAGTTGGCGGTTTCCTTGTTTCGAGACCACGTACCGGTTGACCGGAAACGAAGGTCCATCGGGACGTGAAATCTGGACCACCTGGCGCAGGGTTGGGACCCACCCTGCTCCCGGCAGGCAATGATTGGGGGAATGGATGGTGTCGCCCGCCTTTTGCGACGGAAAATACGCGATGAAGAGTCCGATGGGGGGCTGCGGCCGGCTTGCGTCCTGGTAATCGCGCAGCAGGAATTCTCCCTGACCGAGAATGTCGAGCGTTTGTTGATCGAGGCTGAACTCCTGCCCCGCCCATGCGCCGAAATGCAGAGGCAGGGAAGCGAGCGGTTGCCGGGGCGGGAAAGACTCGCTGCGCGAATGGGCTTGCAGCACCAGGGCGGTGGCCGCCATCAGCGCCGCCGTCAGCATGAACCTTAACGACGAAGCCTTCATGCCGGTTTCACCTCGGGCCCGCTTTTCCAGATCCAATCGATCGCGCGATGCAGCGCGAACAACATGATCAGCGACACGACAAAAATCAACCATCCCGAGAATAAGTGAAAAAAACCTTCCGCTTTCTCCGGGTCCCAGTACTGCACCAGCAGCCCCGTGCCAAAAATGCGAAAACTGTTGGCCGCCACCGCAATGGGCACCGCCGAACACGCCAGCACGACCCGCACCCATTTCCGGCTGTCCATCAGGAAACCGTAAATGATCGCCAGCGTCACCAGCGACAGCAGGGAGCGGATTCCGCTGCAGGCTTCGGCGACCTCCAGCGGCATCGAAGGCAGCACGATCACGTTTCCTTCGCGCAGCACCGGAACTCCCACCACCGGGAGCGATACGCTTGCCAGTTTCGAGGCCAGCAACTGCAGCGGGAAGGTCACCTTCTGAAGAATCAGGGTTGGGATCGGGATCATCAGGACTAGAAACGCCCAGGGGAACAGGACCGCGCGAAAGAAGCGCCAACCTTGAAAAAGAACGATCAGGCCCGCCAGCAGGACCAGCAGTGACACGCGCGAAAAAAACAGCTCCGCGCCCAGCACACCCAGCACGAGCATGGACAGAGACAGAACGATGATCGGAAGTCCAGTCCACGACGGGGCCGGTTCCATCAACTTCAGCTTCTTTCGGTCCTGCCAGAGAACAAACAGAGCAAAGGCGGGGACAAAGATCCCGTGCGAAAAGTTCGGATCGTCGATCCACTGGGCAAAAAGGCGGACGAGGATGGAGGCGTAGAGCCAGGCAATCAGTACCAGCAGCGCCGCCCCCTGCCATTTCGGTAGGGCGGACAAGAGACGGCCCTCCGGGGCAGAGGCTACGGGGGCTACCTGCACTGAATCACCCATATGGCCAATTGAGTTGAGCATATGCGAAAAGCTCCCGGTCACGCAAAGCAAAAAAGTTCCCACAATGGCCATTGGGTCAGGGGACGCTTGCGCTGGTGCTAAGACGGAGAGAAGAGGCCCGAAACAATGAAAACAGTTTCTCTTTCTGCCCATCTAGTCAGGAGGGCTTTCAGGAGTCATCGACAATTCGGACCCTTCGACCAATCCATTCAAGCAGTTCCAAGCTACTGCTTGGCAAAATTGGAAGGTAATGCCCCATGTGTGACTTAAGGAATGGGAAAAAAGTTTCCCATTTGTCCGCAATATTGTAAGATACGGCTCACGTCGCCACCGAGCCATCGAACTATAAGTTATTGAAGAATTAAGTACGTACTGTCTGGCGACGAGCGTCATCCATCCCCTCGGGATGGCAGTTAGTGTGCTCTACTCAGCAGCAGCTAATCCGAGACGGAAGCCCCCGTGTCTTGGAATGGAAAAGCATGGACCTTCAAAGATCCGAAATCCTTTCCGGTATGGGGAACTCTGCGAACGGCAGCGAGGGCGTGTGGCTGGAGAGCGTCAGTTCCGGGATGCGCACGGTGGAGGCGGTCATCCGCGAACTTTCGCAGAATGACGTACCCGTCCTGGTGGTAGCGGAGAAAGGTTCGGGCAAGGCTGCCGCAGCCGCTCGCATCCATGCGCTTTCCCGTCGCAGCTCCGAGCCATTTCAGGTCTGTCAGGGCGGGGAGAGCAACGCGCAGAACCTGGCGGCCCGGGCCGGCCAGAGCGGCACCGTCTATCTGCAGGAAGTTGGCGACCTTACTCCCGCATCCCAGGCGGAGCTGGTTCGCCAAATCGGTTTGAACGGCGCCGAGCAGTGCCGCGTGCCCAGATTTGTCTGCGGAACCTCCCGCGAACTCGAACCCGAGGTCAAAGCTGGAAAATTCCGCGAAGATCTTTATTACAGAATCAGCGGTGTGTGTCTGCGTCTGCCTCCGCTGCGCCAGAGGAAAGAAGACATCCCGATTCTGCGGGACTGGTTTCTTTCGGCCGCCGCGCGAGATTTTTGCCGGCCCGTGCCGGGGCTGGGTCCTGAGACCCAGAGCTTCTTTCTCGAATACCACTGGCCGGGCAATATCCGCGAATTGAAAGACGCCGCCCGGGCGATTGTGGCACTGGGCGATGAGTCGCTGGCCATGGGAGGATTGCGCTCTCTTTTGCGGCGGGCCGATGCTGGCAGCAACGGAGAAAAAATCTCGCTCAAGGATGCCGCCCGTGCCGCCTCCCGCGAAGCCGAGAAAGAACTCATTCTGCGGGTGCTGGCTCGCACCCGCTGGAACCGCCGGCGGGCTGCGCAGGAATTGCAGATCAGTTACAAGGCGCTGCTCTACAAGCTTAAGCAGATCGGTTATGAACAGTATGGGGCATGAGAGCGGAAAGACAGTTCGAGGAGAAGAGATGAAACGACTTTGGCAAACGGCGGTAGCGGCACTTTTCCTGGTCGGCAGTATCGCGTGGGCGCAGAACGAGGGACCGGCTCAGCCTTCCGGCAATTCCGCTGCCATGGCGACCTCGTCTCCCAGTAGTCTAGCCGGACCGGAATACGTCATCGGCCCCGAAGATGTGTTGCACATTGCGGTGTGGAAAGAGGCCGAGCTTACCGCCACTCTGCCGGTGCGTCCGGATGGCAAAATTTCGCTGCCGTTGCTCAACGATGTGCAGGCCGCCGGCCTCACGGCGATTCAGCTTGGGGGATCGGTAACGGACAAGCTCAAGAAATACATTGCCGATCCCCGCGTCACCGTGGTGGTCACTCAGATCAACAGCAAGCGGATCTACATGGTCGGCGAGGTCGCACATACCGGACCCATGGCCATGCTGCCCAACATGACCGCGCTTCAGGCCCTCTCCAGTGCGGGGCTGACCCAGTTTGCCAATACCAAACGCATTTATGTCCTGCGCATGGAAAACGGCCGGCAACAAAAGATGCCCGTGAACTACCGCAAACTGGTCAAGGGAGAGCAAATGGAACAGAACTACGTTCTACAGCCGGGGGATACAATTGTCGTCCCGTAACTGGATCTATGGAGTTGAGAGAAAGAACAAGATGAGGACTACGCGAACAATGCGGTGGGCCCTGGTCGTTGTTAGTCTGGGCGCGTGGGCAGCGGGGCAGGATAATTCCGGGCAGCAACCTGCGACCACTCCGGCCCCGGCTTTCGGACAGAATGCTCCGATTCTGAATCCGGACAATCCGCCCGTCTCGAGCCTCGATGAGCCAGGGCTGGAACTACACACCGCCAGCCGCAGCTTCATCGCGCCGGCCTTGCAGTTGAGTCAATCGGCGGACACGAATGTGGGTAACCAGGTCGGTACCAGCAACGTCAGGGGAATCACGCGCTTTCTCGGCGCACTCGATCTGCAGCGCTTCTGGCCGAAGAGCGATTTCCGTGCCGAATACCTTGGGGGCGGCGCGCTCTATTCCAGAGATACCAGCGTGCGGCAGATTCAAGCACTTGGAGTGGAGGCGGTAACGCGCTGGCGGACCGGCCAGGGAACGCTTCGCGATTCCTTCAGCTACTTGCCAGAAGGCGCGTTCAGTCTTGGTTTCGGCGATCCGGGCTTGGGCTTGGCGGGTGGCAGAATGGGTGTCGGGGCCGGGCTGCCGGGCTTCCATACCGGTAATGGTTCGATTGGATTGGCGCCACGGCTTGAGAACTCTGCCATTCTGGACATCGTTCAGAGTGTGAACCCGCGTTCTGCTATCAGCGTTGCCGGAGGATTCAGCAACGCGCACTTTTACGACAATACGCTGGATCTGATTAACAGCGACCAGACTACGGTCCAGGCCGGGTACAGCCACCTGTTGAACCGTCGCGATCAGATTGCCGGGGTCTATGGCTTCCAACTCTTCCGCTTCCCGCAGGGCACCGGGGGACAACTCCAGAACCAGATCTTCAATTTGCGCTGGAGCCACACCATCACCGGGAGAATGAGCCTGATTGCCGGGGCGGGTCCGCAGCACACCGTGCTTCAGTTTCCGGGTGCGCCCGACATCACCCACTGGTCCGCGAACGGACGCGTACGGCTGCGCTACCGCTTGGCGCGCACGTCGCTGGTGGCTGCCTACGAGAAATACACCTCGTCCGGGTCCGGTTTCTTTGCCGGTGCCGACACCCAGCGCGCGCACTTCAGTGTGAGGCGGGAATTGGGGCGTACTCTGGAGCTCTTAGCCGACCTTGGCTATTCGCATAACAAGAGCCTGCAATCGCTCACGGGCTTCGGAGCTGCCGGAAACCACTACAACGAAGGTTTTGCGGGAGCGATCTTGCGCAAGCATATTGGCCGTGCGTACGACGTGTTTGTGGTGTATCGCTTCGCCGAGATCGGCTTCGACAATGCCGATCCGTTTTGCGTCTTGGGTGGGGTGGGGGCCTGTGGGCACACTTCGCAGCGGCATGCCGGCACGGTTGGAGTGGAGTGGCACCCCACACCCATACGGATCGAATAACTGTGGGCCGCTTGCGGCCGGAATGGTGAACAGCATGATTGAGAATCGCGAACTGACAATGGACGATTATCTGGCGATGGTACGGCGGCGCCTCAAGGTCATTTTGATCCCGGCGCTGCTGGCTCCGCTGGCGGGCTTCCTGGTTTCTTACGCTTTCCCATCCAAATACACGTCACAGTCGCTGGTGTTGGTGGAAGGGCAGAGGGTGCCGGACAACTACGTGAAGCCGGTCATCACGTCCGACTTTACCCAGCGCATTGCCACGCTGCAGCAGCAGGTGCTGAGCGCGAACCGTCTGCGCCCCATGGTCGAGCGCCTTGGCGTTACCAAGGCGGAGGAGCAGAGCAAGGTTATCGGTGGAATTCAGAGCAACATGACGGTGCAACCGGTGATTGCCGCCATCACTTCTGGCAATGTCGGCAAGAAGGGTAAGCCCAGTGCGAACTCCGTGCCTGTGCCCGGCTTCAACGTCGGCTACACCGACAGCGACCCGAACCGCGCTCAGCAGATCTGCAATGAGATGACCTCGCTCATTCTGGAAGAGAACCTCCGCACGCGCGCGGAAGTGGCTCAAGGCACGACCGATTTTCTGACCCGCCAGTTGGAAGATGCCAAGCGGGATCTGGATCAGCAGGACGCCAAGCTGGCCGCCTTCAAGAGACAGTACATGGGGCAGTTGCCCGGCGATGCCGACAACAACGTGCGGATCCTGATGTCGATGAATTCGCAGCTGGATGCTACCACCCAGACCCTGAGTCGCGCCCAGCAGGATAAGGCCTACACCGAAAGCATGCTGTCGCAGCAATTGGCCGCCTGGAAGAGTGCGCAGTCCAGTACCAACCCGCAAACGCTGCAACAGCAGTTGGACGCTCAGCAGTCCCAATTGCTGCAGTTGCAAGCCCGCTACACCCCCGACCATCCCGACGTGATCAAGACCAAAGCCGACATTGCCGAAGTGCAGAAGCGACTGAACCAGGTGAACGCTGCCGCGGCCAATCCCAGTGCCACCGACACGTCCGATAAGAGCAGCGCCGCCGAGCCGCCCGAGATCCGCCAGCTTCGCCTTCAGGTCCACCAGTATCAGAACGTGATTGAGCAGGCGACGGGCGACCAAAAGAGACTGCAGAGCCAGATCAATCTCTACCAGAGCCGCACCGCCATGAGCCCGGGCATTGAAGAACAGTACAAGCTGCTTACCCGCGACTACGATAATGCCCAGAGTTTCTACCGCGACCTGCTGGCCAAGAAGAGTTCGTCGGTAATGGCCACGAGTATGGAAAACCAGCAACAGGGCGAACAGATGCGCATTCTGAACCCGGCCAGTTTGCCCGATGCCCCGAGCTTCCCGAACCGCCCGTTATTTGCCGGAGGCGGCCTGGGCGCTGGCTTGGCGCTGGGCATCGTGCTTGCCATCTGGCTCGAAGTTCGCGATAAGGCCATCCGCACCGAGAAAGATGCGGCCATAGCCATGGATCTGCCTTTGCTGGTTTCCGTGCCGTGGGTCGGAGACGGGGATCAAGCATCGGACAACGGGGCCGGACAGCGCCGGTTTGGGGGACATCGCGAGGGTCCGGGCGCGAAAGATCGGGAAAAGATCGAGGTCTAACGCGAGCGTATGTATAAAGAGTTTTATGGCCTTCGGGCGAACCCGTTCAACGTCAATCCGGATCCGCGTTACCTCTTTCTGACGCGGCATACCGAAGAGGCGCTTGCCTGTCTGACCTACGGCATCCAGAGCCGCAAGGGCTTCGTGTTGCTGACCGGCGAGGTGGGCACGGGCAAAACGACGCTGATCAATAAGTTGCTGGAATGGCTGCGTCTGCAGCAGGTGGCCACCGCGTTCATCTTCAATTCGCGCATGGACGTCCCGCAACTGCTCGATTACATGATGGCCGATTTCGGGATTCCATGCGATTCCACATCGAAGAGCCAGGTTCTGCAACGGCTCTATAACTGGCTGCTCGACCGCTACCGCGCGGGCGAAACGGCCGTGCTGGTGATCGATGAAGCCCAGAACCTCTCCGACGAAGTGCTGGAAGAGATCCGCATGCTGACCAATCTCGAGACCTTCACGGAGAAGCTGCTCCAGATCGTTTTGGTGGGACAACCGGAACTGGAGCAACGTCTGAAGCAGCCTCAGTTGCGCCAGTTGCGCCAGCGGTTGACGTTGCGCGCGAAAACCCACTCCTTGAATCTGGAGGAGACTAAGGCGTACGTCCACCAGCGCCTGCGCATCGCGGGCTGCAACGGAGAACCCATCTTCGAACCGGAAGCCCTGCTGGCGCTCTATCGCTACTCTTCGGGCATCCCGCGGATCATCAACCTCCTCTGCGAGCACTGCCTGGTCAGCGGCTTTGTCGACCAGAAGAAAACCGTCGCCGCCGAAATCGTCGATTGCGTGGCCCGCGATTTCGACTTGTCCGACGGGAATGCAGCCGCTGCGATGACTCCGGCCGTTCCTCTGGCCACTGGCCCGGAAAAGTTCGATCTGGTGGAAGCTTTACGAACTCTAGCGACGCTGGCTGACCGCCTGCGTCAATCCGAACAAGATTCCCCCAAGGAAAGGAAACTATGAGCCGCATCCATGACGCTTTGAAACGCGCCGAACAGGAAAGAGCAACTTCCACAGGGGGATATGTCGAAACCACCCTCGCCCCGCCCGACGTGCAGCCGGTGAGCATGCCGACGGCGGCGCAGTCCGCCGCCGCGGCGCCCTCCATGGCCCCGGCGCCCTTCATCTCCGCGGGATTTACCTATGACGCCCTGCTGGCCCGCTGTCCACAGAGCAACTGGACTCCGGACCTGCGTACGATGTTGTTCTTCGAGGACGACGAGAATCGCATCGGGGCCGAAGAGTTCCGTACCTTGCGCTCGCGGCTCTACCAGATCCGCGAGAAACTGCCCCTCAAACGGCTGATCGTGACCAGCGCGCTGCCCAAAGAAGGCAAGTCGTTCGTCACCGCCAACCTCGGCCAAGTCTTGGTGCGCCAGCACGGCCGCCGCGCTCTGATCATCGACGCCGACTTGCGCAGCCCGGGCCTGCACCGCCACCTCGGAGCTGCGCAGAACCCCGGGCTCTCCGAATATCTGATGGGAGAATGCGACGAATTCTCCGTGCTGCAGCGCGGCCCGATGGAGAACCTGTTCTTCCTTCCCGCCGGCCGCCTCGCTTCCAGCCCATCCGAGTTGCTGGCCAACGGACGGCTCAAGCTTTTCCTGCAACGCGTCGAACCGCTGTTTGACTGGATCATCATGGATACGCCGCCGGTCATCCCGGTCGCCGACTCCACCTCACTCGCCAATTTCTGCGATGGCGTCCTCATGGTCGTGCGTTCCAATATGACGCCTTCCGACTTGGCTCGCCGTGCCCGGGAAGAGTTTCAGGACAAACTGTTGCTCGGTGTAGTTCTCAACGGCGCACCCTCCGGAAGCCTTGCACAGTCGAAGTATTACTACGGCGAGGCCGTGGGCAGCCGCGTTTGAGGTGAACCGAGGTCAAATTGATCCGGCTCTTCAATGTCTACTACCCGATTCGAACACTCATCCTGCTGCTGGGAGAGGCCCTCATCGTTTGGACTTCGTTCCTGCTGGCGGCCGTGGTCGAGCTTCGGGAAGACAGTTACTTGGTCCTCAACTATGAGGGCGGATACGTCAAGCTCTTCGTAGTCACCGGGGTTGTTTTGCTGTGCTCGCATTGGTTCGATCTCTACGATACCGCCCGCTTGAACACCAAGGGGGAGCTCTATTTCCGCTTGCTCATGGTGCCAGGCCTGCTGGCCTTCGTGATGGCTGGCATCAGCTATGTCCGTCCCGACTTTCTGATCGGCGGCGGTTCCTCGGCGCTGGGCCTGCTCATCCTGACCTTCGCCCTGTTCGGATGGCGGCTGGGCTACGGATGGTTGGTTCAGTTGCCGATTCTGGTGGAGCGCGTCTATGTCCTGGGTACGGGTGAGCGCGCGCAGCGCGTCGTGCAGGGCCTGCGCCAGAATCCTGACATTGGCGTGGAAATCGCCAGTTGGACGGGCAAACTCGAAGGCGCGGTCACGCGCGAATCCGTCGGTTCTCACCTGATGGAGGTGGTCAAAAAGCAGAAAGTGCACCGCGTCATCGTGGCCATGCCCGATCGTCGCGGCACCATTCCCATGCCAGAACTGCTCGAACTGCGCATGCAGGGGGTTAAGATTGAGGAAGCGACCTCCTGGCTGGAGAAGATCTCGGGCAAGATCGAAGTCGATAATCTCTACCCGAGCTGGCTCGTGTTTGGGGAGGGCTTCCGCCGCAGTACCGCGTTTATCGTGGTTCGCCGCCTGGTCTCGATCATGATCTCTTTGATCGGTCTGATCCTGGCGGCTCCGCTGATCCCGCTGATTATGCTGGCGATTCGCCTCGACTCCGAAGGCCCGATTTTTTATTCGCAGACTCGCGTCGGCAAGGCTGGGCGCGTTTTCAAAGTGGTGAAGTTCCGCACTATGCGGCAGGATGCCGAAGCCGCCAACGGTCCGCAATGGGCGGGCGACAACGACCCACGCGTTACCCGGGTTGGCAAGATCCTCCGCTCCTCGCGGCTCGACGAAATTCCGCAGCTCTGGTGCGTTCTCAAAGGCGACATGGCCTTCGTGGGACCGCGGCCCGAACGTCCCGAGTTCATCGAGCGCCTGTCGAAGGAAATTCCGTACTACGGAGTGCGGCACATGGTCCGGCCTGGTCTGACGGGGTGGGCGCAGGTCAAGTACAAATACGGCAGCACCATTAAAGATGCGCACGAAAAGCTTCAGTACGACCTGTACTACATCAAGAACGCTTCGATTGGTCTGGATCTGCTGATCATGTTTCTGACCGTCAAGACCGTCTTGTTGCGCCGGGGCGCGCAATGAAAGGGACGTTCTGGATCGCCGCCGCCTTGATCGGCTACTCGTATCTGGGGTATCCCGTGTGGTTGTGGCTGCGCAGCCGTTGGTCACCGCGCCCAGTTCGCCGAAGCCATCAGGAACCGGCGGTATCGGCCGTGATGGTCGTTCGCAACGAGGCGGCAATCGTCGTTCGCAAGCTGGAAAACCTGCTCTCGCTCGACTACCCGGAAGCCAAACTCGACGTCGTCGTGGTCTCCGACGGTTCCAGCGATGGCACGGGGGGCATGCTCGAGCGATTTGTCCGCGGTGGGCGGGTGCGCACCATGATGAAGCCGGTCTCGGAAGGCAAGGCAGCGGGGCTGAACGATGCCGTCCAACTCGCGAGCGGGGAGGTGCTCTTGTTCACCGACGTTCGCCAACAGATCGAACCCGGGGCGTTGCGTTTGCTGATGGAAAACTTTGCCGATCCTGAGGTCGGCGCGGCCAGTGGCGAACTGATGCTAGGCGATCCAACCAACGGCGAAACAGGAAAGGGAATGGGCTTGTACTGGCGCATCGAAAAGAAGATTCGCGATCTGGAATCGGCTTCCGGATCCGTGGCCGGCGCCACGGGCGCGATCTACTGCGCCCGCCGCAGCCTGCTCGAACCTTTGCCGGCAGGCACCATCCTTGACGATGTCCTAATTCCCATGCAGGTCGCGCGCCAAGGAGCGCGCGTGATTTTCGACTCCCGCGCCCGCGCCTGGGACTCGGCAGACCTGGGCGGGAGCCGCGAGTTTGCGCGCAAAGTCCGCACTCTGAGCGGCAACTATCAACTCCTGCAGCTTGCACCCTGGCTGCTCAGCTCGAACAATCCGATCCGCTTTGAATTCATCAGCCATAAGCTCTCGCGTCTGGCCGTACCATTCGCGTTACTCGCGCTGCTGCTGGCCTCGCTCTTTCTGCGGCAGCCTTTGTATCGTGCCGCCCTGATCGCGCAATTCGTTTTTTACGCGTTGAGCCTGGTGGCCATGGCGGGCGTAAGAATCGGCCCGCTCTCGCGCATCGCCGATCCCGCCCGTACCTTTGTCGTCCTTAATTGTGCAGCAATGGTTGCGTTCATCAACTTTGTCACTGGCAGAAAGGCGGTTTGGGTCCGCTGACCGGGTTATGAGAATCCTCTGGGTCAAAGCCGATAAGCTCCTGCCCGTGCACAGCGGCGGCAATATCCGCACGTACCACGTCTTGCGGTATCTCGCCTCGCACCACGATCTTACGTATTACTCGTACTACGGAGGGAAGCCCGACGACGGGTACGAGCGCGAACTGCAGCAGCGCCTGCCCGGCTCGGTTGCCGTGTGCACCGGCAAGCGCGAACTCTCCGGAGTCGCCCGGGGCCTCGACTATCTGGCTCACCTGAGCGAGCAGCCGCCCTACGCCGTCAGCCGCTTTGCCTGTTTCAAAGTTCAAGACCAAATCCGCGCCTGGTTCCGGGAGCAACGCTTCGAGGTCGCCGTCTGTGACTTCCTCGACGCTGCGGTAAACTTCCCGGGCCGCCTCACCATCCCCAGCGTGCTTTTTCAGCACAACGTCGAAAGCGAAATCTGGCGGCGCCATGCCGCGACCGCCGCCAATCCCATCAAGAAGATGATGTACGGCATGGAATTCCAGAAGATGTTGCGCTACGAACAGAGCGAAGTGCGCAAGTTTCACCACGTAGTCGCCGTCTCGGAGAACGACCGCACACTGATGAGGGATTGGGTCGATTCCAGCCATGTCACCGTGATCCCCACCGGCGTCGATCTCGCGCAATACCGCCCCGACCCCAGTGCGCCGGAGCCTGCTCCACTCATCACGTTTGTGGGCGCCATGGATTGGGAGCCGAACGTGGACGGGGTGGAGTATTTCTGCCGCGAGATCTGGCCGGATATCCGGGCTGAAGTGCGGGAAGCGCGCTTCCGGATCGTGGGCCGCAACCCCGACCGCCGGGTGCAGAAATGGGCTTCGGATTCGGTCGAGGTGACCGGTCGGGTCGCCTCGGTGGTGGAGCATTTGCGGCAGTCGGCGGTGGTGGTTGTGCCTTTGCGAATCGGTGGCGGGACGCGGCTCAAGATTTACGAAGCGATGGCGACCGCGAAGGCGGTAGTTTCGACTACGGTGGGCGCCGAAGGTCTGGATGTGGGTCACGGCCGCGACATCATGCTGGCGGACGACAGCAAGTCGTTCGCTCATGCCGTGATCATGCTGTTAAGGGACCGCGAACTGCGCCGCCGCTATGAAAAGGCGGCAGGGGAGACAGCGGCCCGCTACGACTGGCCTGCGATCGGCGAGCGGTTCAGCGGAATTTTGCAGTCGGTAGTGAAGGAAGGGTCTTCGGCGACGAACGCGGTTCCGGTGCGCACGGCATGAAGAAGAAGAGAGGATTTTGTGGCCATCGGCGATAACGGAACGGCGACAGCGACGGACATCCTAGGCAGGCGGAAGATGGTGGCCCTCGTGGATCCCACCAAGAGCGCGTTCTTCTGGCTCAGCAGTTTCTTCGTGGTCTACTGCGCCCGCCCGGAGGATTGGATCCCGGGCTTGAAATTCGTTCCTTTGGCCAAGATTACCGCCATCCTGGCCATGTGGGGGCTCTTCCAGAGTCTGGGACGAACCCAGCGCACCTTTAAGGACGTGCCCAAAGAGGGGAAACTGCTCCTGGCCCTGGTCGGGGTTCTTTTCGTCGGCGCCTTTCTTTCCCCGATCTGGAAGGGTGGCGCCGTTTCCCACACTATCGATTTCTCCAAGGTGTTCGTCGCCTGGATCCTCACTTTTCTGCTGATCACGACCTTCGACCGTCTGCGGCGCATTATCCACATCCAGGCCGCTTCCGTGGTGGTCATTTGTGCGGTCTCCATCATCAAGGGTCACGACCAGCCGCGCCTGGAGGGCGTGATTGGCGGCATCTACTCCAACCCGAATGACCTGGCGTTCGCCGTAGTCCTGACGCTGCCATTCGCGCTGGCCTTCATGCTTACCGCCAAGAACCGGCTCATCAAATCGCTTTGGCTTTTCGGGATGCTGATTATGGCGGTGACCATTTTCTTGACCGCATCGCGCGCTGGGTTTATCGATCTGGTCATCTCGGGCAGTGTCGCTCTCTACTATTTCGGGATTAAGGGGAAGCGTTTTTCCCTGATTTTGGCCACCGGCGCCCTTGGAATGCTGATCATGGCGACCGCCGGCGGGAAACTCTATGATCGCTTTACCGCTTTGTCCGGCGACAGTTCCACCGAGCAGTCGGCCTACGGATCCTACGAGGACCGCAAGTACCTGATGGTGCGCGCCATCGAGGGCATCGAGCACTATCCGATTCTCGGCATCGGTGTGAACAACTTCATGACCTACTCGCTGAACTGGCATGTAGTGCACATGACCTATCTGCAGATTTGTGTGGAAGGCGGCATTCCCGCGCTGATTCTTTACCTGTGGTTTTTCGGCCGTGGATTCAGGAACCTTCACAATCTGCGGAAGGCGAGGAACCTCGACGAGCACACGGTTCTGTTCGTGGGCGCCCTGCAGAGTTCGCTGATCGGCTTCGTCGTGGGCGCTTTGTTCGCGCCCGAGGCCTATCAGTTCTTCCCGTACTTCGCGGTGGCGTTTACCGCGACGCTGTTGCAGACAGTGAAAGAGACCGAGCAAGAACCGGTCGCGGTTGCGCCCGCGTCAAGGCCACGGCATTTTCTGGAGGTTTATGCCCATAACGGAAGAACGGGTGCAGTCACCCCTGTTCGCTGAGTTGCAGGCGATCCTGCGTTGCTTGCAGTGCGGCGCGAGATTGGAGAGCGCGCAATCGGGAGGGTTTGTGTGTCCAGGGTGCAAGCGCGCGTATCCGAATGTAAACGGGATTGCGCGATTTGTGGACGCGCAGCACTATGCGGCCAGTTTCGGTTTTCAGTGGCACCGCTATCAGAGAACTCAGCTCGATCACGACGAGGTGAGCGAGTCCGAGCGGCATTTCCTGATGAAGTCGGCCCTGCGGCCGGAAGAACTGAATGGCAAGTTGGCGCTCGACGTGGGATGCGGGATGGGCCGCTTTGCCGAGGTCGCAACCCGCTGGGGAGCCCGGGTGGTGGGCATCGATCTGAGCGCGGCAGCGGAAGTGGCCGCCAGGAATTTGGCCCGCCGCGATTTCGTCGCCCTCCAAGCGGACGTTTTCACACTGCCTTTTGCCGTGGAGAGCTTCGATATTATCTACAGCATGGGGGTACTCCATCACACGCCGGATTGCGAAGCCGCGGTGAAGGCGCTGGCCAAGTACCTCAAGCCGGGCGGCGTTCTGGCGGTGTGGCTGTACAGCGGATACAACAAGTGGTATCGCTTCAGCGATTTCTGGCGCCGCTCCACGCACAAGATGAAGCCCGAGACGCTGCACAGCATCCTGAAAGTGGCGGTGCCGTTCTTCTATCACCTCGACCAGGGGCTGCGGCGAGTGCCTGGCGTAGGTGCGCCGGTTGCCGGTGCGATTCACTATGTGTTTCCCGTGAACCGCCAGAAAGATCCGGAAGCGCGCTTGCTCGACACCTTTGACTGGTATTCCCCAAAGTACCAGTCGAAGCACACCTACGAGCAGGTATTCCGCTGGTTCGAGGCTATGGGGCTCGAGGATCTGCATGTCGCTCAAGTGCCCATCTCGGTTCGTGGTCGCAATCCTCTGCGGCCCGCGAAATGAGCCAGTTGTATCCGGCGGTGTTGCCCGGGCCATGACCGCGGGTTTGGCAGCGTTGGCGGCCGCGGCGGCCGGGCGTCGGCGGTGCGGCGTGTGTGGACTGACTGGAACAACTGGAGTAGCGAGAACAATATCGGCTGAGGGAAGATGAGCTGGAAGAAAAAAGCGACGTATGCAGCGAACTTCCTGCCCAGCTATGCATGGCAGCGGCTGTCACGCCCGATTCCGGCCGGCCCAGTTCACCTGATTTTTGCGCTGGCCGACCACTTCGAGCCCGCCATCGATCCGCACGACGGAATGGCCCGTGTCTCGCGAGAGGAACAGGCTCGGCGACTGGAATGGTGGGGTCGTGAGTACCCGAAGCGGATCGACTGTTTTCGCGACCACGAGGGCCGGCCGTTCGTGCACTCTTATTTCTATCCCGCGGAGCAATATGACGCCGGCCTCATCGAAATGCTGGCCGACCACTGTCACGCGGGATGGGGCGAGATCGAAATCCATCTTCATCATGGAATTCCCGAGCCCGATACGGCGGAAAACACCCGCCGCATTCTTACCGAATTCCGCGACAGGTTGGCGTTCCGTCATCAATGCCTTGCGCTCGAAGAAGGATCGGAAATTCCGAAGTATGTTTTCGTGCACGGAAATTTCGCGCTCGCCAATTCGGCGGGGGGAAAGTTCTGCGGCGTGGATTCGGAAATGGCGGTGCTTGCCTCCACCGGATGCTACGCGGACATGACGCTGCCCACGTCGCCGCTCCATCCTGCGCAGACCGCGAAAATCAACTCGCTGTATGAGTGCGCACTGCCGCTGGATCGGGCCGCTCCCCAGCGCCAAGGCAGAGATCTTCGAGTCTCCAACCAAACTTCGCACGATGCTTCGCGCACACCCAGAACGTTCCCCTTAATCGTGCAAGGGCCGCTGGGCATGGATTTTGGCCGCGGTGGCAGGCCGGGGATCGAAAACGGCTCGATCACCCAGTCGAATCCGCTCAGCATACGCCGGTTAGCGCTTTGGAAGAAAGCCGCGGTGCGGGTCCAGGGCCGCCCGGACTGGTTCTTCATCAAACTGCACGCCCACAGCATGGATCCAACGCAGAGCGAAGCCGTCACGGGCGAACCCATGCGGAGATTTCTCGAAGAACTGGTTCAGGGGGCCGGTGACCGAAAAGAAACGCTGCACTTCACCTCAGCGCGCGAGATGGTCAACATCATCCTGGCTGCTTGCGACGGGCGGGAAGGGAACCCCGGTCTCTATCGCGACTACCGCTTCCGGCGCTTTCGCGATGCGTCCCGAACGGCCCTGGCACGCGCGCAGCCAGCGGCGAGCGTGAGAGGATAAGTCATGTGCGGAATTGCCGGAATCGTCGATGCAAGGCCAGGGGCGCAGGTGGAAGAGGCCACACTCCACCGCATGTGCGATCGGATCGTGTACCGCGGCCCCGACGACGAGGGTCGGTTCGTCAAAAACGGCGCCGGACTGGGCATGCGGCGGCTGAGTATCATCGATTTGTCCGGCGGACATCAGCCGGTCTTCAATGAAGACGGCACCGTCTGGATCGTGTTCAACGGCGAAGTCTACAACTTCCCCGACCTACGACCCGAACTCGAAGCCAAGGGGCACATCTTCCGCACCCACACCGATACCGAAGTCATCATTCACCTCTACGAAGAGATGGGCGCCGAATGCGTGCAGAAGTTGCGCGGCATGTTTGCCTTCGCCATCTATGACGAGCGCAAACGCAAGCTGCTGCTGGCGCGCGATCGCATGGGCAAGAAGCCGCTCCACTACGCCTTCGAAAATGGCCGGCTCTGGTTCGCGTCTGAGATCAAGTCCATTCTCGAAGTCGCGCCGGAGTTGGCCGAGGTCAACGACTCCGCCCTCTGGCAATACATGTATCTCGGCTACGTTCCCGATCCGGCAACGGCGTTCCAGCGCATTCATAAACTGCCGCCCGGACATGTCCTGGAATTCGAAAACGGCAACGTCAAGGTCCGGCAGTATTGGGATGTGCCGCAATACGCGACTTATCATCCGAAGAGCGAGGAAGAGTGCCTGGAAGAGATGGAATATCGTCTGGAAGAGGCGGTGCGGATTCGCCTGATCTCCGATGTTCCTCTGGGAGCGATGCTGAGTGGCGGGACCGACTCCTCCATCGTGGTTGCGCTCATGGCGCGCGCCAGTGCTGGGCCGGTCAAGACATTTTCGATTGGCTTCAAGCAGGCCGACTTCAACGAAGCTGAGTACGCGCGCATGGTCGCGCAGAAGTTCGGCACCGACCACCACGAATTGATCCTGGAGCCCAATGTGGTGGAGACGGTCGAGGCTCTCACCCGCTCTTTGGAAGAACCGTTCGGCGATTCCTCCATGCTCCCCACGTATTACGTTTCCCAGTTGGCGCGGCAACACGTGACGGTGGCGCTTTCGGGAGACGGGGGCGACGAATTGTTCGCAGGCTATGAGCGCTACCGCATTCATCTGCACGACCGTCCGCACTCCCTGCCGGAATGGGCTGGCAAGTTCTATCGCAGCGCGATTCATCCACTGCTTCCGTACAAAACTCCGGGACGGAATCTGGCGTACAGCATCTCCTTACCCTGGCAGGAACGCTACCTGGAAGGCGTGACCATCCAGGCATTCATTCGCGAGATGAAGCTGTTGACGCCGGAGTTCCGCGCTCGGGCCCTGGCGAATGGCGACGATTGTCTGCATGTTCTTCGGGGCTATCTGGAAAAGGCCCCGGCCCGCGACGCATTGAGCCGCGTCCTGTACCTCGACACGAAAACGTATTTGGCCGGCGACATTCTCACCAAGGTCGATCGCATGAGTATGCTGACATCGCTGGAGGCACGCGGCCCCATTCTCGATCACAAATTCGTGGAGTGGGTTGCGTCGCTCCCTCCCGAATGGAAGATGCGCGGCGGAGAGCAGAAGTACATCTTCCGCAAACTTGCCGAGCGCGTGGGCGTACCGCGCGAAGTGCTGTATCGCAAAAAGCAGGGGTTTGCCTTACCGCTCGTCCACTGGATGCGGAATGAACTGAAACCGCTGATTCTCGACGTCCTCCTCGACCAGCGGGCCCTGCAGCGCGGCTACTTCGAAGAAAAAGGACTGCGCCGCCTGCTCGACGAACATTTCCAGCAGCGCCGCGACCACTCGGCGCGCATTTGGAGGTTCCTGATCTTTGAACTCTGGCACCGGAATTTCTTAGAGAGCTTGCGCCAACCCGCGGGTGCGGTCGATCTCGCCACTGTCTCCGGGGGCGTCGGATGACGTCCAGGGCCGCCCCGGTGGCGGTTTCGGGCTTGACCGAAGAACACCGTCCGCCATCGCCGGGCGTGTTCCTGATGAGCGACAGCTTCGAAACCGGCGGCAGTGAGCGGCAGTTCTCGACCCTCGCGATGAGCCTTGACCGCCGCGCGTTTCGCGTATCGATCGGCTGCATTCAGAAGAAGGGCGCGTTCCTGGATAGCTTGGGCGACGTTGGGCTCGGTGACGTCCCGGTGTTTCCGTTGGGAGGAAGCCTCTACAAGCTGGAATCGTGGAAGACCCGAGCGCGGCTGGCGCGACACCTGCGCCAAAACGCCATTGATATTGCCCACGCCTTTGACTTCTACACCAATCTCACTCTGATTCCTGCGGCGCGCTGGGCTCGCGTCCCGGTAGTGATCGGCAGTCAGCGCCAACTCGGGGATCTTCTGACGCGAATGCAGTTTCAGGCGCAACTGTTCGCGCTGCGTCTTGCCGATGCCGTCGTGTGCAACTCCCAAGCCGCGGCGGATCGATTATGCGCGGCCGGGTTGCCGAGGCGCAAGACGGTCGTGATCGGAAATGGAATGCCTCCCGAGGTGTTCGCCCCGGCAGAGCCCGCGAATCCGCGCGTGCCCGGCGTACTCCGCATCGGGATGATCGCCCGCATGAACACGCGCTCCAAGAATCACAGCAGCCTTCTGCGGGCGTTCGCGCAACTGCTGAAAAAGATGCCGAGGCTCGAGCTATTGCTGGCGGGGGATGGACCATTCCGCGCCGAGATCGAACGGGAGGCCCAAGAACTGGGAATCGCGCAGAACGTATGCTTTCTCGGGGATCGCCGCGATGTGCCTGCGGTTTTGGCCTCGCTCGACGTGAGTGTGCTGCCGTCGGTTTCGGAGAGCTTATCGAATTCGATCATCGAATCCATGGCGCAAGGCATTCCGGTGGTGGCGGCACGAGTCGGCGGGAACATGGAATTGGTCTCCGAGGAGCGAGGAACTCTTGTGCCGGTAGGAGATGACTCGGCATTAGCTGCTGCGCTGGCTCGCTTGCTGAGCGACGAAACGCTGCGAAAGAGTATGGGAGCGAATGCGCGTTCGTTCGCATGCGAGAACTTCACCATTGGAAAGATGCGGCAGCAGCTTGAGGATCTCTATCTACGGCTGCTGGAGGGCAAAATCTCCAATCGCAAACTCCCGGGGTGGAGCCGATGAGTGCGGTCACGCAGCCTTTGGGGTCCGGGGAAAAAGTGAGAGTCGCTATCATCGCGGCGTCTCTGCGGTATGTCGGTGGCCAGGCCGTCCAGGCCGACCTGCTGCTCCGCCAGTGGCAGGGCGATCCTGACGTGGAAGCAAAGCTGGTGCCGATCGACCCGGTGTTCCCCAGGGGATTGCGCTGGATTGAGCGAATCCCGGGGCTGCGCACTATCGTGCGTGAGCCGCTGTATCTCCGCGAGGTCTGGCGCGGCCTTGAGGACTCTGACGTGGCGCATATTTTCTCGGCAGGCTATTGGTCATTTCTGATCGCGCCCGCTCCGGCCTGGTGGACCTCGCGTTGGCGCGGCAAGAGGACACTGATTCATTACCACAGTGGGGAAGCGCGGGATCACCTCCGGCGATTTCGTTCGGCACGAGCGGTTCTGGGCAAAGTGGATGCCGTGGTCGTGCCCTCGCGCTACCTGGTGGATGTGTTTGCCGAATTTGGAATCGAAGCCGAGCCTGTTCCCAACATCGTCGATCTGACGCAGTTCTCGTTTCGCGAACGGGGGCCGCTCCGCCCGCGTTTGATTTGCACGCGCGGCTTCTCGCCTTACTATTGTGTCGATGTTGTGGTTCGCGCCTTTGCCGAGCTGAAAAACAACTTTCCCGAGGCGCGGCTGGATCTGGTCGGCGGTGGCCGGTTGGAAGCCGGAATTCGCGCCCTGGTCGCGGAGCTGCAGCTCACGGGAGTGAATTTCGCCGGCGTTGTGTCGCGAGCGGAAATTGGGAAATATTACGACGCGGCCGATATTTTCATCAACGCCTCGCGCCTCGACAATATGCCGATCTCGGTGATGGAAGCGTTTGCTGCGGGGACACCCGTCGTCACCACGTCACCCGAATGCATGCCATATCTAGTCGAGCACGAGAAGACAGGTTTACTTTCGCCGGTGGGTGACGCAGGGGCGCTTGCGGCGAACGTCGTACGGCTTCTGCGGGAACCGGAGTTGGCGGCGAGACTGGCTCGCAACGCGCACGAGGAATCGCGCAAGTACGAGTGGAGCCGAGTCCGCCAGCAATGGATCGACGTGTATCGCCGTTTGTTGAGCCGCGCCGCCGAAAAGCCCGAGGCCGCGCTGGCGGAAGCCCGGTCGCGATGACCGAAGCCGCCACGTCAGTGCGCCGATGCCAACCGTAATTCCGGTTCCCCGGGATCCGCCGGAGACTCGCCTTCCAGGCACACCCGGTGCCACCACTCCAGATTCAGGAGTCTCCAGATGCGATCATAGTTATCGCGGTGCTTCGCGCGGTGCTGGTGGAAGAGCTTTGGAATCGCCTCTTGGCGGAAGTATCCGCGATTCAGGCTTCGCGGCTCGAGCAGAAAGGCCTCGATGGAGTCGAGGCGCGATCCGGCCAGCCAGCCACTCCAGGGCGTCGGGAATCCTAGCTTAGGACGATAAATGATGGAGTGTGGCAGCAAGTCCTCCATCGCTTTCTTCAGAATTTGTTTGCCGGCCAAGCCCTTGAGCTGAACTTCGCGGGGGATGCGGCTGGCGAATTCGACGAGCACGTGGTCCAGGAACGGCACACGGCTTTCGATGGCGGCGGCCATGCTCATGTTGTCCTGCTTCATCAGCAGTTCAACCAGATACGTCTTGACGTCGGTGTAGAGCAGGCGCTGCAACAACGGCCCGGAGGACTGCTCCCAGTATTTGAGCACTTCGCGGTAGGCAGTTTCGGGCGCGAACTGGAGGGCAAAATCGGCGGTCAGCAGTCCAGACTGCTCGGCCTTCCCGAAAGCGGAAAAGAAGTTGTCAAAGTAGAACTCGGACCAGGCTTCGCCATCGAGTGCCAGGAAGGTGTGCGCGAGCTTGCGGCGCACGGTCGCCCCGATCAACCCTGAATCAGCCAAAGTGGTCCGCAGTTGCCGCCGCGCAAAGCTGGGAACCACGCGGCGATACACGCGATCGAGCGCTGCGTTCTTCAGTGTGAAAGCATACCGCGTGTAGCCGGCCAGCGTCTCGTCGCTGCCTTCTCCCGTCAGGACGACGGTGACGCGCTCGCGAGCGAGTTTCGCCACAAAGTAGAGTGCGACACTCGACGGCCACACGATCGGCTCGTCTTCATGCCAGATGAGACGGGGCAGTGAGTCGAAAAAATCCCGCTCGCCGATCAGGACCTCGCGGTGAAGCGACTTCAAGTGATCGGCCACGGTGCGCGCATACGGAAGTTCGCTGTAGGTCTGCTCCTTGTAGCCGACCGAAAAGGTTTCGATCGGTTCGCGGCGAACCTTGGTCATCAGCGCAGCGACCGCGCTCGAATCGAGGCCCCCGCTCAGGAACACGCCCAGCGGAACGTCGCTCATGAGGTGGCTCTGGACCGCGCCTTCCAGCAGCTCGCGATAATTCCGAACGTAGTAATTCTCATCGCGCGATTCGTGCGGCTTCGACGCGTCCAGGTCCCAATACTGCCGGATCCCCGGCTTCCCATCCGGGCCAATCGTCATCGTGTGCCCGGGCAGCAGTTTCCCAATCCCCGAATAAAAAGTCTCTTCGCCCGACAGATACCCAAACGCCAGAAACTCCGGCAGCGTGGAACGGTTGAACTCCGGACGAATGCCGCCATACGCGAGCACTACCTTGATCTCGGACCCGAACAGCAATCGCTCAGGCGTCAGCTTGTAATAGAGCGGCTTGATCCCGAGCCGGTCGCGCGCGATGAACAGCGTTTTCGTGTTGCGATTCCAGATCGCAAACGCGAACATGCCACGCAGATGTTGCACGCAATCCGCGCCATATTCTTCGAACAGATGGATGATGGTTTCGGTGTCGCTGTGTGTGCTGTACGAGTGTCCGCGCGCAATCAGTTGTTCGCGCAGCGCCAAGTGGTTGTAGATCTCGCCGTTGAATACGATCCACAGCGAGCCATCTTCATTCGAGATCGGCTGGTGACCGGTGGCCAAGTCGACAATGCTCAACCGTCGCATGCCAAGGCCGAGGCAGGCGTCGGTGTAGAAGCCTTCGTCGTCGGGCCCGCGATGCGTCATCACGCGGCACATCTCGCGCAGCGCTGTGGCGCTCGCCCGCGTGTCCCGGCCAAATTCAAGAATCCCGGCAATCCCGCACATTTAACGCTTCTCCACGTAAGAAGAAATGATATTCGAAGCTTCGGAAGCCGAGCCCACACCGGTCACCTTTTGAAACAAGGGCGAAAGCGAAAACGGCTCGGGTTCTGCGTTCATCAGCCCATCCTGTTTGCGCCACTCGAAAAATGCAGATGGCTTCTTTGCCCTCAGCAGTGGTTCTCCCTGCCACGCCGCCGCGCTTCCACCGACGACGATCAGGTGAACGATTGTTTCTTCCTTAACCCGACAGTACAACACTTCGGCATCCGAAGACCACGGACCAAAACTCCACGCCTGTTTCTCGAGTGCAAAGAAGAATCGGTGGCTTTCATCCCGATCCTGGAGTTCATATACCTGCACGGCGGCCTGCCGCATGCTGACCAGTCGTCGCGCGTGGTCCGTGTCCCCGCTGTAGGATTGCGCAGTGAGAACCGTCGCGATCTCCGCCGGGAGCTTGACCCGTGCTTCACATCGCGCGAACGGTGCGGGCTCGAGCCGCCCGTATGCTGGAGAAAGCAGGGTTCGCCCGATCTCCGTTTTCCATGGCGACTGTTCGGGAACAATCAAGCGCAGGGCGGGTTGCTCTGCGTTACCATCGAGCCTGGAAGCAACCAACTCGCTCGCACCCGCCTCCCGCAGCGAGACATCATTGGCGAAATGCCAGCGCAACTCCAGGTCGTGCCCCGCATTCCCCAGCGCAACATCCCGCACCAGCCACATAGTGCCGTTCACTCGGAGGACACAGCGGCGATGCGTCACCGGATCTGCCAGCCGCGAATATCCGTTGTGACCGCCGGCAAAGTAGCTGAAAGTCTTCCCGGTGACCCAGTTCTCTGCGCGCGTTGTGGGAAGGTCGGTCCAGGAAAACGGCTCATCGGGAACGGCTTGATCCACGCCGTCAACGCGCATCGTGTTGTGCGCTGACGTGCCGCGGAAGGTGTTGCGGTCCGCTGGATCGGAAGAAATATAGACGCCGCTGCCCGGGTCCACCAGCCAGCGTGCTCCGTTCATAGTCAACCGCACGCTGAGCGCATCGGCATGGCCATGACCGCATCGCCCGACGCCCTGCGGTCCTGCATCGATCACCATCTCCTGTGCGCATGGCTGCGAATCTGCCAGCACGTACAGGCCGCCGTCCGGAAACGCGGCCGAGTGCAACGCTGGCTTCATCTTCCTCTCTGCAAGTTCCGCGACCGCGCGTTCCCCAAACAGCCAGATGGACTCTTCGGTCAGCTGCGCCGCGGCCAGATCGTCGCGTTTGTAGGCGAGGGCGCCAATGGCCAGCGGGTCCGTCATGTGCTCGGTGCGGTTGCGCCGCGGATTGAACAAGCGCCCGCCATCGTCATCCCCGAAGCCTTCCGCTGGGCCTGCCTGCGCGAGTGCCTCGACCACATTCAACATCTGCAGCAAAACGCCATCGTAAGTGGCGGGAATGCACACTTCATTTGCAGCCGCGAGAAGACGCGCATACAGAAACAGGTCGAGCGCATAGACGTGGTAGTACAGAGACTGCTCAAAATAAACTCCATCCGGCCGAACCTGGCGTCCCGCCTCCTGCAACACGATCTTCCATCCCGCTGGCTTCCAGTGCGCCGCGCGCGGCATTTGCCGATACAGAGTTCCGAGAAAGAACATCGCCACCGCTTCACCCAACAGATGCGTATTGGGAGAAAAATAAGTAGATAGATAGCGTTCGATGTAACGTCCGTGAAACGCGAGCGCCGGCAAAAACTCCGCGCGGAACGCGGCGTACTCCGCTGAACCTTCAAGCAGGTGGTCCACCCAGATCCACGACAAACTGCGGAAGGCTACTTCCAGCGTGCTGGCCCAGTTGATGCCCAGCGGGTAAGGGTTGGCCTTCATCCAACTGCGCCACAGCGCGATCAATTCCAGGACATATTTCTCGTCCTTCGTCAGCAGCCAAGCCTTCGCGAGCGTTAACAGGTGCTGATGCCGGTTCAGTTCCCACGTAACCTTGTGGTCGCCGGCAAGCCCGAACTCAAGAAAAGGAATCTTGAAGCACGGGTCGAGGGGCGCGCGCTTTTGGTGCACGCGGTCCAGATGCCAGTCGATCTCGGCGCCGTAGTCAAGGTTGTCGTAACCAAGCAGACGAAAACGATGCTGGCAGATCTCATCGGCCTCGCGCATGATTTGTGCAGCTTCGTCCGGCAGATGCAGGCGCATCAGTTCGGCACGCTCGGCGGCCTCACCACCAGAGAAAAAGAAATTCGCGTTCTGGGTTGCCGATGCGTTCAGCCGGATGGTGCCCGGACTAATACCCAGGCGGTGCCGAAGAAGGTCGCTTCGCTTATGAACCTCTTGTCCCAGGCGCATCCGCACTTCTTCCCAGTGCATGCGGGAGATGCGCGCCAGCTTATTGTGCCACGGCGAGGTCACAGATTTTCCTATCTTACATTGCGAAGAAAGCCGGTCTCTGCCAAGGAGCCTAGGATTCCGCCTTCAATTTGACCCACGAGTGTTCCGTCAAGTGGAAAAAACTTGTCTACTATTTGCCATCAGGCTGGGACTGGACTTTAGAGGATTTTCGGGATAATCTGTAACATATTGAAAATACGACTGTTGTGTTGATTGTTTAGGATCGGGCGAGACCCAGATGGGCGAGCGGGTTGCTCTGGTTATTCGGCAGGAGGAGTGTGTTAACGCGGGTTTAGGAGAATCAGTTTGAGCCTGTCGGTCAGCATTTTTGGGTTGGGATATGTCGGGTCGGTGTCGGCCGCGTGTTTCGCGTCCATGGGCCACAAAGTCATTGGCGTTGACGTCAGCCGCGCCAAGGTTGAGATGCTGGACTCGGGCCGCACCCCGATCATCGAAGCCCGCATGAGCGAGTTGGTCGCGGAAGCCAACCAAGCCTGCCGTCTGCATGCCACCACTGACGCGGCCGAGGCGGTGCTGAATTCTGAAGTTTCGTTTGTCTGCGTGGGCACGCCGAGCCTGAAAAGCGGGAAGCTCGATCTCAGCCATATCGAGAATGTCGCGAAAGAAATCGGGGCGGCGATCCGCCAGAAGAAGACGCCGCATGTGTTTGTGCTGCGCAGCACGGTGCTGCCGGGGACGACCGAGACCGTCGTCCTGCCGATTCTGGAAAGAGAGAGCGGAAAGAAATGCGGCCAGGACTTCACCGTCTGCTACAACCCGGAGTTCATGCGCGAAGGCAGCGCGGTTGCCGACTTCTCGAATCCGCCCTACACGATCCTTGGGGCGAGCGACACGAATCATCTCGCGCCTTTGCGCGAGCTCTACAAGAACACGCCGGGCACACTATATGAGACGGCCATTCCCGTGGCCGAGATGGTCAAGTATTTCTCCAACTGCTACCACGCGCTGAAAGTCGGCTTCGCCAACGAGATGGGAACCATGTGCAAGCGTCTCGGCGTAGACGCGCAAGCGGTCACGAACATTTTCACGTCCGATACGAAGCTGAATATTTCTGCGGCCTATCTTTCTCCGGGATTTGCGTTCGGCGGTTCCTGCCTGCCCAAGGATCTGCGCGCGATCACCTACAAAGCCAAAGAGCTCGATCTGAAGCTGCCGCTGCTGGAGTCGCTGATGCCGAGCAACGCGGAGCACATCGATCGCGCGGTGGAGATGGTGATGAGCACGGGCAAGAAGAAAATTGCGCAGCTGGGCCTGAGTTTCAAGGCGGGCACCGACGATCTGCGCGAGAGCCCGCAAGTGCAGTTGATCAAGCGCCTCCTGGGAGAAGGTCTGGAAGTGCGGGTGTGGGACGAAGACGTTTCTCTCGGACGCCTGGCGGGCGCGAATCGCCAGTACATCGAGCAAGTGATTCCGCATATCGGATCGGTGCTTTCCGCCGATCTTGAAGACGTGGTGCGCTCGGCCGAGGTCGTGATCCTGGGCAACAAGTCGGCGAGCAAAGATCAACTGGGCAAATTCCTGCGGCGCGAGCAGATCGTGATTGACCTGATTCACCTGGACCGTGCGCGGCGTCCGGAAGGCGTTACGACTTACGAAGGCATTTGCTGGTAACCTGAGCGACTGGGAGACCGATGAAGCTTCACCAGATTGACTACAAAACAGCGGACTGGAAGCACCTCGACAGCTTCGCGGACCGCACCGTTTTTCAGACGCGGGCATGGCTCCACTTTGTCGCCGAATCGCAGGGCGCCACGCCTATGCTTGCGGAAGTGCGTGAAAGAAGCGACGTGGTTGGGTACTTCACTGGGCTTACATTTTCAAAGTTCGGCATGAGGGTGTTGGGCAGCTCCTTTCCTGGCTGGACCACGCCGTACATCGGTTTCAATCTGAAGCCCGGCGCATCACGTCGTGGCGCCCTGGAAGCGCTTGAAAAGTTTGCGTGGGACGACCTGAAGTGCCTGCACATGGAAGTTTCTGACCCGAACTTCACGTTTGACGATGGTGAGGCCCTTGGATTCAAGACCGAGTATTACGGCACCTATCGCACCGACCTCACTCCCTCCGAAGATGAGCTGTTCAAGGGCATGGAAAACGCCTGCCGGCGCTGCGTTCGCAAGGCGGAGAAAAGCGGCGTGAAGATCGAAGAAGCGCACGACCTCGCGTTTGCCGAGCAATACTACGAGCAGCTTAAAGACGTGTTCGCGAAGCAGGGCCTGGTTCCCACGTACTCGGTGGAGCGCGTCCGCTCGCTGGTCAGGAATCTTGATCCGAGCGGCAACGTGCTGCTGATTCGCGCGCGCGATACGGAAGGGAAGTGCATCGCGACCGGAATTTATCCGGGCTACAACAAGATTGCGGAATTTTGGGGCAACGCGAGTTTCCGCTCGCACCAGAACCTGCGCCCCAACGAAGCCTGCCATTGGTACGCGATCCGGTATTGGAAGAAGCGGGGCGCGGAGGTTTTCGATTGGGGCGGGGAAGGCACGTACAAGGAAAAATACGGCTGTACGCCGCATCGTGTGCCGTGGTTTACGAAATCGAAGTACCAGATTGTAGGAACCCTGCGCAACGAGGCGCGGAACATGTTCGCACGCAAGCAGAAGTTTCTCGGGTGGCTGCAGGGGAATCGTTCGGCTGCCGATCGCAGTCCGGGGGAAGGATAAGGGGAACAGGCGATGGCGTTACTGGTTCGGAGGGCATTCCGGCATCTTTCGCGCGTGAGTGACGTATTATTCCGGCACACGCTCCTGCAGCGGGAAATCACGATTTTCGAGGACGATATTTTTCTAACTTCGTATCCGCGATCCGGCAACACGTGGACGCGCTTCCTGGTAGGAAATTTCGTCAATCCCAACGAGCCGGTCACCTTCTTGAACGTCGAGCGCTTGGTTCCCGATATGTACAAGACTGCGGACTGGGTGCTGCGGCGCCGTCCGCGTCCGCGTGTAGTCAAGAGCCACGAGTCGTTCGATGCCCGCTATCGCCGCGTGATCTACATCGTGCGCGATCCGCGCGACGTTGCGATTTCCAACTACCATTGGGAGATGAAACTGCGTTCGATACCCGAAGGCTGTCCGATTGAAGAGTTCGTGCCGCGCTGGATGGATGGAAACTTTTGGCGGCGTATTGGGTCGTGGGCCGATCACGTCAACAGCTGGCTCGCGACACGCCAAGGGCACGAAGGTTTCATCGTGATGCGATACGAAGATCTGCAAGCGAACCCGCAGCGCGAACTGGCGCGGGCGGCACAGTTCATGGGCATGGATCCGGATGGGCAGCGCATCAATCGTGCCATCGAGCTCAGTTCCGCGGCCAACATGCGCAAGATGGAAGAGACGCAGGGCAAGAAATGGGTGGCCACGGTTCACACACGCTCGGACAAGCCCTTTGTGCGCAAGGCGTCGTCGGGCGGATGGCGCACGGCACTTCCGGAGAAGACGGTGGTTTACATGGAGGCACACTGGGGCCCGATCATGAAGCAGTTGGGCTACGGGCTGTCGAGCGAAACGGAAAAAGACACAGCTGTGGAGACGCACGCGGGACAGTAGGACGGGCGCCGCCTCACCCATGGCGCTTCCTGAGGCCCGGGCTAGAAATTCCTGGGCAGGCCGTCGCCGTCGGCTCTTGTCATGTGCATGCGCACTCGCGTCTTGTCAAAGGGAACGAGCAGCTCGGTTAGTTTCTTGGATGCTGCGAAGAGAAAGTTGGAGGGGCCGGAGAGGTATCCCGCGGCCTTGAAGGCATTTCCCCAGTCTTGATGACTCTGATTCGTCAAGATCAGGTCGAAGGCTTGGCGCTTCAGGGTCTCGGTTGCGGCTCGCACGACCGGGAGAAATTCTCCCGGAAGGGCCCAGCAATCGACGACGGAGCCGACGCGCAGGTTGCCATACTTCAGGTCTTTGCGGCGCCCGCCCACGACCGCCCAGCCGATGGCGTTGCTGCCTCGCTTAATTTCAATACGAGTGAGATGGGTTTCGGACGGCGGGTACAAGATTTGGAGCGTTTGGCGATCGCGCGCGGCAGTGAATGCGAAAGTCAGTTTCGCCCGATCCCACAAGAGCTGGGAATTCGCCTCGAATGTCGCGACCTCGTGGATCTCGGTTTTGGCAGTGCCGGAAGCCGTGAGCGCGCGATAGGTTTGGAACAGTTTCGAGCCGGCCCATCCGGCGCCGGTGAAGGCGGCTAAGTCCATCGCGATTCTTCGCTTGGCGGACTCGCGCAGGGGCTGCATTTGCCTGAGAAATTTCGCCGGGTTGAGCACGCGGAAGAAAAATGGCACGAGGCAGTGGGCCCAGCCGAGACGGATCAGCATTTGCGGGAGTGGGCGGCCGTAACCGCCCATGCCGAGACAGTAGAGCAGAGGCGCGCGCAGCATGGCGTCGCGCAGCAGGAGCGTGCCGACGACGGCGTGGGCCTTGTTGACGATGCCTTCGGAGAGCGGGTGGTGGTAGTACCCGATGGAGCGGACCTGTCCGTCGGGGAAGAGGAAGTCCTGGGTCTTGAGCGCGTAGCCGCCGCGCACGATGCCATTGTCGATGGCGACGAAATATTCGTTATAGATGCGCGCGCTTGCGGTGAGCGGGAGCCAGCGCGGTTCGGCGTAACGATAGAAGACCATGTTCTCGTCTTGGCCGGCCTGGCGAAGGCGCTGGTTGAAGTCGGCGACGGCAGATTCGTGTTCGGGACGGTAGGGTTGGATGGTGAGGGGCATGGAGCCGCAGATGCAGCCCTATTTTGCCATATCATGGCTCGATCAATGCGGCCGCCATCTCGCCCTTGATTTTAGAGTGGAGCAGGATACCCAGGCCCCGTTTGTGCAACCACAGCGATGTGGAGCCGAAGCATCGCGCGATCGGGTGCGGGCCGGTTGGTCGCAAGGCACACGGTGGTGGGCTACTTTGAACCGTCTCAAAATGAAAGTAGCCCACTACCAGGCACACAAATCGCTTGCATTCTGGTTTGAGGAGTAGCACAATAGCGCCGCAAGACTGTTCCAGAATTTCGGGAATTCTAGACGTATTAGCGAACGGCAAACTTTGGTGACCCAGAGCTGACAGCCCAAAGGCCTGTCGAACGGATCACCCGACATTCTTGTGGAGGCGACCATGAAACGCTTGGCGTTGGTGTTGGCGGTGGTGGCACTCGTGCCCGTTGCGGCCTGGGCAGATACGATCAATCTCACCAACCATTTCGGCACGGTTACCATCACCAATGCAGGCATCATCTCGCAGGGGTCCCAACTTTCGAGCTTCGATGGGATCACCGCGGGTGCAGGACACGCTCTCGGCACAGTCAGTTTCTCGACCGGCGCTCTCAGCAGCGGCAACATCTTTACCGGCGGAACTTTTTCCAGTGTGGGATCGAGCTTTGTCGTCACTGGGATTGGCAATGGAGGTCAGCCGAAAGGAGTGATCTTCAGCGGTGCTTTCGTCGGACCAATCAGCTGGACTATTGTCGGGACCCAGGGAAATTTCGGTGTCACATACCAACTGTCGGGTACAGTTCAAGGAATGCTGTTTAACGGACACTTGGTAACCGGTAAGGTGACCGAAACGATTCAAACGTTTAAGAACCAGGTGATCGTCGATAACAGGGGCAACGTCATGTTCGGCAGCCTGACCGCTGTTCCTGAACCCGGCACGCTGGGCTTGTTCGGTACTGGGTTGGTCGCGATTGCCGGCTTGTTTCGGCGCAAGCTGTTTGGATCGTAAGCTGTTCTTGTGCGGGGTGGGGGGGCACGTCCATCGCTCTGTTCAGCGCCTGTTTCGTGCGGGTTGCAGGCGGGCTCTTCTCGACGGGTCGAGGGTCGGTAGTTCCGTATTGAGGAGTCAGACGCCCGGGGTACGCCCCTGCGCCGCACCTGAATCCGACCCTATCATCTCGCGCTACAAAGGGATCTTCTCAAAGTTTCTTCTCAACCAAGGCCGCAACGGCGCCTACGGACTTCATCTGCTCGATCTCTTCGGGCGAGAGTTGGAGTCCGAACTTTTCTTCGAGGGCGAGCACCAGGTTCAGGTGCTGCATGGAATCCCAATTCTCGATGGTCTCGGGCGAGGAGTCGGCCGTGATTTTGCCGGCCGGAAGTCCGAAGATGTCGGACGCAATTGCCCGGACCTGCTCGAACGTTGCCGTCAAATCTTTCCTCCGTTGCGTACGGTCAGCTTAATCCAGTCGGGCGGACGCAGGGGGGAGTTTGCGAGCTCGAGCGACCAGAGCGAACCTGTGCCGTTACTTTCCTGGCGCTCGAAGCCGTGCTGCTGGTAAAAATCGCGCGCCGGGGCGTTTTTCTTGGTGGGAAGGAACCATCCGATGAGGCGCTTGCAGCCACGTTGGGCGGCATTTTGGGCGAGGTGGGCTAGCAGCGCGGTTTCAACCGTGCGGCCAATGACACGGCAACTGAGAAGGAAGGTATCCACTTCGCACTGCCGCCCCTCATCGTGCGCAATGGCGACACCGACGAGACCATGGTCGCCGAAGCGGTCTTTCACGCGGATGGAGAAGATATGCCATCCGGGACGAGCGGCCAGTTCGGCAATCTGCTGCTCGGTGTAGCGGCGGGTGGTCAGGTTGAACTGGTTCGTCTTCTGCGTGAGCTGCGCGACGCGCGCGAGCGTGAGATCGGAAACAGAATCGAGTTCGGCTTCCTGTTCGAGGAAGCGGAAAAAATCCTCCTTCGACTGGAAGGTCTGTTCGGCGCCGGCGCGCTGGCGCTGCGCGGCGTACATGGCGGCGCGTTGCTGGTCTTCGGCCGAAACCGTCAGGCGCTCGAAGACGGGACAGTCGCGCACGACAGTGGCGTATGCGAGCGGATTCTGCGGCAGTTCGATCACGGTGACTTCCGGAAGCGCCGCGCGAACCTGCTCGCGTTCGAAGGGATTGTCGTCGAGGAAGGCGAGCGAATCGATGCCGATGTTGAGTTCGTGCGCGATCTCGCGGAGGTTCTGCGCTTTGTCGGCCCAGTTGATGCGCAGGGCGGCAAAATGTTCCGGGCGGACGAGCATGCCGGGATGCTTTTCGAGCGCTTCCATAGCGTCGTCGAGATTGTTTTTGCTGCAGATGGCGAGCAGAATTCCACGCCGCGCCAGATCCAGCATAGCGCGCTGCAGCGCTTGATAGGCTGCGCCTGGATACTCCGCACCCAGCTTGATGCCGTTCATTCCATCTTCGCCGATGATCCCGGCCCACAGCGTATTGTCGAGATCGACAACCAATGCCTTCGCGGATTTTCCGGTTAAAGGCAGGAGGAATCGCATCCATTCCAAAGCCATGTGGAGGAGGTGGGCGGGGGCGATGGGGAGCCTCGCCGTGAGCCATTTGCGCTCGTCGTGCCAGGGTTGGCGACCGTGACGCGCCATCAGCGCATCGTAGTCGAGCACGTACACGCCGTGAGAGGCAGCCGCCGCCTGCCGCAACTCGCGATTCATTTGCAGGATCGCGGCCGATTGTCCGTTGTCCGACTGGTTGTCGAGCACGCCGAGGCTGGGATGCAGCGGCTGTTCCAGCGAGTGCACGATCAAGCTGGCCGCACTGCGTTCCCGAAACGCCGCGATCCACTGCCGCAAACTCGAGGAAACACGCCGGACGGCCTCTTGCGCAGCATCGGGGCTCAGGTCCGCAAATCTCAACCAGAGATCGGGAGCGACGTCTGTGGTGCGCACCGCCAGAATCACTGCGTCGGGCGCGAAGCGGTAGAGCGAACTTTCAGGGTCGAGAATCTCCTGGGCGTAGGCGTTGAAGTCCCCAACGTGCACCACGAGATCAATGCCGTAAGCAAAAGCGGCAGCGCGCAGCAGAGGGACCATTGGCTCGACGGTGAAGGAACGCAGAATGGCAACCTTGTAGTGAACCAGCGGCAGTTGGCCTCGAAGCTTGTCGAGCCGTGCCGTGAGGAAGAAGGCCGCTGGGGAAGTCGGCTCCCGCCGCCAGAGTTCGGCCATGCGCGAGCGCGCTTTTGCCGCCGCTCCCTCCGCAATCAACCGATCGATTTCCTCGCGCAGGTTGATCACGTCATGCTCGGCGGCCATCGCCTGAACGCTCCAGATATTCGATGAGAAGTTTGTTCCTAGTATAAACCCACGCGATGCGGCGGCCTGCGAACGCCACTGCGGGCAGGGGCGGACGCGTGATGAGTCCCCCGACGACTCGAATTCGAGCCAGGGCTTCTTCCAGATTCTGTACTTCGTAACATACATGGTGCAGGCCGCCGCCGCGCTTCGCGAAGGCTTGTACCGGCGCCTTTTCGCCGGCAGGTTCCACTAACTCAAAAAGAGGGTCGGCGGCGTGGCGGCTGCGAAGGAACGTCACCCGCACGCCCTGGTTTGGATCATGAATGATGTGCCCGTCCCACTCGGCCCCAAGCGATTGCGCAAATGACACGGCCGACTTCTCGATCGACGCCACGACGAAACCGACATGATGGAAACTTCCCGGCGGGGTCCAGTTCTCACTGATAGGAGTCGCTGACATGGTAGATGGTGGAAATGCGCTTGCGCCAGATGTTGCCCGAGAATCTATAGAATAAAGCTTCTCAGTGGCGCGTTACGTACAAAAGGGAAACCAAGCACGTTTTCAAACCATTCCGCAAATTGAAAATTAACACATGGCCGCTATTTCACCTAGCCTGCGTCCTCCAAAACAGTGGATTACGGAGGGATATCAAGGTGAAAGAAGAGAATTTTGGGCGCTGCGATCTCCGCCTAGTTATGAAAGTGGCACGCGCGACGGCGGAGCAGACCAAAACCCCCGACGTTCTATCCATCATGGGAAGGTTCCTTCGTTTTCCAGAAGCCTTTTGTCCTCAACCAAGACTGGCGGTTCGATCGAGCCTTCGCTCTTATCCAAAGCATTCCAGGCTCCGCTTGCACGGAGCGCCCTCGAGAGCTTAGGATGTACGCGAAACTTGGGACGCCCGCCTTTAGCCACTGAAGCCTACTTCAATCAGTAAGAATTGCTCAATGCCTGGGAGCAACCGGATGAACGGCACAACCGATTCGTTGGAATCGCTACGCTACGCGCTCCGCGCATTGCGGAGCGAGGTCCTGCAGTTCCGCTTCGACTACCCGCTCGAGATCGATCCCGACGCTGGCCCGAAAGAATCGCTTCATTACTATCTCTACAGCGAGAGACTCTCCTGGGACATTATGAGCATGGATTCCACGGGTGTTCCGAGAGCCCGCAACCGGCTGGCCGGAGTGGTCTACAAGCCCGCCTACATCGCGTGGTGGGGACTGGTGCAGCTCGGGCACTTCCTGCGCCACCACGACGAGGCCAGCTACGAGTCGTTCCTCAAGCAGGTGAACTGGCTTGAGTCGCACGCGGTGGTCCGCCCCGATGGCTCGGTTGTCTGGACTAACAATTTCGATATCCTGCAGGGCAAGACGCTTCTCAAGTCTCCGTGGATCTCGGCTTACGACCAGGGCCTGGTGATCAGCGCGCTGGTGCGCGGCTACCGCCTGACACTGCGTCCGCACCTGTTGGAGCTTCTGCAGGGAGCGACGCAGATCTTCGCGCTCGATGTTCGCGAAGGCGGGGTGCGCGAACCGTTGCCCTCGGGCGTCCTTTATAGTGAGTTGCCCGGACAAGGGATCCCCGGGATTCAAGACGGTTTCATGAGTTCGCTCCTCGGCTTATACGACTTATACGTAGAGACGGGAGACCCGGCAACCGGCAAGTTATTTGCCGACGGGATCAAGGGCTTACGAGCGATGCTCCCTGCCTGGGACTATCACAAGAGCTGGAGTTGGTACGGCTCCCGCGCCTATTTGTCCCCGCCCTCCTATCACTGGCTAAACCGCGTGCTGATCGAGGTGCTGGGACGTCTGACCTCGGACCCGGTCTTAGCCGAGTACGCAGAAGCATGGAAGCCGGAACGTCTCTCCGCACTACAGCGAGCGGAAATCTTCGTGGCATTTCTTATCACTAAGAATGCATGCCGAGTACGCAACCGAACCTGGCGCTTCAACCGGGCCAAAGTGCAAGCCCTCGCCGCTGGCGAAGCGGCTCTTCCCGTCCAAAGCGGAGAGCGCACCCTTGCCGCGTAGAGCATTTCGCGGGCGTCTGAATTCCAAGCACAGCCACAGCCTCAAGCGAGGTCAGACTGTGCGCATAATTTAGGTTATACTTTGCTGGATGGCCGAAGACGCAAGCGTAGAAGCGGTCGTAACGGCGCCGACAGTACCGGCGGGCAGCGATCACAGCCGCAGTCGAAACCCTGTGTTCGTCGTCGGTTGCCACCGTTCGGGCACCAATTTGCTCTATGACACGTTGCTTTCCGCGGGCGGATTTGCTTTTTACCGCGGTTACTTACCCATCTACAAGGTCGTGATCCCGCGCTGTGGCCCGCTCAACGTGGCCGCCAATCGAGGGAGAGCGATCGAGTTGTTTCTGCGCAGCAAGGGATTCCGCCGTGCCGGTCTGGAGGCGGCGGGGCTATCGTCCAGGCTGGAGGCAGAATGCCGAACCGGCGGAGACTTCATCCGCATCGTGATGGAAGAGATCGCGCGCAAGCAGGGCGTGCCGCGCTGGGCCGTGTACGATCCGGACTATGTTTTGCATGTGGAGCGTATCAAACGCGATCTCCCAAGCGCATTGTTTCTTCACATCGTGCGCGACGGCCGCGACATTGCGCTGTCCCTGATGAAGATGGGCGGGTTTCGCCCTTTTCCGTGGAGTTCGAAGGCTCGTGGCCTGCTCGAAACCGCCGTTTATTGGGAATGGATGGTTCGCAGGGGGCAGCACTACGGCCGTATGTTTCCGGACAGTTACCTGGAAGTCCACTATGAGGAACTGGTCAACGAGCCCAAGGAGGCGCTGGCTGCCGTGTCTGAGTTCATCGAGCAAGACCTGGATTACGCTCACATCCAGCAAGCCGGAGTGGGAAGGCTGAAAGAATCGAACTCTTCTTTTCTGGGCGAGCCGGAATTGGGGCGTCAGAATCCGGTGAATCGCTGGAAAGAGCGTTTATCGTACCAGGAAGTCGTCGCGATCGAATCGCTGGTCGGCGGCTGCCTCGAGGATCTTGGCTATCCCCTGACCACGGCCCCAGCAGAACGGAAATTGGGCGCGCGAGCGAGAATGATGCACTCTTTCTACACTCAATTCCTCGATGGCAAGTTGTGGGCAAAACTGCACACGCCCGTGGGACGATTCTCCAACATGTCAGTGCTTGATCTAGAGGATATCTCATCGTAGCGAGCACAAACCAGGGAATACCACGCACGGATCACAACCATTCAACGGATCCCCGCGCCGAGAAAGCGACCATCATGAGCCAGTGGACCGAGAGCCAAGCCAGGCAAGCCCATTCGATGCAGGCTGCGGACTTGTCCCACCGCTGCACTCCGTACGCGTTGGCGCTCATTGCTGTCGGGACGCTTCTGCGTACCACCTCGTTCTTCTATTCGGCCAATGCCGGCGGTGATGCTTGGGTGCGCCTGGTCTTGACCGCGGTATGGTTGAAACACCCAGTCTTCAAGATTGGTTATGGTGCCTATCCTCCGGGGCATTTCTGGCTAATCGGATTGTTGACCGTTGTCTTTCACAATGTTGTGTTCGCGGGCAGATTTCTGAGCTTGGTATTAGGCATCGGCTCGCTCTTTGCGATGTGGCGGCTGGCGCGGAACGTGTATGGGGAGGTCTCCGGCATGGCGGCGCTGGCGATCTTCGTTTTCTACAGCATGCATATCGGTTACAGCACGACCTCGTCGGCTGAGGTGAGCTATCTGTTTTTTTTGCTGGCGGCGCTGGCGTTGTTTTTTGGTTACTTCCAAGACGATTCGCGTCCCCTCTTTCAATTGGCGCTCGCAGGCCTCAGCCTTTCGGTAGCCGAGACCGTTCGTCTGGAAGCGTGGGCGACTTTCTTTGGCCTGGGAATCATTCTTGTCATTCTTGAGTATCAGGATCAGGCGTCACGGCACGCCGGGTTCGCGCGCTGGCTGAAGCCCATCCTCACCTTCGGACTGACCGCCGGCGCATGGCCCATCTTCTCGATGGCGTATAGCGAGATGCTGTTTCACGATCCCATGCGCGTGCTGAGCCAGCACAACACACTCATCACTGGGTGGTTCAAAACCCACCCTGTCCCGCTCGTTTATCTGTTGGCGCTCGGGCCGGGGGCTCTGGTGATCAGCCTGTCGCCGCTGGCAGCGCTGGCAGCCTTCTATGGGCTCTTGAAATCGTGGTCGTCGCGATTGCCGGCGTCATTTGCCGCGCTGACTTTGTTCTTTGCCGCGGTACAGAATTACGAAATCGGGACGAGAAAACTCCTCGCCATGGCGCGCTACACGATGACGCTGGGCGCAATGCTGGCCGTGATCGGGGGCTTTGGCTGCGAGTGTTTGTGCGCGAGGTTCTTCCCCGGACGACGCCGCCTCGCCTACGCGCTGCTGGTGGCATTCCTGGTGGCGAATCTGGGGATTGTTTTCTTCCTGAGCGAGCATCCCAACCGCTTCTCCAGCAAGGTCGCCTCGGTTTCGCCGCGTCTGCGCTACGCACCGCACATCCTGGGCGTAGCACACTACCTGCGCACCCATATGGGGGCGCAGGACGCCGTGGTGATTGACAACTACAACGAGGAATCGAATGTCGTCGGGCAGGCGTCGGCCCTGCCTCTGGACCCCGGAAAGCGAGCCTTCTTAGCGAACACCAGCTATGACGAAACCGTTGACCAGTACATCACCCGCGAGCGGCCCCGATTCGTGGTGTACTCCGACCAGGGCACGCTGCGCCGCTGGCTGAATCTCCCGCCGGAATGCGGAAACGCAAGAATCGAGGACGTGGATTACCAGTGCACGTTCGCGAACCCGATCTACCGAATCTATCAACGGGCGGAGCCGGGCAAGAATTGATCCTTCCGGCTTAACGTACGCCTCGGATCCCGGCCAACACAGCATCGACATCGGCCCCGGGATCGCGGCCATCAGTCGCCTTGCCCTTCAGTTTGCTGTTGGGGGCCAGATGATAGTCGCCATCCAGACCGTGGTTCAGCTTTACGAACCCGACCGATTCCAGGCTATCCACAATGGGATTCCCCTCCGGCCACTCGGGCTTCTGTCCGCGGATGCTGGCGCCACCCGCTAACACGTTTCCGCGAAATGCGCTGTTCCCCTTCCAGCAGGCTTCGATCCGTGTCTTGGGAGTGGCACCCGGGAAATGCGAACAATTCTCCTCTGGAGTGCCGCCCATGGGCCACAGGCCATACTGGCCTGTGGCTGCAATGGTGTTGGTCCAGGTGATGTTGTACATCTGCGGTGGGTCGTTTGGATCTTTCTGCGGTGGTCCTCCCAGGATCGCGATGTCTTTGGGTTCCTTCATGGAGATAAAGGTGATGTGGTCCATGACCACATCGTGTATGGTCGAATCTTTGGGCGAGCCGCCGACTGGGCCACTCAGGTGATTGAGAGCGCCGCCACAAGGTTTGCCGCACTCGGGATAGCCGAGGCCTTCGGCCACGATGTCATGAATCGAGTAGGAATTGCCCGGCGCCGGCTTAACTTTATCCATGGGGTTTGCGATCTGCAGCACCTGGTTCACCCGGCGGATCCACACATAGCGGATGGTGACGTCGGTGACGGCGCAATCCGGACACGTAACTTCGCCGGTGGCCTTGTTCAGATTGTTGCGTGGCGTCAGGACGATGGCCGGTCCGACCTGGCTAAACCCACCCCAGGAATTTTCCAGATAGTTTGCTTCGAACAACACCCTGCGGGCGTTCTTGAGTTCAAAAAGGTTTTTTACGATTGGCGTCGGTTCTTTGTGATCGGGAGAGTTCCGGTTCCAAAACATCGGCTTGAACATGTAGTTACGGCGGATCTCGATATCTTCCGGACGCACGCTGGCGGCCGCGCCGCCCAGGAAAATGTTCTGACCGCTCGATTCCAGGTAATTGTCAACGATCTTCAAGGTGTGAGTTGGCAGATCGCCATTGCCACCTCCGACCGCGGCCGCATCGGTACAGCTCCCTCTGCCGGCGGTACAAGTGAAGCTGTTGAAATAGGAGTGAATCACCGCAACGTAGGAAGAACCCTTGATGCCGAGCCCATGTCCGAGTTCCACGCCATCCGAGCCATGAACCCAGTTTCGATCGAAAATCAGATGATCGCCGCCGTTGGTAAAAAGCAGTCGGCTAATTTTCCGGCCCTCCGAAGGAACCCATTCGATGCCAATGAAACGATAATGATCGCCGAACTCGACGCCGATCTCCGGCTTGACCACAATGGTGGCCATCAACTTCGCGGCACCTCCAGCGGGTTGCGCATAGGGGGGACGGCCAGGCAGGCTGGCGACACCGCCCCAGGCGGGGGAAATCCGCGTACCTTCGGGCGGCAGCTTGGAATCGGGTGTGTCGGTTCGTACGGTGAGGTAGTGCCGGTCGTCGCAATTTTTCCTCGGGAACTGTTTGATGGGGAACGATGCGCCAGCGGCCAGTAGCAGCGTATCTCCGCACTTGGCACCCTCGAACGCTTCGGACAGATCCGAGTTTGCTCCCACCCGGATCTGCTTTCCGGGGGAGGGAGTACCGTCGAGCCCCGTGTAGTAACAGGTCTTCGGGAGTTCGGCGGGGCCGTCTTTCTCGCCAAATTTTGCGAGGTTGCCTTTGTCGCAATATGCGTTTTCACCCACGGGCGGCGGAACCGCCACCGTAAACCGGGCCGGCTCGGTAACTTTCGCTTGTGCACTCCCCGCAGACTGCCCCCACACCGGCGTCAGCGAAGCGGTTGCGATCAACAGCGTCACAAGTGGGCTCAAGCGGCAAAGCTCTGCATGAGTCCGAGAGGCTGGTTCGGCAGCTATAGAAAGGTTAGGCGCTGGAGAGCGAAAGAAAAACATAATCCTCCTCCGTGGATACTGCGCTCTGCCGGGTTGGCCAGAAACGGAGCCGATGGTTTTGGTGTGGGAAGAATTATACCGCGAGGAAAATGCAGGTTGAACGAGGGGAGAAAGGAGTGCGGACCAGATGGAGCGGCCCGCACCCGCGCTTGCTTTATTCGACTCCCTGAATGGCGGCGTTCACAGCGTCAATGTCGGCGCCGGGATCACGTCCGTCGCTGGCTTTTCCCTTGTAAGGGCTACTTGCTTGGAGGTGATAGTCGCCCCCGTTACCGTTGTTGTAGTTGACAAAACCCATTTCGTTGACCGTGCCCGGAAAGAAGTTCCCGGCAGGCCACTTTTCGGGCGGGAAGGCTTTGGTCACGGCAGCTAAGACGTTGTTAGTAAAGGTGTAGGTTTTGAAGCAGGTGGAAAGGACAGTGATCGGAACATCGGAAACCGCGCAGTTGTCGGTTCCTCCCGCCGACCAGACTGGGTACGTCGGAACGACTACCAGGTTGTCGGAGAACGTGAACGCGTACATCTGCGGATAATTCAGATCGTTCATGACTCCCATCACATGACCGCGCTGGTCCGGGAAGCCAGTGATGTGCCGGATGCTCACGTTGTTCAGGGTCTGATTGGGCCAATTGTTCATCACCAGGAACAAGCCACCGCCGCCCGTGTACTTGGTGCCATCAATGTCTTCGGCGACGATGTCATGGATGCTATAGCGCTCGCCGGCTTGTGCCCCCATGTTGTCCACTATGGCGTTGGCAATGTTGATCCCCCCCCCAGTGTGGCTGATTTTGTTGTACCGAACGGTGATGTCAGTAGCTTCGCAGACAGAGCAGAGGTTGCCCTGCTGGGTGAGCTTGTTGTAGTCGTTGCGTGGCGTGATCAGAATCGATTGCCCGAACTGCGAGAACCCTCCCCACGAGTACTCAAGAATGTTGCCTTCGAACAAGATGCGTGTCCCGTTCTTGATCTCGAAGAGATTCTTCACCACGAAGGGATCGCCGCTGTATCCTCCCACAAAGCCCGGTTCGCCCTTCTGCCATTGCGGGACCTTGTAGAAGTGGTTGTGGCGGATCGTAATGTCGGCGGGGACGATGGTTGACGCCGCGCCTCCGAAAAGAATGTTCTCTCCAGCGGCTTCCAGGAAGTTGCCCTCGATCTTCCAGGGGCCACTCGCTAGATCGCCGGTTCCGCCTCCGGTGGCGGAAGAATCCGTGCATGTTCCCGAAATCGCCGTGCAGTGGAAGTCATTCAGATAGGAATCGACGATCGCGACACTGGTGGTGCCACGCAGCCCGACCCCGCGGCGGGTCTCATCCTGCGCCGTCCCGTGGATCCAAGAGCGGTCAATGACGATGTGATCGGCCGGGGCATCCTTCACCGTCGCAACCAGCGCCACGACCGGAACCTTGTCCACCGGTCGCGTAATCTCCAGACCGATGAGGCGGTAGTGATTAGCGCCGCTCGCGAGAATGATCGGGCCATTTCCCATGCGTACCGACCGGGAGACCTTGGCCAGCACGTTTTGCAGCTTCGGGCAGTTGTAAGCCGGACGATGGGGTAATGATGCGAACCCGGCATAGCACGGGGTGAGCCGCTGGCCTTCCGCCGGAAGCGCGCTGTCGGGAGCATTAGTGCGAAGGATGATCCAGTGCTGGTCATCGCATGGCTTAGCGGGGAGTGTCAGCAGCTTGTCGAAGGTGGCGCCTGCTTGAAGCTCGATGGTGTCGCCGCAGTGCGCGTTATTGAGAGCGGCTTGCGGATCGCCACCTGCGTTCACGGAGATGACGGCTCCGGGCGCGGGCGTGTCGGCCAGCGAACTGGCCACCGTCGCTCTGGGCAACTCCGCGGGACCGTCATAATTGCCGCTGGACAGGATGCTCACGGAAAAAGTTTTCCGCGCCGAGAGGCCGGCGGAATCCTGGACGGACACAGAGAAACCAGAAGTGCCCGTGGAGACCGGCAATCCCGAGAACTTTCCGTCGGAGGTGAGCGTGATGCCAGCGGGAGGCGAGCCCGCGGAGATGCTCCAGGAGTAAGGCTGAGTGCCGCCCTTGGCGGTCAATGTCTCACTGTAAGGACTCCCCAACTGGCCCTGGGGAAGGGTTCCACTGGTGATCGTGGGTGGTTGAACTTTGTCCACCGTGAGCGACGCGGAAGCCTTCCGTTGTGCATCAGCCTTGCTGACCGCGGTCACGACGACATTGGTCTGCGTGTTGACGGATGGCGCCGTGTAGAGGCCGCTGGCGTCGATCAACCCCCCGGTGACCGACCAGGTTACGGCAGTGTTCGCCGTGCCGCTGACGGTAGCCGTGAACTGCTGCTTCTGTCCCGCAACCATGGTCAAGCTGGGGGGCGACACACTGATCTTTACTGAGTCTCCGCTGCCGACGGTCATGACAAACGTCTGAGCTCCTTCATTCAGCACAGACGCATCGGTCACCATCACTTCAAACGAGTATGAGCCCGCGGAGACCGGCGTTCCGGAAATCGAGCCGGTGGCTGAGTTCAGAGTCATACCCGGAGCCAGGCTGCCCGACTTTACCGCGAAATGATACGGCGCGCTGCCGCCGCTGACGCTCAGCACCGCGTTGTAAGCCTGACCGGCCACACCCGCGGGGAAGCTTCCCGACAGAGTCAAGCTGTGGGAGGCGCTGCTTCCGGCAGATTGCGTGCCGCAGCCCGCTGTGATGAGCGCCGCCGCTATTCCCAACAGCAACGCACCCAACTGAAACGCCGAAATCGGGTCAGACAGCCATGAAGAATGAAGCCTGCCATCCAATCGTTCAGTATGAATTCTAGACATTGCGAGCCTTTCGGCTACTAAAATGGGGGACCGAGTTGACCCAGTCCTCAGTTGAAAGTTATCTGCGTAGTCCGAGAGTTCCCAGATACCAGAAGGTCAAGGTGTGGAATTCACATCAGTACATCTATCGAAAGGCAGTAGTACCCATGGCCCGGATTCGCGTCGGGCACTGTCCGGTCGTGCTCGGGATGGGAACTAAGAAAAGGCTTAGAGATAGGGTTTCACGGTGGTTGTCGGATCAGGACAGAGCGATGGCGGGACAAGAAGGACGGAAAGACAGGAAAGGAAAAGCGTGCGGAGGCGGTAACTGTTACTGTTCCGATTCCCTCAGGAGGACCTTTCGTAACTGATCGTACAGGCGGTTTCCGAGCAGTCGCTGAACGCCACGCCGCGTGCTGTTTTGGAGGCGCTTTTTCCACAAGCCCTGGCCGCGGCAAGTGGCGGCAAATTCCGTGAGCGGCATATCCCGCAGCATGGCGACTCGCCCCAGATCGTAGGGGCTGGTGTGGGATGAGTTTGCGTGCAACAGACTGTTGGCGACCGTTCGAAATCCGGCACGGCGGGCGATCGCGAGAGTGCGCCGGTCGAAGCGGCCACCCGGACACGAGAAATGTTCGATGGGATGACCGACGATCTGTTCGATCTGGAACTTGGCATCGACGATTTCCCGTTTGAGTTCTGGTTCAGCGAGATCGGATAGGTAAGGGTGCGTCATGGAGTGGCAGCCGATCTCGAAGCCTTGCGCGTCCAGTGCGCGCGCCTGGTGGGCGGTGAGATAGCCGGGCGTGCCGAGGAAGCCAGCCGTGAGATAGAAGGTGGCGTTAAAGCCGAACTCTCGGAGCACCGGCGCGGCGGCGATCAGGTCGGTCTCGCAGCCATCGTCGAAAGTGATGCAGACGCTCGGCTCGGCAGGGTAGCGAAGCGCTTCGCTGACGTGCAGGCCGCGAAAGCCGGATTTCTTCATCCAGTCCAGGTGGCTGCGGAAAGTTTCAAGCGGCAAGATGTAGCGCACGTAGCCCGGCTCAGACTGCCACAGCTTGCGGCCCGGAAGTTCCAGTTCGTGGTACATCAGGAAAACGATGCGCGCGGCAGCCATGATGACTCTGAGGTTAGCAGTCTGCGGCAAAGGTGAGAACCTGCTCTGCAACTCTCCATTCGCCAGACTTTGACATCCCGAACGAAGCGAGGGATCTACATCTTGCGGCGAACTGCAGATCCCTCCCTTCGGTCGGGACGACAATTTAAGGTTGTTTGTCGGCTGCAATGGCCTGCGAATGCCGGTCGAGCATGGCGAGCAACGGATCCTTCAGGAACGGCCCCCCGGCCAGCAGACCAGAGATCAGAGGATTTTTCTGGTTGCAGCGGAGCGGAGAGTGGTCGAGTTTCAGGATCCAGCCCCCCGCGCTTTCGACCAGCGCGGCGCCGGCCGCTACATCCCACTCGTTCTTGGGCACCAGAGTAAAGGTGAGATCGGCGCGCCCCGCTGAAACCAGGCCGAGCTTGTACGCTACCGAGCCCATGGGACGAATCTTGAAATCGGCGGACTCGAACTGCTTCCACTCGCCGCGCTTTACCTCGCTGCGGCTGGCGAGCACGAGCGCGCCGTGGAGATCCTTGCGCCAACTGGGATACGCGGGCTTGCCGTTGTAGGTGACGCCGGTGTCGCGCGACCCGAGAATCAGTTCGTTGGTGGCGGGATTGCAGATTCCGCCCGCCACGGGAATGTGGTTTTCGACCAGGGCGATCGACACGCAGAATTCCGGAATGCCTTGCACGAATTCGCGCGTACCGTCAAGCGGATCGACGACCCACACGAGCTGCTTGCCGAGGCGCGTGAAGTCGTCGACGCTTTCCTCGGAGAGCCAGCCTTCGCCGTCGCGCAGCAGGTTCTTGCGCAGAACGGCGTCAACGGCATGGTCGGCTTCGGTGACGGGATCGTGTCCGGCCTTGTATTCGGCTTTAATGGCGCCCGGGGTGAAGCGGCCAAGGACTTCGCGAGCCGCTTCCAGGGCGGCGTGAATGCGTTCGAGGGTTTCTTTGGATGAGATCATTAATACTCCGTAACGAGGTCTCAGGTCTCAGTTGTCAGGTCTCAGGTTGCAGTGTCCGGTTCGCGGTCTCGTGCCTCCGGTTAGCATGATGTGGTCTGAGACCTAATAGCTGACACCTGAGACCTGAGACCTGACACCTGACACCTGAGACCCGCTTTCTCACGCCCACAACATTCTTGCTCCCGTCATCAACAGGACCGTGCACAAAATCCTGCGCAGCCAGAGCACGGGGACGCGCGTGCTGAGGTGCGACCCCAGCATGCCGCCCGGGATCGAGCCGATCAACAAGGAACCGACGAGGTTGAAATCGACATTGCCGAGCCTCCAGTGCAGCAGGCTGGTCACGCCCGTGAGAATGACGGCGTGCGCAATGTCGGTGCCGACCATGACTTTCGGCGCGTACGAATAAAACAGCAGAAGCATCATCATAATGATGCTGCCGGACCCGACCGAAGTCATGCCGACCAAGAATCCGCCCACCAGTCCGATGAAGCTCATTCCAACAAACGACTTCATCGTGGGATCGCGCTTGGCCAGATGCTCTTCGATCCGTCCCTGAAACAGCAGCAGAGTGGGAATGCAGACCAGCAGCAGTCCGACCGCCGACTTGATGAAATCGTTTACGCCCGTGCCGTAGAGCGTGCGCAGGTGCTGCAACAAGGAAACGCCCAGGAAGGAACCGGGCATGCTCCCGGCGGCCATGGCCAGGACCACTTTCCGCCGCACGGTGCCTTTGCTCAGGTGGAGGATGCTGGCGGGAATCTTGGTGCAGAAGTTGAAAAGTGCGTCGGAACCGACGGCGATGATGGCAGGAATGCGCAGCCCAAAGATGAGCATGGGCAGGAGCAATACGCCACCGCCCAGTCCCGTGAGTCCGATCAGGGTTCCGACTACGAATCCGATCAGGACTTTTAGTAGCAAGAATTCCATGCGGTATCTCGTAGTTCTCAATTCCCAGTTCTCAGTAAAGCAAAGCCAAGTTATTGACTGAGAACTGAGAACCGAGAACTGGGAACTGCCTTCCTAGCTGTTGCCGTTGGCGCCGACGAAGCCTTCGCGCTCGAGGTGCAGAAGGATGGTCTGCGCCGCTTCCTCGGGACTCAGGTTGGCGGTGTCAATCACCACTTCGGCATCGGTTGGCGCCTCGTACGGATCTGAGATCCCGGTGAACTCCTTGACGATGCCAGCGCGCGCCTTGGCATACAGGCCCTTGCGGTCGCGCTGTTCGCAGACCTCGATCGAAGTTGCGACATGCACCAGGATGAAGCCGCCGAAGCGTTCCACCATCTGCCGAACGGCTTGACGCGTGGCTTCGTAGGGCGCAATCGGAGCGCAAATAGCGATGCCACCGTTCTTGGTGATCTCGGAGGCGACGTAGCCGATGCGGCGGATGTTGATGTCGCGATGCTCCTTGGAGAAGCCCAGTTCCGACGACAAGTGCTTGCGGACCAGATCGCCGTCGAGCAGAGTGACCGGACGGCCGCCCATCTCCAGAAACTTGGTGATGAGCGCGTTCGCGATGGTCGACTTGCCCGATCCTGAAAGTCCGGTGAAGAAGACGGTGACGCCCTGCTTGTGCCGTGGCGGATAGCTGCGGCGCAGTTCCTGCACCACTTCCGGATAGGTGAACCAGGCCGGAATCTCGCGGCCCTCGTTGAGGCGCTGGCGTAGTTCCGTGCCGGAAACGTCGAGCACCTTGGCGCCCTTCGGAACTTCATCGGCTGGGACGTAGCGGTCTTCGTTTTGAAGATAGACCATCATCTGGAAGGGGACCATTTTGACGCCCATTTCGGCTTCGTGCTTCTTGAATAATTCCTGCGCGTCGTAGGGACCGTAGAACGGCTTGCCGTCCGTGTCTTTGCCGGGGCCGGCGTGATCGCGGCCGACGATGAAGTGCGTGCAGCCATGGTTCTTGCGAATCAGGCCGTGCCAGATCGCTTCGCGGGGGCCTCCCAAGCGCATGGCCAGCGGCAGCATGGAGAGTTTCACCGTACCGTGCGGGTACTTCGAGAGCAGCAATTGGTAGCAACGCGTGCGGACAAAATAGTCCACGTCGCCCGGCTTGGTCATGCCGACCGAAGGATGAATCAGCAGGTTCGCCTCGACTTGCTTGGCGGCGCGCATGGTGAGTTCGACGTGCGCGCGATGCATGGGATTGCGCGTCTGGAAAGCGACGACGCTGGTCCAGCCGAGGCGGCTGAATTCGGCACGCAGTTCGGCCGGCGTCAGGCGGAGCGAGCGGAAGTCGTAGTGGGAGGGAGGCTGCAACTCTTCGATTTTTCCGCCCACATACCAGGGGTTCGATTTGTTGATGACGTAATCGGCGCCGGGATGCGCGGCGCTGGTGGAATTGAACACGGCCTGGGCTTCGGCTTTGCGATCGGGCTGCCAGACGTCATCCACGCTGAGGACGGCGAGCATGACGCCTTCGGGATCGCGCAGCGCGACTTTGCTTGAGCCTGGGTTCAGCTTCTTGGCGAGCTCTTCGGTGACATCGAGCGTGATCGGCATGGGCCAGAGCGTGCCATTGGCCAGGCGCAGGTTGTGGCAGACGCCTTCGTAGTCGGCGCGGTTCATAAAGCCACGCAGGGGCGAGAATCCGCCGCTCATCAGCAGCTCCAGGTCGCAGAGCTGGCGTGGGGTGAGGTCCCAGGAAGGCCAATCTTTGGAGTGCGCTTTCAACTCCGCGGCGCGCTCGGCCGACCCTTGCAGCTGAACAAGTTCTCCACCATGTGGGGCGATAAGGTGACTGATCGAAACGGTCAAAGCAGTGATCCTCCAAGATTAGGATGGCAATGAATGCGCAAAACTCTACGACAGCGGAATCCGAAATCCAAGACTGGCTGGGGAAGCAGGCAGCAGTGCAATGGAGCAATTCCAATTCCTTTAAAACTCTTGGTCACCTTCGTATACTACTAGAAAGATTAGGTTAATACAGATTCTACAAACTTCGCTCAGTCGTCATTCGCACATATGCAAGAACTTGCAACAGTGCGGCAGGTTTGAGGCAAGCCGGTACAGGCTGCAGGGTTTCGAGCTTCGGGCAAACTGGGCTTGAAATACTCCAACATCGCGCTTGTAGCTCACGACTGGTAGTTTCACACTAGATCTCCTCCCGATATCCATCTTGTAGAGCGAGGGCGGGCGCCTCTTCCACCGGCACCGTTTTGTACTCAATCAATTCGCCGATGTGGAACACGCGTTTGGTCCGGTACGCCCACAGAAGCCCCAGACCATACACCAAACCTGCTGTGCCGACCTGCAGCACCAGTTGCCACAGCTTATGCGCGTGAAACCAGCTCTGCATCAGCAGCAGCACCGCGACAAAGGGCAGAACGAGCAGCAGCGGCAGCGTGTAGGCTTCGCGCAGGAACGTGCTCACCGGAACGCCCAACTGCTTTCGCATGTGGCGTGGCGTGAAGAAAAGCATGGTCAGGGACAGCGGGATGGCGGTTCCCAACGCGTCTCCCACGATGCCCAGCGGGCGCACCAGCGCGACACTGAGAATCAGGTTGCCAACGCCTTCGAGCAGCGATACCGCCGCCATCGTCCGATGCCGGCCCATGCCCATCAGGATGCGGCTGGAGGCCGCTTGCATCATCAGCAGGGTCATCGGAACAGCCAGTACTACCAACACCGGGAAGCTCAGGGGAACGTACTTGCGGCCTACCCAAACCTCGATGACCGACTTGCCCAGAATGAGCACCATGGCTGTGATGGGAAACGTAGTCAGGGCGCAGGCGCGGTTTCCGGCAATGTAAATCTTGCGAACTCGATCGAGGTTGCCCACGGCTTCCGACTGGCTCGACATGGGAGCGAACACCTGCGCCAGCGTGACCACTACCTGGAAGGCGTAGTCCATGATCCGCGCGGCGATGGAGAAATACGTGATGGCCGCCGCGGACAGCATGCTGCCAATGACCATTTCGTCGGTCTGGAAACGCAGTCGCGCCGCCACAATCAGCAGCATGGTCGCGCCGCCGAAATTAGCCATCTGGCGGAACGCCTGGCGGTCGACGTACTTCAGCCCGTACGGAAGGGGCAGTAAGCGGTACACGATGATGGCCCGCAGGATGGCGACGATGATCGGCAGCACCAGCGTGATCAGAGCGATGGTGACCAGACCGTACCCGCGACTCAGAAAAATGACGATCAGCGCAGCCCGCACCACCGACATCCCGATGGCGGTCCAGTTCAGCAGGTAAAAACGCTGCAGCCCTTCCAGGATGCCACCGGAAATTCCCAAGGGAAATCCCAAGCTCACCGAGGCTCCCACCAAGAGCAGCAGCCAGCGCGCCTGCGAATGCATTGCCGGTGGAATCTTGAACAGATGATCGACGTAGAAACTGAGAACCACCGTCGCCAGCATGCTCAGCGCGCCAATTCCCGTGTACGTGGCCAGGCTGGTGTTGACGTGGCGCGCCAGTTGTCCGGTTTGGTTGGTGGCCGTGTACTTGGAGACGTAGCGGATGATCGACGAGCGGATGCCGAGATCGAAAATTCCGTAGTAGCCCGTAATGGAAAAGATGAGGACCCAGATTCCGAACGCGCTGTCACCGAGCCGGTGCATGATGAACGGCGACAGAAAAATCCCGATCGCAACGTTGACGCCGAGCGCGAACCAACTCGAACCGACGTTCTTCAGTACCTGGATTTTTTCAAGCTTGCGCATGAGAAGGGCGAATTATTCGATGATGTCGAAGCGGAATTGGAGTTGCAAGGAGAATGAACAGGTCATCCCCGTTTCTCTCCTGCGTGACCTGTTTGGAGCGTGGCTGCTTCAAGATGGGAGGAGTCACACAACATCGGAGCGCCCGGCGCTGGCCCCGTCAGTTCATATCCCAGCGAAACCATGAGTGGTCCCCAGGCGCTCTCGATCTCCGCGACCGCGGCCGCCGGGAGCTTCGATTTCCATTTCCCCGCAACCGCGCTGCCGATGAACGGAATGTCGGAACGCTTGTTTTTCGTGGTTACCCAGTCGCCGCCTTGCTGATTCTCCAATTCGCGCAGGCGTTCGGCGGAACTGTTTTCGATGGCCTTCTGCAGCTTTTCCGGAGTGGGATCGAGGCCAAAAAACCGCGCCACCTTGGCCAACTCAGGCTCGGTGTGCTCGATCGTGTCCTCGTAACGCAGCAGCAGAAAGTCCGGCCGCCCGTTGCGCGCCGCCACCCACGTGCCTGCGTTCTCCGCCCACGTTCCCCAGGCCGAAGACATCGGCGTGCCGTTCACAAATTCGTGGACATAGCGCTCCAAAGGGAAGTCGTCCGCAATGTGACGGTACTTGCGGGAGAAGTTGTAGTAGGAAAGCACGACATCCCGCGGGTCGCGCGTGATGTAGAGCACCTTTGGATAGCGGTGATCGAAGTATTGATGACTCTTGATCACGCGCGGTCCGGGGACCCGCTTCAGGTATCGGCTGGACTGCGCTTCCGCATCGGGAATCAGTTGCTCGATGTTGGCGAAGCTCACGGGCCGGTCGGCATAGAGCAGATTCGCAATCAGAAAGCGCGTCCAGGTATTTCCCGACCGTGGATAGGACACGATGAATGTATCGTCCGGACGCACCGCAATCTGCCGCCCAGCGATGTCGGTGCCGAGCAAATACTTGACGATCCGTTTGACGCCGAACATCATCGGACGGGCACTCCCGGCGCGACGGGTTCGACTCGCGCGTTGGTTTCAAGTTTTTTCATGAGAACCGGTTCGTACCCCAGCCACTTGATCAGCGGCGCCCACGCCGACTCCAGTTCCGCCACCGAGCTCTCCGGCAAACTCTTTCTCCAGCCGCCCGAACCGGCCGCTCGCACAAACGGAATATCCTGTCGCGTGTTCTTGGTGACCGAAGCGGTTGCGTTGGCGCCTTCGAGTTTCCGCATCTGGTCGGCCGAGCTGCGCTCCACGGCTTGCGCGACGCGCTCCGGCGTTACATTCACGCCCAGAAACGCAGCGACCCTGGTCAACTCCGTCACGGTGTGCGCCACCATGTCTTCATAGCGCAGCAGCAGGAAGCCGGCGGAATTTTGCCGTGTCACCAGCCAACTGGAAACGTTTTCTCCCCATGAGCCGTAGTCGCTGGTATCGCCCGCCACAAAGCGCGCCACAAATTTCTCAATCGGATAGTCATCGGCAATGCGCCGGCGTTTGCGGTAGAAATGAAATTGCGAAACCGCCACGTCGCGCGGGTCGCGCACGATGTAGATCACCTTGCGGAAGCGCGGATCGAAATACTCGTGGCTTTTCATGATGCGGGGCCGCGGCACGCGCTTCAGTTGGTTACGCGTCAAGCCCTCCGACTCCGGAACCAGGCGATCGATATTGCCGAAAGTGGCCGGCTCTTCCGGATGCAACAGGTTGGCAATCAGAAACCGCGTCCATGTGTTCCCGGATTTCGGGAATGAAACAATGAAGGTGTCGTCGTCAAACACTTCAAAGTAGCGTCCGGGACTGGTGTGCCCGAGCACGCGCTTCGCCGTATCGATCAGGCGCTTGATCATCGAATCGTAGTCCGCTCCGTGACAGAAGCCGTTCCGGTTGACGCCGGACCGGCGAGAACTTCTTCCCGGTGTGCGCCTGCCGCGAGAGCCGACCCGCTTGCGAGCAACCCAATCAAGCTGGATTGGAGCGCGCTGCGTGGGTCGCGGGTCACGAGTTCATATCCCAGGCAGGCCATGATGCCGCCCCAGGCGGCTTCGATGCGAGCCACCTGCGACTCGGGCAGATCGCTTCGCCAGCCGCCGGACTTTGCCGATCGAACGAACGGGATGTCCTGGCGGCTGTCCTTGATCAGCATAGAACGCTCGCCCTGCTCCTTCTCACTCTTCCGCATTCTGTCGGCGGAACTGCGCTCCACGGCTTGCGAGACACGTTCCGGATCGGCAGGGAAGCCGCCGAAGTGGGCGACGCGAGTCAGTTCGCGCGCGGTCTCGGCGAGCAGGTCCTCGTACCGCAGCAACAAAAAGCCGGGATGGCGGTGGCGCGCTGCCACCCAACTGCCGACGTTCTCTCCCCACGATCCAAGTTCGCGCTTCAACTGGCCAGCGAGAAACCGGTCAATAAAACTATCGAGCGGAAATTTGTCGTCGATTTTCCTCAACTTGCGCAAGTAGTGATACTGCGAGAGCGCCACGTCCCGCGGATCGCGAACCACGCAGATGACTCGCCGGTAGCGCGGATCAAACGAGCCATGCGTTTTGACGATGCGTGGCCGCGGCGCCCGGCGAAAGTCCCGCTGGGGGGTGACTGCGGGATCTAGGACGAACTGGTGCAGGTTTCCGAAGTCCACCGTTTGATCGGGGAATACTAGATTGGCGATGAGAAAGCGGGTCCACGTGTTGCCCGATTTTGGATACGAAGCCAGCAGAATGTCATCGGGCAGGACCGCGAGCCTTCGCCCTGGGACTTGGAACCCAAATGCGCGCTTCACTCCCACTACCACGTACCGGATCATGCGAACTCAATCTCCCTCATTACAGTTTCCAGACCACCAATTACAATTCTTACGCGGGCGCCCCATGGTGTCGCCGCGTCCAGTAGGCAAAGAGCTTGCTCGTTGCATTGGGAGCCAATTTCAGCCCCAGCAGCATCAGGCTTAGTTTCGCCTTTTTGAAGTGGTGGTTGGCTTCGGCAAAGCGCTCACGGGCTTTCGCGAAATTTCGCGAGCAAAGATGATCCTTGCCTTCTTCCAGCAGGAATCTCGCTCGGATCTCCGCAGCCCGTTCCCGCACCAAGTGCCGCTGCGCCGGATTCAGGGGCAAGGTCCGATCCGCTTTGCCGAGGATCAGCCAGTACGCCTCCGCCATTTTAGCGCGCGATTGGCCAAGCGACCCCGGCCGCCCATCGGCCAGACGTGCCTGCACCTGCCGGCTGTAGCCGACTTTGCCGCTATGAAACGCGGTACGGAGCCACATGTCGTAATCGTCGCAGCGAGCCAGTCCTTCGTCGAACCCCCCCGCTTTCACGACTGCCGCTTTGCGTGCCACGACCGTGGAAACCGGTACCTGGCAGCGCTCCACGACGAGGGCCTCAAAACTGGCGTCCCCCTCGGAGGGGCACTTCGCCATGAATTCCATTTGCCGCGCCGGATCGCCGATCAATACTGCGTTTGCATACACCAATCCCAGCGCGGGGTCCGCCTCGAACTGGTTCATCTGCGATTCCAGGTGGTGCGGCAACCAAGAGTCGTCGCTATCGAGGAACGCCAGAAACTCGCCGCGCGCGTGCGCGATGGCGGTGTTTCTCGCGCCCGCCGCCCGCTTGTTCGGCTGAACGATGTAAACGATCCGGTCCAGGTAGGGCTGCAGCACTTTCTCCAGTTCGGGAGTGTCCGGCGAACCGTCGTTCACCACGATGGCCTCGAAATCCCGGAAGGTCTGTGCAAAGACCGAGTCCAGACACCGGGCGATCATGGACGCGGTGTTATAGGCCGGAATGAGGATGCTGATGCGTGGCGTTTGATTGGACTGGCGATTCTCCATAGCTTGCTTCCTAGGAACTGTAAAACACCAGTTCCTTATCTCCATTCACGATGTGATTCGCTGCTTCTACGCCCATCAGCACCGAGTGATCCATGTTTCCGATTTCGTAACGCCAGGCGCCGAAGCGTCCGCGGGAGTAAATGTCGTTTTGCACCAGCGCGGGCTGAAGAATGGCAAGGGCGCGGTCGCGGTCGAGCGTTGGGATGGGATATGAATAAGCCACCTTGCGGTGGTAACGCGAGACGATGCGGGCGCGGTCGGATTCGTCGAGGATGTTATTGCGGATGAGACCGGCGAGCGTGTGCTCAAAAATGCGCTCCACATCCAGGGTTTGGCCGAGCGGAACCGATATTTCGCACATCAGAGAGCTGTATTGTTCGGTGTCGCCGTTGGGGACGTTGAACGGCGAATAGTGCGAGAAAAAGGTGGCGCGATAGCAGGGCATGTCCGGGTCCGCAAAATACACCCAGCACTTGCCGGTCTCGATCTTCTTTTTCAAGCCGATCCCCATGACCAGCAGATCGTTGTGTTCGAGCAGGATCGCGGCGTCGCGCAACCTCGCATCGGCAGGCTTCAGCATGGTGGCCAGCAAATCGAGCGGCGCCGTCGAGATCAGCACGTCGTAGTGGTCGCCGGTGCCGTCCGCGAATGAGACTTTGCGCTGCGCCGTGTCGACTTCGGCCAGCCTTTTGCCGGTGCGGACCTTGCCGGGGAAGCGGCGCGCCATGCGGCGATAGATTTCGCCCGTTCCCCCGTGGAGCGGGAAGCGGAACTTATTGTTGGGGCCCCAGGCCACGTCGTCTTTTTCGTACAGGACATTTTCGAGCAGGCGCTTAAAGTCGATGACCGACACACGCTCGGCGATCCAGCCTTTCGACATGCGCTCCAGCGGGGTGGTCCAAACCTTGGAATTGTACGGGAACATGAAGGCTTCGGCGATGCCTTCGCCAAACGTGCTCAAAGTCCAATCGCGGAAATTGGTGGTGTCGCCGTTTCGGCTGGCGGCCGCCTTAGCTGCGCCCAACAGGCAACTGACCTGCAATGGCTTGGGCAGATAGCGCAAGTTGTTTTGAAACGGGTAGGGAACGCAGGCGTCCTTGAGATACACCCAACTCTCGCGCACACGCTCGTGGATTTCCTTGCCGAGCATGTCGTCAATCAATTTGTCGAAGTAGGGATAATGGGAAAAAATGACGTGTCCGCCTTCATCCCAGACGAAGCCCTGAGGATCCTTATGGGAGGTCGAATGTCCGCCAACGTCGTCCGACTTTTCGTACAAAACCCAGTTGTCGTAACCGAGTTCGTGCAGGCGATAAGCCGCGCCCAGCCCGGTCGGCCCGCCGCCAATGATTACAATTTTCTTGTTTGCCATGCGTTTTCCGGCTGCCGAGTCCGGCTAAATAAGTATCGTTGCAGGGGAATTCCAACTCCTAATGCTGCTTCGTAATATTGACACAACTCTACACAGGGCACAGGCTTGAGCGAATCGCCCGAGTCAGTGGGGGCTTCAACCGCGGTCCTAAGGAGCAACTTCGGGACCAAAGCCGCCGTCTCCAAATGCCTGTATCTCACTGATTTTAGGCAGGCTAGGAGTCGAAGTACGCGGGAAAGGATTAGCGACGGGTAGGGAAGCGGCCACCCCGTGGGCAAACTTTTTCCCATTTTTGCCGTGTCCGGGTTGCGCTACCAGCCGTGTTTCATGGCCTTGGCAAATTTCTGTGGGGGCAGGGTGTTGAGCACGTCGTCTTTGGTCAACCAGGCGCGCCGGGCCTGGGTTACGCCGTAATGCAGTTTTTCCATGTGGGAAGTGTGGTGGGAGTCGGTGTTGATGACAATCTTGACGCCATGCCGCTTGGCCGCGCGCAGGTGGACGTCGCACAGGTCCAGGCGGTCCGGATAGGCGTTGAGTTCCATGGCGACTTGGTGTTTGGCAGCGGCTTTGAGGACGGCATCGAGATCGAGCGGATAGGCGTCGCGGCGCAAGAGCAAGCGTCCGGTAGGATGACCGATCACGGAGGTATTGGGATTCGCGATGGCCTTCAGGAGACGCGCGGTCATCGTGTCGCGATCCTGGTTGAATTGCGAGTGGACGCTGGCAATGACGATATCCATTTGCGCGAGCACGGAGTCGGAGAGATCGAGGGCGCCGTCGGCGAGGATGTCGACTTCAATGCCGGCGAAGACGCGGATGGTCTTCATCTTTTTTTCTACCGCTCGAATTCTTTCGATGTGAGCGAGTGCACGCTCGTCGGTCAAGCCGTTGGCGAAGGCGAGATTCTTGGAGTGATCGGTAATGGCCAAGTACTGATAGCCGCGTTCCCGCGCGGCTTCGGCCATTTCTTCGATGGTATTGCGGCCGTCGGTCTCGAGGGTGTGCATGTGCACGTCGCCGCGGATATCGGAGAGTTCCAACACCGTCGGCAATTCGTGGCTGGCGGCGGCTTCGATCTCGCCCAAGTTTTCGCGCAACTCGGGAGGAATGAAGTCGAGCTTGAGCTGGGCGTAGATTTCCTCTTCGCTCTTGCCGGCAACGGGCTCCTCGGTCTTGAGGTTCGCCAGACTGTATTCGCTGAGCGTGTAGCCCATTTTCAGAGCTCGCTGGCGGAGCGCTACGTTGTGGGCTTTGGAGCCGGTGAAATATTGCATGGCGGCTCCGAATGACTCCGGCGGGAGCAGGCGCACGTCGATCTGCATCCCGTTGCGCTGGCGAAAGCTGATTTTGTTTTCGCCTTGCGCGATCACCTCCATCAGACCGGGAAAGCGGACCAAATGCTCGACGATTTTCTGGCGCGCCTCCGGCTGTGCGCAGGCCTTGCCGGTAACGAGAATGTCGAGGTCCCCGACGGTTTCGCGTCCGCGGCGCAGGGAACCGGCGGGCGTGGCTTGTTCGACGCCGGGCGCGGCGAGCAGATGCTCGACGAGTTTTCCGGCGAGTTCTTCGGCGGTGTCGAGCAAGAAACGGCCGCCGATGCGGCGATATCCTTCGATCGCCTTGAGCAGCTTCTGTTCGTGCTTTTCGCCCATGCGGGGCAGGGCGCGGATTTTGCCTTCGCGCGCCAGCTTCTCGACCCCGTCGAGGTCACTGACCTGGTACGCGCTCCAGAGCAGGGCGATGGTCTTCGGCCCGAGCCCCTGAATCTTGAGCAGCTCGAGCATAGACGGGCGATATTTTTTCAACAGCTCGGCGTGCACTTCGACGGTTCCTTCGTGGAAGAGATGCTGCAGATTGGCGAGCATGCTTTTGCCGATGCCGGGTATTTCCAAAAGCTTCTTGGGCTCCTCAATCAGGTTCGCGACCTGTTGCGGGAGAGCTTCAATGGCCTGCGCGGCGTTGCGATAGGAACGCACGCGAAAGGAATCCTGGCCGTCGATTTCGAGCAGGTCGGCAGTTTCGTAGAGAATTCCGGCGATGGCTTTGTTGTCCATGGGCCAGGAATGATTGTAGCGCCGCGGAAGAGGAAACACGCGCGAGCGGCGGGCGGCACGCACACCGGTGGGCACTCGCACAGACGGGAGAAATCTGGCCTGAAAAGAAAGTCCTCCAGGCTAGGAAGACTTGGTCACATTGGCCGCTTGCGGCCCTTTCTGTCCCTGGACAATCTCGAACTCAACCTTGTCGCCTTCTTGCAGGCTCTTGTATCCCTCCGAAGTAATCGCGCTATAGTGCACGAACACGTCGGGCCCATCGTCTCGTCCCAGGAACCCGTATCCCTTCGCGTTGTTGAACCACTTGACCGTGCCTTTCAAACGTTCCACGTGCTCCCCCCTTATTTTGCGGATCCCTCAAAAACGGGGGAAGATCCAAGAGGGACCCCGCCAGATGTGTAGGCATTGTGCGGTGCAGCGGGGGGGCTGTCAAGGATACGCGTCACAGGTCTGTGTAACAAGGCGGAGGGCGTGGCGGCGAGTCAGCGCGTCCGGCGCGGCGTTTGGGCGAGCCAGAGGATCCCGGAGATGGTCTTGGCATCACGGATATGGCCGTTCAGGGCCATGCGTTTCGCCGCCGATAAAGGGAAGAAGCGGGTCGCGATCTGCTCGTCTTCTTCGGGCTGCGCTTCCCCCGCCTGGAGGCCACGGGCGAGGTAGATGCTCATGGTTTCATCCAAAAAACCCGGGCTTACGTAGAAATGCAGGACCTTCTTCCAATGGCGGGCGGTGTAGCCGGTCTCCTCCAGCAGTTCGCGCCTGGCGGCGGCCAGTTCGGACTCGCCTTGGTCGATGCGGCCCGCGGGCAGTTCCCACAGGAGAGATTGCGCGGCGTGGCGGTACTGGCGCTCCAACAGGAGGCGGGGTTCGGGGCGGCGATCATCGACCGCCAGCACGACAATCGATCCTGCGTGCCGGACGACGTCGCGCCGGGCACAAATTCCACCGGGCTCTTCGACCTGGTCGGTGGTGACGTGGAACACCGGGCCCTTGAACCTGACGCGGGAGGAGAGGACGCGGGCCTGATTGCATTTCGAACGGCGGGTCTTGGCCATAATCAAAACAATATATCGTGGGGCCCGACGTTCGCTTGGTCTTTGGGGAATGATATGCTGCGCCGGTGACACGGAAGCCTCGGGTAGCCATTGTTGGAGCGGGGAGCCTGGCGACATTTCTGGCCGTGGCGCTGCGCGAGTCGGGCTACTCTGTGACTGAGATCATCTCCCGGAATTCGCCACACTCGCGTCGACGCGCACGCACGCTCGCGTCGAACGTGGGAGCGCGAGCGGCTACTGGCGGCACGGCAGCCATGGATGCCGGGTTGCTGTGGTTCTGCGTTCCGGATCGCGCGATTCGGGAAGCCGCTTCGTCGCTGGCGGCACGCGCCAAAGGAAAAGTCCGCTTCGCGTTTCACTCCAGCGGAGCGCTGCTGAGCCGTGAACTGGAGTCGCTGAGGAAGAACGGCGTGGCCGTTGCTTCCCTTCATCCGCTGATGACGTTCGTTCCAGGGTCTCGTCCTGCGCTGGCCGGGGTGCCGTTTGCGCTGGAAGGCGATACGGCGGCGACGCGGCTGGCGCGGCGGATCGTCCGCGACCTGGGCGGCGAGAGCTTCGCGCTACCGGCCGCGCGCAAGGCGGCTTACCACGCATGGGCGACATTCACTTCGCCCCTGTGGCTGGCATTTCTGGTGACGCTCGAAGAGGCGGCGCGGGCGGCGGGGCTCAGGCGCGCGGATGCGAGGCGCATGAGCCTGCCGATCATCCGCCAGACTCTGGAGAACTATATGCTGCTGGGCCCGGAACATTCCTTCAGCGGGCCGATTATTCGAGGGGACACGACGACCGTGGCCAGGCACCTGGCGGTGCTGGAGAAGCATCCGGCAGTCCGCGACGTGTATGTGGCGCTGGCGCGGGCGGCGCTTGATCGGATGCCGGCTAAGAATCGAGCGGGAATTCAGCGGTTACTGAATGATTAAGAGATTGCTGAAAAAAACCGTCCGACCGTGCCCTTACCTCAGCGGCTAAAAGCCGCTGCGAAGGGTAATTAAAGGCGACGCCGTGCTCGAGGGCAGCGGGCGTAGCTGGTGAAATTGCCTGTTAACAAAAGTCATCCGCAATAGTTAAGACGTCTCGGCACGCAGGAGGGTTACATGTGGCGCGTCGCAGCCCTGATCTGGCTGATTTTTCTCGTTGTCCTGCACGCACAAAAGGGTGACGTTCAGCGGTGGGTACTTGTGACCCCACCAGAAACCGTTTCTGTTGCCGATGTCTCAATTCGCGATATTGAAGTTCTGCAAGATGACACGCGGCGAACCAACGCCGACCAACCGTTCAGCAGCAAGTGCCAGTTCGCATCGGTCTGGTATTCGACGAAAGCGGCTCGGGCCGTCGCTCTCCGGGCCATGATCTCTTGCTGGAGCGTGTACTAGGTTGGGGCGCTGGAGAGCAAGCACGACGAAACACCACGACAACAATAGACCGCAAGTGAGTGATCGCAAGGCGGCCCACTAGTATTTGTACCTGTGGCCGCGTTTGAGCAGAGGCTGCTCGAAGGAGCGCCATGATAGCCTCGCAACGAACAAAGTGACTGCGACGCCACATATCCTCCCGATCAACTCAGCCCAGCCTGAGGAATGAGAAAAAGAAAGACCCCAGTACCTGAAAGCAGAATCAAAGGCCCATTCTCCAGCATTCAAGAATGGCATGTGGATTAAGTAGGTGCAGTAGGCGATTCCACCGAGCTGCATGAGGCGGCGATCTCGCAAGACACGCTCCCCTATCCGTGTTCTCAGCAAAGCAATCAATAGGCATCCTGCATAAAAGAATGCCAGGACCGAGTATCCGAATGTCACCATAGCCGCCGAATATGGGTCGCTCGCCCAGTAGGTTAGCCAAATCAAAATCAGCAGTAGGCCGCCCGTCAGCAGGTAGAGGATAGTCCGCTTTTTCGCCAGAATCTGACAACATTGCGGGTTCCTCACCAAAAGTGCAGCCAACACGCCAAGACTTAGCGCGTCCGCACGGCAGGGCGTGAGAAAAAAGGATGAGAATTTTCCGTGCGGAACATTAAAGACCATGAAAGTTCTAAGGAGCGGTGCACCTATAATCACGCCGCCGAGCAAAACGGCCAAGCGCGTTCGGGTGAGCTTCCGTATTACGAAGGGTGCGGTTAAATAGAACTGTTCCTCGATAGCGAGCGACCAGGTTGGTGTAAGGGCTCTCATGCCAAACGTTCCCAAGTATGCCATCCATAAGTTCTGGGCAAAAATGGGATAGGCGATCCAAGGGACCAGACTCTGAAAATACAGACCCGTACTCTCGGGGAAACTAAAATGCACGAGTGCCAGCAAAATCACAACCAGTGCATAGAGTGGCAGAATTCTAAAGGCTCGCCGAGCGTAGAAGGTTTTGTAATAGTTGGGTGACCTCGTGGCGTCCAGCAAAATTCCGCCGATCAGGAAGCCCGAAAGCACAAAAAATAGATCGACACCGCTCCAAGAAAGTTTTCCCAGCGACAGGAAGCCCGTTAAAACCCTGGATGTTGTGCTCTTCTCAAAAATCGTGTGCCAGAGCAGTACCAGGAGAATGGCAATGCCACGCAAACCATCCAGAGCTGGAATTCGCCCTTGACCGATCGAGAACGGCTGCGCCTCCTGGGGTTCTCGGCCATCGGTCGCGGCAATCAATTTGTGTTGCCCTTCTCTAGACTCGGTTCCGCAAGCTTTTGCGACGGTGACATCAGATCTTGCGAGAATATCATTGGAGGAGATGGCCGTGACGCTCATGGCGTTTGCATGGTCTCGCGGCTGCGCTCACAATAAGGCTTGCCGCCCGACTTGTCCGGATTGCTGGACCGCGATTTCTACTGTCGTGGATAGTTGTTGTTAAATTCCCCATTGCACCAACTACGGAGAGGCACCATTGCAGATTCAAGTTGGCCTGCCCCGGCACTTGCATAGGTGGTGTGTCGGCTTGGGCCGAAGCGCCCGGCGCTCCGTCTGATCGATGGCTATCGTTTCGTAAAGAGGTGGCCCATCTTTTCTTGCTTGGTCTTCAGGTAGTCTTCCGTTTGAGGGGTGGGCGCCACCTCGCAGGGCACGCGCTCAGTTACCTTGATTCCAGCCTGCTCGAGCGCCGCAACTTTGTCGGGATTGTTCGAGAGCAGCCGCACCTGCCTGATGCCGAGGGCTTTCAGAATCTCCACCGGCATCTGGAATTTGCGGTGGTCGGCTTTGAAGCCGAGGCGCTCGTTAGCTTCCACGGTGTCGAGCCCACTGTCCTGGAGCGCGTAGGCTTGCAATTTCGCCATGAGTCCGATGCCACGGCCTTCTTGTTGCTCGTAGATCAGGATTCCGGCACCCTGCCCGGCAATCATGGAGAGGGCCATTTCCAGTTGCTGACGGCAGTCGCAACGCAGGGAGCCGAACACGTCGCCGGTGAGGCATTGGGAATGAATGCGGACGAGAGGCGATCCGGACTGCAAGTCGCCCAGGACGAGTGCCACGGCCTCTTCGGTTTTTCTGGCTCCGTTGCCGGAGCCAGTCTTAAAACCGTGAATGAGGAAGTGCCCCCAGCGAGTGGGGAAGTTCGCGGAGGCGACCTGACGCACCTTCGATTGCTTCACATCCAAATTATATCTGTTTGATCGATGGGCTCGGCTGCGAGCGACCACTGATTTCTCTTCCCATTCGGGATACCGAAGAACATTTCGCCGCCTGCGGTGGAGATGGCCTGCGTGCCTATAACAACGTTTTGACGGCACAGAGGAAACTTTTCTTCAGATCGTGCCCGCATGCCGACACTGGGGGGCTTCCCGCACACGGTTTGGGAGCTTGAACGCCAACTCCAATCCGTGTTGGTTCGGTCCGTCAAAGGGTTGCCGCGTGGATTTTTGGGAGGGGGCCGGCACACTTGCAGCGGGAATTACGAACTCTTTTCGGCGTACTCGGAGTGAGCCCGAACGATCAGCAGGCCAACCAATACTGCGCTGACCAGCATGACAACCCGGATGTAGAGCCCGGCGTGAAAAGCCTGGTCGCCCGCCGCGGATCGCAGCAATCCCGAGCTTGCGCTGACGGCGCAAAGCGCGAAGTAGATTTTTTCCATCCATCCTCGAGAAATCACGAAGAGCCACAGCAGAATCGCCGAGATCAGGGCGAACATTCCGCAGAGAATCCACGTACCGAGCGACACGGAGGACGGCGCCAGGATTCCCACGGCGGGAGTTACAGTCGCCAGTTGTCGCACGGCAACGAGGAGGAACACGACGGAATGCACCAGGGCGACGATCGCCCGCCTCCGGTTTGTCAAAATGGAGAATCCGCCCATGGAAGCTACTTTACTCGACCGGGTAAACAGGCGGATGTGATCCAGGTCACTGGCCGAACCCACATTCCGCGTTCGCGTTCTTGGAACTCCGTTCGGAAGCGGAGGGCGCGCCAGTTTCTACACTACGGCACGCGGTCTGCTGAAACAGCCGGATAAGCTACAGCGTTCTTGCTAAGCAGGTTCTCAGATAAAATTTCCGCTCTCAATCGAGTCGCGAGGTCCGCCTGGAACGAACGGCGATGCCAACCGCATTTCCCGGTCAATTCCGCGATCCTCGCGCAACAAATCGGACGGGATTGTGCGGCTAGGGACCGCTTCGAATCATCCGGCAAAACAGAAATTATCCGAATAAAAGACATTGGGCGGAGGAACATCGGGTCCGCAGATGTGTCGGATTCTCCCGGTCTCGGCAACATAATTCATGTCACCTTGAAGTCGGTGAACCGCCCGCCGGGGAACGATGGGACTTCGACTCTGCCCGGAAGCGGCTGCGACCTCGGGAGCAGTATCGCGCCCCTTCCACCTGGGACATCATTCGTCCTGCTCGGAATACCCCGCCATCCTGCTACAGGTGTAACTCTGGGCTGGTCTGTTCACAAGGAATGGCACGGCTTTCAAGGGCAACGCCGAAAGCCCGGCCCTTCCTAGCAAGATTCTGCGGACGTAGCGAAACCACCACGGGGGCTGGTAGAATCAGCCGTGTCCGCTCAGCATCTGCGGCCATTTTGGGGCTATAGCTCAGCTGGGAGAGCGCATCGTTCGCAACGATGAGGTCGTCGGTTCGAGCCCGACTAGCTCCACCAAATTTTGGCTCAATGTTTTCAATGTTTTCAATGGTTTCAACTGAGCCGCATTTGGTTTGTACAATTTTTGTACAACCGAGCAAACTCAGGAATCGCAGCATCTCTCCTAAAGGGAGCGAAAAAGATGCTGACGGTTTACACCCGCCACTCGCAAAAATGCCCACACCGCGACGACATCGCATGGCGTCGTTGCCGCTGTCCCAAGTGGATTCAAGGCACTCCCAGCGAAGATCACGAATTCCTTCGCACCAGCGCAGCGACGCGCACTTGGGAGCAGGCCGAAGAAAAAGCCAGAAAACTTGAAGAAGAGGCGCGGCCCGGTGCGCGCAAGACAGCACCCGCGATCACCATTGCCGAGGCGGTTGCAGCCTATCGCGCTGACGAGACTGCCCGCTGCCTATCGAAGTCAACTACGAACCAGAGCAAGACCCTCTTTCAATTTCACCTGCTGGCGTGGGCAAAAGACGTGGGCCTCACACTGCTGCGAGAACTCACCACCCCGAATCTGGTCAAGTTTCGCGCAACGTGGGGCAATGGCCCGAATACGACCCGCCGCAAGCATGAACGCCTGATCGGCTTTTTCGAGTTCTGTATCGGTAACGATTGGCTCGACAAGAACCCGGCCCTCAAGATGAAGAAGGCGGAAGAGAAACGTGTTCCCACCGACTATTTCACTCGCGAAGAATTTAAGCGCATCGAGGACGCGACCTTCGCCTACGCAGATTGGCGTGGAGGGCGCGACTTTCGCTATCGCCCGGAACGGATGCGTGCCTTGATTCTCTTGATGCGTTGGTCCGGGCTTGCCATCCGGGACGCCGTATCGCTGGAAAAGGACAAACTAAGCGCGGATGGAAAGCTTTTCTTATACAGGGCCAAAACCGGAGTTCCTGTTCGCGTTCCGCTGCCAAGCGAGCTTGCGAAACTCTTGTGCTCACTGCCGACGACGAATCCGAACTATTTCTTCTGGAGCGGCAACGGCGACCCCGAAACCGCCAAGAAGGGATGGCAGCGTGCCCTTCGCCGCCTATTCAAGCGAGCCAAAATCAAGAAACCGGACGGTACGCCGAAACGTTGCCACCCTCATATGTTCCGCGACACGTTCGCTGTGGAGTTGCTGCTCTCAGGAGTTCCGATTGACCAGGTGTCGCTCTTGTTGGGACACAGCAGCGTGAAGGTCACGGAAAAGCACTACTCGCCATTCGTGAAGGCGCGGCAGGAACAGTTAGAAAACAGTGTGAAGCTAAGCTGGCAAGTCCACAACGAGTGGCTCAGTACGAGTGTCGGGCCAACTTCACATGTAACTTGACTGACATAGATTCGAAGACCAAGGAGGTTGCTTACCGTCTCAAGTCAAATAGTTCGTAAGATCGGTCATGAATTATTGAGAATTACATAATATAGTGACATTTTAGCGACACTGTGCTACTCTCGGCTCATGGGGAATCCAGCGGGGGTACGGCGAGACTTTCAGAAGTTAGAACAACGGCGGCTGTTAGGAGCGCGGCTGTTGCGGCAAGGAATCCATC
>WNGE01000937.1_pt1 | contig 66638 bp, 60 predicted proteins | sample 5400651 | NCBI WGS metagenome assembly WNGE01 (sample SAMN13153370, study PRJNA577476) | soil metagenome | isolation source: 60 cm soil or saprolite under grassland replicate 2 | place: USA:California | collected 2016-06-15 | reverse complement strand
GCCGGTAGCGACCCGTTCCGCGGAGGCCGGGGACGACGCCGGCGAGCTACGCGCCGTCGGCGGCGAGCGCGGCGCTGGCGAGGGCGCGCGCGTTGCGGGCGGGGGCGGCCGTGCGGTCGACCATGGCCACCGAGGTGGCGCCGTCGATGATCACCTGGAGATGGGTCGCCGCCTCGCTCGGGTCGTGTGCCCCGGCCGCCTTGGCGAGGTCCTCCAGCAGATGCCGCATGGCCAGCCGGTGGCCCTCGATCACGCGGTGCGCGGGGTGACCGGGCTCGCCGCGCAACTCGGTGGCGGCGTTGGCAATGAAGGAGCCGCGGAAGCCCTTGCTCGAGAACCATTCGTCGAGCGCGTCCCATAGCCCTGCGACGCGGGCCTTGGCGTCGTCGCCACGGCGATCGATGTGATCGGCGAGCCAGTGGAGCCACTGGGTGCTCCAGTTCTCGAGCGCGGCCGCCACCAGCTTGTCCTTGTCACCGAACTGGCGGTAGAGGGTCATGAGCGCCACCTCTGCCTCGGCCACGATACGGTTGATCCCGACAGCCTGGATGCCGTCCCTGTACAGGAGGTTCGTGGCTGTCTCGAGAAGCCGTTCGCGAGGCGTCTCAGGCATGTTGATCCAGCCTTCCTCTGACCGGGTCAATAGTGAGAGATATCTCCCTCTGTTGTTGTACTCCCCGCGGGCCTCGGGCGCACCTCGCCAGAACTACGTACGCAATGTCCCCCATGCAGGCCTCAAAAGCAGCGGTTCCGGCCGGCCAAGGCTCCAGAATCGAACGGAATCGAACACCTGTTCTCCGTCCGGCTGGCCGGTAGGTGGCATTTTCTGGCATCTTTTTACCGGATAAGAGGCGTTTCTGCATCATTTGGCCGGGGATGCCTCTCATTCTGTGAAACTACTGGCTTGTCACGAGAGAGAGAGATCTCTATCATCACTCCACACTCACTCGTGCGCGACCGCGGGGGTACGCACGAAGGACGAGGGAGGCCCTCATGCGCGACTCCAAGCACTGGCCCATGCGCACCCTACGACGTGCGTATCTCATCGTGTTGTCCGCAGGCGCCGCAGCGCTCCTGGTCGGGGGGCTCGTCCAGCCGATGACGTGGTTCTGGCATTGAATCCGGCCCCACCCCACAGCGGCGGCGTCCCGATGGGCCGCCGCTGCTCTTTGGACCTTGGCCCACCAAGGGCATGGGCGATGGCCGCGCCGTCAGCTCAGCCCTCGGCGTCCGGGGGCAGGTCGCCCGGACCTACGCGAGGGTGTACAGCAGATCCTCAGCTTCCTGGAGGCAGGCGCTCGCGCCGACCTCGCGGTAGAAGCCGAGCGCCGCGCCCAGCTCGGACCTGCCAGTGGAGGTCTGCCCGGCGGCCAGGAGCTGGCGCGCCGCGGCCAGATGGGCCGTGGCCGCGTCCGGCCGGGACCCGATGGCGGTGTAGAGCTGAGCTGCTCGCCGCGCGTCCCCCGCCACGAATGCGCGAGCTGCCTCCAGCCAGCGCGACGGCAGCACGCCGTCGAGGGCTTCAGCCGGATAGTCGAGCTCGAACAGCGCGACCGGAAGATCGCTGCCGACCTTGGCCTCGAGCAGCCGTCCGTCCATGCTCTTGAGCAGCTCGTCGACGAGCGGTCCGGCATCGCCGGCCTGATCGGCGGCGAGCAGGGCGCGGGCGCCGAAGGCCAGCGCGGGGTCCAGGTCCTGTGGCTCGCCCGAGACCCGGGCAAGCTCGAGCGCAGCGACCGAGTCGGCCATGGCCGACTCGAGCTCGCCGCGGGCCAGCCGGATCCGGCCTCGCCAGATGCGGCAGCGGCACTCCATGACATGACCCCCGGCACGTGCGGACTCGGCCACCAGCGAGTCGACCTTGCGCACCGCGCCGTCCCAGCGCCCGGTCCAGTAGTGCTCAGACACGCGCTCGAACTCCACAACGCGCAACCGATGCGGCACGCTGAAGCGCTCCGCGGACCGCCAGGCGGCCGTCCAGGTGGCGAAGCACCGCGGCAGGTCCCCGAGGACCGAGAGCAGCCCGGCCAGGTTGAGGTACGAGCCCGCGGGGTTGAGCGACGGGAGCTGCTCACTGATCGCGATGCTGCGCTCCAGATCGGCCAGGCCGCTGGGGTCGCCGGTGCCGAACACCTTGGCCCCGCCGATGATCTCCAGCGCGGCGGCCTCGATGTCGCGCATGCGCAGGATGGCCTTGGAGCGCGATGGCGGCGAGTCCTTCACGAGGGCCAGCGCCCGCCGGACGTGCTCGCCAGCCCCCTGCCGGCCGTGCTCCCAGGCGTGCTGGCCGAGCATGATCTCGGCCTCGGCCGCGCGTTCCCGCTCGCCCAGCGCGAGCAGCCCGTCGCGTGCCTGCGCCAGCAGCTCCTCGCCGGTGCCGTCACTGTGGTAGCGGGCACGGCCGGCGCGGAACTCCAGCTCGGGTCGCTCGGGGTCCTGCCGCGGCCACAGCTCCAGCGCGCGGGCGTAGTAGCGGGCGGCGGTGTGGTGCACGCCCAGCGCGGTCACCCGGTCGCCGGCGTCGCGCAGCGCCAGGCGGGTCCGCTCGGCCAGACTGTCGCTCGGCTGGCCAGCGGCGCGAGCGAAGGTGAGCGCCCGGCCGTAATGGTGGGCCAGCAGCTCCGCTCGAGCGGCCCCGCGCCGTTCGGGTCGCTCCTTCACCCGGTCGACCGACAGCGACTCGAGCCAGGCAGCCGCCCGGTGGTGCTTGTCCGCGCGCTCGGCCCGCGGGATCTGGCCGTAGGCAACGTCGCGGATCAGCACGTGCCGGAAGCCGTACTCGCGCTCTCCGGCCACCGAGGAGCGCCGCGTCCTGTACAGGAACTCCTTGGCCTCGAGACGGTCGAGACAGGCTTCCATGGTCTCGTCGTCGTGGCCGCCGATCGCGGCGAGCCCTCCCGCCCAGCCGACCCGCCCCAGGACGGCGGCGTCGTGCAGCACCGCCTTCTCGACCGGGGAGAGCGCATCCAGGCGCGCGGCGACAATCGCGTGCACGGTCTCCGGCAGCGGCAGCTCCGGCTGCCCGGCCGCAGGCGAATCGGCCGTCCTGGTGACCTCGAGCTCCTCGGTGCGCAGCCCGCGGTCGCGCAGCATCCGCACGTACTCCTCGGCGAACAGCGGGTTGCCGCCCACGGTGGTGGCCAGGCGGGGTCCGATCGCGCCAGGCAGCCGGTGGTGGGCGAGCAGCGAGCCCAGCAGGCGGATGGTGTCGTCCTGTGACAGTGGCTCCAGCGCGATGGTGGTCGCGGGCCCGCTCCCGCCCCAGGTCGGCCGCCGCTCCAGCAGCTCCGGTCGCGCCGTCGCGACCAGCAGCAGCGGGATCGAGCCGGGCGGGCTGCCGGTACGGTCGAGCAGGCTCTCCAGGAAGTCCAGCAGGGCATCGTCGGCCCAGTGCAGGTCCTCGACCACCAGCACCAGCGGCCGGCGGGTGGCGAGGCCGTGCAGGAAGCGCCGCCAGGCGGCGAACGCCTCCTCCTGACGGCCCGCCCGCGGCCGCGACCGCTCGTCGGTCCCACCGAGCAGCAGCCGCAGGTGCGCTGTCACCCAGGCGGCCGCGCCCGGTACCCCGGCCAGCGCATAGCTGGCGGCCTGAGCGAGCTTGCGGTCGACGCGGTCGGCGGTGTCGCTCTCGAGGATGCCGGCCTCCGCCTTGATGATCTCGCCGAGCGCCCAGAAGGTGACGCCCTCGCCGTAGGGCGTCGAGCGTCCGTGGCGCCAGGCGATCAGGTCGCGGTCGGCCTCCAGCGACTGCCACAGCTCAGCCACCAGGCGGGTCTTGCCGATACCCGGCGCCCCCACCAGGGTCACGAGCTGCGGGCTGCCGGTGCCACGCGTGCGCTCGGAGGCGTCCAGCAGCGCGTCCAGCTCCCGTGCACGCCCCACCAGCGGCACTGGACGGGCGGCAAGCGCGTCCAGCCCGGTGCGGTTGCGCGGCTCCAGCGCGCTCCACACCGTCACCGGCCTGGCGCGCCCGGCCAGCGCCAGCAGGCTGGCCGGGCCATAGCTGATCACCCGGGAGGTGGCGCGCTCGGTCGCCTCGGAGACCAGCACCGACCCGGATGGCGCGGCCTGCTGCAGGCGCGAGCAGGTGGTCACCAGGTCGCCGGCCACTCGCGTGGGGCGGCCGCCCGGGGTGACGAGCGCCTCGCCGGTGGCGACCGCGATGCGCAGCTCGGCTCCGCCGCTAAGGGCGTCGCGGATGGCCAGCGCCGTGCGCACGGCGCGCTCGGGGTCGTCCTCGCGGGTCTGTGGCACGCCGAAGACAGCCATCATGGTGCCGCCGATGGCGTGCTCGACCACGCCGCCGAAGCTGGAGATCTCGGTGTGCATCCGCTCCAGGTGCCGCTCGAGCATGTTGGAGACGTCCTCGGGGTCGCGCTCGCCCGGCTCGGCGGGCGGCTCGTCCACCTCGGCGAACAGCACGGTGACCAGCTTGCGCTCGGCGCCGCCCGGCTCGACCGTCCTGGCGGGCCCAGCGGTCGCGAGCGCTTCCGCGCCCACCGCGACGGCGGGCTCGGCACCGGCCGGCCCGAGCAGCTCGAGCGCCGGGTCCTGCGCGAGGATCGCCTGCTCCAGGCGCTGCAGCCGCAGGCTCGGCTCGATGCCCAGCTCGTCCACCAGGATGCGGCGGGCGGCGCGGTAGGCGCCCAGCGCGTCCGCCTGCCTGCCGCAACGGTACAGGGCGAGCATGAGCTGGCCGTGGAGGTGCTCGCGCAGCGGGTGCAGGCGGACCAGTCCCTCCAGCTCGCCGATCATCTCCAGGTGCCGGCCGAGCGCGAGATCGGCCTCCAGCCGGGCCTCCAGCGCCGCGACCCGCTCCTCGTCGATGCCGACCAGCTCCGGCCAGGCCGCCCCAGCCGCCACCACGTCGGACAGCACCGGGCCGCGCCACAGCGACAGGGCCTCGTGCAGCAGCCGGACCGCGGTCGTCGCCTCGCCGCCGTCCAGCGTGCCGCGGCCCTCGTCGACCAGCCGGCGGAATCGGTGCAGGTCGAGCTGGTCCGGGTCGACCTCCAGCAGGTAGCCCGGGTCACGGGTCCGCAGCGTGCGGGGTGGGTTGGCGGGCGCGCCGGTGGCCTCGATCGCCCTGCGCAGGGAGGCGACGTGGTTCTGCAGCGACTGCCGCACGGTGAGGGGCGGCTGCTCGCCCCAGACGGTGTCGATCAGCTCGTCGGTGGAGACGACCTGGTTGGCGTGCAGCAGGAGCTTGGCGAGCAGCACGCGGTGCTTGATGCTGCCGAGCCGCAGCGGCCTGCCGGCCTGGCGGGCCTCGAGCGGGCCTAGGAGCAGAAAGTCGACCGGCGCGGTCATAGGCCGCCCTCCCTCAGCGCATGGCGAAGCTCAGACCGGTTTGTGCGGACGTCTTGAAGGTTGGCCATGTCGATGGCTCCCGCGGCGTTGATTCTCGGTGGCGCGCCGCGCGGCGCTTCCGACGATCGTCCCGTTGCACAGTCCTGCCTTGCTTCCTCTTGACGAAGTCTATGCGCACTATGCCCGGGACTGTAAAGGCGTCCGGTTAGTAATTGATTAGCGGATGCTGTGAGCGTTCGCCGGGCCCGCCCGTCCCGGAGCCTGGGTCAGGCTCCGGGACGGGACAGCCCCGGCCCTGGGGTCCGGGTCAGCCCCAGGGCCGGGGCCTGGGCGGCCGCCGCAGCCTCAGCGCATGGCGGGCATGCTGACCTGCAGCTGCAGCGGCACCGTCACGCCCCCGGAGGCGCCCTCGACCAGGGTGGTGACCGACCAGTGCCCGGCGATCGACAGCACCGCTCCCTGACCGTGCCAGCGGCCATCGGCGCCGCGCTCCAGATCCAGCTCGGTGGTCCCCAGCTCCGGCCTGGCGGGCAGGGAGCAGCTGATCCGCACGCGCCGCGCCTGCAGCGGCGCGCCGGTGTCATAGTCGGCCACCCTGGCCAGGAAGCGGTTGGGACCGGCGGCGCCCGGGGTCACCTGCAAGGTGACGCGCACCGTGGTGGTGTAGTCGGTGCCGCTCGCCTGGAGGCCCCGCCCGGAGTCCCATCCGCCCGCCGCGGCGGTGGCGGTGGCGGTGGCGGTGCTCACGTCGATGCCCCGTGGCAGCTCGCTCAGCAGGGCGGCGGCCAGCAGCACCCCGCCCGCGAGCCACAGCTCCCCGCGGACCGTGTGGCGCAACCAGGCGAGCCGGCCGCTCCCCGCGGCCAGCGCCGGCACCACCCGGAAGCGGTTCAGCGCCCCGAGCACCGCCAGCCCCACGAAGAGCCCAAGCTTCACGTCCAGGGTGCGGCCGAAGGAGGTGCTGAGCAGGCGCTGCCAGCCGCCGAGCTCCTGGACCGCCCGGAACAGCCCGGTCAGCACCACCACCGCCAGGCTCCAGGTCGCCAGGCGCGAGAAGCGCAGCGCTACACCGGCCGTCTCGCTGCGCGGGCGGCCCCGGATGCCGGCGAGCAGCCATGCCAGCCCGCCGATCCAGACACCGACCATGAGCAGATGCCCCCACTGGGCGAGCAGGTTGAGCCAACGCACCGACGACGGCGCGGCGGCGTGGCCGGCCATGGCGTGCACCAGCAGCCCGCCGGCGGAGGTCGCCGCGAGTGCCAGCAACCACCCCGACCGGGCCTGATGGCCCGGCGCCGCCTGGTGGCCCGGCGCAACGGGCACCGCCACCTCGCCGCCGCTCGGGTTGCCGAACATGACGCCAGCCACCGCGGCGGCCGCCAGCAGCAGCGCCGCGCCGCGCGCCTCGAGCAGGTGGCCGGTGGCGGAGGTCAGCAGGCGGCCGAGCGGCACGCCGGCGGCCGCCGCGGTGCTGGTCGTCATGGCGGCCAGCCCGCCGGCCGCCATGACGAGCCCGGCGCCGAGAAGCAGCCCGGGCCGGCCGGGCAGGCGGCGGTCGAACACCATCAGCCCGGTCGCGGCCGCCCCCACCAGCAGCGCCAGGCCCCAGTAGAAAGCCCACCGCGCGCCGACGGCCAGCGCCGACGGCCTGGAGAGGCCTTCCCGCGCCACCGCCGCCGCAGCCTTGGCCGCGGCCGGCGGGACCGTGGCCGGGACGCGCACGCCGAAGGCGAACGACCCCTGCGAGATGTGCCCGTCAACGCGCGACAGCACCCGCCAGGTGACCGTGTAGGTCCCTGAGCCGAGCCTGCCGAGCGGCATCTGCAGCTCGGCAGGCGCTCCGGCGACCGGGCCCGCCCTGCCGCCGGAGACCTCCCGCCCGGCGGCGTCGAGCACGTGCACTGTGGACAGGCCGGTGTCCGGCGCCTCACTGAACCGGAGCGTCAGCGCTCCTGGCGCCCGGTCGATGGAGGACCCGCCGGCAGGGTCGGAGCCGCGGAGCGCGGCGTGCGCGCCCGCCGCCGGGCCTGTGGCCACGAGCCACAGGCCGGCGAGCAGGGCGGCGATGGCGGCCCGGCGCCACATCGGCATCAGACCTCGACGGTGGCGCGTATCTTGTCCGCCTCGACGGGGGTGTCCCGCCGTGCCGACCGGCGCGCGATGCGCCTGGCGCTGGCGCCGAGGATCGCGCTCATCAGCCCGAGGAAGAACCCCAGGACGCCCATGATGGTCAGCACCCGTATCTGGCTGGTGGCGTCGCGGGAGCGCCGGTCGGCGGTGCTGCCGACCAGCAGGGCGCCCTGCACGGAGCTGCCGAGCCGGGCCGTCTCGCGGTCGAGCCGCTGGGCGACCTGGCCGGTGGTCGGCTGGTTCAGCCTGGGGAAGGCGGCGCGGGCGGGGTCCTGGACGTCGGAGAAGGTCGTGGGAGAGGAGGTGAAGGACTGGCTGATCTTCTGACCCCTGACGGTGCCGTGGAGGTGGAAGGTGTACCTGCCGGCCGTGCTCGGGATGAAGAACGCGCGGTAGTCGCCGGGCGTCCCGAACTCGCCGACCTCGAAGAAGGGCTCCACGGCCATGTCCATGGTCTGCTTGCCCATCATCACCATGACCTTCAGCGTGTCGCCGAGGTCGGTCACCGGATTGCCGGAGGCGTCGGTGACGATCACCTGTGCGCTGTTCTTCTGGCCGGCGTATGCGGGCTCGTCGCCGAACCCGACGGCGACGCGGTAGTTGCCGACCTTCCTGCCCTCGTGGGCCGCGGCCGTGCCGGCCCACAGGGGCACGAGCAGGGCCGCCAGGCCGAGGGCCAGTGCCACGGAGAAGATCCGCCGCAGCCGTGCCTTGGGGAGCTCTGTCCTGTCCATGCAGTACGCCCCTTGTCTCGTGGGGTGGTCGTCTGCGGGGTATGATAGAGATCGCTCTCTCGCAGCACAATATGTCTGGCCCTGTCTAGTCAGTAGAATCTATTGAAAAATCTCAGTAGAAGTAACTACTCAAGTGAGCATGTCCGTACCCTTTAGGGCTTTTCGATGCCCGACTGGTCAGCTACGGTAGGCTCGGGGCTCCCCGAGAGCCCGTGGGCAGTCATCCTCAGGAGCACGCCGTGGTCATCCTCAAATCACGTGACGAGATCGAGACCATGCGGGAGGCAGGGCGCGTGGTCGCCCGCGCGCTGGAGACCGTCAAGGATGCGGTGCGTCCCGGCGTGTCGCTGCGCGAGCTCGACGCGCTGGCCGAGGACACGATCCGCGCGGCGGGCGCCAGCCCCTCGTTCCTCGGCTACCACCCGCGCTTTGCCCCAACGCCCTTCCCCGGGACGCTGTGCCTGTCGCCGAACGACGTGATCGTCCACGGCATCCCGGACCGCTACCGCCTGCGCGAGGGCGACGTCCTCTCGATCGACTGCGGCGCGATCGTCGACGGCTACCACGGCGATGCCGCGCTCACCGTTCCGGTCGGCGAGGTCGACAAGGCGGCCGCCGTCCTGCTCGAGACGACCGAGCGTGGCCTGTGGGCCGCCATCGAGCAGGCACGTCCCGGCAACCGGCTCTCGGACATCAGCCACGCGGTCGGCCGGGTGGCGCACGCGGCAGGCTACGGGATCGTGCCGGACTTCGGCGGCCACGGCATCGGCCGGGTCATGCACGAGGACCCGAGCGTGCAGAACGACGGCCGTCCAGGAAGGGGGCTGCGGCTCCGCGAGGGGCTGGTGCTCGCGATCGAGCCGATGTTCAACCAGGGCGCCGGTGCCTACGAGGTCAAGCCCGACGGCTGGGCCCTGGTCACCCGCGACGGCTCCCGCTCGGCCCACTTCGAGCACACCGTCGCCATCACCGCCGAAGGCCCCCGCGTGCTCACCGTGCCATGAGGTGACGCGGGAGGCCCGCCGGGCCCGCTCATGAGGAGCCGCCGTTCAGGTGGCGGTCCCACCATTCGAGGATCGCCCCGAAGCGGGCGATCCGGTGGCTGGGCAGGCCCGAGCGGGACAGCTCGTGACCCTCGCCGGGGAACAGCAGCAGCTCGGTCTCGACCTTGCGGCGCTTGAGCGTGACGAACAGGCGCTGCGCCTGCTCCATCGGGCAGCGCCAGTCCTCCTCCGAGTGGATCAGCAGCATCGGGGTGTCGATCTTGTCCGCGTAGCTCAGCGGGCTCTGCGCCTTGACCCGCTCGGGGTCGGCGCCCACGTAGACCCTGAGGAACTCCGCGCCGATGTCGCTGGAGCCCTCGAAGCTGTCGAAGGCGCTGACGGCCCGCTCGCTGATCGCGGCGCGGAAGCGGCCGGTGTGACCGACCAGCCAGGAGGTCATGAAGCCACCATACGAGCCGCCGAGCGCCGCCGCCTACCGGCATGACGTGGATCTGCGGCCTGGCGCCATCGTCCTCGCCGGCACGCAGGACGCGAGCCAGCGGCCGTCGGGCGAGAGGCGCGGCCAGTGGTCCCTGGGGCCGTTGGTGAAGCGGTTCGGTGGGGAGGAGCCGTCGGTCGGCATCACCCAGATCTCGCTGCGGTAGACGTCGCCCTCGAGGTCGATGCGCGTGAGCGCAACCGCGACCAGGCGACCGTCCGGCGACAGCGTTGGCATGGCTGGGGTGCGGAGAAGAGCGAGGTCAGTGGCACGCATTTGTTGCAAACCTTACCTTCTGTGGTGAAAACGACACGAGGGCACAGCTCCTATCCATCGGTTCCATCGGTTCTCTCGAGGCTCGCGCGCCAGCTCGCGTACAGGCGAGCGTAGGCGCCGCGGGCGTGGAGCAGCTCCTGATGGCGTCCCTGCTCGACGAGGCGGCCGCGCTCGATCACCAGCACCAGGTCGGCATGCTCGGCCGCGGCGAGCCGGTGGGCGACGGTGATCGCGGTGCGGCCCGCCGTGAGCCGCTCGATCGCCTGTCGCAGACGCACCTCCGTGGCCGGGTCGACCGCCGAGGTCGCCTCGTCGAGGATGAGGCAGCCAGGATTGGCGAGGTAGCCGCGAACCAGGGCGACGAGCTGCCGCTCGCCCACGGACAGGCGCTCGCCGCGCTGGCTGACCCGGGTCTGGAGGCCCTCTGGCAGGCTCTCGACCCAGGAGGTGAGGCCGAGGTCCTCGCAGGCGGCGCGGATCTCGTCGTCGCCGGCGTCGGGGCGGCCGCGGCGGACGTTCTCGGCCACGGTGGTGTCAAACAGGAAGCCGTCCTGGGGCACCAGCACCAGCGCCGAGCGCCGCGAGGAGATGGCGACCTGGCGCAGGTCGAGCCCGCCGACCCTGATGCTCCCGGCGGTCGGGTCGGCCAGGCGGACCAGCAGCTTGGCCAGCGTGGTCTTGCCCGAGCCGGTGGGCCCGACCAGGGCGACGCGCGTGCCGGCCGGGATGGTGCATGAGACGTCGCGCAGCACCGGCGGGCCGCCGTGGTAGGCGAACCAGAGGCGGTCGACCACCACCTCGAGCGCGCCCGGGGGCAGCTCGCGCCCGGGGTCCGGCTCCACCACCTCGATGGGGGTGTCGAGCACGTCGAGCACCCGGCGCCAGCCGGCGATGGCCTGCTGGGTGAAGTCGAGCAGCTCGGTGAGGTCGGCCACCGGCTGCAGGAAGATCGCCACCAGGAAGGCGAACGCCACCAGCTTGCCGGTGGACATGTCCCCTGCCGGCCCCAGCACCAGGCCGACCACCAGCACCGCGGCGATAGCGAGCGCCGAGAACAGCTCGCTCACCGGGAACAGCACCGCCCCGATCACGCCGGCACGGATCTCGGCCCGCCGCCGCCGCTCGTTCACGGCGCCCACACGGCGCCGCACGCCGTCCTGGGAGCGGTAGGCGCGGATCACCGCAGCGCCCATGATCGACTCGGACAGTGTCGCCAGCAGCTCACCGACCCGTGCCCGCACCGCGTCCCAGGCGACCACCAGCCGTCGCTGCATGTGCCGCAGCATCGGCACGACCGGGAGCATCACCGCCAGCGCCACCAGCGTCAGCCGCCAGTCGTACACGGCCATGGTGACGAGGGCGACCAGCATCAGCGCGCCGTTCACGACGAAGCCCAGCCCGCCCCAGCGCAGGAAGTCGCTCAGCGTCTCGACGTCCGAGGTCACCCGGCTCACCAGCGTGCCGCGCCGCTCCTCGTGGTGATGGGCGATGCTGAGGGCGTGGATGTGGCGGAAGGCGCGGATCCGCAGCCCGGCCAGGCCCCGCTCGGCGCCTCGCGCGAGCCGCCGCTGGGTGGCCCTGGCCGCCAGCGCGGTCAGCACCACCAGCCCGGCGCCGACCAGCGCCAGCGGCAGCACGCCCGCGACGCTGACGCGGTCGCGGGTGAGGTGGTGGTCGATGACCTGCTGGACCAGCACGGGAGTGATCATGCGCCCGGCGCCGGCCACCAGCGCCAGCACGAGCGTCAGGCCGATGCCCTCGATCAGCTCGGGGGTGGCGGTGAGCCCGCGGCGGATCAGCGCGAGCGTGTCGCCGCGAGTCTTCCGGCGACGGGGAAGCGCCTCGGCGCGCGAGGTCATGCCGGCACCTCCTCGCCGCCGGTCGCCTCGGCGCGCTGGTAGGCGCGGGCGAGCCTGGCGTAGCCGGGAATGCTGGCGAGCAGCTCGTGGTGGGCACCCGCGGCCACGAGGCGGCCGGCTTCGAGGTACAGCACGCGGTCGGCCAGCGCGATGGTGGCCAGGCGCGAGGCCACGATCACCGTGGTGGTGGCCGGCAGGGCGTGGTCCAGCCCGGCGAGGATCGCCGCCTCGGTGACCGGGTCAACGCTCGAGGTGGCCGGCGCGCCAGCGCGCGCGCCAGCGCGACCCGCTGGCGCTGGCCGCCGGAGAGGGTCGCGCCACGCTCGCCGACGACCGTGCCGTAGCCGTCGGGCAGGCGGTGGGCGAACTCGTCGACCTGCGCGAGCCGCCCGGCCTGGCGTGTGGTCTGCCTGTTCGCCTCTTCGCCGTCGAGGCTGACGTTCTCGGCGATCGAGGTCGAGAACAGGAACGGCTCCTGGAAGGCCAGCGCGACCGCGCGGCCCAGCTCGGCGTCGGAGAGCTCGCGCAGGTCGACACCGCCGAGGCGGATCGCCCCGCCGTCGGCGTCGAGCACTCCGGCGAGCAGCAGCGCCAGCGTGGACTTGCCCGAGCCGGTGGGGCCGACCAGGGCGACCGTGCCGCCCGCCTCGACCTTGAACGAGACGTCGTGGAGCACCTCGCCGCCCCGCTGGTAGGCGAAGCGCGCCCCGTCCACCTCGAGCGGGAGGGGCCCGGGCGGCAGGGAGCGGCCGTCGCCGCGGCCGCCCGGGCGGGGTGTGGCGAGCACGCCTCTGACCCGGTCGTGACCTGCCACCGCCGGCGGCATGTCGCCGAGCACATAGGTGATCAGCCGCAGGGGCCAGGCCATCATGGCGAACAGGTTGATCAGCGCGATCAGGGTCCCGGCGGTGAGGCCGCCGTGCTGGACGCGCCAGGTGCCGAGCACCAGCAGCACCATCGTGACCAGCACGGGGATGGCGTCCAGGACGGCGTCGAAGCTGGCCCTGGTGCGAGCGACCGCCACCCGGGCGTCGCGCAGCAGCTCGGCGCCGGTGGCGAAGCGGTCGCCCTCCGCCTGCTCGGCGCCGAGCGCCTTGACCACCAGCGCGCCGTCGAAGCTCTCGTGCGCGACCGAGGAGACCGTGCCGAGGTGCTGCTGGGCGAGCGTTGTCCAGCGCTCGACCCTGCGCTGGTAGCCGAGGTTGACCAGGAGCGTCAGCGGCACCACGGCCAGCCCGATCGCGGCCAGGTAGGGGTCGGTCAGGACCAGCCAGGTGGCCGCGGCCAGCAGCAGGGCGATCACGCCGGTGGCGAACGGCAGCGGGTGGAGCACCTCGCCGGCGGCCTTGACGTCGCCCTCCGCGTGCGACAGCAGCTCGCCGGCGGGATGGCGGTGGTGGTACTCGAGCGGCAGCCGCAGGTACTGGTCGGTCAGCCGCTCGCGCAGCGTGGCCTCGACGCTGGCGCCGCCGATCGTGGCCGCGACACGGCGGCAGATGATCCCGGCGATCTTGACCACGCCGACGGCGATGATCGCGCAGGCGGCCGCGACCGTCGCCCCGACCGCGAGATGGCCGCTGGCGAACCGCGGCACCACCACCCGGTCGACCACCTGGCCGAGCACCCATGACTGGGCCACGATCGCGAGCGCGTACACCAGCGCGCCGACGATGGCGATCGCGAACGGGATGGGATGAAGCCTCACCTGGCGCCAGATCACGATGGCGCCACGGCGCAGAAGCCTTCCGGCCAGGAGCTGCTCGGGCATGGAGGTCCATCTTGTCAGGTGCACCTGAAGGGAAAAAGGGATTTTCCCTACCGTCCGGCGGCGCTACGGCGCGTTCGGGTCCAGCCAGGCGTTGGTGATGTCGGGGTTGCTGATCCAGGGCGAAAAGCTCCAGTGCTTCACGCGGGAGGACCAGAAGTAGGGCTGGCGCTCGTAGACCAGCGGCACCCAGGCGGCGTCCTGCATGATCTTGCGGTCGATCTCGCCCCAGAGGGCGTTGCGGCGCTCCGCGTCCCCGGTCGTGTACGCCTCGTCGATCATGGCGTTGACCTTCGGGTTGTTGTAGTTCCCGTAGTTGTTGTTGGCGGTCGGGGTGATCTTGCGACCGTCGAGCAGCACGCCGATGAAGGAGCGTGCGCCGTTGCCGGGGAAGTCCGGGCACCAGCGCGCCAGGCCGATCTGGTGCTCGTTCCTCTTGCTCTGGAGCTGGAGCGACTGGGTGTAGACCTTGTAGCCGGCGTAGGACCGCTGCGTCAGCCTGATCCCGGCGCGCTCGAGCGCGGACTGCAGGCTTCTCTGCACGTCCGGCCCCTTGCCGGTGCTCGGCCCCACGTAGTTGATGCTCACCCCGTTGGGGTAGCCGGCCTCGGCCAGCAGGCGGCGTGCATTCTGGGGGTCGCCGCGGTAGTCGGGCGTCCAGTAGGGATCGGGGTAGCGCTGGAAGCCGCTGAGGGTCGGGCTCAGGATCGTGGTGGCCACGTCGCCGGCGTAGGAGCTGCCGATCTGCAGCAGCAGCGCCCGCTTGTCGACGGCGACGTTGATCGCCTTGCGGACCAGCGGGTTCGAGGTGGGCGCGCTGTCGGTCTGCAGGCTCAGGTAGCGGACGCAGCCGGTGGTCATCACCGCGAACTGGTTCTTGAGGTCCGGGTCGGCCGACAGGCGTCGCAGGTCCTGGTTGGGCGGCGACGCGAGGTCGAGGTTCAGGTCGGCGTCGCCCTGCTCGATCGCCTCCTGGATCTCGGCCTCGCTGCCGCCGACCTTGACCGTGATCTCGTCCACCCACGCCTTGCGCAGCGGGTCGGTCTGCGGATCCCAGTTGGTGTTGCGCACCAGCTTGATCAGCTTGCCGGGGAAGTAGTACCCGAGCGTGTAGGGGCCGGAGCCGACCAGATGCCTGGCGTACTCCTGGCCCATCCCGTAGCGGGAGGCGTACTCCTCGGGCACCGGCGAGAAGAACGGCAGGGTGAGGATGCTCGGGAGATCGCCGGCCGGCTGGTTCAGGGTGATCTTCAGGGTGTGGTCGTCGACCGCCTGCATGCCCGAGATCGTCCTGGCCTTGCCGGCGGCGAACTCGGCCACGCCCTTGATCAGGCCGGCGTACGGGTTGGGCGAGCGGTTGCGCTGCCCGGGCTGGAACTGACGGCGGATGGCGTAGATGAAGTCCGCGGCCTTGACGTCGCGTCCCACCGGCTCGGCGTAGCGAACCCCCTGACGGATCCGGAAGGTGTAGGTGCGCCGGTCCGGGGAGAGCTGGTAGGGGCCGTCGGCCAGGTCGGGCACGGGCTCGAGCGCCCGCTCGCCCTCGCGGGTCACGTCGAACGAGTACAGCTCCCGCACCACGCCGCGCAGCAGCGCGAGGTCGGCGGCGCCGTAGCCCATGCCGGGATCGAGCGCCTCGACGTCCGACTGGTCGAAGATCCGCAACGTGCCATGCCGAACGCCCTTGGAGCTGTCGTCGGTGGTGGGGTTGGAGACCGTCGACTGGCAGGCGGCAGCGAACAGCGCAAGCGCCAGCAGCACCGCACAGGCCCGTCGTCTCATCGCTCCTGCTCCCACCTTGGCCGCTGACAAACCAGCGTAGTGTGCCTCCCGGCCACGCGCATCGATCGTAGCGATCGGACGCGACCGCGCGTAGCCGGGTGAAGCCCCTCCAGCAAGCTTCGCAGCTCGGCGAGCTCTTCGGGGACGATCCTGCCGAGACGGCATCAGACCAGCGGCCAGGGGTACGGGCGCCGGCCGCTCGGCAGTGGCAGGCACCCGGTACGCAGCAGCATGGCGACTCGACCGGTGAGGGCTGCGACCTCCTCGGGCGCCAGCAGCCCGGCGAGCTCTTCCGCGAGCTCCCCACCGGCCATGACTCGCGCCAGGGACTCGAGCTCGCTGACCACTCGCGAGTCCAGCGGCTGGCCGGCGAAGTCCCACAGGACAGTGCGCAGCTTGGGCTCGGCGTGGAAGCAGAGGCCGTGGTCGATGGCCCAGACCTGGTCGTCGTCCGGCATGGCCAGGCAGTGGCCGGCCTTGCGGTCGGCGTTGTTGATGACCACGTCGAAGGCGGCGATCAGGGGCATGACCGGGTTGCCCGCCTCGATCAGCTCGAAGGCGGTCAGCTCGGGGTCGGCCTCGACGTAGAGCTGCACCGCGCCGACGCCGAAGGGCCCGTCGCGCACGACCGTCGGCGGCACCAGGTTCCAGCCGAGCGCCGCGCTCAGCCGGTAGGCCGCCACCTCGCGTCGGTACAGGGTGCCGTCGGGGAAGTCCCACAGCGGCCGCTCGCCGCGCCGCGGCTTGTAGATCGCCAGGCCCTCGACCTCGCGGTGCTGGATGCGGGCGAGCAGCGTCGCATTCGAGGCCCACGGGATGCGCCCGAGCACCTCCAGCTCACCCTCGGTCAGGAAGGCGAGCGCGCGGGCGCCCGACACCTCCGCCGCCGGGCAGCCGCCGGTCTGCTCCGGGGAGTCTGCGTCGGGGAAGGCGGGCACGGCGGCGGGGGTCAGGCCACCGTGGGCCGGTGGCCGTTCTGGGCAGGGCAGACATGACCGGACGGGTCGAGCGGGTTGCCGCAGAGGGGGCACGGCGGCCTGCCCTGCTCGACCACCTGGGAGCCGTGGCGGGCCATCACTCGCAACTGCGGGCGCGTCACCCACAGCCGCACCTCCCGCGGGTCGTGAACGGGGTCCTCGCCCTCGTCCTCGGCCACGAGCTCGGTCGCCATCACCACCACCCGGTCGCGCTCGGGCTCGTAGCTGAGCGCGAGCTGGCCCACGCGGAACTCCGGCTCGAGCGGCTCGCTCAGGCCGAGCTCGCCGGCCTCGGCGGCCCGCACCTCCTCGGGGTCCTCCGGGTGGTCCGCGGCCAGCTCGGGCAGCCAGGCGATGACGCGCTCCGCCAACACTCGCACCTGCTCCTTCTCGACCAGCAGGGTGATCTGCTCCGGGCCGGACGCCGCCTGGATCAGGAAGGTCCGCTGGCCGGGCACACCGACGGCGTCGGCGGTCAGGCGGGTCACGGGGTCGAGGTCACGCTGAGGCATCGTCGGGCCCCTCCCTCTCCTCGGGGTCCTCGGGCTCCTTGGGAGGTCGGAGGTCGCGCTCGTCGCCGATCGAGTTGAGGCGCAGGAGATGCGGCACCGGGCCGAAGCCGATCGCGGTCACGCTGGCCGGCACGACCACCAGGCGCTGGAAGAGGTCCAGGTGCATGCCGACGTAGTGGGCGGTGACCGCCTTGATCACGTCAGCGTGGCTGCACACCGCGACGGTCTCGTCCGCGTGGGCGGCTCGCAGCCGCTCGCAGGCGAGCACCGCCCGGTTCTGCATCTCCAGGATGGACTCGCCGTCTGGGAAGCGGGCGCCGGAGGGATGGCGCTGCACGACCCGCCACAGGTCCTCCTTGGCCAGTTCCGACAGCTCCTTGCCGGTCCAGTCGCCGTAGCGCACCTCACCAACGTCCTCGACGATGCCGATCTTGAGGCCGCGCGGCTCTGCCACGGCCGCCGCGGTCTGCTGGCAGCGTTCCAGCGGGCTGGAGTAGACGGCGTGGATCTCGAGCGGCGCGAGCCGCGCGGCCAGTGCCTCGGCCTCGCGGACGCCCTGCTCGCTCAGGTGCACTCCGGGGGTCCAGCCGCTGAGCCGCTTCCCGGTCTGCCCGGTGGAGGCGTGGCGCAGCAGGAGCAGTCGCTTCATGGACGCTCGATCGGGGTTGCGGAAACAGGCACCACGCCATTGTACGGAGGGCGGCCATCGGGACTGCCTGGCCGGGCTGGACTAGGCTTGCCGGCGGCGGGGAAGCCGCCAGGGGTCCGGAGGACTCGGGGAGCGAGGGCGATGTCATGGAGGAGTTCATCGACAGGGTGCGTGCGCTGCTGGGGCCGAACGCGCCCAGCGTGGGAGCGGACGAGGCCGAGGCCGTGCTGGAGCTGGCCCGGGTCGCGGCGCACGCCTCCGAGCGTCGTGCCGCGCCGGTCACTGCCTACCTGCTCGGCATGGCGGTCGCCGGCGCCGCTCCAGAGGCTCGTACGGCATTCATCGACGACCTGGTGGTCAAGCTCGAGGCCCAGCGCTGAGCGCAGCGGTCGAGGGATGGCCCACCCCTTCTGTATCGTGACGCGATGACCTACATACCTGCCGCGGATCGCTACGACGCCATGCCGTACCGCCGTGTCGGGCGCAGCGGGCTCCGGTTGCCCACGGTCTCGCTCGGCCTGTGGCAGAACTTCGGCCACGACCGGCCGCTCGATCAGCAGCGAGCGGTCATCCGCCGCGCCTTCGACCTGGGCATCACCCACTTCGACCTGGCCAACAACTATGGCCCGCCCTACGGCTCCGCCGAGGAGAACTTCGGCCGCATCCTCGCCACCGACCTGCGCGGCTACCGCGACGAGCTGGTCATCTCCAGCAAGGCCGGCTACGACATGTGGCCTGGACCGTACGGCGACGGGGGCTCGCGCAAATACCTGCTGGCGAGCCTTGACCAGAGCCTGGCCCGCATGGGCCTCGAGAACGTGGACATCTTCTACTCGCACCGGTTCGACCCGGACACGCCGCTGGAGGAGACGCTCGGCGCGCTCGACACGGCGGTCCGCCAGGGCAAGGCCCTGCACGTGGGCATCTCGTCGTACTCGCCGGAGCGGACCCGGGACGCCGCGCGGATCCTGCGCCAGCTGGGCACGCCGCTGCTCATCCACCAGCCGTCGTACTCGCTGCTGAACCGCTGGGTCGAGGACGGCCTGCTCGACGTGCTCGGCGCCGAGGGAGTGGGCTGCATCGTGTTCTCGCCGCTGGCACAGGGCCTGCTCACCGACCGGTACCTCGACGGCGTCCCCGAGGGCTCGCGGGCGAGCCGGGAGGGCTCACTGAGCCGCGACATGCTGAGCGAGGAGAACCTCGCCAAGGTGCGGGCGCTGAACCAGGTGGCGCGGCGGCGCGGGCAGACGCTGGCGCAGATGGCGCTGGCGTGGACGCTGCGCGACCGGCGGGTGACCTCGACGCTGATCGGCGCCAGCAGCGTGGCGCAACTGGAGAGCAACATCGGCGCGTTGGGCAACCTGTCGTTCAGCCAGGGGGAGCTGGCCGAGATCGACCGCTACGCCACCGAGGGGGAGATCAACATCTGGGCGGGCTCCAGCAATGTCTGACATCGCCGCGCCGCCGCTGGATGGCCTGCTGGACGAGGCACAGGCCCTGCAGCCCGAGACGGTCGGGCTGCGGCGCAGGCTGCACCGCCAACCCGAGGTGGGCCTGCAGCTCCCGCTCACGCAGCGGGCGATCCTGGAGGCGATCGCCGACCTCGACCTGAAGCTCCGCACGGGGCGGTCGGTGACCTCCGTGGTGGCCCTGCTGGAGGGGGCGCGGCCAGGGCCGACGGTGCTGCTGCGCGCTGACATGGACGCGCTGCCGATGCGGGAGGAGACCGGGCTCGGCTTCGCCTCCGAGGTCGATGGCGCCATGCACGCCTGCGGCCACGACACCCACGTCGCCATGCTGGTCAGCGCCGCCCGGCTGCTCGCCGCCAGGCGCCAGGACTTCGACGGCCGCGTCGTGCTGATGTTCCAGCCGGGCGAGGAGGGCTACCACGGCGCCCGCTTCATGCTCGAGGAGGGCCTGCTCGACGCCGGCGCCGGCGCGGCTCCGGTGGGTGCCGCGTTCGCGCTGCACATCACCACGCAGTATCCGATCGGCACGGTCAACCTGCGTCCCGGCCCGCTGCTCGCATCCGGGGACAGGCTGCGGATCACCGTGCACGGCAGGGGCGGTCACGCCTCGGCGCCGCACCGCGCGCTCGATCCGGTGCCCATCGCCTGCGAGATCGTGCAGGCGATCCAGACGATGATCACCCGGCAGGTGAGCGTGTTCGACCCCGCGGTGGTGACCATCGCACGGATCACCGCCGGGACCACCTACAACGTCATCCCGGACACGGCTGAGATGCTGGGCACCCTGCGGGCGCTGTCGGAGCGGACCCGCGAGGCGGTTCGGGCCCAGATCGTCCGGGTCGCCGAGGGTGTGGCCGCCGCCCATGGCGCCAGCGCCCAGGCCGAGATCGAGTCGGGCTACCCGATGACGGTGAACGACCCCGCCGCGGCCGATCTGGTCCGTCGGGTCGCCGTGGACCTGATCGGCGCGGACAGCGTCGCGGTGCTGGCCGAGCCGATCATGGGCTCGGAGGACTTCTCCTACGTGCTGCAGCGGGTGCCCGGCGCGATGGCGTTCCTGGGGGCGTGCCCGCCCTCCCTCGATCCCGAGACGGCCCCGTCGAACCACTCCAGCCAGGTCGTCTTCGACGAGGACGCGCTGCCGGTCGGGGTCGCCACCTACGCCGCGCTGGCGCTGCGCCAGCTCGCCCGGCCGGCCGCCGGCTGAGACAGGCATCCGCCCCGCGGATGGCTCAGGATCGCGCCCGCTCGCCGACGTAGAAGGTCTGCTTGCCCAGCAGCAGCCAGGCCGGCCGCAGCGCCAGGTAGGCGCGGACCAGCAGCGGATTGGCCGGCAGCCTGCCCTTGGACGTGTAGGGCAGGAAGCGGACGATCAGCCGTCGGGTGCGCAGGCCCGCCAGCTCCGCCGCCTCGACCAGGCTGTGCTCGGTCAGGGGGACCTTGTGGTCGATGAAGTCCCAGTAGGCCCCGCCGACCAGGCGGATGTTGGGCTGCAGCACGAGCACCCGGCCACCGGGCTTGACCAGGTTGGCGGCGACCCGCAACTGCTGGACGACCGCCTCGGAGGACGGCAGGTGCTCGAGGTAGTTGCTCATGAACACACGGTCGAACCGGCCGGCCGGCAGCCGCTTGTCCAGCGTCAGCCCGGAGCAGCGCACGAAGTGCACGTCGTCAGGCAGGAATTCGGTCACGTCCTGCAGGTCGGCGGCCCACTTCTCGGCCGCGCGGATCCAGCGGACGAAATGCCCGCGGTCGCAGCCGATGTCCAGCAGGCTGGCGTCGGCCGGCACGTACCGTTGCAGCCAGCGGGTCAGCTCGCGCCACACCAGTGTCCGGGCGGCCTCGTCCTCGGTGCTGAACCGATGCCCGTACACCCTGGCGACGTCGTCGCCGTCCGCGGCCATCAGGCCGTCGTGGGCGTGGGCCTCGGGCGTCACATCGCGGGTGAGAGGGTCGGCTTCGCTCCTGGACGACGATGGCATCGATCACCTGGCAGCGGGTTGGGTGGCAGACGGGCAGGCAGGAGTATACCCGGGGGCCTGGCTGGGGGTGCCGGTGGTGCACTTGGCGTGTGCACACAGCGCGTGCACTTGGCGTGTGCACACGGCATCTGCTGTTGCATCCGCACTTGGCATAGTGAATCATAGCCCCAGTACCACACCACGCACACTCCGCGAGGGCCGCGATGCCACACGCCAACACCGACACCGCTGCGCCGCTGCGGGTCTTGGTCGTGGACGACAGCGCGTGGCTCCGCCAGACAATTCGCGTGGCGTTGGAGAACGCCGGGCTGGTGGTGGTCGGTGAGGCCGCCGATGGCGCCGAGGCCCTGGCCGAGGCCGCCGCGCAACGCCCCGACGTGGTCCTGATGGATCTGCACATGCCCCGGATGGATGGCGTCCAGGCCACCAGGACGCTGCGGCGGCGGCAGCCGCAGACGTCGGTGGTGCTCTGGACCGGCCAGGACGATGCCCACCTGGCCGACGCCATCCGCACCTCGGGGGCGCACGCCGGCGTCGCCAAGGGAGTCTGCACGGGCGACCTGATCGCCATCCTTCGAGCGGCCTGTGACTCACGGATCTGACCTGACCTGATCTCGTCGTGCGCGGGTATAACCCATCCATGAGATACGGATTCGTCTTGCCAGGTGGGACGGCGACCGAGGAGCTCGAGCAGGCGGTGCTCGCCGAGCAGGCCGGTTGGGACGGCGTGTTCGTTTGGGAGGCGGCCTACGGGGTCGACGCCTGGACGCTGCTCGGGGCCATGGCGCAGCGGACGACCCGGATCCGGCTCGGGACGATGCTCACGCCGCTGCCGTGGCGGCGACCGTGGAAGGTGGCGAGCCAGGCGGTCACGCTCGATCAGCTCTCGGGTGGCCGGGCGATCCTGGCCGTCGGGCTCGGCGCGGTCGACACCGGGCTTGGCAACACCGGTGAGCAGACCGACCGCCGAACCCGGGCCGAGCTGCTCGACGAGGGCATCGATCTCATCGCCGGCCTGTGGGAGGGCCGGCTGCGCTTTGCCGGCCGCCATTACCAGATGGACCTCGAGGCCCGCCAGGACCTGCCCGAGTCGGCCAGGCCGGTGCAGCGGCCACGCATCCCGATCTGGGTGGTGGGCGCCTGGCCACGGCCGAAGTCGATGCGGCGCGTGCTGCGCTGCGACGGGCTGCTGCCGGTGCGCGTGAGCGACGGCGAGTTCCGGGCGACCAGCGCGGACGACATCCGGGCGATGCTGCGCTGGCTGGACGAGCACGGCGGCGTGCGGCCCGGCTTCGACGTGGTGATGGAAGGTGAGACGCCCGCCGACGACGCCGGCAAGGCGAGCGCCGTGGTCGCGCCCTGGTCGGCGGCCGGCTGCACCTGGTGGCTGGAGACCCGCTGGCAGATGCCCCACGGCTCCGCCGACCGAATGCGCCAGGTGCACGAGCGGCTCGAGGCCGGACCGCCCCGCCCAGCCTGATTCACTAAGCTGAGGGCGCCGAACCCCTCCAGAAGCTATCGGGAGGCGCGAATGGACTCTCAGGCCCGGCGGAGCGTCGTCGAGCAGGCATGGCCGTGGTCGGACGCATTGGCGAGGCGGACCAGGGGCGTCGGCGACGAGATCGCCACGATCATGGCCCTGTCCAATGCCAGCGACGTGATCTCCTTCTCCGGCGGGTTCCCGGACCCGGCCACGTTCCCCGGCGAGGTGCTCGCCGACCTCGTCCGGGAGCTGGTGCTGTCGGGGGATGCCTCCGCGCTGCAGTACACCCCGACGCAGGGACTTCCGGGACCGCGGGCGTTCCTGCGCGAACGGCTCGGCCAGCTGGAGGGGCGCGAGCCGGCCGAGGCGGAACTGGCGGTCACCAGTGGCGGAATCGAGGCGCTCGAGCTGGTCTCCAAGATCTTCCTTGACCCTGGTGACCTGGTCATGGTGGAGGCACCCACCTACCTGGGGGCGGTCATGGCGTTCCGCAGCTTCCAGGCGGAGACCGAGTGCGTGGAGATCGACGGCGACGGCCTGCTGGTGGACGTCCTGGAGGATCGGCTCGCGGCAGGCAGGCGTCCCAAGCTGGTGTACGTCATCCCCGATCACCAGAATCCCGCGGGGGTGAGCCTCGCGGCCGAGCGGCGGGTCGCGCTGGTTGAGCTGGCGCGGCGGCACGGCTTCCTACTGCTGGAAGACGTGGCCTACCGGGAGCTGGGGTTCGACGGCAGCCGCCTGCCCGGTCTCTGGTCGCAGGCCCCCGACGTCGTGCTGCAGCTCGGGACCTTCTCCAAGACGTTCTTTCCAGGGGTCAGGCTTGGATGGGTGGCCGGGCCGGCCGAGGTGGTCGCCTGGCTGGTGACGGCGAAGCAGAACACCGACCAGTGCGCGGGAGGGCTCGGCCAGCGGCTGCTGGAGGAGTACGGCCGTCGGGGCCTGCTCGACGAGCAGATCGTCGCGGCCAGAGCGCTGTACCGGCGGCGCTGCGGGCTGCTCATGGCGGCCATGGAGGCGCAGATGCCGGAGGGGGTCCGGTGGACGCGGCCGGGTGGCGGGTTCTTCTCGTGGGTCACGCTGCCGCCCGAGGTGGACGCGGCGGAGCTGTCGCGGGCCGCCATGGCGCAGGGGGTGGCGTTCGTTCCGGGCGCGCCGTTCTTCCCCGACGGTCAGGGGCGCAATCAGCTACGCCTCTCCTTCAGCAAGGTGGACGACGCGCTGATCGCGGAGGGGGTTCGCAGGCTGTCCGCGATATTGGTGGGAACGCGCGGTGGCGTCGCGAAGAGCTCAGGCGGGGTCGGGAAGGTAGAGCATGCTCTTCTTGCGCAGGTACCTGGCGAAGGCAGCGCCCCACAACCGCCGGCCCCGGAAGGTGTACACCCGACCTTCCGTCAGATCGACGACGGCGGGCTGGACCAAGGCGGCGAAGCCACCCATGCCGAGCCGGAACGGCTTTGCGGCGAGCTGCTTGGCAGCGTCGTCGACCCTCGGTGCGACCAGCACCGCGAATGCCAGAACTCCTGACTGGGCGCCTCGGAGCCGGCCTTTCTGGGCCTTGGCGTAGTCGCTCGCCCCCCGGGCGAAGTCCCGTATCGCGGCCTCGTTCACCTCGGAGACGCTCGCGGCCACGGTGAACAGGTGAATCTTGGAGAGCGCCTTGATGTTGGACCGGTAGCCCACAATCGCCTGCACTGGACCGATGGTTGTGTCGGTCACCTTGCAGCCGTCCTCGACCAGGCGGTCGCGCACCGTTGTCAGGTAGGTGTCGGAAGAGATCATGTGCATCCTCTTTGGCTCGTAGACCGGGACCTGGGTTGATTGGTATGCATATCACATGAAGCGTGCCTGGCCGCTGCCGACTGGCAGTCTGGGCCGGTCAGACAGGGTACCAGCAGAAAGGGTCAGAATGTCCCAGACCCAGGCAAAGCCAGTTCCCGGAGGAACGCACAGGATCACCCCGCACATCGTCGTCCGAGACGCGGCGCGTGCCGTCGAGTGGTACAAGCAGGCGTTCGGTGCCGAGGAGTGCAGCCGCGTGCCTGTGCCCGGCGGCAAGCTCATGTCCGTGGAGCTGCGGTTCGGCGACTCGACGGTGATGGTCGCCGACGAGTTCCCCGAGATGGGCGTCTGCTCGCCGCAGACCTTTGGCGGTACCTCCACCGTGTTGAACCTCAGCACCGAGGACGTGGACGCTCTCTGGAGGCGCGCCGTTGACGCGGGCGCCGAGGTGCTGCACCCGCTGCAGGACCAGTTCTGGGGCGACCGTCACGGACAGCTCACCGACCCCTACGGCCACCGCTGGGGCCTCGCCCAGCACCTGCGGGACGTCCCGCACGAGGAAATCGTGCGGGCCGCGGCTGCGGCGTTCGGCGGCTAGCCCGTCGGCATGCAGGCCGGCGCTACCCGCGGGAGCTCTCTCCCGGTGGAATGCGGCCGGCCAGCAGCCGTGGAGCGATCCGAGGAGCCGCCCAAAGCAGGTCAGGGGCGGGTGTGGGACGATCGCCAGCATGGCACGTAACGGTTCATTGCGCGCCCACGTGGGTCGATCGCTGCCGCTGGCCGCCCTCGCTGCCGGACTGGCGCTACTGACCTGGGCGGTGCTGGTCGCGCTCCCACCATACTTCGCTCCCCGCAACGCGTTCCCGACCGCCGGCGAGGCGGTCACAGCACAAAACGACGTCCGAGCCACCCTCCTGCAAGCTGCCGGAGCGCTGGTCCTGCTCCTGAGCGCCGGTCTGGGCGCCTGGTTCACCGGCCGGCAGCTCCAGCTCAACCGTCAGGGGCAGATCACCGAGCGGTTCACCCGGGCTGTCGATCAGCTCGGGAGCCCACACCTGGACGTTCGGCTCGGCGGGATCTACGCGCTGGAGCGCATCGCCCGCGATTCCACACCGGACCGGCCCACTATCGCCGAGATTCTGTGCGCCTACGTCCGCGAACACGCGCCGTGGCCACCATCCCGGCCGGGCCAGTATGTCGCGGCCGCCCCGTTGGACGCCCTTCCACCCATGCAAACCAGGGCGCCGGACGTCCAAGCGATCCTGACGGTGCTCGGCCGCGGCGCCTTTCCTGCGCAGATGGACCTCAACCACGCCGACCTTCGCCGCGCGAACCTCAACGGCGCCCGCCTGCACGGCGCGCGCTTGCGGGGCGCCCACCTGGAACGTGCCAACCTGCACGGCGCGGACCTGCAGGACGCGCTCCTGAGCGGCGCCCATCTGGAACGTGCCAATCTGCAGAGTGCCCACTTGGAGAGAGCGCTCCTGCGTGACGCCCATCTGCACGACTCGATCCTGTACCGCGCTCACCTCCAGGCCGCGAACCTGCGCGGTGCCCGCTTGGAACGCGCGAACCTCCGCGGGGCCCACCTGCGGAGCTCCGTGCTGCGGGGCGCTTACCTCAAGGACGCGATAGCCAACAGCACAACCGCTTGGCCCGCTGCCCTGGACCCGGTGTCGGCGGGAGTACTGCTCATCGGCGAGGAGGAGGATCAGCCGTCGCTGAGCCCGACGGGTCCCCAGGAATCCGTCTGAAGACCAGGCCGCAGACTTCATGGATATCGGCTGCGTATCCGGGCTAGTCACCAAAGATCCGCAAATCTACGCATAGTGGCGATATTCGGCCCGGGCAACAATGCGCAAGCAACCTGATCCCCAGACATAGAGGTTGCAGAGTTTTCTTGCTGCTGCCCAAGAGGCCAGGACTTGGGCAGCAGCTCGTGATTCCCGCCTCGCATCCCTCCGCGAGACAGGGCTCTGGACATCAGCGCGTCACCCGCGCCGCTTCGTGGGCAGCCACCCGTGAGGCAGGTGGAAGAATCAGGTGAAGACACAATGAACCCCAACTTCAAGCTGGACACGGGCGCCACCGCCTGGGTGCTGGCGAGCACCGCGCTCGTGCTGCTCATGACCCCCGGTCTTGCCTTCTTCTATGGCGGGATGGTCCGGCAGAAGAACGTGCTCGGCATGCTGATGCAGAACTTCACCACCATGGCAGTGGTGAGTGTGCTGTGGGTGCTGCTGGGCTTCTCGCTGGCGTTTGGCGGCGGCAACGGGGTAATCGGCGGCCTGCACTTCGCGGGCCTACAGGGCATGGCCGAGCACGTGCCGGGCTTCGAGGGGGACACGGCCCAGGTGATCCCCCCGGTGGTCTACGTCGGCTTCCAGCTGATGTTCGCCGTGATCACGCCGGCCCTGATCACCGGGGCGACAGCCGACCGTTGGCGCTACGCCTCATTCGTGCCGTTCATTGTGCTGTGGTCCCTGTTCGTCTACGCACCGATCGCGCACTGGGTATTCTCGCCGGTCGGATGGGCCGCGCAGCTCGGCACCCTGGACTTCGCCGGTGGCACGGTGGTGCATGCCAACGCCGGAGCCGCTGCCCTCGCCATGGCGCTCCTGCTGGGTCGTCGACGCGGCTGGCCGGAGAACCAGATGCGACCGCACAGCCTGCCGCTGGTCATGCTCGGGACCGGTCTGCTCTGGTTCGGATGGTTCGGTTTCAACGCAGGCTCGGCGCTGCGCGCCGACGGGCTCGCCGGTGTCGCACTGATCAACACCAACACGGCGGCATCCATGTCGCTGCTCGCCTGGGTCATCGTGGAGAGGATCCGGTACGGCAAGGCCACCAGCCTCGGCGCGGCATCCGGCGTGGTCGCCGGCCTGGTCGCCATCACGCCGTGCGCCGGCTTCGTGAGCCCGCTCGGCTCCGTCGCGGTCGGTGCCATCGCCGGTTCGGTCTGCGCCCTCGCCGTCGGCCTCAAGAGCTGGTTTGGCATCGACGACTCGCTCGACGTCGTCGCGGTCCACCTCGGCGGCGGGTTCGTCGGGTCGCTCTGCGTTGGCCTGTTCGCAAGCCGGACGGTGAACCCAGCCGGCGCGGATGGTCTCTTCTACGGCGGCGGGTATCGGCAGCTCGGCTACCAGTTCGTCGCTCTGGTCGCCGTGATCGCCTATTCGCTGGTCGTCACCGCGGCGATTGGCGCGCTCCTCAACCGGCTGGTCGGCAACCGGGTCCGGCCGCGGGAGGAAATGGTAGGTCTCGACCTGTCACAGCATGGCGAGTCGGCGTACGAGCCGGGTGACCACCACGCCGACACGGCAGCCGCCCCGCAGACGACGAGCGGGCGCTGAAGGAGGCTGAGGGCATCCAGTGAGCCCGACCAATTTGGCACAGCGGATGATGCGTCCGGCTGGACGCACGGCCAGGCCGATGCGGCGGAGCCTGCGTATCGCCGCGGCCTTCGCGGTGGTTGCCGCCGTGCTGCTCCCGCTCGCCTTCGTGTTCGCACAGTTCTGGACATCGACAGGCGACAACCTGCGCTTCGTCAACGACGAGCGCCGCGGCGTCGCCTACCTGCAGCCGCTTGTTCGGCTGCTCGGCACCCTCACTGACGCGCAATCGGCGGCGACCCGCGGCAAGCCGATCGACGTCGCGCAACTACGCGCCGCGGTGGCGGCGGTCGATGCGGTCGACCAGGCCCAGGACGATCGGCTGCGCACCCGCCAACGGTGGTCGCAGCTCCGAGCGCAGATCGAAGCCGCCACCGCGCGCGGCACGTTCACCGGGGAGGACGCCTACGCCACCTACTCCGAAACCAACGATCTGGTCCTCAGCCTCATGGCGAAGATCGGTGACACCTCAAACCTCATCCTGGACCCCGAGCTTGACTCGTACTACCTCATGGACACCGCCCTGCTCCGCCTGCCCCAGGTCCTGGTCGACGCGGGACGTCTGGCCGACCTGTCCGCCCTCCTCGCCTCCACGAAGAGCGCCACGGGCTCCGCGCAGCTGGCGGTCGCCAGAGACCGGGTCGCCACCACGGCCGACACGATCGACGTCGGCCTTCGCAAGAGCTTCAGCGCCACCTCCAGCAAGACGCTCGGCCCGAACCTGCTCGGCCAGCTCGACGCCTTCCGGAGTGCGGCCAACGACCTGGCGCCGTCGTCGTTGCTGCTGCGGCAGTCAGACACGGGCCTCGACCCGGAGGCGCTCGCATCCGCACGCGCCCAGCTCGAGCGGGCGACCCTCCAGATGGCAGGTACGACCCTCGCCGAGCTCGACGCACTGCTGAGCGTGCGCGGCGACCACCTCGACGGTCAGCGCACCGCCGCGCTGGTGGCGTTCCTGATCGGCGCGCTTGCCGGCGCCGTCGTCCTGTGGCAGCGCCTTCCCGGCCCCAGCGTGGTCGCGCCCGCGCCGACCGGGGCCGACGGAGCAGCCTCGCCATTCGATGACACCGTCGACGAGGACGACGAGGCGTTCGCCGTCCAGGATCTCGTCGACGCTCGGGCGCTCCTGCAGAGCGACGAGCTGGTGCGGGTCGGTCGCGCCGTACGCTCCAACCGGCGGGAGCGCGACGATGATTCTCGGTAGGCTCGGCGTCCGTGACAAGCTCAACCTGCTGCTGCTGCTCCCGCTCACCACGATCATCCTGATGTCGGTCCCATTCATCGCCGACCGGGTCGGTGACGCCCGCGCCGCCGCCGCGACCGCGAGCACCGCCCGTACCGCACAGCAGGCCGGCAGCCTGATCCAGGAGCTCCAGCGCGAGCGCCTGCTCTCCCTCGCCTACCTGGTGTCCCCGGGAGCAAACCGCAGCCCGCTCATCTCCCAGGCGCAGAACGTCTCAGACCAGGCGGCGGACATGCGCGGCGCGCTCGGCCCGCGGGTCGAGCGCGGCCTGTCCGCCGCGTTGGCGGGACTGGACAGGCTCGGCCCGATCCGCGACCGCGTGCGGCAACGGTCCGTGGAACCCAAGCTCGTCCACCAGGCCTTCGACGATGCCATCACCGGCCTGCTCGACGCGCTGGGACTGACCCCCCAGAATTTCGTCGATGCCGTCGGGGCCCGGCAGGTCGGCGCGCTCGACGCGCTGCTGCGAGCCAACGAGGAGAGCGGCAGCGCCGGGACCGCCCTCCTGGTCGCGGCGCTGGACCAGGAGAGCGGGTCGGCGCTGCTCATCCAGGCGACAAGAATGCAACAGCTCCACAGCGAACGGTTCCTGCAGCTCGCCACCCCGGTCCAGGTTCGCCTGCTCCGGCTGGTCGACGCCAGCCAGGCCACCCGCGAGGTGGATGCTCTGATCGATCAGGTTCGTCACGGGCCCGGCAAGTCAGACGCCGCGGCGCTCGCGGCCGCGGTGCTCGCCGCCGTCGACTCACAGACCGGGCTCCAGCGGCTCGTTGAGGGGCGCATCACCCGAGACATCGCTGATGGGGCAGCCGCCCGCGCTCGTGACGCACGCATCGCGGCTTGGGTCTTCGCCGGATCCACCGTCGTGCTGTTCGCGGTCGTGGTCGGCCTGAGCGTCAGGGTGAGCCGATCGATCGCGGGTCCGCTTCGGCGGCTCACCTTCGCGGCCGGGGCGGTCGCCGATCTCGCCGGCGCCGAGCTGATCCGGGTCTCTGACGAGGAGAACCCTGAGCGGACGGCCCCACGGCTCGCGGCGATCGACGTGATCACCGAGGATGAAGTCGGCGAGCTCGCGGCGGCGTTCAACCAGGTCCAGGCCACGGCGGCGCTCCTGCTCGAGCGGCAGGTCGTGAGCCGAAGCAACGTCGCGGCGATGTTCGCCAACGTCGGCCGGCGCACCCGGAACCTGGTCGGCCGTCAGCTCGCGCTGATCGACGACCTCGAGCGCGATGAGAAGGATCCCGAGCTGCTCGCCAGGCTGTATCGGCTCGACCACGTCTCCGCCCGCCTCCGTCGCAGCGCCTACAGCCTTCTCGTGGTGTCCGGCGCCCGGGACGAAGGCTATGTGACCGAGCCCGCCTCGATCGCGACGGTGGTGCGCTCCGCGCTCGGTGAGATCGAGGGCTTCCAGCAGATCCGCCTCGGTGAGATCTGCGACGTCGTGGCGGCGCCGGACCTGGTGGCGGATCTGGTGCTGATGCTCGCCGAGCTGCTCGAGAATGCCACCTCGTTCTCTCCTCCCGGCATGCCCGTCGACGTCCATGCCGAGATGGTCGACGACGGCTGCCGGATCAGCGTGGTCGACCGCGGCATCGGCATGTCGTCCGAGGAGCTCGACGAGGAGAACCGACGTCTGATCGAGCGCGAGCGGCTCGACATCGTCCCGACGAGCGTGCTCGGCCTCTTCGTCGTGGGCAGGCTGGCACGGCGCCATGGGCTGTCGGTGCACCTCAGCCAGACCCCTGGCCAGGGCGTCACAGCACAGATCGGCATTCCAGCCTCGTATCTCAGCGCCGCCGTGGACGTGCCGGCCGCTCCGCCGGCGCCCTCCTTTCCGCCGCCGATCGCGACGGCCCTGGCGGCGCTGCCCGTCCCGGAATCTTCGGGCCACTTCTCGTGGTTCTCCATCGAAGAACCGACCGGCGATGCCAACCGGCCGGAGCAGCCACCGCCCAAGCCGATGGAACCAGTCGACGCCGAGCTCGCCGCCAGGCCGACGCAAGGTGCGGACGCCGGCACAGAGCCGAAAGCGGCAGCAGCGGCGACTCACGGCACCCTGACCCGCCGCGTGCCCGGCGCGCAACTGCCAGAAGTCGAGCCGGAGCCACGCTCTGGCCAGCCGCCGCGCTGGACGCGGGACCCCGATGCCGCCCGAGCGGTCGTGGAGGCATTCCAGGCGGGGGTCGAGCGGGCGGCACGCCACGAACCGGCCGCGGCCAACGAGCCCTCCTCCCGCAACGGCCTGACCCGCCGCGCGCCCGGCACGCACCTCGCCGCGGCCCTGCGCACCGACCAGAAGCACCCGGCACCGTCGAGCGCATCACAGGGCACCGATCCCCGACGTGCTCCAGCCCGGGCGGCACGCGATCCAGACTCCGAGCGGGCGGCGCTCGACGCGTTCATCCAGGGGTTCGAGGAGGGCTCCGCGCGCTCCGGGACACCGCCTCGCCCAGAGGGGCACCGACGCAGTGAGGCACGACCAGAAGGAGGGTCGAGGTGACTGCTCACGCCTCGCAGATGAGCGCGGACGCAAGGAACTTCAACTGGCTGTTGAGCCGGTTCGCGTCGGAGACCGCGGACGTCAGCGGGGCAATCGCGGTGTCCTCGGACGGGCTGCTCATCGCGATGTCCTCGGCGCTGGACCGCACCAGCGCCGACCGGCTCGCCGCGATCACATCGGCCATAACGAGCCTCGCCAAGGGCGCGTCCCGCCACTACAACCTGGGTGAGCCTAACAAGGTCATCATCGACCTCGAGCACGGCTACCTGCTCGTCAGCACCATCGGCGCGGGGTCGGCGCTCGGCGTGATCGCCAGCAAGTCGGCCAGCCTCGGCACCATCGCCTACGAGATGGCGCTGTTCGGCAACCGCGCCGGTGCAGTGCTCACGCCGAAGCTCATCGAAGAGCTGAAGTACACGGTCGGTGCCTGATTCGCGATGAGCTCCGACTGGCCCGAGCATCACGAGGAGTCCCATGGCTCGCTGATCCGGCCGTTCGTCGCCGACCCCGGGCACGTCGCGGGGACGACGGACGACCCGTCCGGCGCCGCCATGGCCGAGGCCGTATCGCTTCGCCCTTACCTGCTCACCGCGGGTCGGGTGCCGGTCGGCGACGCGCTCGAGATCGAGGCGCAAGTCGTCACGACCGAGCTCGGCTGGGCGGCCCTCGAGCGGCTCAGCTTCGAGCGCCGTGACATCGTGGCGCTCTGCGTCCAGCCGATGTCGGTGGCCGAGGTCGCCGCGCAGCTCCGGCTCCACATCGGCGTGGTCCGCGTCCTCGTCGGCGACCTGTCGGCGCCTGGGTACCTCACGGTCCTTCGGCCGCACGCCGAGCTGGTACGCGATGCCAAGACGATCAAAAGGGTGATCCGTGGACTCGAAGCCATCTCCTGACGCTCAACCCCAGGCGCCGCCTTCCGGTACCGGCATGCGGCGTCCCCCCATACCCGTCAAGATCGTGATCGCGGGAGGCTTCGGCGTGGGCAAGACGACCGCGGTCGCCGCCATTTCCGATGCCCCTCCACTCACCACGGAGGCGGCGATGACGTCGGTCGCCGCTGAGATCGACCGCACCGGTCGAGTGCAGGCGAAGACGACGACCACCGTGGCACTCGACTTCGGGACCATCACCATCGACGAGGAGCTGAAGCTCTACCTGTTCGGCACGCCTGGCCAGGATCGGTTCGGCTTCATGTGGAGTGACCTCATCCAAGGCGCACTCGGCGCCCTCGTCATCATCGACACCCGCCGGCTCGACGAGTGCTACTCGGCGGTCGACTACTTCGAGAAGATCGACCTGCCCTTTGTGGTGGCCGTCAACCTCTTCGACGGCATCCTGGCACACGACCTCGCCGATGTCCGCTGGGCCTTGGCGATCCGCGATGATGTCTCACTGATCACCTTCGATGCCCGCGACCGCCTCTCGGTCCGGGACGCGCTGCTCGCCGTGCTCAACCGCGCCCTCAACCGTGCCCTCGAGGTTGGCGAGGGCGTCGCCGCGACGACCCTGGCCGAAAGGGACCGCCGGCCACACCTCGACCGGCGGTCCCCATGAGCCTGGAGGAGGCCTGGCTCAGGCCGTGATCGTCAGCGTGTGATGCCCTGCGGTCGTCGGCACCGTCACTTCGGTCCCGCGGTTGGTCTCGCGGACCAGATAGTTGTGCACCGGTTGTCCGTCGAGCGTGACGGCGGTGGGTCGCGCGCCGCGCGGGAGGGTGTGGCCGACGTCGATCTCGTCGGCGCCCACGCCCATGGTGGTGTCGATCTCCGTGCGGTAGGAGCCCCCTGTACGTGTGGCCGTCACGTCGGCGGACCCGCCACCGAGCCGGATGTCCTGTCCCTGCACCGAGGTCTGGCCCTGCGGCACCTGCGGGACGAACTCGACACGCCCGAGGCCGAGGTCGGGCCGCACGCCCAGCCACTGGTGCACGACGGCCCACGCGGTGCCGTAGTTGCCCCACGCCTGCATGAACATCGAGCGACACGTCCAGCAGCGGTCGATGTTCGCGCCAAAGTCCGGCGACGGGAAGATCTCCGGCATCGCTCCCGGCTGCTCGTCGGGCGTCCCACCCGTGGCGGGCTCGGAGAACATCGTCTCGGCCAGCGCGTGCGTGTAGCGCTGTTGCTGGCCGGGGCCGAGGCGGCCGTAGTTGCCCTCACCGACCGACTGGATCGACGTCGTCAGGCCGAAAATGGCCTTCTCGCCCTGGCCGTTGGCCCCGCCTCCGCAGCCGGTGTGGAACAGCCCCGGGTTGAGCGGGTGGTCGCCGCTGTAGCAGGAGTCCTCCCGTCCCGCGAGTGCCGTGTTCCCGTGGTCGAACGGGGCCAGGCCGGGCACCGTCCGCCCCCTGACGCGCAGCTCCGCCTCCATGGGCGTCTGACCGATCCAGTGCTTCTGGAAGGACTGCTGGTCGCCCGGATCGTTCAGGGAGTCGGCGTACTGCTGCGCGGCCTGGAACCACCACGCGCGGTCGAAGTGCTGCTGCAGCTCGTGGGCGAGCTCCATGGCCCAGTCGAAGGTGGCTCCGTCGTTCTTGGAGCGAGCCATGTCGGCCAGATCGTAGAGGCCGCGGATGAAGTAGACGGTGTTGTCCAGCTTCTCTGGGCCCATCCCCGAGCGCTCGACGTTGCCCAGCCCCTCGGGCCAGCCGTCGTGGTCGGCGTCCAGCGTGCGCACCACGTAGCGCAGGTTGCGCACCGCGAAGTCGTACATCTCGTCGCGGAAGTGGTTGTCCCCAGTCCACCGCCACAGCAGCGCGACCGTGCTCGGGAACTTGACCGTCTCATCGGTGTTGAAGTCGTACGCGATGCTGCCGTCGGGGTTCGTGTGGCGCGAGTCGTGCCCGAACCAGATGGAGCCGTCGGCCACCGCCTCGTGCGCCACCACGCCCGAGCCCTCGTTGAGGATGTCGGAGATGTCGCGCAGGGCACGGAGATGCCCCTCGATGGCCTCGAATTGGCCCACCGAGACCGCGGCGAACGCGGTGTACTCCGCGTCGGTCCCGAAGATCCACGGGTAGTCAGGGAAGCCGGCGCCGATCCACGTCGCCTCCGGCACGGTGCCCAGCGGAGCCGGGAACTGCTTGCCCTGGTTGGTCCAGCGGATCTGGAGATTCTCGGCGCTCTGCGTGAGGTCGGCGATGTTCTGCTTGCCCCACTCGATCGAGTCCTGCACCAGCGGGTCGCCCGGCAGTGAGAGCCTGGTCATCCGCGAGAGCCCCTCGCGGGAGGCCATCTTCGCGGCGAGTTGCGCGTCGGGGTCCTGCAGTGCCCTGGTCAGCTCCTGCCGCGCCGACGCAAGACCCTTGTCCGAGCCGGCGACCGCCAGCCACACGGTCTTCGAGTCGGCTGCCGGAAGGGACAGCGTGTAGGTCAGCTCGCCACCCGTGCCGCGGCCGAACGGGCCGTCGTCGCACTGTGACGGCTTGGGGTCGGCGGGCGCGCCCGGCTCGTCGCCGGTGCAGCGGTGGCCGGGCTGCGGACCCCAGAACTGGTCGCCGATCGCGCCCGAGTCGGGCTTCAGCGCGGTGCCCACCAGCGCCGCGTAGTGGTGCTCCGGGGCCCCGGGCAGCGCGCCGTCGTCGGTGAACACAAGGCTCTGGTCGTCAAAGCTGCCCTTGTCGGCGATGTTGTCGCTGGCGTTGGGCGTGACGCCCGCGAATCCCCACGGGTAGTGCCCCATCAGTTCGGAGTGGGCGTCGACGGACAGCTTCACGTTCCGCGCCGCCCCCGGGTTGGTGATCTTGAGACCGAACAGCGCCCCGCGGCGCCCATCGGGCGCGAAGTCCGTGCGCTCGAGCTTCAGGCCCGCTGTGTCCGGCAGGTCGAAGCGCGAATAGCCCCACCCGCTCGAGAACTTCGTCGCCGGCCCGACCCACTGGTCGTCAAGGCCGAACCACACCCCGTCGACCAGCTTCAACGGCGGCGCCCATACGCCGCCCATCTCGCCCGTGATGTGCCAGCCGTTGGCGTAGAACCGCCCGTCCTCGAAGCCGATCGAGTAGGCCCGCGTCCCGGCCGCGACCTCGCGGCGGTCCTGCAGCCGGCTGGTGGTGGACAACTCCGGCGAGGCGGCCTGGACCCCCGCCTGTGCGCCTGGTCTGGCGCTCGCCCCCGCCTGTCCCCCGATGCTCAGCACGAGGACGGCGGCCACCGACAGTGCAGTCATGAACCTATGAGACATGACGCTCCCTCCTGACGGTTCTGGACAGTTTTGCTCAGAGTTCCGTGGAAGTCGAGAAAGATGTCTCGCCCGATGCCCCCTGCCGAGCTGTGCGCCGCGGCTCTGGTCTGCCGGTCACCCGGCCCTGCTCGGCGACCTGATCATGGCGTGGTCGCTCGACCCTGGCGCCGCTGGCGCTGGTCGCTGGAATCCTGGTCGGCGCTGTGAGCAGAGCGGGCTTGCCCAGGTCGGATGTTGCGGGTCGGCCGGACCCAGAGCGACAGGCGGGTCGGCTCCATCGTCTGGTCGACGACCGCGAGCAGTTCGCGGGCGAGGGCATCCAGGTCGAGTTCCTGCCGGAGCCTGCCGCTGAACGCCGCGATCGTCTGGGCGGCGTCATAGCGGCGGCGGTTGAAACGCCGGTCGACCGTCTCCTGCACCCGGCGCCGCAGCGGCCCGGCCAGCACGGCCACGGCCAAGGTCGCGACGGCGACGGCCAGGCTGTGAGTGCCACGACCGAGTGCGCCTGCGAGCTGGCCGAGCCCCAGCACGATCAGCGCGTAGCTGGTCCCCAGGATCGCGGTGAGCAGCCCATAGACCAGCGTCCGGTTGATGATCCGGTCGATGGCGTACAGCCGGTAGCGCAAGATCGCCACGGCGACCGCAACCGGGAACGACACGTTGAAGACGAGCGTGGCAAGCAGCGCCCACGCAAACCACGGGTTGTCGATGCCGCCGAACAGGCTCGGGATCAGGAAGCCACCCACCAGCACCAGTTCGTAGCCTGCCAGCGTGAACGCCACCCACTTCGCCTGCTGCCGCTGGACAGGACTGGACACGCGCCAGTAGCGCCAGCCTTGCGCGGCGGTCCCGAGCCCGACGCTGCCTGCGAGCACCGCCAGGAAGCACGCCTCACGCCAGGCCGGAACGCCGAGCGGGTCGGGCAGCCGCTGCAGGGTGGTCAGCATGTCCGGCATGCTGGCAAAGGCGGGGATCGCGGCCAGCGGGAGCACCGCCGTCCAGCGTGGCACGAAGCGACCGTCGGGAAACACGCACAGCAGCAGCACCCCGACCACGCCCGTGGCGACCGACACCAACCCGATCAGCGGGCGCGCACCAGGGTGGGCGGCGCGCAGGGCGGACAGGGCGCGCGACTCGAACGACCCGAACAGCACCAGGAAGAGCGCGAACAGCAGGGCCATCCGGTCGTCGGAACGGCGCCAGAACAGCACCGCGGCGGTCACGGCCGACACGACCGTGGGGACGAGCAACCCGATCGCGATCGTCAGCCGCAGTGGCACACCCGCACCCGCCAGCGCCATGCGGACGGTCGGCTGGCTGATCAACGCCGGGTCCCGGAACCCGGCGACAAAGCCGGCGGCCACCAGCCCCAGCGTCAGGACGGCGACACCGAGGCAGGTGGCCCGGGCGGCTTCCAGCGGCCAGCCGCGCAGCGTGGTGGCTGCTGGAAGCCCGCTGCCCGCTACCATCCCGCGTCCCCGATGGTCAATGTTCGTTCCCGTGGTCTCCACTGACCTTACCGCCACCGCCGCCGGGATTGTGGAGTGGTACCGCACCAAGCACGTCGGTGAGCTGGCAAGCCACTGTTCCACCTGGGCGAGCGGCTGCCGCCCGCAGCTCGTAGATGCGCTCGCGGCCCTGACGTGGGCGCACACTCGGTCTGGACATCTTTGGGGCGATCGCGCAGCATTTCGGGCCAGAGTGAACCGAGTGCGCTGTTCCCGGACCGATGGCACAGCACCTGTCACCGACCCAGTTGACGCTCGAGCGAAGGAGGCGCCCATGCGCTCACGAACAGTGATCCGCCTGCTGGCCCTGGCGGCTGCGTTCACGCTCGCCACGGTGGCCCCATCGACCGCCGGACCGTTCACCCGCAGCCCACTCAAGGTCGTCTCGGTCACCAGCCCCTTCGCCGGCTGCGATATCTCGGGGCAGCCCGGGGTGAACTTCCTCAACAGCGAGGTCGAGCCCTGGGTCGAGGTGAACCCGACCGACCCGAACAACATCATCGCGGTGTGGCAACAGGACCGATGGTCCAATGGCGGGGCCAGGGGCCTGCTCACGGCGGTCAGCCATGATGGCGGTGTCACCTGGGACACCACGTTCCCCCACTTCAGCACCTGCGCCGGCGGGACCGAGGCCAACGGGGGCAACTACGAGCGGTCCTCGGACCCCTGGGTGACCTTCAGCCCCAACGGTGATGCCTATCAGATCAGCCTGTCGGTGAACTTCGTCAACGACCCGGCGACGGCGATCCTGGTCAGCAGGTCCACCGACGGCGGGGACTCCTGGAGCGAGCCCACCACGGTGGTCCGCGACGCCAGCGACGAGGCGCCGTTCCTGTTCAACGACAAGGAGTCCATCACCGCGGACCCCAACGACGCCAACTACGTCTATGCGATCTGGGACCGGATCCGGTTCCCCAGCGACCGGGCCGACTTCAACGCCCAGCACGCTTTCTCGTTCAGGGGTGACGCCCTCTTCTCCCGGACCACCGACGGCGGCGCGACGTGGGAGCCGGCCCGGGCCATCTTCGCCCCCAAGGAACTGCAGTCCACGCTCGGCCACCAGATCGTGGTCCGGCCCACTGGGGAGCTGATCGACCTGTTCACGCTGTTCCAGGGGTCGGGGAACAACCCGCCCGGCGCCAGCCTGGCGATGATGCGCTCGACGGACAAGGGTGCGACATGGTCGGCGCCTCGGGTGATCCACAAGATCCGGTTCATCGGCGCCTTCGACCCGGACACCGGACGGCCGATCCGGGCCGAGGGACTGGTGCCCGAGGTGGCCGTCGATCCGAACAACGGCAACCTCTACGCCACCTGGCAGGACACCCGGTTCAGCGGGGTGGACCAGATCGCCTTCTCCATGTCCACCGACGGCGGGGACACCTGGTCCGATCCGATCAAGGTCAGCCAGACCCCATCCGGCCCGGACCCGGCCGACGAACAGGCCTGGGTCCCGGCCGTGCACGTGGCCGCCGACGGGACCATCGCCGTGACCTACTACGACTTCCGGTCCAACACGCCCGATCCCGGGGTCCCGACCGACCACTGGATGGTCCACTGTCATCCCTCGGCCGCAACGACCTGCGCCGAGGCCGGTGCCTGGGGTGGCGAGATCCGGCTGACCGACACCTCGTTCGACGTCGAGCAACTGCCGTTCGCCCGAGGACCGTTCGGGTACTTCGTGGGCGAGTACGAGGGCTTGTCCAGCAGCGGGAACACTTTCCGGCCGCTGTTCGCCGTCGGGACGGGAGACCCGACCAACCGCACTGACATCGTGACCGCGACCGCCTCGTAACCGTCCGGCGCTGCCGCCCTGGAGCAACACGCCCGCCGTCGTCCGGGATGACGGCGGGCGTGCTCCCAAATCGGCTGGGACGAACCTGAGTTCCCCGGTGGAAGGCCAGGAGAGCTGGGCGCTCATCCGGATGGAAAATTCACAGGGACGAGCTTTCCGTTCGCGGAGGCGAAGTGGTCCAACAATGAGCCGTGGGCGAAGATGTACCCTCCGCCGACCTTGCGTAGCAGGACTCGCTCGGCCGCGTAGTCGAGGAAGGTGACGTAGTTCCAAGAGGCGAGGCCATTGCGCCAGAGGAGGGCACGAACCAGGATCTCCCAGAATCAGAAGCGCCTTCCCGGTGTCGTCGAAAACTCTGGAGATTGGAGTGCCCCGTGCTATCGTCTGCCTCTGGCCGGCTTGCCAGTGCACCAGCTCCGCGGGGTGGCGGATGGCGTCAGGTCGCTCCTTCAGGCCGAGCTCCATCTGCGCGACGGCTCCAAGTGATCGGTTCAGGCTCTCCCTGATCCAAGCGGTGCGCACCCGCTCCAGCATGGCCCGGCGGCGCTGTTCTCTCTTGGCCGGTGAGGCCAGAACGACCGCCGCTTCCCGGGACGGCGCTTCGAGAAGGCCGCCCTCCCTCCTTCGCCGTAGCGAGTAGCCGCCTGCCTTGGCTGTCAAGAACGCGGTGATCCCGCCTCCGATCAGGGCGACTACGGCCCACCGCCGCTGGACGGCAGTCGGGTTCTCCGGAAGGCTCGCGGCGACTGCGGCATAAGCGGCGATGGCGCCCAAGACCGCCGCTGCTACCGCACCGGACTCGTTTGCGGCGCTCCGCCGGACCTGGCGGGCAGTTCGGCGCACTCGGGCACGCAGCATCCGCAAGGCCTTCATCGGTCGCCCTGGCCACGGTGCCGAAGTGTCGCTTGATCGTTGACCATGAGTAGCTGTGGCGCACCTCCCTCACGAACCTCGGCTAATCTAGATTAGAGCAATCCATTCAAACCATTCAAATCGTTGAGACGACGGAATCGTCTCGTTTCTGCCAATCGGCAAGGCTGCATGACCGCAGATCTCGTTTGGGCTCGGCAGCTCAAGCGGTATGTCTTAGCATTCGTTATCGAAACCCTTGGCCGGGCGCGGCTTTATTCCGAGCCTTTTTCGACCGGGCTCCCATGTGACTGACACCGTCGGCGACTTCCGATGCCTTGCCGCGTAGTAAGGCCTGGAAGGTTGCGGCTGGACATCAAGACGTCCTCCTGATGTGGTGACGGCTTGGTGTCCCAACACATCCAGGAGGACGTCCATGCGCAAGGGTAGCGGGCTGTCGCGCGGTGACAACAACCGCACGGTGGTGGGTGGTGGTCCTTTGCCGCGCCGGTGCGGCTCTGCCGCGCGGATCGCTCCACCAACCCCCCAAACCAGGCGCCCGAGCGACAAGTTGCGCGGCAAAGCGGCACCCACCGCTCTCTCCGGCTGGATGTTCCTTCCGCCCCGAGACGGCGACTCGAAAGCCCCGGGCGGTTCAGGGTCGCTCGCGGAGGCGGCGCAGGGCGGCGACGAGCACGCACAGCAGGACCAGCAGCGCGACGCCGACGCAGCCGATGCCGACCGCTTGGAGGAGCCGACCGGTGTCGGTGGCCAGCCGGGGGTTGGCGGCAAGCAGGAGCAGGCCGCCGATCAGCCCGGTGGACGCGCCCGCGAGCCAGCCATCCACGCAGTGCCATGAGCGGGTTGGCAAGCGACTGTCGGGCCGGGGTGGGAAGCGACCGTGACAGCAGTTCGAAGATGCCCACAGAGGCCAGCATCGCCAGCAGACCTAGGCCGATGACCAGCAGCAGCGGGGGACGCGCCTGGCCGGTGAGCGCCCTCAGGAACAGGCCCGCGCTGGCCAGGCCGAGCCAGGCCGCCAGCACGGCCCGCCACCACCCCAGCCGCACGCCAAGGACGCGGACGCCGACCACCGCGACGAGCATGAGGGTCGGAAACCACAGCAGCGTCATCGGCAGCCAGCTCCGCGTCCCCCGCGATGTCGCGAGGTTCTCGGTCACGATGTCACGATAAGGACATCGCCCTCGTCATCGAAGACCTCGCCGAGGTGGTCGTTGAACACGTCGCGGACGAGCTTGCTGGTGGCAACGTTGGTGCGCAGCATCCCTCAGCGTCCGGATTGTGGCCGGGTCAGGCTCGAGGTCGATGGTCACCGCTGCCCTCCAGCCGAGACGCGCCGTGCTCGAGAGCCCTTGCCGAGGTCCAACTCAGGCAACAGTCACCATCTCATCTGTGGGCGGCAGGTCCGTGCTGCGGGTGACCTCGATCCAGCCGAGCGCGGCGAGGTCGCGGATGGCCATGACGATTTCGGGCTCCTCCAGCGGTGGTCGGCGGCGCTGCTTCCATCGTTGAACTCGCTCGAGCACCTCTCGTTCGCTGGGGCGACGATCAAACTCGGAAGCAAGGATGCCAGCAGCGAAATGCGCACTGGCGGCAATCTCCGTGCGTCGGCTGTCCAGCCGGACAAGGAGGTCCACGACTCGCCGGATTGTCGCCTCATGCGGTTTGACCGCGTCCTGATAGCGGGCGCTGGCATCATCGAACGTCGGGCCGGAGCGGACGGCGAGCATGCGACCGACAGGTCGCTCAGTGAGTACACCATTGTTGATCAGCCGGCCGAGCGCGGTAGCTAGATCGTGGGTGAACGGTCCATAGCTCGCCTCGACGTACTCAAATCCGGTCGGCACCCCTGCGCTCGTGGCGAAGTAGGCGATCTTCTGAAGGCGGGTGCGACCCACTGGCCATGCATACCGAGTCTGGTCAATCCGGTGCACAATCTCCGCGACGACCATCCAACCAGACTCGAGCTTCCCATTGGCATGAGCACCTGGCAAGCCACTTGCTGGCCCCTGCGCTGCCAGGAACTCGAGCGTGGCCTGCTCGTCAGGGACGTCGAACGGCGCGTACAGCAACACCGGGATCGCAAGCGCATCCAGGTGACGGTAGATGCTCGGGCCGACCGTGGGCCAATCCAACCCCCCACTGCCAGCGCCAAGAGGGGGAACGGCCAGCGAGGTGACCCCCCACTCCTCGAGATGATCGGCGAGGAACACGAGGCCACGTTCGATAGCGGCCATCCTGGAGGCAGAACGCCAGTGCTCCTTGGTGGGAAAATTGACGATCCACGGCTCCAGCCGCCCACACCACAGGTAGGGCTCCCCGAGCCGCACCTGCCCTTTGGCGCAGCGCCGCTCGTAGTCGACGAACATGTCCGGGAACCGTCGTTTGAACTCCAACGCGATGCCCTTGCCCATCACGCCAACCGTGTTGACAGTATTGACCAGAGTCTGAGCACCGGAGTCGAGCAGGTTGCCCTTACGAACAGTCTTGATCATTGGCGGCTCCGGTCCACGAAGAACAGCGATCGGTTGACCCGAATCGTGAGCTTCCGGCCGCCGAGCTGGCCGAGCAGCCGGTGCGCGGCCGCGCTGTCTGGAACGTGCGCATGAAGGACAAGATCCGGCGGAACTCGGCCGGGCACCAGCACTTCGGCCATGCGCCGCTGCTTGGAGTCTTCACTGTCGTTCCACCAAGTCGCGAAGACTGCTCCCTCATCGAGTTGCTCTACGCCCTCAGCAGCCGGATCGAACTTCGCGATGGTGGCCGCCGCATTGCGGTCGGCGATGATCACGCCCTCGACGTCGAGAACTCGCGGATCGACAGCCAGCACGATCAGGTCTCCCCTCATGACTCATGAGGAGTTGGAACAGCATCGCGTTGCGGGCATGAACGTAGAGGTTGGCATAGTCGTGCAAGGCGCGGCTCGAGTGACCAACCCAAATCCGTTTGACAGCGCGGATGGCCAGCACCTCAACGCTCGCGACCGTGACATGCGAGGCGATCCGTCGCTTGACCAGGCGATGACTGAGGATGCCGTGGTCCAAGATGGAACTGACGTTGGCGATATCAGTGATGTAGTGCAGTTCGCGGATGCGGGATCTGTCCATAACGGAGCCGCGCCTGCCTCTTCTTGGACGACATGATCGTCCAAGAATGGCACATCCATCCTGCTCCCTCCCTTTGGGCCGCTTCTGACACGGGAGACGAACATATGTTCGACCCTTGTCCATTGTGCCTCGGGGAAGGACGACAGGGAAGACCTTATCGTGTTCGCCCTACCCGAGCGACCTCCTCTGCACGACAGCGGCCGGATCGCCTACGCCGAAGGGTGCCCGCCAATCAACTCCCGCGCCCGCCAGAACACGGAGTCCAGCATCACTTCAGTCAGGCGTCCGGTATGCGTATTTTGTTGACTCACATGGTAGGAGCCGAGAAGCGTGCGGTTGGCAAGGAGCGCCGCCTCGGCGCCGTGGGTGAAACGGGGCTTGGGGCGGACGGGGCCGAGATGGCGCAGGGCGCTGTCCCAGGCGTAGCTGCCGAGGGCCACCACGACGCGGATGGTCGGCAGCAGGGTGAGCTCGCGTTCCAGCCAGGGGGCGCAGTTGGCGCGCTCCTGGATGGTTGGCTTGTTCTCTGGCGGCGCGCACTTGACGGGCGCGGTGATCCAGCAGTCGCTGAGGGCAAGGCCGTCGTCGCGCGAGACCGAGGTGGGCTGGTTGGCGAAGCCGGTCCGGTACAGGCTGGCGAACAGCCAGTCGCCGGAGCGGTCGCCGGTGAAGATGCGGCCGGTGCGGTTGCCGCCGTGGGCGGCGGGGGCCAGACCGAGGATGAGCAGGCGGGCCTCGGGGTCGCCGAAGCCGGGCACTGGGCGACCCCAGTATTCCTGGTCGCGGAAGGCGGCCCGTTTCTCGCGGGCGACCTGCTCACGCCAGGCGACCAGGCGCGGGCAGCGGCGGCACTCCACCAGCTCCCGGTTGAGCTGCACGAGGGTGCGGCCGCCGGTCCTGGCGCCTGACTCGGTCACGGTGTCCTCCACGGGGCAACTTGACGGCTTAGGAAGTGGGTCGGTGTGTCCCAGCCGTGCCTGTTCCGCCTCTTCGGGACCAAGAAGGAACTGTTCATCGCGGCGCTCCGCGGTGGCTTCGGGCGGATGCTGCGGGCGTTCATGGACGCCGCCGCGGAGGTCCCGGAGGATGCCGACGCCGAGCCGGTTTTGCAAGCGCTCGGCCTGTCGTACCGGCGCCTGCTCGAGGACAGGACGCTCCTGCTGCTGCAGATGCAGGGCTACGCAGCCTGCGACGACCCGGAGACCCGGGAGGTGGTGCGGGCCGCGGGCGGCCGGCCCTCCGCCGCGAATCGGCGCCGGAGATCGCCGCGGCGGAGTCGGTCGAGGTGGGCTAGGCGGACATTGGCAGGTACCGTGGCCCCGTCCCTATAGACGGGGCCTCCACTGATGTGCGGCGCGAGCGGCTGGGCAGAGATCCTTGCAAAGGCTCCCTGGATCTCGTAACCACCCGGGCGCTCTCAGGTCTGGTTCAATGCACACCACAGCGTGGGCGTGGGAGGGTACGTGAGCAACGGCGGGCATGGTAACCAGGCTGCGTCGCACCGGGCAGCCGGCACGTCGGTCTCGGCGGTCGCCTGGGCGAGGACCCCCCCGGCCCGGCTGACGCGCTCGATGATCCAGCGGTTCGCGCTGCTGCCGATCCTGCATTTCATCTCGCCCTACACCGTCATCGGCCGGCGCAACCTGGCGCAGCTCAAGGGGCCGGCGGTGTTCGTGGCCAACCATCAGAGCCACTTCGACGCGCCCGTCTGCCTGGCCGCGCTGGGGGGCCGTGTCCGCCGCCGCCTGGTGATCGCCGCCGCGGCCGACTACTTCTACAGCACCAAGCTGAAGGGGGCGGCGGCCTCGCTCGCGCTCGGCACGGTGCCGTTCGTGCGCGGAGGGGCCTCCAGCCGTAAGTCCCTGCTGATGCTCAAGGACCTCGTCCGCAAGGGCTGGTCGGTGCTGATCTTCCCGGCCGGGACCCGTGGCACGGGGGCCACCGGCTTCAAGAAGGGCTTCGCCTACATCGCGGTGGACATGCAGGTGCCGGTGGTGCCGGTGTACCTCCACGGACTGGACCAGGTGATGCCCAAGGGCAGCTTCATCCCGCTGCCAGGCGGAGTGGTGATCGGGATCGGTCCTCCGATCCCGCCCGGCAACGACTACGACGAGCTGGTCAAGAAGGCCGAAGCCGGGGTGGCGCTGGCGCGGACGGTGGTCAAGCGCTGGGAAGGGGCGTAGGGGAGCCCGTGCCCTACAACCCGTTCGCCAACGACCTGTTCCTGCCCGTGCTGCTGCGGGTGGTGCTCCTGCTCCTGGCCGGGTTCGTGGCGGTGCTGGTGGCGCGGCGGCGCTGGTCGCTCAAGGTGCTGCGCCGCTCGACCCTGTTCCTGCGTGCGCGGGCCTGGTTCATGATCGGCCCGCTGTTCGTGGTGGCGGTGTTCATCGGCGGGTTCGTGGCGTTCCTGCTCGCCACCTACGTGATGCTGCAGGGCTCGTCGGAGATCGTGCGGGTCGCCGGCATCCAGCGTCGCTACGCCCTGCTGCTGATGTTCTGGGGCCAGGTGGGCCTGCTGGTGGCGGCCTTGGCGCGGGAGTACTTCGTGCTGCTGCCGTTCGGGTTCCTGATCCTGCTCACGCTGGTGCCGATCATCTCCGGGGAGCTGGAGGATGCCCACCGGCAGGTCGCGGACACGCTGTTCGCGTATGTCTACGTCGGCCTGCCCATGGGCTACATCGTGTTCGTGAAGTCGGCCGAGCCGTGGGGGCTGAACTTCCTGGTGCTGGTCACAGTCGCCGTGGCCGTCTCCGACGTCGCCTCGTGGGTGGTCGGCCGGGCGATCAAGAGCCCCAGGCTCTCCCACGAGGTCGCTCCGGGCAAGTCCTGGTCGGGGGCGCTCGGCAACCTGCTCGGCGCGGCGCTTGCGATCGCCCTGCTGTGGGTGGCCGTCCCCCGGACCTGGTCGATCGCCGTCGTGGTCGTGCTGGTGGTGGTCGTCGCGGTAGGCAGCCTCTGGGGCGACCTCACCGACAACTTCATCAAGCGGGCCTTCCACACCACCGCCACCAGCAGCCTGGTGATGGGCTACGGCGGCGTGCTCGACCGGATCGACTCGCTGCTGATGGCCTTCCCGCTGTCGTACTACGCCGTCGTGCTGACCGAGCGGCTCACCAGATAGTTTCGGCTGGCCTGGTGCGATGTCCGCTCGTCTGGTCACGGTGGGGCACGGGACCGCCACCGTGGAGGAGCTGGTCGCCCTGCTCGAGGGGGTGAGGGTCCAGCGCCTGGTGGACGTGCGCACGGCGCCCGGCAGCCGGCGCAACCCGCAGTTCGGCCGCGATGAGATGGCCGGCTGGCTGCGCGAGGCGGGCATCGCCTACCGCTGGGAGCGGGACCTCGGCGGTTGGCGGCGCAAGGCCGACCCGGCCTCGGTGAACCAGGTCCTGCGCCATCCAGCCTTCCGCGGCTACGCCGACTACATGCGCACGCCCCCCTTCTGGGCCGCGCTCGACCGGCTGCTGGCGGAGGCGGCGGACGCGCCGACCGTGGCGATGTGCTCGGAGACGCTGTGGTGGCGCTGCCACCGCCGGCTGCTCGCGGACGCGGCCACCCTGGTCCGCGGCGCCGCCGTGGAGCACCTCGACCATCGCGGCCGGCTGGAGCCGCACCGTCCGACCGATGGCGTGCGCCGGGACGGCGACCTGCTCGCCTACGACGTCGGCGGGACCCCGCCGCTGCCTGGCACCTGACCGCGACGCCGCGGAGGGCTACCGGTGCTCGATGCAGCTCTTTTCCGAGCCCGCGGTAGTAGTGTTGGCGCATGTCGAGACCTCCCGTGCTGGCCGTCCACGGGTTGCGGAAAGCGTACGGCGACGTGGTCGCGCTCGAGGGAATCGACCTCGAGGTGGCGCCTGGGGAATGCGTCGCGCTCATCGGCCACAACGGCTCGGGGAAGACCACCACGATGCGGCTGGCCGCCGGGCAGCTCGAGCCGACCGCTGGCACCGTGACCGTGGCCGGGGTCGACATGCACCGCGCCTCCGACGCCCACCGGGCACGGGCCGCGCTCGCGTTCGTGCCCGACAGCCCGCTGCTGTACGACGACCTCACCGTGGCAGAGCACCTCGAGCTGGTGGGGCTCGCCCACGGTGTGGGCGACCGCCTCGACCAGCGCATCGACGACCTGCTGGAGGCGCTGGACCTGGCGCCGCGGCGCGACTTCGTGCCGAGCCAGCTCTCGCGCGGCATGCGGCAGAAGACCCAGCTTGCCTGCACGCTGGTGCGCCCGTTCGAGGTGCTGCTGCTGGACGAGCCCGTCGTCGGCCTCGACCCGCCCTCGCAGGAGATGCTGCGCGAGCTGCTCGCCGGCATCAAGGCTGATGGGATCGCGATCGTGCTCACCACGCACCAGCTCGCCTTCTCGGAGGGGCTCGCCGACCGGGCGGTGGTGCTGCACGACGGCCGCGTGGTCGACGCGGGTGACTACGCGCCGGTCGTCGCCGGTGCCGAGGCGACCCGCCTGGGGCTGCGGTGAGCGATCCGGTCCCTGCCCGGCCGGTGCTGGCCCACCTCCGCGAATGGCGCCGCGCGCACCGGCCGGCGGGACAGCGCTCCGACCGGTTCACCAACGCCTACGGGGCCGGCCTGTACCTGGTCGTCGGCCTGATTATCGTGTTCCGGCTCCTGCGCCAGAGCCCGGCTCGGGGAGCGACGGCGGCCTGGCTGCTGGAAGGTGGGATCGCCCGCGCCGGTGCGGCCGCCCTGCTGCTCGGGCTGCTGGCGGCGCTGCGCTATGCCACCTGGCAGGGTCCGGTGGTGTTCCGTGCGCCGGACGTTCAGTGGCTGCTGGGCGCACCGCTCGCCAGGGCCAGCCTGGTGCACTCCCGGCTGGCACGCGGGCTGGTGGCCGGTGCCGCGACCGGAGCGCTGCTCGGCTTCGGTGCCTTCGTGCTGATCGAGGCGGAGCTGGGCGTTGCCGCGGGAGCGCTCCTGGCGGCGGCCGTGCTGGGGCCGGCCGCGCTCGGCCTGCTCGCCGCCGCGCTCGGCTGGCTGGTCGAGCGCTCGCCGGTGGCCACCCGGGCGGTGCTGCGCGCCAGCCCGCTGGCGCTGCTCCTCGCCGTCGCGGTCGCGCTGGCTCCGAGCAGGGTGGCCGGCGCCACGGCGGTGCTCTGGACCGGCCCATGGGGCTGGGCGGTCGGGCCGCTGGTGGCGGCGGCCGGCGCGAGCGTGCCGGGTTGGCCTGCCCAGGCCGCGCTGCTCGCCGCGGCGACGGTGGCGGCGCTGCTGGTCGCCTGGGTCCGGGCCGGCACGGTGGCCACCGAGGAGCTGGCGCGCCGGGCGGCGGCCCGCTCCGGGCTCGCAGCCAACCTCTACAACCTCGACGCCCGCGGCGTCGCCCTGCTGCGCCGCCGGAGCGCGCGGAGCGCGCTCAGCGTCCGGCGCCTGCGCCTGCCCCGCCCGAGCTGGCGCTGGCTCGCCGTGCCGTGGCGCGACGCGCTCGCCACCCTGCGCGTCCCAGCGCGGCTCGGCTGGGCGCTGACGCTGGCCGGAGCGGGCGTCGTGGCGGTGGCCGCCGAGCCCGACCGGCGGGTGCTGGTGGCCACCGCGATCCTGGCCGGGTACCTGGCCGCCGCGCAGCTCGCGGAGCCGTTGCGGGCCGAGGCCGACCAGCCCGATGCCAGCCGCCAGCTTCCCTGGACCTGGGGCGAGCTGCTGCTGCTCCACTGTCTCGTGCCGGCGTCGGCCCTCACCGTGATCGGCGTGACCGCGACCGGGCTGGCGTGGGCGCTGGGCCTGCTCCACGGCTCGGCGGCGTGGCTGGCGCTCGCCGGCTGCCCGCTGATCGCCGCGGTCCTGGTGGGCGCCGCGGCCATCGTGGGCCAGCGTGGGCGGCTCTCGCCCGGCACGCTGACGACCGCATACGGCCTTGGCGAGCTCGGCGGCCCCGCCTACCTGGTCACCTGGGCCGCGGCCGGTCCACTGCTGGCCGGGCTCGCGCTGGGCATCCCGGCGGCGCTGCTGATCGGCGCCGCCGGCCAGCCGGCCGCTCTGGGCGATGCGACTGGTGGCGCCGCCATCCTGCTGCTTTCCGCCCTTGTGGCGGAGATCGCCTACCTCCACGGCCGGCGTGCGCCGGGGTAGAGGGCCGCAGCTTCAAGCGGTCGCGGAGGGGGCATGCTAGCGTCCTCCTGCATCAAGGGGGTCGGGCATGCACACGGTCGAGCTGGCGGTCGAGACGGGGAGACGGCAGGTCGTCGACCTGACCTCGGAGGTCGTCGACGCCGTGCGGGAGGCTGGCGCGAGCGACGGCCTGGTGAGCGTGTTCGTGCCGCACGCGACCGCCGGGCTCATCGTGATGGAGACAGGGTCGGGCTCGGAGGAGGACCTCGAGGAGCTGCTCGACCGCCTGCTGCCCAAGGACGACCGTTACGTGCACCGGCATGGCAGCCGGGGCCATGGCGCCGACCACCTGCTGCCGCTCCTCGCCAGCCCCTCCCTGACCATCCCGGTGACCGGCGGGCGGCTGGCGCTGGGGACCTGGCAGCGGATCTGCCTGGTGGACCGCAACCGGGACAACCCCCGACGGCGGGTCCTGGTGAGCGTCCTGGCCGGGTAGCTACCATCGGCGGCATGGGTTCCGACGAAGGGCCGGTGGCTCGACGTCGGCCCGATGGCAGCCCGGCCGCGGTGGCCACCACGCCGGCCGCGCAGGCTCGGCTGGAGCGTGAGCAGACGCCCGCGCCGCTGCGCCGGTACGTCCGGCTGCTCGGTGGAGTGCTCGGGCGGGTGCTGGTGGAGTCCGAGGGCCCGGAGCTGCTCGCCGACGTGGAGCGGCTGCGCCACGCCGCCATCGAGCTGCGCAGCACCACCGACCGGGAGACTCAGCTCAGGCAGGTGGTCGGGATCGTGGCCGGACTGGACCTCGACCGGGCCGAGTCGGTCGCACGGGCCTTCACCGTCTACTTCCAGCTCGTGAACCTCGCCGAGGAGCACTACCGGGCGCGCATCCTGCGCGAGCGGAGCCGGGGGCCCGGCCCACCCGGCCCGACGGGCCCTGCCGGCGCGCCCGGCGAGCCGGGATCGGGACCGGCGCCCCCACGGGAGCCGGTGCGTGAGTCGCTGGCCGAGGCGATCGCCGAGGTCCGCGCCACGGCGGGGGAGGGAGCGCTGGCCGCCCTGCTCGAGCGGCTCGAGGTCAGGCCCGTGCTCACGCCGCATCGGCAAGCTTGTCGAGCGGCTGGACGACCCGCGCCTGTCGGCCTCGGAGGAGGCCGGCGCCCACCGCCGGCTGCTCGAGGAGGTCACCATCCTGTGGCGCACCGCCCAGCTGCGCCACCAGCGCCCGACCGCGCTCGACGAGGTTCGAACGGTCATGTCGGTCTTCGACGAGACGCTCTTCCGGCTGGTCCCTGACCTGTACCGCGAACTGGACCTGGCGCTGCAGGGGGACAGGGTCGGGACGCGGGCGCCCGGGCTGCGGCCGTACCTGCACTGGGGGAGCTGGGTTGGCGGCGACCGCGACGGCAACCCCACGGTGACCGCGGAGGTCACCAGGGCAGCCCTTGGCATCCAGGCGGAGCACGTGTTGCGCGGGCTGGAGGCGGTCACCCGGCGGGTCGCGCGCTCACTCAGCGTCTCGGCCGACTCGACGCCGCCCTCCGCCCCGCTGCTCACCTCGCTGGGGCGGGACGAGGTGGACCTGCCGGCCCTGGCGGCCGAGATCCGCAAGCGCGCCCCGGACGAGCCGCACCGCCGCAAGCTCATCCTGGCTGCCGGGCGGCTGGCCGCCACCCGCCTGCGGCGGCCCGGCGCCTACGTGTCAACGGGCGCGTTCCTCGCCGACCTCGCGCTGGTGCAGGAGTCGCTGGCGGTCGCCGGCGCGGCCCGACTCGCCTACGGCGAGCTGCAGCACCTTCGCTGGCAGGCGGAGACGTTCGGCTTCCACCTGGCCTCGCTGGAGGTGCGCCAGCACTCCGGCGTCCACGCGCGGGTGATCGAGGAGCTGGCGCCCGCCAGCGCCGGTGACGCCGTCGCGCTCGACCGGCTCGCCCGCGACGGCTCCCCGGGTCCGGGCCCGGCCGCGTCCGGGAGCTCGCAGCTCGCGGACGAGGTGCTCGCCACGCTGCGGGTCATGGCCGAGCTGCAGGCCCGCTGGGGCGCGGAGGCCTGCCGCCGCTATGTGGTGAGCTTCAGCCGCTCCGCGGCGGACCTGGCGGCGGTGCGGGCGCTCGGGCGGCTGGCCGTGCCGGATGGCTCGCTGGAGCTGGACGTGGTGCCGCTGTTCGAGTCACGCGCCGATCTCGAGGCGGCGCCGCGGGTGCTGGACGAGTACGTGGCGCTGCCCGGGGTGGCGGCGTGGCTGGACGACCATGGCCGGTGCGTGGAGGTCATGCTCGGCTACTCGGACTCGGCCAAGGACGTCGGGTTCCTCGCCGCCAATGTGGCCTTGTACCGTGCTCAGGGTGAGCTGGTCGCCTGGGCCCGCCGTAGCCAGGTCGAGCTGACCCTCTTCCACGGCCGCGGCGGCGCGCTCGGGCGGGGCGGCGGACCGGCCGGGCGCGCCATCCGCGGGCAGGCCCCAGGCTCGGTGGCGGGCCGCTTCAAGGTCACTGAGCAGGGCGAGGTGATCTTCGCCCGCTATGGCCACCCTGCCATCGGCCGCCGCCACCTCGAGCAGGTGACCTGGGCGGTGCTGCTGGCATCGACCGAGGCGCACGAGGCGGCGCTGGCCGCGTCGGAGCGACGCTTCATGGGCGACGCCCTGCGCATGGCGACCGCGTCCGAGGCGGCCTACCGGTCCCTGGTCGCCAGGCCGGGCTTCGTCGACTACTTCGCGCGGGTGACCCCGATCGAGGAGCTCTCGCAGCTCGCCATCGGTTCCCGGCCCGCCCGCCGCGGCGCCGGGCGCGACCTCGAGGACCTGCGCGCCATCCCGTGGGTGTTCGCCTGGAGCCAGAACCGCTGCAACCTTCCGGGGTGGTACGGCCTTGGGACCGGGCTCGAGGTGCTCGCGCGCGAGCCGGGCGGGCTCGAGCTGCTGCGGCGCATGTACGACCAGTGGCCGTTCTTCACCTCGCTGATCGACAATGCCGAGATGAGCCTGGCCAAGGCCGACCCGCTGATCGCCGGGCTGTACCTGGACCAGGGCGGGCGGCCCGAGCTGACCCAGGCCATCCGCGAGGAGTTCCGCCGCAGCCGGGCAGGCATCCTGGAGGTGACCCGCAGCGACCGGCTGCTGGCGCGGCGAGCCGTCCTGCGCCGCGCGGTCGACCTGCGCAACCCTTACGTGGACGCGCTCTCGTTCATCCAGGTGCGCTTCCTCGCCGAGCTGCGCGCCGGGGTCGAGGACCCGGAGCGCGCCGCCCGGATCGCCGACCTCGTCCAGCTCACCGTCAACGGCGTCGCCGCCGGCCTGCAGAACACCGGGTAGCCGAGCCAGCGGTCGTAGCATTGGCTGGGCGCGACAACGACGTGGAGGACCGGACATGACCAAGCTGTGGAAGGGCGAGACCGAGAAAGCGATCCGCAACTTCCTGATCTCCGGCGAGCGGGTACCGGCGCAGGTGATCCACATGCTCGGACGGATCAAGGCCGAGGCCGCCCGGGTCAACGCCGAGCTCGGCGGGCTCGAGCGCGAGCGGGCCGAGCGCATCATCGCGGCCGCCGAGGCGGTCGCCGCCGGCGAGCACGACGACCAGTTCCCGATCGACGTGTTCCAGACCGGCTCCGGGACCTCCACCAACATGAACGCCAACGAGGTCGTCGCCACCCTCGCCGGTGGGGACGTGCACGCCAACGACCACGTCAACCTGGGCCAGTCGTCCAACGACGTCTTCCCCAGCGCGGTGCACCTCGCCGTCCTCGACACGGCCGAACGCGTCCTGATCCCTGCCCTCGAGACGTTGCAGCGCTCGCTCGCCGCCAAGTCGGCCGAGCTCGCCGGCGTGGTCAAGCCCGGACGCACCCACCTGATGGACGCCGTCCCGGTCACGCTCGGCCAGGAGCTCGCCGGCTACGCGGCCCAGATCCGTGAGGGCGCCGAGCGCGTCCGCGCCGTCCTGCCGCGCGTCGGCAAGCTGCCGCTCGGCGGGGCGGCGGTCGGCACCGGTCTGAACACCCATCCCGACTTCGCCGCCAAGGTGCGCGAGCGGGTGGCGGCCGCCACCGGCCTGCCGCTGGCGCCACCGGCGCACCCGTTCGAGGCGCAGGGCGCCAGGGACGCGCTGGTCGAGCTGAGCGGCGCGCTCAAGACGGTCGCGGTGAGCTGCACCAAGATCGCCAACGACGTGCGCTGGATGGGCTCCGGGCCGCGCGCCGGCCTGGGCGAGATCAACCTGCCCGAGCTGCAGAAGGGCTCCTCGATCATGCCGGGCAAGGTCAACCCGGTCATGTGCGAGGTCCTCACCCAGGTCTCGGCACAGGTCATCGGCAACGACGCGGCCATCACCATCGGCGGGCTGTCGGGCAGCTTCGAGCTGAACGTGTACATCCCGCTGATGGCACGCAACCTCCTCCAGTCGCTCACCTACCTGGCCGCGGCCTGCCGCGAGTTCGCCACCAAGTGCGTCGACGGGATCACGGCCAACAGCGAGCACGCCAGGCAGCTTGCCGAGTCGACCCTGGTGCTGGTCACGGCGTTGAACCCGGTGGTCGGCTACGACGAGGCGGCGGCGATCTCGAAGGAGGCCGCGGCCACCGGCCGCTCGCTGCGCGAGGTGGCCCTCGACCACGGGGTCGCCGCCGACGTCCTGGACAAGGCGCTGGACCTGCGGGCCATGGCGCACGGCAACGGCTTCGCGGGCTGAGGCCACGGGACACCCGGGCCACCGCGGCTCAGGTGGCGCACTCGCCGACCCCGACCTCGGCGCGGCGTGAGCCGAGCTGGCCCAGGACCGTGCGCAGCTCGCTGCCGGTCAGCGCGTAGCCCTCGTTGGGGTCGACCGTCGAGGCGGCGAACACCACTCCCAGGGGATGACCGGAGCGGTTGACCACCGGCCCGCCGCTGTCACCCTTGCGGACTTTCGCGCGGAGCACGTAGATCTCGCGGCGGACCAGCGAGGACGAGTAGATGTCGCGTCCCACCGCCGCGGTGCGCGCCATGACCCTGGCGCCGACGACGACCTCGCCGCCGCCCCCGGGGTAGCCGATCACGGCGCCAGGGGTTCCCGGGCGCACCGAGCCCTCGAGCGTCAGGGGCTGGATCTGGAGGCCGGGCACATCCAGGAAGGCCAGGTCCCGCTTCGGGTCGAACCAGACGACCGTGGCGGCGAATTGCCCGCCGCCCTGGGTGAGCACGCGGTGGCGGCCGGTTCCGGCCACGACGTGCGCGTTCGTCACCACCAGCTGGCTGTCCACCGGGAAGCCGCTGCCGAACAGCAGGCCGCCACAGCCCTCGCTCTCGATCTGCACGGTGGCGGCGGCGGCGCGCCGGATCCCGGCGGTGGTGATCGCGCCCGGTGGCGTGCCACCGCCGGTCGACGGGCGCAGATTGGCGAAGGCATCCGGGAACGGCGAGCGAGCGAGCAGCCCGCGGAGCTGCGCAAGCGCCGCCGGCGGCCGCGGCGCGACGCGGTCGATGGTGCGCAGCACCGCCGAGTCGCTCACCGCGCGCGCCAGCGGCGAGAACGGCACGCTGCCGAGCGTGAGGCCGACGAACCACAGGGCGATCGCGGTCACCCCGACGGCGACCACGGCGCCACCGACCGAGTCCAGCCCGCCCGCGATCCTGCCCGTGAGGACAGCGTGGAGCTGCGTCCCCAGGCGCGTTGCCAGGCTGTGGCAGACGGCCGCCACCAGGAAGAACACCACGATGCCGAGCAGCAGCCGGCGCAGGGAGTCCTCGGCTGAGATGAACAACCCCACCCGGGTCGCCGCCCAGGCGCCGAGCGCCAGGCCGACCAGCAGGCCCGCATAGCCGAGGCTCACCACCGCGAAGCCGCGCCTCCAGCCGCTCACCGCGGCGATCACCAGCAGGAGGAGCAAGAGGAGGTCGATCGCGTGCAGTTCCATTGCGGTGGGCGGCCTCCGTGCTCGGTAGTGGGTTCTCCCACCCTAACGGAGCGCGGCGGGGAAGGGGCCGCTCCGGGCGGATCTGTGGATGTAACCGGAGCGGTTCGTCAATCCGCTAATCCGAGCGGGCGATACTGCCGATAACAGGCATCGAGGCATCTCCGACCGGCGGCCCCGCACCGTCCGCGGGCCGCCTGGGAGTCCGATTGACGATGGATCCAGAGCGGGACGGCCCGGTCGCTCCGCTGTCGCTGGCGGCGGCGCGCGCGCTGTATCGCGCCCCGCAGGCGGCCGACCTCTGCTGGGCCGACGTGCGGCTGCCCGACGGCAGCATGCGCGCCTGCGACCGCCCGGAGGCGACCAGCCTCGGCCTGTGCCCGGAGCACCGCCTGGAGCTCTTCGGGCTCGAGGTGGTTGCGTTCGGGGGGCAGCCCGGGGCATCTCCCCCCCGAACCCCCCCATCGGGTACCTCGCCTGGATCCCCGGGTGGTGGGTGAGCGCCGCGCCCGGCGGGCATGCCTTCGTCGTGCCGGAGGGAGAGCTGACCGGAATCCCTGGTCCGCGCGCCGGGTTGTACTCTGGGTGGCGCGGGTAGGCCGCGGCCGGGTCGCGGCCGGGCTGTGGGCGGGCTGTGGGCATTTCCGGCAAACGAATCAGCGATTGAGGAGGCAGGCTGGCATGGCGACCGAGAAGGCCATGTTCGCGGCGGGATGCTTCTGGGGGGTCGAGGCGGCCTTCCGGCAGGTCCCGGGGGTGGTCGATGTCACCGTCGGCTACTCCGGCGGGCACACCGAGCACCCCACCTACCGGGAGGTGTGCAGCGACCGCACCGGGCACGCCGAGGCTGTCCAGATCGAATTCGACCCGGACGAGGCCTCGTATGAGCGGCTGCTGGAGGTCCTCTGGGGGATCCACAACCCGACCCAGCTCAACCGCCAGGGGCCGGACATCGGCACGCAGTACCGCTCGGCCATCTTCCACTTCACGCCCGAGCAGGAGGCGGCGGCTCGCACCTCCAGGGAGCGGGCGCAGGCGCAGTTCCACCGCCCGATCGTGACCGAGATCACCCCGGCCTCGGCCTTCTGGCCCGCCGAGGCGTACCACCAGCGCTATTTCGAGAAGCACGGCATGGTCGGCTGCGCCATCCCCGCCGAGAGCTCTGCGGAGGCCAGCGGCGAGGCGCGACCGACCGTCGCGCCACCGGTCCCGGGCTAGCGGCCGCATGGCGCGACTGCTGTTCCACTGCTCGCACGGGCGGGACGATCCCGAGCGGGCGATCGTTCCGTTCGTCGCCGCCAACGTGGCCGTCGCCTCCGGCCAGGAGGCGATCGTGCTGCTCACCGTCGAGGGCGCCTGGCTCTGCAGGCGCGGCTACGCCGACGAGGTCGAGCTGGAGGGCTTTCCGAAGCTGGCGCAGCTCATGACGGATTTCGTGGACGCGGGCGGGCAGGTCTGGGGCTGCAGCGCCTGCACCACGCCGCGCGGCATCACCGAGGACGACCTGGTCCCGGGCGCGCGGATCGTCGGCGCGGCAGCGATCGTCGAGGCGGTCGTGGGCGGCGCCACGCCGGTGGCGCTCGGCTGACCGCCGCTCAGGCGCTGCGCGCGGCCTGGTCCCGCCCGCGCAGGTCGAGCTCGGTGGTCGCGACCATCGAGCCGCAGCGCGTGCAGGTCGAGTGGGTGTGGACCCGCCCGCCGCAGCCGGCGTGGACGGCCGTGGCCGAGGGCTGGTCCCCGTAGTACCGCAGTCCCCAGGTGGCCAGGCCGGCGAGCACCGGGGCCAGGTCGCGGCCCTTCGGGGTCAGCCGGTAGGCGCGGTCGGCGGCGTCCCGGTAGGCGATCCCCTCGTCCTCGAGCAGCCGCAGCCGCTCGGAGAGCAGGTTCGACGGGATACCGGCGAGCGTGCGCTCCAGCTCCGCAAAACGAGCGCTGCCGAGCAGCAGCTCGCGGATCAGGAGCAGGGTCCAGCGGTCCCCGGTCACTTCGAGCGCCCGTGCCACCGGTCCTTGCAAGGCGTATCGCTTCGGCATGTCCGCAACCTACCACGTTGAGGACCTCGGTTGATCCGGTCTGCCCGCCGAAGCCGCCGAGTCCCTTGACTTTTTGCAGTGATCTCGTGAACCCTGCTCGCATGTCCGCGATCACGGTCACCGCATCCACCCCCACCGACGAGCTCATGGCGGCGGCGGGCCGCATCCGCGCCGAGCACCACGGAACCCGGATCACGTACTCGCCCAAGGTCTTCATCCCGCTCACCATGCTCTGCCGCGACCACTGCGGCTACTGCACCTTCTCCAAGCCCCCGGCCACCCAGGCCGCGCCCTACCTGTCGCCCGAGCAGGTGCTGGAGATCGCCCGGGCCGGCGCCGCGGCCGGTTGCCACGAAGCCCTGTTCACCCTCGGCGAGCGGCCGGAGGAGCGCTACCCGGTGGCGCGCGAGGCGCTGGCCGCGTCGGGCCATGGCTCCACCGTCGACTACCTGGCCGAGGCATGCCGGCTGGTGGTGACCGAGACGGGTCTGCTGCCCCACGCCAACGCCGGCGCGTTGTCGCGCGACGAGCTGGCCAGGCTGCGGCCGGTCACGGCCAGCCAGGGGACCATGCTCGAGTCCCTCTCGGAGCGGCTGCTGGCGCGTGGCGGCGCGCACTTCGGCTGCGAGACCAAGCTGCCCGCCCGCCGGCTCGCCACCCTCGAGGCGGCCGGAGAGCTGCGGATCCCCTTCACCACCGGTGTGCTGGTCGGCATCGGTGAGACCCGCGCCGAGCGGCTGGAGGCGCTGGCGGCGATCGACGCCGCCCACCGCCGTCACGGCCACGTGCAGGAGGTGATCGTCCAGAACTTCCGCCCCAAGCCGGGCACGGCCATGGCCCGTGTGCCAGCGCCCACGCTGGAGGAGTACCTGTGGACGATCGCGGCCGCCCGGGTGCTGCTCGACCCGAGCATCCACCTGCAGGCGCCGCCGAACCTGACCGAGGAGTTCGGCGTCCTGCTGGCGGCGGGCATCGACGACTGGGGCGGGGTCAGCCCGGTCACCGCCGACCACGTCAACCCGGAGCGGCCCTGGCCCGCGCTCGAGCGCCTGCGCGAGGTCACCGAGGCGGCGGGCTTCGCGCTCGCCCCGCGCCTGACGATCTACCCGGAGATGGCCGCCGAGCCGCGGCGCTGGCTGGATGAGGCGATGCGCTTCCCGGTGCTGGACCGCGCCGACGCCGAGGGGCTCGGGCGGGATGCGAGCTGGTCGGCCGGCGACCTGGAGCCGCCGCCGACGCTGATCCCGCTCCCGCCCCAGGCATCTCCGCCGGCCACGCCGACGCCCACCGCCCGGGGGCGGGTCGGCGAGGTGCTGGCCGGCGTCCTCGCCGGTCAGCAGCCCGGCGAGGACGAGCTGGTGGCGCTGTTCGAGGCCCGCGGTCCCCAGCTCCGCGCGCTGGCCGAGGTGGCTGACGAGCTGCGTCGCCGGACGGCCGGCGAGGTGGTCACCTTCGTGCGCAACCGCAACATCAACTACACCAACGTCTGTACCTTTCGCTGCCGCTTCTGCGCCTTCTCGAAGGGACCGCTCAGCCTGAACCTGCGTGGCGCTCCGTACCTGCTCGACCTCGAGGAGGTTGCGCGGCGGGTGGTCGAGGCCCATCGGCGCGGCGCTACCGAGGTCACCCTCCAGGGGGGCATCCACCCCAGCTTCGACGGCGACTACTACATCGACGTCGCGCGCGCGGTGAAGGCGGCCGTGCCCGAGATGCACGTTCACGGCTTCACCGCCCTGGAGGTCCACGAGGGCGCGCGGCGGCTGGACGAGCCGCTGCGCGATTACCTGCTGCGGCTCAAGGAGGTGGGCCTGGGCAGCCTGCCGGGCACCGCCGCGGAGATCCTGGACGACGAGGTCCGCGCGGTGATCTGCCCGGACAAGGTCACCACCGACGAGTGGCTCGAGGTGCACCGCACGGCCCACTCGGTGGGGCTGCGCTCCAACATCACCATCATGTTCGGGCACGTGGAGCACCCCAGGCACTGGGCCCGTCACCTGCTGCGCACCCGTGCCCTGCAGGCGGAGACGGGCGGCTTCACCGAGTTCGTGCCGCTGCCGTTCGTCCACATGGGCGCGCCGATCTACCTGAAGCGCCAGGCGCGGCCCGGCCCGACCTTCCGCGAGGCGCTGCTGATCCATGCCGTCGCCCGCATCGCCTACCACGGCCTGATCGGCAACATCCAGGTCTCGTGGGTGAAGATGGGCGCGGAGGGGGTCCGCCAGATGCTGCTCGCGGGCGTCAACGACCTCGGCGGGACGCTGATGGACGAGAACATCAGCCGCGCGGCGGGCGCTAGCCACGGACAGATGATGGAGGTCGACGAGTTCCGCGCCATCGTCGAGCCTCTCGGTCGCCGGTTGGAGCAGCGCACCACCCTGTACGGCCGCACGCACACCGAGCCCGCGGCCGTCGCCTGAGCGGGTTTGGTTCCAATTCGGGGGGAGCGCGCTACTCGTCGGACTCCAGGTCGGCGAGCTGGCGCTTCGCCTCCTCCAGGGCCTCTCGCGCCGACCACGCCCCGGCTTCGGCCTCGACAGCACGCTCCGTCGCCGAGCGCGAGCGGCGCAGGGTCCGCTGCGCGTGGTCTCTGGCGATCTCCGCCTCCCGGCGGGCCTCCTCGGCGGCACGCCGGGCGTCTTCGGCGGCGCGGCGCGCCCGCCGGGCCTCGTCCATCAGCCGCTGGGCGGCCTGACCGTTGCTCTCCGCCTCCTGCCCCACCTGCTCGGCGACCTCCCGCGTCTCCGCGGCGACCCGGTCCAGCTCCCTGACCCTGCGCCGCAGGTCGTCCTGCCGGCGCCGGGCGGCCTCGAGCTGGCGCCGCTGGGCCGCGTCCACCCGTCCGGTCCGGTGGGCCGGGCGTCCGGCGGCCTTGTCCGCCGGCTTGCCCGCGGGCGTAGCTCGTGCGCGAGCGTGCCGCGCCGGACCGCCGCGGCCGCCTCGGGGTCGACCGACGCCGCCTCGAAGGTGGCGGCGATCGCGTCCCGGTGCGGCTCCGGCGGCCGCCCCGCTTCCACCAGCACGCGGCTCGCCGCCGCCACCAGCCGGTCCAGCCGCTCGCGGCGCTCGGCCGCCGCCGCCCGCAGACCGCTGTCGCGCAGGCCCGAGAGCGCGCGCCGCTGCGCCTGGTGCAGCCGGTCGCCCGACTCGACCAGCTCGGCGACCAGCTCGGCGTGCCGCCGTGCCACCTGGTTCACCGCCCAGGCGGCCACGGTCGGCCGGCGCAGCCCGCGCACCCGCTCGGCCGCGGCCCGATCGTCGGGCGGCTGCGCGCGCAGCCGCCGCCCCAGCTCGTCCCTGGCGGCGACGAACTCCCCCGGCGGCAGCTCGTACAGCCGCCCGATCTCGGCATCCACGTCCACCGCGCTGTCCTCCAGGTCCGGCCAGCCGGGTGCTACCGTTCGCCCCATGCCCGAGCCCTCATGGTGGCAGGTCGGCGAGGAGCCCGACTACCGCTACAGCCTCGCCAACGAGCGAACGTTCCTGGCCTGGGTGCGGACCGCGCTCAGGCCGTCAGGCCCGAGCCGAACAGGGGGAGGAGGCGCTCCCGGATCACCGCGAAGGAGAAGTGCTCGCGGCCGATCCGGTAGTTGGTCTCGACCTCGTCCTGGTAACGGCCCGGCTCCTCGAGCCAGGCGGCCGCGTGCTTGATCGCCTCGCCGGTGAGCTCGCCGTCCTCGATCTCGATGCAGCGCACGCCGGTGGGGGCGATGTCGCACGCATACACCGGGTAGCGGTTGACCAGCACGGGGCAGCGGTGGAAGAACGCCTCGAGCAGCGCGTTGCCGAAGCCCTCGTAGCGGCTCGGGTAGCAGACGAGGTCGGCGGCGGCGTAGGCGTCGGCCAGCGTCGGCCGGCCGGGGTCGTCCTCAGGGCCGGCGCCGACCGGCGCGAAGCGCAGGTCGACCCCCAGCTGCTCCGCCTCCTGGCGCAGGAAGCGGCCATACTCGGGGCCCTCGTCCCCTTCGTTGTGGCTGACGACCACCTTGACACGGTCGTCGGCCAGCTCGTAGGCGAGCTGCAGGGTGGTCTCGATGCCCTTGCGCGGCACCACCCTGGTCGGCTGCAGCAGCAGCACGTCCTCGGCCTGGAGGCCGGCGGTCCGGCGGTAGGCGGGGCCGTCGCCCGGCGCGGCCGGGCCGCGCTCGAAGTCCATGACGTTGGGGAGCACGATCGACTTCAGGCCGCGGCGGCGCTCGAGCTCGTCGCGGGCGGCCGACTGGATCACCATGTGGCGGAGGTTGTCCATGGCGGGCGGGAAGGCGGTGTCCAGCAGGTGGGGGATGGCCGTGCGCCGGAACCGTACCCGCTCCCAGGCGAAGTCGTGATGGTGGGCGACGGCGGGCATGCCGGTCTCCGCCAGCAGTTGGCCGAGCGCCAAGCCGAGCGGCAGATGCATCGGCAGGCAGAGCACGTTCTCGGCCAGCACGGCGTCGACGTCGAAGTCGGCCACGAACCGCCGCAGCTCGTCCTTCAGCTCGCGGGTGAGCGACTCCATCGATTCCAGCATCTCGGGCGTCAGCTCGCCGCCGAACGAAGCCTGCTCCAACCGCCGCACCGCAGGGTGCTTGAAATGGGCCAGCGGGAAGGTTACGCCGGGCTGGAACCGGTGGCCGCGCTCGCCCGCGAACCAGACGGGCGTATGTCCACCCTCCTCGAGGGTGTCGGCCGCCTTGCTTGACTCGAGAGTGACTCCGTCGGTCCCGCGGAAACGCGTGGACACTATTCCAATGTTCATCGTCCTCCCCAGTGATCGGTCGGTCATATGGGGGTAAGGCTGTAGGGGATTTCTTAATACTTTCGGTGGCGGGCGGGAGGTAACGGCCGATGTGGGGGGTAGCGGCCGTTTCGCTCGCCTGGTGTTGGAGTTTGGTCTGGGCGGCTCCTTGGGCTCCCTAGACGATCCCGCCGATCGACCATCTGTCGGGTGCCGTATCTTCTCGCCGCGGGGGCCGTCACCGTCAATGGACGTATCCGCAGGATGCCGTGGCTTCGCTACGAGCTTCCCAGTATTCGTGCCACCCGAACGTGCCGGTTACGTCCAATCCGGCTGCAACCGCGCCGCGGGAGCCGGGGTCGGGCCGTGTCGTTCACGGATCGCTCAGTGCGCGAGGCGCCGCTCGGCCTCGGAGGCGTCGATCTCGCCGCGGGAGAGGGCCTGCAGGACATCGAGCCGGCCGTTGGCCGGCGCCGCGGCGCCGCGGTCCAGCCCCAGCTTGGCCAGCAGGCCGTCGAACCGGAGCCGGGCCGTCGGGTAGCTCACGTCGAGGTGCCGCTGCACGTCCTTCATGTTGCCGCGGGACACCAGAAAGACCCGCAGCAGCTCACGGTCCTCGCCGGTGAGCGCGCAGAACTCGCATGCCTGGAAGTCGCCGGACAGCTCGGTGCCGCAGGCGCGGCAGCTCAGCCTGGTGAGGGCGAGGGTCTCGCCGCAGACCGGGCAGTCACGGGGAGGGCGTCGCTCGGTCATCGGTCCGCCGTCACCCCGACGTTGCTCATGTTCGCGTCGATGTCGAGGGTTGCGGTTCCGTCGCCGATCTTGACCTCCTCGCGCTCGCCTCCGCTCCAGGTGCGGACGACCCCGCGGTCGGGCAGGGAGAGGTGGCTGAGCTCGGCCCGCGCCCGCACCAGGACGCTGGAGCCGCGCTCGAGGTGGATCCGAACCGAGCCGGCGTCGCAGCGGATGTGCGACTCGCCGGTTCGCAGCATGGCGTCGGCACGGAACGAGCCGGCGGCCACCGTCGCGTCCAGCGGGCCGTGTGCGCCGTCGATCCTGGCCGAGCCGGCCCGCACGTCGAAGTGGAGCGGACCGGTGACGCCATGGGCGCGCAGCGTCCCCGCGGACAGCTCGACCTCCAGCGGGAGGTCCGGCCGCATGCGCACGGTGAGCTGGCTGTGGCCCCACGGCCGCTGCCAGGCCTCCTCGCCGCTCGACCATCGACCCGGCCGTGGCGGGCGGCCGGGGCGGCCGGGGCGGCCGGGGCGGCCGCCCCAGCCGGCGACGTCGGGCGGGACGGTCAGGCGCCAGCTCCAGCGTCCCCGGTTGAACATGAAGCCCGGCAGGTCGGACTCGTCGAAGGCGCTCTCGATGATCAACAGGTCGCCCTCGCGGCGGGCCACGTGCGGACCGTCGGCGACAGCCTCGCGCACGGTCGGGTCGCCGACGATGCGGGCCGAGCGGAAGCTCCCGATGACCCGGACGCGCCGGATCGTGCCCTCGGTCCCGGGGCCGGGCGGGGAGGACTGGCGGCCGGGCTCGGCGTCGCCCTCGACGCCCTCCTCCTGCCCGGCCTCGTCGCCCCGCTCGCCCCGCTCGGACCGCTCATCTCGCTGGCCCTGCTGGTCCTGCTCCGCCTGTTCCAGCAGGATCGCGGCCTCCTCCGGGCTGAGCCGGCCTTCGGACACCTGCTGTAGGATCGCTCGTTGCTGTTCGTTCATGGAGGAATGGAAACGCAACCTTTCATGAATGTCAATAGCCGGTTGCCATTCTTTGGGCGACCAAGCCCCGGCTGTTACCCTACCTGGTGCGGCCTCGCCGCCCTCCGCTCTCGTCTGGAGGTGCTCTCCATCCGCGGCCCGACCAGCAGGCTCGACTCCCTCGCCGCCGCCTTCCGCGCCCGTGCCGATCGGGCGCCCGAGGGCATCTGGTTCGCGCCCGGCCGAGTCAACCTGATCGGCGAGCACACCGACTACTCTGACGGCTTCGTCCTGCCGGTCGCGATCGATCGGGGGGTCCTGGTGGCCGCCGCCCGCCGCGGCGGGCGGCGGCTGCGCTGCTGGTCCCTGCAGGAGGCCGGGCAGCTCGATGTCGACCTGGCCGAGCTCGGCCCCGGCAAGGTCGAGGGTTGGAGCGCGTACCCGGCCGGGGTCGCCTGGGCGCTCGGGCAGGCCGGCCTGCTGGACGGCGGCGCCGACCTGCTGGTCGACGGCGACGTGCCGGCCGGCGCGGGGCTCTCGTCCAGCGCGGCGCTGGAGTGCGCCACCGCTCTGGCCCTTACCGACCTCCAGCGCGGGGCCGAGCGGGAGGAGGCCGACCGGGTGGAGCTCGCCCGTCTGGCACGGCGCGCCGAGGTCGAGGCGGTCGGCGTGCCCTGCGGGGTCATGGACCAGATGGTCTCCATGCTCGCACGGGCGGGTCACGCGCTGTTCCTCGACACCCGCACGCTGGCCACCGAGCACCTGCCGCTCGCCCTGGACGCGGCCGGCATGCGCCTGGTGGTGATCGACACGCGCGCGACGCACCGGCTGGTCGACGGCGCCTACGCCGAGCGGCACGCGGCGGTGGAGGCGGCGGCCAGGGCGCTCGGGGTGGCCGCCCTGCGCGACGCCACCCTCGAGCAGGTGCAGGCGGCCGCAGGCGAGCTGGGGGAGCCCGGGCGGCGCCGCGCGCTGCACGTCGTCACCGAGAACGCGCGTGTGCTGGAGGCGGTCGAGCTGCTGCGCGCCATGGAGTCGCTTACCCGCCTCGGGCCGCTGCTGGCCGCTTCGCACGCCTCCCTGCGCGACGACTTCGAGGTGTCCTGCCCAGAGCTGGACACCGCCGTGGACGCGGCGCTCGCGGCCGGGGCCCTTGGGGCGCGCATGACCGGCGGGGGCTTCGGCGGCAGCGCGCTCGCCCTGGTGCCCGAGGGCCGGGTCGAGCCCGTGGCCGCGGCCGTCCGCGCCGGCTTCGCCGCCGCCGGCTTCGGCCCCCCGCAGATCCTGCGGGTCGGCCCGGAGGGCGGTGCACGCCGGCAGGCCTGAGGGCGCCCCCGCGGGGGATCCCAGCGCTACGACCGGTAGATGAGCACCTGGGCGTCAACCGGCACGCGCGGGAAGAGGTCCTCGGCGTCCCAGATCTGCATGCGGATGCACCCGTGCGAAGCGTAGCTGCCGATCGAGCCCGAGGCGTAGCTGCCGTGGATCAGGATCCCGGCGGCATCCAGGGCCAGCGCCCGGGTGCCGAGCGGGTTGCCCGGCCCCGGCGGGATCACCAGCGGCATTCCCGCGCCCCAGCCGGTGGGGTCCGGGTTGTGCCAGCTCGGGTTGACCAGCTTGCTCATGACGTGCCAGGTGCCCCGCGGGGTGGCGAAGCCCGCGCGGGCGGTCGCCACCGGGTAGGTCTTGACCAGCTTGAGGCCCTGGTACAGCCGCAGTGTGTTGGTCGACAGGTCGACGGTGATGGTCGTGCCCGCCTCCGCGTCGGACCTGTCAGGCCGCAGCGCCCTGGTCGGCAGCTTCACCGTGGTCGCGCGGCCGCTCCGCAGCGCCGCGGCCACCATCTGCTCACTCGCGGTCTGGTCCAGCCGGAGGCCGGCGCGCGAATGGCGCAGGTCGACCTTGCCCTCCACCAACGTGATCGAGGCATCTCTCGGGGTGTGGTCGACCTCGGAGCCCACCGAGTCGACGAAGGACGCCACCCGCCGGGCGTTGCCGGTGTACTCAAGCGCCGTCTGCTGGCTCACCGGCCGGCCGCTCACCCGGTGCCAGAGATTGGACAGCAGCGGGAGCCCCGGACCGTCGAGGGCCTGATCGACGGCCTGGTCGATCTTGGGCGTCCTGCCGAGCCCGGACGGGGTCACATGCCAGCGCCCGCCCCGGGCCAGCACCGCGACCTTGCTGCTCAGCGTCGGCGCGACGTGCTGGCGCACGGCGGCGAGCGCCTGCTCACGGGTCATGCCGCCGACGTCGACCCCGTCGATCCGCACGCCCGCGAGGATCCGGCCGGAGGTGCTCTGCACCCTGACGGCGGCGGCAACGCCGCCGGCGACCACCAGCGCGGCGACCGCCACCACAACGATCAGCACGCGCCCGCTCGCCAGTCCCAGACGCTTCCGAAGAGCCTCCATCAGCTCGACCACCGTCCTCCACGACCGCAATCCCATTTGCGACCCCGACGCGGCCCCCCCGCGCGCTCATCCCCGATGGGCGCATGGAGCCGGCACGAGACGATGATCATCGTCTCGGCGGAGCGCCCTTCGATCTGAAGCCATCGAGCCGCTGACAGCGATCGTTATGAACCGGGCGCCGTCCGCACCTTCTCGGTGAGGCGGTCCAGGAGGTCGTCATAGATGCGGCGCAGGCCCTTGGGCGCGAAGGTGCGCTCGAAGAAGCCGCCGACGCCACCGCGTCCCTGCCAGGTCGTCGAGAGCTTGAGCCTGGTCGCGGTGCCGTCGGTCGTGGGCACGAGCGTCCAGGTGGTGACCAGCGAGGAGTTGCGGTCTCGCTCGACCAGGATGGCACCGGGGCTGGGCTCGCTGACCTCCAACTCGTAGGGCCGCTCCCGGCCGGCCGCGCGCAGCCGGTAGGAGACAAGCGTGCCGGCGCCCCGGCCGCCCTGCAGCACCCTGTAGTCGTGGTAGTTGGCGGGCGGCAGGATCTGCGGCCGGCCGTCCACGTAGTCGGTCAGGACCTGGTGGACCCGCTCCCGCGGAGCGGGGATCGTGCGCTCGACGTCGATCTGGATCTGCCCGGCCATGGCTGATCTCCCTTGACTGCCCGCTGGATCTTGTTCGCTTGTGTCCGCGCCGAAGACTACGTCAAGCACGTTCGGAGCGCGTCGCGCCGATCCGGTCAACAATGGGCGCATGCCTGTCGTGGACCCGGTGGCGGCGCTGCGGCGCATCGCCTTCCTGCTCGAGCGGTCGCTCGAGCCCACCTACAGGGTGCGCGCGTTCCGCCGGGCCGCCGCCGCGATCGAGCCTCTCGACCCGGCCGAGCTGAGCCGCCTGGCAGCCGGCCCGGGCCTGCGCGCCCTGGCCGGCATCGGCGAGGTCACCGAGCGGGTGATCCGCGAGGCGCTCGCCGGCGAGACACCCGTCTACCTGCGTCGCCTCGAGGCGATCGAGGGCCAGCCGGTGGCCGGCGGCGCTGCCGACCTGCGTGCGGCCCTGC
>WNGE01000274.1_pt1 | contig 66741 bp, 57 predicted proteins | sample 5400651 | NCBI WGS metagenome assembly WNGE01 (sample SAMN13153370, study PRJNA577476) | soil metagenome | isolation source: 60 cm soil or saprolite under grassland replicate 2 | place: USA:California | collected 2016-06-15 | reverse complement strand
GACGGTATGTCTCTACGTGCATGTGATCTCCAGGTTGACAATACACACGACGATAACTCGCTTTCCTGCAACCAGCTCCAACCCAATACAATCGACGATGACGGCGGTGCCTGGCTCTTTGGGATTACAGGTAGGAGTGCACTGGACCACTGGAAGTACCCTCTCAATTTGCCAGTAGGCACACGTGTCTTGTTGTGGCTGACCAGCAATTCCCATGGCGATTTACACTTTAACCACGGGAACCCCGTTTATCGCTTTAACGAAGCGACTCAGTTCAGCCAGACCGTTGAGAGGGATTAACTTTCGTGGTATAGTTCCCATAGAGTAAGTAACGCCCTGATCGATCAGCACTATGTTATTAACATCAGACCGCCAGAGGAGTTCGTCATGCTATTCACTAATGCCACCGTCATCACCATGAACCCCACTCGCAACATCATCACCAACGGAGCCGTCGCTGTACAAGGGAACCGCATCGTTGCCGTTGGGAAATCCGACGCACTACAACGTCAGTACCACGACGAGAAAATAATCGATGTTCGGGGAAAACTCATCGTCCCGGGTTTGATCGATACTCACGTTCATCTGGCCCAGGCCCTGATTCGAGGTTGCGCAGACGACATGGCTCTCATCCAATGGCTCTGTGATCGTGTCTGGGTCTTGCAGGGCAACTTCACTGAGGACGATGGTTATGTGAGTGCACGCCTGTGTATAGCCGAAATGCTGAAGTCCGGGACGACCACATTCCTTGAATCGATGCTTGCCCATCGCTACGGTTTCGATGGGATCGCCCAGGCAGTGCAAGAAAGCGGTATTCGGGCTTGCCTCGCCGGTATCGTTATGGATATTGGTACCTATGCCACACAAACGAATTCGATGCATCCGGGTATGATTGAAGACCGCGAAACCAGCCTGTTCGGCGTTCTCGATATGCATAGCAAATGGGAGGGAGCCGCCGGAGATCGCATACATGTCTGGTTTGGACCGCGCACCCCTGGCGGGGTCACCTCCGAACTCTACCAGGAGATGAGCAACCATGCCCGCCAGCGCAACATGGGCATCACTATGCACCTGGCTGAAGTTGAGGCCGATAAGATCTACCTCAACGAAAAATTTGGCCTCTCGCCCGTCTATTATGCTGAAACCGTTGGACTGCTCGGCCCAAAAACGGTGTTGGTGCATATGGTCTGGCTTAATCAGGACGACATAAATAAACTCGCTACCTCCGGAACCCATGTCTCTCACAACCCCTCCTCAAATAGCAAGCTTGCTTCCGGCGTCTGCAAAGTTCCACAAATGCTTGCCAGCGGTGTCAACGTCGCCCTCGGTTGCGACGGTGGCCCGAGTAACAACGACTACGATATGATCCGTGAAATGAAACTTGCCGCAATTATCCATAAAGCCGTCACTAACGATCCGTTGATTGTACCCGCTGAGACGGTCCTTGAAATGGCGACCATTAACGGTGCGCGTGCCCTCGGCCTGGAGCATGAAATCGGTTCGCTTGAGGTTGGCAAGAAGGCGGATCTTGTCGTGATCGACCTCGATCGATTGCATACTACCCCATCATTGAACCCCATCTCCACGCTGGTCTATGCTGCAACCGGCGGCGAAGTCGATACCGTCGTAGTGGACGGGCAGACCGTCGTCTCGCAGGGTCAATTGCTTACCATGGATGAGGAGGCAGTAAAGAAGCAGGCGCGTCTCAATGCAAACGCCCTTTACCAGCGCGCCGGTATTGAGCTTAGGCCCAGGTGGCCTGTGCTTTAAAACGTACTTGACGGAGGTTCTCAATGCGAACTCTTATTACGAATGGTCATATTGTCACAGCTACTGCTGATTATACGGGTGATATTCTCATCGATGCCGAGAAAATTGTCGCGGTTGGCGCGCCAGGTGCGTTTGCCACATTGCAGGTTGATACTGTCCTTGATGCCCAGGGCAGGTATATTTTTCCTGGTGCCATCGACGTACATACCCATATGGAGCTTCCGCTCCCTACTGCCGTTGCCAGCGATGACTTCGAGACAGGAACGATCGCTGCCGCCTGTGGTGGTACAACGACTATCCTTGATTTTGCCAACCAGCAGCGCGGTCACACGCTCGCCGAAGCATTACACACCTGGCACGCCAGGGCAGAGGGGAAGGCCGTCATCGACTATGGTTTTCACATCACCATCACGGATCTTACATCTGCCCCGGAAACTGCGATGGACGAGATGATCACCGCGGGCGTCACCACGTTCAAGCTCTTGATGGCCTATCCGGGGACGTTCATGGTTGATGATGAAACCATCTACCGTGTGTTGCGCCGTTCCGCCAGGTTAGGTGGGTTGGTGATGGTCCACGCTGAGAATGGCATCGTCATCGATCTGCTAGTACGCGAAGCCGTTGCCGCGGGCCATACTGCTCCGGGTTTTCATGCCCTGACGCGTCCTGCCATATTAGAAGGAGAGGCTACCCAGCGGGCGATCACACTGGCCAACCTTGCTGATGCACCCCTCTATGTTGTTCATGTCAGTTGTGCCCATTCCCTTCACGCTGTTGCTGCCGCTCGTGCGAGAGGATTGCCAGTGTGGGCTGAAACCTGCCCGCAATACCTCTATCTCAATGATGGCCACTACGCTGCACCAGGTTTCGAGGGGGCAAAATTTGTCTGTACTCCTCCAATGCGCAGAGCGGCGGACAATGAAGCTCTCTGGTTCGGCCTGCAACGCGGAGACCTGCAAGTCGTTTCCACCGATCACGCCCCTTTTAATTATCAAGGCCAGAAAGAATTAGGGGTGCACGATTTCACGAAAATACCAAATGGCCTGCCTGGAGTAGAACATCGAGTAGTACTGCTCTACACAGGCGTGCGCGCAGGAAGACTGTCGCTCCAGCATTTTGTTGATGTAATAGCCACAACTCCTGCCAAACTCTTTGGCCTCTATCCTCGCAAGGGTACGATAGCTCCAGGCAGCGATGCCGACCTGGTGATCTGGAATTCCGAAAAGTCCATGACGATTAGTGCAGCCACGCAGCACCAGCGTGTTGATTACACCCCCTACGAGGGGATGCAAATACAGGGTGTACCAGAAACGGTGCTTTTGCGTGGACGGGTGATAGTGCAGAATGGACAATATATAGGCAACAAGGGCGGTGGGCAATATTTGCACCGTAGCACGTTTTCAGAGCAACGTATATAGGGTATCGGGAGGAATAGTACCATTATTCTTCCTCTTTGCGCTGTTCTCTCGGCGGCACCAATTTATGCTCAACAGCAAATGCTGCCGCCTCACTGCGACGTGCAAGCCCTAGCTTTTCCAGGATGTGGCTGACGTGATTGCGTGCCGTCTTCTCCGTCACAATGAGCGTATCAGCTATCTGCTTATTCGTATAGCCTCGCGCAATCAGCGCCAGCACTTCGCGCTCTCGTTCGGTTAACTCGCTACCTGGTATGTGTGATTGGATGCCGCCGGCAGTCAGTGCTGTCAATCTTGTTGTTACTTGTTTAACCATCGCCGGGTCAAGTAACGATTGACCTGATGCAACCAGCCGAATTGCACGCAGCAACTCGGCCCGGCTTAGATTCTTCAAAAGATAGCCACTGGCGCCGGCAAGCATCGATGCAAGAACAGCCTCATCATCGGTATATGATGTTATCATCAAGATAGCAGTATCGGGATACTGGCTCTTGATCTCGCGGCAGGCCTGTATTCCGCTCATTTTCTCCATACGCACATCCATCAAGATCAATTGTGGCGCGAGCACACTCATCTTTGACAGCGCTTCGGCTCCATTGCTGGCTTCACCGACGACGGCTATGTCGGGCTCCAGTTCGAATGCTGCCCGCATACCCAGGCGTACCACTTCGTGATCGTCTACAATCATTAAGCGTATTCTTGACATGCGTGTAATGATCTCCTTTCAACGGGGTAAGGTTGCTCGCACGCTGACACCGCCAGCAGCACCTTGCTTTACCTGAAATACTCCCCCTAGCTCTTCGGCCCGTTCGCGCATTCCGCGCAGACCGTGTCCAGAATAAATACGCCCTCTCTCTCCAATCGTTGCCAGGTCGAAACTATCATCGTCTGTCTTCACACCTTTTCCGTTATCGCAAATTTCGACCTCTACAGCGTCTGGGAGATAGCGCAGAAACACCTGCAGTTGCGTTGCCCCTGCATGTTTATATGCGTTGGTAAGTGCCTCTTGCGTAATACGAAATATCGCCGTTCCTAGCTGTGCCATGTTCTGTGTACCACGCTGGTCTTCGTTGGCGGCCTCTTCGTTGCCTTCGACCTCTAAACATGCAGGTAAACCGCTAATTACTTCGAATTCACGTAGCTGGCTGGTCAACATCTGCGTTAAAGTACTGTTCCCGGTAATCAACGGTTTGAGGGTGAACATGTAATGACGTGTTTCCCAGAGCGCCTGTTTCGAGATTGTCACCAGTGAATCGAGCCGCTGCGCCAGGGGGGCTAGTACCTCTTTGTCTTCGGTATCTTCAGAAGCCTCGGCTATACGATGCGCTAATGCAGCACATGTTTCGGCGTTCAGGCTTAGCATGTATACCAGTTGTGCTACCCCATCATGAATCTCGCGAGCAATACGGCCGCGTTCGGCTACTGCTGCTAATTCTTTCGCCTGTTCTGTCAGGCGTATATTCTCAAGTGCTACTACGAGTTGTGGCCCTGTCGTCCTGAGAAATACCTCTTGTTTGTTTTCAAAAGGCGCTTGCCGCGTGCTTTCAGCACCGATCACGGCATATAGGTGTCCCTCTTTCATGAATGGCAGATAAAGGCGGGCTATACCGCGGTGATCCCCGTCAGGTAGCTCATCCAGAGGCTCAAAAGCGCTGTATTTTTCTCCCGTTTGAATGACGCGCTCAAAAATGGCCTGGCTATTATCAGGTATTGTAGATTCTACAAAACCTGCTTCGACACGACTGGCGATTTCGGGATGATACTCGTTGCTCTCTTTCGCCTCGTGTGCATTGCGAGTAAGAGCGATAATCAGGCGTTCAAAGTGCCCACCCTTTCGCATCTGTTCAGCACTTTGCTGTAACAGTTGAATCCTATCGCTGACGCCCTGTATCATTGTTTCGCCAACGTGTCGTAATGCCATTTGCAGGCGCACATTATCTTGCTCTCTTCTCTTACTTCGTGTATAACTCTCTAACAATGAGGCCATGTATGCTGCCAGAATAGCAATCACCGGTGCGTCCAATAATGATCCGGCCAGATCCCTCGCACTTAAAGCATCGTACGGTATCTGCGTGGGTGGAAAAAACGCACCAAAGAGTATGAACGAATCATAGCCAAGCGCAGCGGCAAGCCCCCCACGGTAGCGATAGGTAAATGCTGCCGCTAGTGCCGTTGAGATACCATAACGATAAAAGGGCGAACCTATACCGAAATGCGGTGTGCCGAAATACCCTCCGTAATAGGTGACCATGCCACAGATAACAACATCTAGACCATAAATGGCGAAATCCCAATAGGGGTTGCGTGTGCTGGCCAGGGGAGTGACGATGTTCGGTTCCTCATCTGTGGCTAGAGGACGGGGACGCCAGCGCTTCCCCGGCTTGCGTGGTTTGGTCGATGCTCGTTGCCTTTGTTGAAGCAGCCTGTTTCTTCCAGGAAGGTCAGGCAGAAAAAATTGAAACACGGGCGCGTACAGGGTTACAATCAGGGTTTGTAGAAACGTGATCCCCAGTAGCAGCGCAGCGAGTAAAGGGAGGGGCTGTCCCTTGATAGAAACCAGTGTAATCAGCGCTAGCAGCCAGGTAACCCAACGCCATAGTAGAAAAAAATAGCTGGGGGTATTGCGCAGACGGCGAGAAGCCGTTTGCGGAATTGTCTTTACAGTTTTGATTATCTGGCTCATAAAATTTGCACTTTCTGCCCGTGTAATAACACAATAACACAGAATGCATCCTTTTTACTCAACTATGTGCAGTATGCACGTTTTTCTGAGACCTGTCAATAAATTTTTTATGGTAGAGTAAGTGCAAAAGTGCACTATAGTGACCTGGTCCTCTTTCTTGTATGGCAGACCTTACCTTGATGCCCCTCTAATTGTGAAAAAAATTTCACAGTTGATATGTCAAATTCATCCATATCGTTTCAATTTATCTGTTCGTCATCCATTGATCACTGGCAAATTGACAGGTTTATGTGGTATGTTATTACCAGATTCTCCTTTCCTATTTGGAATGCCGAAGTGGACAGGAATGTTTAATTGGGTTCATTTCAAGGGTTTCAAAGAGGAAATTGGTGTATCGTTGTTCTAGTAAAGAAAGGACGGTTCTAATCGTGAAAAACGCCGAGCGGAAACGCACATCGTTAGTGGCAAATCTTGGCGATATCAACCGACCTTTGCGTGTTCGACCTGTACGCGTTATGGGACGCGAGTGGTGGGCAGTAGCTGCCGAAGACACGTGGCCCGGTATGGTAATGGATCTGCGCCGTTTAGGCTTTGAGGCGATGGCATGGAAGGATGAGGTGTTGGTGCGCGAAGGCACACCTGCATATGATCCGCAGATGGAGGGACCGGCTGCGCCCGTTGGGTTAAAGCCTTTTCCACTTATAACTCCAACCATACAGATCCATAAGCAGTCATATCCAACCAACTACGCCGATTTTCGTTATTTGGATGAATATAACGATGATGATGAGGAATTGGATGAATATGATGACGATGAGGAGATTGAGGAAGAAAACGAGCTTGAGCCTGAAGATCTGAGCGAATAGATTGCCCAGGTCTTTGTACAAATACACAGAGATACGTGCAGAGAGTACCCCCACAGAGCACTCTGCCATAGATGATATGCGCCATAATCAGTGGAATTGAATATCTATGTCAGAATGTTCTCTGATGGGTACCTTTGCTTTTATGAACAAAAGATACCCTTGTGATTCTCCTGACCATCCCTCCAGGCATCGAAAACCGGTAATTTCCACGCGGAATTGCTGACTTTGCGCGCAGCGCGAATCTATGATAAAAACTTCACTAAAGGAAGCTAGTTTACAAGAAATGCTTAGCGTGCATTCCCTTGAGGCTGATCTGATACCGGTGAGGTGTGTGGATAGCTTCGGTGGGCATACCTAACAACTGAATACCTTGATCTGTTAATACTCCCACGAAGTTAAAGAAGCTGTCGAGGATATGGCCATGGAAAATATCACCATCCATATGTTTTGGCAGCATTGATGCGTCGCGAAAAGAGCTGGTCAACAAGCGTGCGTTTCATATTGATATCGCGGAAGATAATACCGTAAAGGGCATCGTTAAGCATCATGTCGAGTCGCTCCAAAGCACCCATCGCAGCGATTTCAGGCATGCAAAGACCCGAGCAATAGTTCGTCAGCCGTATATAGCGGCCTGCTTCTCGACTGACTTCATCAAGTGCGGCTCGCATTAACTTGAAATTCGCCTGTGTGGCGTAGGTTCCACCGAAACCCTCAGTTGTTGGACCAAATGGCACGTAATCAAGAAGGCTCTGCGTTGTAGAGCGTATGACAGCGATAACATCAGCACCCTGCCGTGCAGCCGCCTGTGCCTGTATGATATCTTCATAAATATTGCCCGTTGCCACAATCACGTAGAGCCACGGGGTCGGTGGGTTGCTCAATGCTGCTATCATGGCAGTACGCTCTGACCGCCTTGCCTGGATGCGCGTTACCCCTTCTTTCACCAATCGCCTGGCTTCAGCATCAATAGTTGCTAAAACATCATCCTCGTATGGTAACTCATGGAGTGCTATCTCGTTTCGTCCGATAGCCTCGGCAGTCGCCTGTACATGGAGCTTGCTTCGGAGCATTGCGCTGACAAATGGGCGAAGGATACCTCCTGGCAAAGGTGCCAAAGCACTGTCTACAACACGGTTTGGCAAAGGGACGCCTTCTTCGTCGATCCCATCTACTCCTATCAAACGCAAAGTTGCGCGTTCGATAGCCACAGTCGTATGCGCGCCAATATACGCTAGCACCGGTTCGACGATATGTTTGGCCAGGGCGCGTGCTTCATCCACCAGGGCCTGGTCAAGTTTGAGGTGGGGCATCGCGACTTCTCTCCTCCGCTCAAAATCACTGAAATCTCGCTAAGACAGCATAGTTACGCCAGTTGAGTATTACATTGAGTGCAGTATACCATGCAGGTTAGCTATTCGCCCGAACAGCTGCTATGTCTCTCTAGCGAATAAACAGTGAGTAGTATATACTTAGCTATATAGTCAGGTTTGTGATAATTGTTGAGGCAGCATTGCCCTGTGTTATCGAAATGTGATAGTTGTTTTTCTCCACGTGATACCGTTGTCATGAACCCCCGCTTGCAAAGCGGGGGCTTGCAGCCAGGCCATGCGCCGAGCTGCGAGCCCTGGACATGACCAGACTCAGCCATTGCGCCTTCGGCTTCAGCAGGAGGCGTTCGGGCTACGATAGCGGCAAGTGTTCACGTTCCTACCTTCGGGTGCGACGCCAGCCTGAAGCTCTAGAACTTCTGAGTTAAACAGAGCTAGTGGGTTACCTCAGTGCTCAGGAGAAAGTACCGACCGCTATCATTGTCGAGGCGAACCTTCCCCGGGCAACCGGAGGCCTGCAAGGGCACAAGCAAAGAAAGATCTATTTGGTAAAGTCGCGAGTCTTTTTAACTCGCTGACTATTTATAAAAAGAAAACTGATAGCAGAACAATGCTAGAAGTAAAGTACGGAACTAGAAAGGAGCCCAACATTGTTTAAGCGGATTATGGTACCTCTCGACGGCTCGCAAGGGGCAGAACGCGAAATACCCGTTGCTGCAAAGATTGCTCGTGCCTCTGGCGGATCAATTCTGTTTCTCCATGTCGTGCTGCCCCCAGTCGAGTTCGGCACGTATCGAGAAGATCACACCATTGCATTAAAGCCGACAGCTTTTGAAAAACGCTTAGAAGGATCCGCTGACTACCTCGCTAATATCGTTAAATCCCATGCAAGCGATTTGGAAGGCATTGATGTGACCTTGAAACCAGTTTCTGGCGCAGTATCCCCAACCATTTTCTCTGTCGCTAACCTGGAGCATGTTGATCTAGTTGTTCTGTGTAGTCACGGAGAATCTGGTCTGAGACGTTGGATATTCGGCAGTGTTGCTCATGAAGCTGTACGCCGTAGCCCGGTTCCTGTGCTTGTCCTCAGTGAAAAAGGCGTGATACCTACTCCGACAGAACCACGTCCCTGGCGTATACTCGTTGCATTGGATGGCTCACAACTGGGGGAGACCGCTATAGAACCGGCTGCCCAACTCGTTTCAGTTTTAGCTGCGCCCGCGCAAGGTGCGCTGCACCTGTTACGTGTCATAGATATTCCATCGGCAACAGGAAAATATAGGGGCCCGACCGAATTTGATACCACTGTCCGAAATGAAGCCAGGGAAGAAGCGGAGGCGTACCTGAAAGATACAACCGATCGTTTACAAGCAAGCCTGGCAAATTACAATCTCACGCTCACCTCATCAGCGGCCATAGGCACAGACGTTGTTGGCACAATTCTTGAGCAGGCAGAACATGTTGGTGGCGCTGAAGAAATGGGCGGTTGCGATCTCATTGGTGTGTCGACACATGGACGTACAGGTCTGCTGCGTTTGATAATGGGCAGTGTGGCAGAGAAAATCCTTAACTCCACGAAGCTCCCACTATTGGTTGTACGTCATCACCACGGAGAAGCTCAGGATCAGGAAGAGCATGAGGGGGCAGAAGTCTAAACAGTCCGAGAGGTGGCATAAAAAGAGTAGGCATGCAAGTATTGTGTGCCTACTCTTCATTTTGTAACCCGTTTGTGACCATATACCCTGGTAATGTGATATTGCTGTAACGTCACGGTCTTAAGCTGTATACAGAAGGTCGGATTTGGGACGTTTTTAGGGTTGAATTTCAATTAAAAAAAGGTATAGCTGGGAATTGAGACTCAATTGTGACGAGAATAGGGGCACGAGTGAAGTTATTGAGACACAGAAACAGTACTCTGTAAGCAATGAATAGATTGCAACCAAGGAGTTACCAGTATGAATACACCATCAAAGCGTGAATTAAGGGTGTTAATGGAGATACGGAATAGCCCCTGTATCTCGTTGTACCTCCCCACATACAAGGCAGGAACTGGAGCGGAAATGCAACAGAACCCACTGCGACTAAGGAATCAAATTCGTGAAGTCGAGAACCGCCTGCTTCTAAGTAAAAGTCGCTCCATGGACAGAGAGGAGTTGCTGAAGCCTATTCAAGCACTATTAGATGATGCACAGTTCTGGCTGCACCAGAGCGATGGGCTGGCGATATTCCGCTCACCAAAGGTGTTCCAGTATTATCGTTTGCCATCCAAGTTTCAGGAACAAGTCGTCGTCGGCGACCATTTCTATCTCAAGCCACTGCTCCCCTTCCTTACGAATGATGGGCGTTTCTATGTCCTTGCTCTGAGCCAAAACAAACTGAGGCTCATTGATTGTACACGCTACAGCGCCACCGTGGTCGAATTGCCGGAATCTGTTCCAGTGAGTCTTTCAGAAGCCCTCATGTATGATGATCCTGACAACCAGCTTAACTATCACAGCAGCTCCTCAGGCTCATTGATCGGCAAAGGCGGCCGTAGAGGTACCATTTTCCACGGACAGGGCGTGGGCACCGATGATGAAAAGGATAATATTCTGCGGTACTTCCAACAAGTTGATAAAGGCTTGCATGAACTCTTACACAATGAGAAGGCGCCTCTCGTTTTGGCCGGGGTAGATTACCTGTTGCCTATATACCAGAAGGCAAACACGTATGCACATCTGATAGATCAAGGCCTCCAAGGCAACCCTGACAAGCTGAGGACTGAGGATGTGCATTTGCAGGCTCTGCCCATTGTAGAGCCGTACTTTCAGAAAGTTCAGCGAGAAGTTTTTGACTTCTATCGAGAATGTGCAGGTACTGAGCGGGTATCTAATACTACCAGCAAAATCGTTCTGGCTGCTTTTTATGGACGAGTTGAAAACTTGTTTGTGGCTGTTAACGAGGAGCAATGGGGAATCTTTGATCCGGTTTCCAACATAGTACATATACATAAGGAAGCAAGGTTCAATGATGACGATCTCTTGGACGTAGCTGCTACCCAAACGCTTCTACATGACGGGTCGGTTTATGCCGTCGATCGAGCGCAAATGCCGGATGAAGGGTTGTTAGCCGCAGTGTTTCGCTACTAATTGTGTCGGTTCGTACCCTTTAGCGATATCCAGCCATCACCTGTTTGAACAAACTTGCTATTTCCTGCTATAATGAAACGCATAACGGCATTATAGGGGTAGCCTGGTGGTTACCCAACTATAAGGGAGCGAGTGATGGAAAAGGATACTCAACAACAACTTGTTGGTGAACCAGATATGAGTACTCTAGTAACAGACGACACGACTGTCTTGCAAAGCAACCTTTTTACGGATGCTCCAACAGTTATTGCGGAGCCACCCGATCCTTTAGAAACGCCTTTCCCACCTATTATTCGTACTCATCCGCTTACTGACCAGTCCAGCCTGGCGGCCTGCGCCATTCCCTATCAGCAAGAACTGCTCCTTCGTGGTAAATCAAATTATACTGTGACATGTTTCCTTTCAGATTTGAAAATGTTCAGCGGTTTTATGGGTAAAGACACTCCAGTAGGACGTATTACCAAAGAGCAACTCACCGATTGGCTCATGAAACTGAAATTTGGGAACAAAGGTCAAATGCCTGCTCCAAAGACAATGGCTCGCCGCGTCACCTTCCTCAGGAATTTCTTCTCGTGGTTGGCTCGTGAGGGCATTATTCGTGAAGATCCATCAGCGAGCCTTGTGCTGGAACGCCCTTTACCCCCTTTGCCAGAGTTGTTGTTCGAGGACGAAATTCAGCGCCTGCTAGAAGCAGCATCTACAGACCCTCGCTGCCACTGCCTGCTTTATCTCGTCCTCTATGCGGGCTTGAAGAAGGAAGAGGTGATGGGCCTGAAACTGGGTCACATCGATATTTCAGATCCTGGTGCGCCCGCGATAACCATACACTTTGCCCCATCAACTGGGAAACAGCATCGCGAAAGGCGACTTGCCCTTCCAGCCGAATTTGTCACAATCTTAAAGGAATATCAGGATAAGTATCACCCGACACTTGAGCTGTTCGACTGTACCGACCGCAACCTGAATTATATCCTCGGAAGAGCGGTGAAAGCTGCTAGTATACAAAAGCGTGTCACTCTGCAGTTATTACGTGATACCTTTGCCGTTCGACAGCTGAAAGCAGGTGTAACACCAGAAGCCTTGCGTGAGAAACTGGGCCTTTCCGATGAGGCCTGGTTAGAGTCTCGCGAAAAATATCGTCGCCTGGCCTTTGCCAGGTAACTCCCAAGCTCGCCTCCCGTAGGGGCAGGGGTGGTGCTCTCAAGGTTAGGAATGTTGTGAAACGAGCAGGAAAGCGTGTTCGTCTCGTAGGGGCGGGGGTGGTGTGGGTGTGGAGAGGGGACGCTTGCGTCGCCCACCGTCCTACTGTGGTCGCCGGGCTTGTCTCGGCGGCATCTCCTGTTGCGTTTGGACCGTTGAGTACGAGGCAAGTCTTGCTTTTCGATGTAAGGCGTTATTTAAGAGAACTGCATTAAGAACAATAAAGCCAACTGCTAATGGGAGATCACAAAAAAAGATACCAAATCCCAGGGTAAAAATGGCAATCATAATGGCCAGGGGCCAGATGAGCACAAAGCTACACACAAGTAGCACGACGCCTATGGTTGTTTCACCGGCTATGATCCAACCAACGCCATAAACGCCGAACAAGGAGAGAAAAATCTCCGCAAGCAGTACCCCACTGTTGTTTTTACTTGAAGAAGTATTAAAATTATTGACGACCGTAACATTGATCGTACCAGGTTGATATGCGGTACGCGCGTTATATGATGGCCCATAGCCAAAATCTTGCTTTGGGGGAGAAGAATAGATTGCAGAATGTGGCGCCTCAAAGTCTACCTGTGGCGAAATCCCGTGATCGTAAGTGGGTATAGGTTGATCATCACCGTACTCTTTGGAGGAATACTGTCCATAGGTAGTTGGTGGTTGAACCACTGTGCCGCAAGAAGGGCAAATTGCGGTATTGGCAGAAATCTCTTTTCCACAGCGTTCGCAGATCATCCTACTCACTACTTTCTATTCCATCATGTGAACTCGTTTTATACCTATACGTTTATGCCCCATCTCTGGTTGCTACAATCGATCTCTATTGTACCTGCCTGTGCCGTTTGTTCGGTTTGCCATGTAGTTCCTGCTGAAAGTATTGCGGGAAGTGGGTCGATGACCGATGACGCTGCCTGCTTGCGCTGCTTTGGACTCAAAGCTCCCGGAGTGATAAGGATCAGCGAGGGTTTTACTATCTGTAAAACGGCGCTTAGTTCCGCGGGAAACCCTTTTCCCACCTGTGCGACGACCTGCACGACATCTGCCTGGAGGTACCTGGGAGCAATATCGCTGAGCAGCCCGGCGAGAGCATATTTGCTCATGGCTGTTCCACCTAAGAATAGGATATGCAAACCAGGGGTGATGAGACGCACAACCAGACCATTATCTATCTCCTCATTGCTTCCCTTGTGTAAAAGTAAACGTGGCCAAAATACTTGCAGCGCGACTTCTGAACCTACTGCAATTGTCATACCCTGTCGAAGCTCTACATAGTGTAGGTTTCGTTCTGCGATTGTGCGTCTCCACAGAGCATAGCCCACATTGGGATGGAGCATTCCAGCATCTACAACTTCGCCAATTTGGTAACGGGTAATCACATCCTGCAATCCAACAATGTGGTCTGATTTTTCTGTTGACAAGATAACCACGTCTAGTGAGCGCTGCCACGGGGGCAGACGGCTGTCGAGTTCCTGGGCGAGCGAGTTCGCATCCATGCCACCATCGATGATGGCAGTCTTGTTATCCGGGGTTTGAATCAGGATAGCTTCGCCTTGCGGCTGCTGATTAGCAGGTCCAACACTCAGAAAGCTCACAGTTAATTTCCCATCGGAATGCGCTGCTAATGCAGCCGTACCCGTTGCAAGCACGACGACAGCCGCGGCGCTCAATCGAAGAACGAGCCATCCACGCCTCGATAACAACCTCGCCGCGTGAGCCTTGCTGTCTCGGGGTTTCTTCTGGTTGGGCCATGTGTACATAATAGTAACCACAACAAGACAAAGTAGTACATAATAGCACCACGCCAATCCGTCGTTCAGATTGTTTACATTCATATAGGCACCTGGCAACACGAAGCATTCTGTCACAACGTTGTCGACATACCACAGTATGGGCCAGACAACCCAGCCACAAAGTATGCCTAGAGGCGCATAAAGCATCCCAAATCCGCAAATGAGTATGCCAATAAAGATCATTATGCCCAGGAGAGGCACTGTCAGGACATTGGTGATAGGCGCGATAAACGATATTTGCTTGAAGGATAGAGCTATGATAGGTAGTGTCGCCAATTGCGCTGCTATAGTAACTGAGCTTATTTCAACGGTGAAATGCCCAAAGGGGAAGCGTTCGAGGCTTTTCAGCGCTTTCTGTATGATCGGCGTGAGTATTACGATGCCCAGCGTTCCCAGGAAAGAGAGCTGAAAACCCACATCCCATATTACGAAAGGATCGAAGATACTCAGGAGGAATGCGCACACCGCTAGCGCATTATAGACATTGTAAATTCTTCCGAGGCGTGGAGCGAGTACCAGTAGCACACCCATAATGCCAGCGCGTAGCGCCGCTGGCCCACCGCCACTGAGAATAGTATAGGTTGCGATACTGCTTATTACTGCCGCGGACGCGAGCCATTGCCGTCGGTTGTACCTGCGCTTCTGTGCAGGTAACATAGCCTTTGTCTGAATGCCACGTTTCATATAAAACCATCTTGTACAGGCGAGAACTAACCCTGCTAAGATGGTTACCTTAAAGCCTGATGGAACGATCAAGTGCGCGGTGCCGGTGTCATTAAATGCTAGGATGAGAGGTTTGAGCGCGGGAGTACGCAACCCGAGCACAATGGCGGTTAAAAGTGCTGCCTCCGGTTGTGGCAGCGACTGGGCGATAATGGTTGCCAGCACTACACGCAGGTGATAGAGTGCAGCGATAATTGGGTTTCCGCCCGTTCCGCTTACACTGATACGAGGAAAGATCATACTGGCGAAAATATTCGGTGGAGCATGTGGCAGAGGCATCTGGAGTTTACCTCGTAGTTCAACATCATCTCCATAATTAGCCCCGTAAGGGTTCTCTATTGCTCCGCCAAGTGTTTCCACTTCCAGTTGTCCATGAGCATCTTGCCAGGATGTGCCTCCGTTTTTGCTGATACTACTGACCGCAATGAGCAATAAGCGGATTTTCCCCTCCACTTTTGGTTCGTCACTGACACTTCCTCGTACTTCAAGTGTGCCTGCCCCGACGTTTGCTGAGATGGCCGTGATATCGTTAACAGGTGAAGAAATTGTATATCGCCAGGCGCCAAGCAACAGGAATATGATAATAAGAATACCCATCCGCACCTGAAAATTGTGCCAGTACAAAATGAGACAGAGAAGTGCTATAAAAGCGGCAACAAGCAGCGCCAGTGCAGGCAAGGGAATCCAGTTTCCGAGCAGGATACCGGCAATCCACGCCCCAATTACAACGACCAGTACCAGGCCGCGCAGGTCAAACGCTCTACTCTCACTCTCTACCATGTGATTTTAACGACTACCTTTTCACGGGGAAATAGAATAACTCACTGGTTTATGCTTGCTGTCGCCTGAAAGGTTTGCGGATAAGTTGGTCAGGAACAGCAACTCATGAAATCGTGACCAGGTCCTTAATGCGGTCATAAATTGATTTGCTCACGACTTGTAGTAATTGGTCAATCGACGAATAGGAACCGTGTTGTATCCTGTAGTTGACGATGTTTTGTGCTGTTGTGCTGCTAATATGCAGGTTTGTTCGCAACTCATCGGCGCTAGCCGTGTTAATATTAACAAGTTGGCCCGTTGAATTGCTGTTGGGTGTACCATTGCCAGGACCCGGTACTCCACCCAGGTACGTCGGCGGTATTTCACCTATCAATGTCACATAGACTTCTTCTCCGTCGGTCAATTTCGCTGCTAGATTGAGTGCGACCAGGTTTGCTTTGGGCAACGGGCCGCCAGCTGCCTGTAACAAGGCGTAGACTCGCGCCCCTGTCGGAAGAGTATATACTCCTGGATGTGTAACAGCCCCCACGATATAGACCTGAATATTGTCGCTATCTGTAGAGGTTGTTGCCGCCGTATTTGAGCTTGTTGATGCCGGGCTATTCCCAAAGTTCTGTTGAGTGATACTTGCATTCGATGAAAGAGGATTGGGAGCAGTAGAGGCTTTCCAGACGAAGTAAATGACCAGTACCAGGAGCAGGAGTATTACGATGGGGATAATAATCTGAAGTCGTCGTTTGATGGATGGTCGTGAAATAACCATTGAATCCGCGGGACTTACAGGAATCGGCATTGGCAGTGGTGAACTGGTTGCAGCTACATGTGGTAATGTCTGCTGCTGCGAAATATGATGATCTGAGTGTGGTTGTGTATGAGTGGTAAAAGGTGGTTGATTAGAAGCCATTTCCCGAATCCCTCCGACGTTTTCTCAACATTGCAAGCATAACAGGAGAGATTGAAGAATGTCAATAGTCAGTTGAATAGATGTTCCAGAAAGTACTACGACATGTAACGCCGACGGCGGGACTCGAACCCACGACTTCTTGCTCCGGAGGCAAGCGCTCTATCCACTGAGCTACGCCAGCACGGGAATAGTATAGCACATACTATGAAAAAAAGAAAACTTAGGACCGATGCACCGATGCTCTATCCACTGAGCTACGGGGACTTCATCCGAAATAATACCATACTCGTCAAGTACATTTGAACCATGCCTTATAATAAAATAGCACTAGCATCAGGGCGTCAAAATGCGATATCCTGACCCTGATGCCCATCTTTTCTTAAAAAGTGTGGAATGTGACTACTTTTCCTTTTAACTGGAACGGTTCTCACATGAATGAGAATAAACCTGTGCCTTAGATCTTGTTATTTTTTCGAGGAGGACATGATGCTCAAGAGACCCCAATCGCGATCTCTGATGATTACCTCTTCCATCGTCGCAGTGCTGATCCTGTTCCTCTGCGCCTGTGCTGCCTCCACGGTGGAGCCTGCAACCACTACTGGTAAGCCTGTCAAAGGTGGCACCTGGACCGACGACCTGTTTGAAGAGCCTACCTCTCTCATTCCGAATGGCTCTTCGCAGACGTTCGCGAATATGGTCGACCAGGCCATTTATGCGCCACTTTTCTATGGTGATGCTCAGGGTACCCTGCATCCCGGTCTGGCGACCGAAATCCCGACGACCGCCAATGGCGGCATTAACAGCGATCTCACGATCTGGAAATTCCACCTGCGCCCCGGTCTCAAGTGGTCCGATGGTCAGCCACTGGATGCGCGAGACGTAGACTTTACCTGGAGATTATGGACCAACCCCAAGTTTGCCGCGGCCAATACTACAGGTCTTAACCTGATCACTTCAGCGGACGTCTCTTCTGATAACTTGACCATCACGTTCTATCTGAAGTCTGGGTTCGAGCCATTCCTCTCTGCGTGGGCGGATGGCCTGAATTCACCTATGCCTGCTCACCATTTCAGCAGCATGGCTCCCGACAAGGTTCTCTCTTCCCCCGATAACCTGAACCCTTCCGTTACCAGTGGCCCTTTTATAATGGCTGATAGCAAACCAGGTGACCACTACACCGTGAAGCGCAATTCCAACTACTATCGCGCAGTTGAAGGCCTGCCCTACCTTGATCAAGTCATATTCCGCATCGTCACCAGCCAGAATACCATTCTTAAGGACCTCCAGGCGGGCACAGTTGATTCCTCATGGTTCCTGGATGTCGCACAGACGAAAGCCTACCGGCGGCTGACCAACTACAGGCTGACAGCCAATCCCCTATCAACTAACTACGAGGCGATATACTTTAACTTCCACAATCCGATTCTGGGTAAGGATCAAGCAGTACGTCAGGCGATTGCGATGGCAATCAACCACCGGGCGTTGATCGATACTGCTCGTAGTGGACAAGCATCGCCGCTTTGTACAGACCATGCAGCTTCGCTCAAACCAGGCTATCAGCGCGATGCTCCCTGTCCGAAATTTGATCCTGTCGCTGCCAACGCGTTGTTGGACCAGGACGGCTGGACATCGAAAGACGCCGGTGGCTATCGTTACAAAGGCAAAGAGAAACTCGATTTTCAGTACTCTACAACAGCCAACAACCTCTGGCGCGCCGGGGACGAGTTGATCCTGCAGCAAAATTTCAAAGCGATTGGCATCAAGCTTGAAATACAGAACTATCCCGCCAGCACGTTCTACGGGTTCTTCCTGACGGGTGGCAATGCCTCACTTGCCACAGGTGCGGCAGCAGGCAAATATGACATCGCCGAGTTCGAGAATTCGCTGACCTACGATGCTGATGACTCGTCAGTTTTCGCTTGTAATCAGTTCCCTCCGGCCGGGTTTAACATTGCTTTCTATTGCAATCCCAACCTGGATAAACTGTACCTGCAAGAGCAGCAGATGTCTGATCCTTTAGCGCGCCAGCAGGTCTTCAATCAGATCCATCAGATTTATCTGCTGGATTATCCGTTCATCGTCCTGTACAGCCCATCCGATATAGGTATGCATAAGCTCACTGTGCATAACTACAACCCAGGCCCAGAGGGCGCTGCGGAGACGGTCAACATCTGGGAGTGGTGGTGTGACAAAGGTCATTGCTAGTTCAATTTTTATGGCAGAGCATTAGTCACATTTATGTGAGATGTTTCAAATCATTGACGTAATATAATATAACGCTGGTTTCAGGGCGTCTACATTCCGATGCTCTCACCCTGGCGCCCATTTCTTTAAACAGTATTTAGGAGGTGACTACTCAAACAGTATGAGGAGGTGACTACTCGACCTTTCAACAGGAACGGTTCTCGCACGATGGCGAATAAACCTGTACATTACATCTTGTTATTTTTTAGAGGAGGACATGATGCTCAAGAGACCCCAATCGCGATCTCTGATGTTTGCCTTTTCCATCGTCGCGGTGTTGATGCTTATCCTCAGCGCCTGTGGCGCGACCGGTACGCCGACTACATCAACAACTCCCACGACTGGTGCGCCAGTGAAGGGAGGCACCTGGATTGACGACCTGTATGAGGAGCCTCATTCGTTTATTCCCAACGGCATTTCGGAAACGTTTGCAGTCCTGGTCGATCAGTCCATTTTTGCCCCGCTCTTCTACGGCGACTCGCAGGGCGTGGTTCATCCTGGCCTGGCGACAGAAATTCCTAGTGTTACCAATGGTGACGTCACCGCTGATCTCAAGAACTGGACGATCAAGCTGCGCTCGAACCTGGTATGGTCTGATGGCCAGCCACTGAACGCTGACGATGTCGATTTCACCTGGAGGCTCTGGGATAATAAGAAATTTGGTGCATATAGTACCGTTGGCTACAACCTGATCACATCGGCGGATGTCTCCGCAGACAAGCTTTCGATTACCTTCCACCTCCGTTCGCCTTTCGAGCCGTTTGTCTCGATATGGACGGATGCGGGTTTTGCACCGCTGCCCAAACACGTATTCGCAAGTATGGCACCCGAGTCGATCTTAAAGTCCCCTGAGAGCCTGAAACCGTCCGTTTCCAGCGGCCCATTCATAATGAGTGATAGCAAACCGGGTGATCATTTCACTGTTGTCAAAAACCCGAAATACTATCGTGCATCGGAAGGTTTGCCATACCTCGATAGCATTGTGTTCCGTATCGTGCCTGACCTGAACACTGTTCTGAAAGATATCCAGGCTGGCTCAATCAATTCGGCCTGGTTCCTGGATGTGTCGAATACGGCAGCGTATAAGGCGGTTACTAGCTATAAACTCGTGAAAACTCCCGGTTCTGCAGGCTTTGAAGCCATGTACTTCAACTTAAACGATCCCGTCCTCGCGAAAAACGTGGATGTCCGTAAGGCGATGTCGATGGCGATTGACCACAATGCCTTAATCACAGTTGCCCGGCGTGGGTCGGCAACACCACTCTGTACGGATCATCCCAGTTCGTTTAATCCTGGATACCAGGCGGATGTTGTCTGCCCGACATTTGATCAAGCCGCCGCTAATACCCTGCTCGACCAGGACGGCTGGACGAAAGGCGCAGATGGGGTGCGCTCGAAAAACGGCCAGAGGCTGGAGTTCTTGTACTCTACTACAGCCAATAATCCGTGGCGCGCCGCTGATGAGTTGATTATACAGTCAGACTTGAAGGCTATTGGCATCAAGCTCAACATTCAAAACTATCCCGCCGGTACTTTCTTCGGCACAGTACTGCCGACAGGTAAGACTGATAAGTATCAGCTTGCAGAGTTCGAGAACACGTTCACCTACGATGCTGATGACTCCCCACTACTCTCTTGCACCCAGATTCCTACTGCTGCGAATACTTATAGTGGCGGGAATTTTTCCTTCTACTGTAACCACGCGATGGACCCCCTTTTCGCTCAAGAACTGGGGACTACTGATCCGAAAGTGCGCCAGGATGCCTTCAATAAGATCCATGCGATCGAACTGACGGACTTCCCGTTTATCACATATTACGCTCCGCAGGATATTGCCATGGCAAAATTGAACGTACACAACTATACGCCTGGACCAATGGGTGCTTCGGAGACGGTGAACGTCTGGACATGGTGGTGCGACGGCGGTAAGTGCTAGTGAGTCATAACATGAACCAGTGGGTGTAGGCACGTCCATGTAGGTAGGTAAATAAGGTAGCCTCTGGTTGGGTATGCATCAGTGCTATCCAATCAGAGGCATTCTTTCTATCCTGGGTGGGCATATGCTGCACATACATCTGCTAAAAGCATGATTGTGGTTGACAATTTGTTCCCTATTTCGTGGCAGCCAGTAGAAGCTCTTCTGGCGTCTATCTATTGGTAGGCCGAGGAATGCCTACGAGGACCAACGCCACTGAAGCCCAAACGTAATATGGCAGATGTTGGCACAAATGCATAGAAATATGGTACACTATACCCAATATTTCTTGTCCTCATTTTACGCTCGTCGGAGGCTCTTATGGGGCGATACATCATTAGACGGTTGCTACAGGCTATCCCTTTACTCTTTTTAGTGTCCGTTTTCATGTTCGCTTTAATCCATGCAATACCGGGTGGGCCGGAGGCAGTAATATTCAATCCTCATCTGGACGCAGCAGGCAGGGCTGCCTTGCGTGCCCGTTTTGGCCTGGATGATCCGGTACCTATTCAGTACTTCAAATGGTTAGGACGCGCCCTGGTTGGTGACTTTGGCTTCTCGTTTGTTACTAATGAGCCTGCGACAGACATTCTTAGCCGGCGTTTTCCCGTGACACTGGAGTTGTTTTTCTGTGCGCTAACACTTGCTCTGATCATCGCAATTACGGTGGGAGTGCTCTCTGCTGTGCGCCAGAGGACAGTCGTAGACTACAGCCTGACGACGCTCTCCTACTTTGGCATTTCGATGCCTATTTTCCTCTTCGCCCTCCTCGCTCAAGATATTTTTGGTGTTTGGTTGCACTGGCTGCCGACATCGGGAACTCAGACATTCGGCTACACCTTCGATCCTCTCGGTGCGTTTCTTGATCATTTGAGTCACCTCATCTTACCGGTGTTAGTCCTGGCTATTACATTTATCGCTGGATGGAGTCGCTACATGCGATCCAGTATGATTGAGGTCATCAAGCAAGATTATATACGCACAGCCCGTGCGAAAGGGGTAGCCCCTGCGCCAGTGCTGATACGTCATTCGCTCCGTAATGCGGTGATCCCTCTGATCACGGTCGTAGCTATAGACTTTGGGGCTGTGGCTGGCGGTGCTGCTATCACAGAGGGGATTTTCGGCTGGCCTGGCATGGGGAAATTGTTTATCGACTCGCTTGAGGCTCGTGACTATCCGGTGTTGCTTGCGATGCTTCTGCTCGGGGCTGTGTTTGTGATTGCGTTTAATCTGATAGCAGACATACTCTACGCTGTGATGGATCCGCGCATTCGCTACTCATAGTATTGGATATCTTCCGGGAAGAGGAGAAATCTATGGATATATCAGATCAACTCAATGTAACTCGGGAAGAAGTCGAGCCTTTTCTGGAACTGGCGCCGGAGTTAGTACAGAAGCGACGGAGTCAGGGCCGTATCATCTTCGACCGTTTTATACGCAACCTTACTGCAATCGTTGGTGCAGTAGTCCTGCTCCTGCTATTTCTCTTCTGTTTCTTAGGTCCTACGGTTACAGGGCATAACAGCCCCGATACTATCAATGTATCCAGTGCGTCCGCAACGTTGGCCGGGCCATCTGTACAGTATCCATTCGGAACCGATACTGTAGGACGTGACTACATGGCTCGCGTTATGGCGGGTGGCCAGGTCTCCCTGCTGGTGGGCCTCAGCTCGATGCTGGTGGCCATCATCTTTGGCGTCGGTATCGGATCTTTCGCTGGCTACTATGGTGGGGTCGTTGACAACATTCTGATGCGTTTTACAGATGTGGTTCTGGCGGTGCCACTCTACCTCCTCCTCTTCGTCCTTTCGGCTTCTTTCACCGATCACACGCCTAAGAGTATCATTATCTTGATTGCCATCTTTGGCTGGACTTATGCGGCGCGTCTTGTGCGTGGGGAGTTTTTGTCCCTCAAGGAGCGAGAGTTCGTGCTGGCGGCTCGTACTATTGGGGCGCGGAACTTCCGCTTGATGTTTCGTCACGTTCTGCCCAATGCAGCGGGGCCGATTATCGTGAACGCTACATTGTTGGTCGGCGCAAACATCATCCTGGAGTCGGTCATGAGCTACTTCGGATTTGGTATTCAGCCTCCCTCGTCGAGCTGGGGTAATTTGGTCAGTGACGGCCAAGGCTTCTTTGATGTTGATCCCAAACTTGTGCTCATTCCAGGCCTGCTCATCTTCTTAACCGTGCTCAGCTTTAACCTGGTGGGCGATGGCCTGCGCGATGCCCTTGATCCCTACATGACGGAACGTTAGGTACATAGCTTGTAAAGGGGCTACGATTTTGGGAGAGTATCTGCTTGAGGTTCAGGATCTAAAAACTTACTTTAAGGTAAAAGCTGGGAAAGTGCGCGCAGTCGATGGTGTAAGTTTTGCCATCAAACCAGGTGAGAAACTAGGCGTGGTAGGTGAGAGCGGGTGCGGCAAGAGCGTCACTGCCCTCTCGATCATGCGCCTCCTTCCCCAACCACCAGCGGAAATGGCTGGCGGCAGCGTGTTATTTGAGGACCAGGATCTTCTTGATCTACCTGAAAGTGCGATGCAGAAGATACGCGGGGGCAAGATCGGTATGATCTTTCAGGACCCCATGACATGCCTTAACCCGACCATGACTGTGGGCAAACAAATTGGAGAAGCGTTACGTATCCATTTGAAATTGAGTAGTGACGAATCTCAACGACGGGCCATCTCATTGCTTGAGCAGGTTGGTATCCCTGCCGCTGCTCAACGTATTAATTCTTATCCCCACCAGTTTAGTGGAGGGATGCGCCAGCGTGTGATGATTGCCATCGCCCTGGCGTGTAATCCTAAACTGCTCATAGCGGACGAGCCAACTACTGCGCTGGACGTGACTGTACAGGCGCAGATTCTTGAATTAATAAGTGGAGTTTGCAATGAGTTTGGGACAGCGGTTATTATTATTACACATGACCTCGGTGTAGTTGCCGGTATGACCGACCGGGTGGCGGTGATGTATGCTGGCAAAGTGGTCGAAACGGCAACTACGGATGAGCTATTTGCCAATCCTCGCCATCCCTATACCCTGGGCCTGCTCTCATCGGTACCTCGCCTGGATGAGGAACGCCACTCCCAACTAAGGACTATCGAAGGCGCCCCCCCTGACCTGTTGAAACCTCCGCCAGGTTGTCCTTTCATGCCTCGTTGCGCCTTCGCACATGCTATTTGTCGTACGATGCCGCCGCTTGAGGCGCTTCCAGGTCACTCCGCCCACTTAAAGGCCTGTTGGGTTGACGTGACTGACCCGCAGCAGCAAGCCTACGCAGAGAAGCGACGTCAGACCAGAATAGAGAAAGTACTTGCTGCCACGACATCTCAATCAGCGAGTACTCAACCTGTAAGGGAGGAAATGTAGATGGCAGAAACTGCTGTATCGAGTAAAACACTGGTTGATGTCCGCGACCTCAAGATGTATTTCCCCTTGACGCAAGGCATTATATTGCAACGAGTTGTTGGCTACGTGCGCGCGGTCGATGGCGTCAGTTTTAGCATTGAGCGCGGGCAGACGCTGGGGCTTGTAGGTGAAAGTGGTTCCGGTAAAACGACCATTGGCCGTACCATCGTGCGACTTTATAAACCTACTGCCGGCCAAATTATGTTTGGCGAAAAGGACCTGGCTACTATGGGTGGCGAGGAATTGCGGCAGGCACGCCAACGTGTGCAGATGATTTTTCAGGACCCTTTTGCTTCGCTGAATCCGCGTTACACGATTGGATCGCTCATCGCCGAACCTATGCATATCTATAAGGTCGCTTCTAGCACAGAAATTCGTGAGAGAACGGCTGAGCTTTTACGTGTTGTTGGTCTGCGTCCTGAGTACATTGATCGCTATCCACACGAATTTAGTGGCGGTCAGCGGCAGCGTATCGCGGTAGCACGCGCGCTGTCGATTAATCCGGAATTTATCATTGCAGATGAGCCTGTTTCGGCGCTGGATGTCTCAATTCGCGCTCAGGTGCTTAACTTGCTGCAACAGCTACAGCAGCAGTTCAACTTGACATACCTCTTCGTCTCGCATGATCTCAGTGTTGTGCGCCATGTGGCCGATCGTATTGCGGTGATGTACCTGGGAAAAATCGTCGAACTGTCCGATCGTGACGAACTCTACGCTGCTCCAAAACATCCCTATACCCAGGCTTTGCTTTCAGCCGTGCCTATTCCTGATCCAAAAATTGAGAAGCGCCGGCAGCGTATCATCCTGTCGGGCGATTTACCGAGTCCAATTAATATTCCTACTGGATGTCGTTTTCATACGCGTTGTCCTATGGCACAGCAGATTTGTCGCGAGGTGGAACCTCCCTTTGAGGCAAAGGAGGGGCATGAACATTACGCTGCCTGTCACTTCTCAGAAATTGTCACCCCTGTTTAATGGGGTAATCAAAAGAGCGGGAGCGTCTCATCAAGGCGCTCCCGCCTTTCTATTCTGCCACGACTTACCGATAGCTCAAAGTATCAACATAAAGACTCTCCATCCTACCAGATGAAACTTGTCTGAAACACCTGAAACACCTAAACAGTGAGCCGCCTCGACTCAAACTTATCTGACACACCTGATACACCTGATACACCTGATACAGTGAGCCGCCTCGACTCAAACTTGTCTGAAATAGTCGAAACAAGCAATATTGACACTGAGCACTCCGCAAAGGTATGCTATTATTGACAATTATTCTACAGAGGCATACGTGAAACTGTTGCAACGTTCAGTCGGACAGATAATAATCCTGCTACTTTCTTTGGCAGGAATCGCCATTACTGTTTACCTGACAACTGTCCATTATGAAAATGTTCCTCTCATCTGTTCCAGTCATGGAGTAGTTGACTGTGGCCTTGTACTCGCAAGCAGTTACTCCGTTGTGCCAGGTACGACTATCCCAATTACTATTCCTGGACTATGCTGGTGCCTGGCCAGTGCTGCTTTAGCAATAATAGGCTGGCGTTTTATAGCGCAGCGACGCTGGATCAATGCTTTACAATTCATCTGGTCCCTCGCGGGATTGCTGGCTGTCCTCTACCTGGTCTATGCGGAAATTGTTCGTCTCCATACTATCTGTACCTGGTGTACGGCGTTACATGTTATTATCCTCATTATATTCCTGATCACCTTGCTACAACTGCAACAGGCGTGGGCAGAAGAGCCAGAAGAATCTGGCACGCTGCTGGATGAGGAGCCCACTCTAACCACCATGCGTAATCAAACATAGGGATCTCCGATTTTTCTCGTAGTGCATGTTTGTAGCTACATTCGAAGGAAACCGGGTCTTTCGATCCACAACAATCTTTTGTAGATTCGCACTACGAGATGTGACAGAAGCTTTTCTTCCTGGCACCATATCTCGTGTTGAATGTACTTCGAGTCCGGAGGAGGGTGTATCGATGAAACGCTGGTTTCTGCTTTCGCTCGCGTTGATTGTTGTTGTGGTCAGCCTTCTCGTAATCCGTGACCATGTAACGTCCACCAAACCGCTAGCAAATAGATCGCACCTGGTCAGGATACCTCATAGCGCCTATAAGTATTCTCTTTGTAGTGAGGCTTTCGCTTTTGCTATGGCTTCTGCTGATAATCCGTATAAAACAGATTTCACCTTTCATGATCCTTACCGCAATGCCAGCGATACGATCATTCCACGCTTTTTAGGTTTCGATAATCAGACTGCGATCGCGAGCTTCAGCGTGAAAATCATCATCGACCAGGTTGCTACGTTCAATGAGATGATCTCGCATGTGCAGACGACGGATGGTATCGCTGTTCTCATACCTGACGCTAATAATCAACTTCAACAGTCCCATGTCCCGCAGTTCATTATCAGCCTGCCAGAGCATCGAGGGAGACTGGCCGTGCTCGATTATACCTGTCCTGATCAATGGGTATGGTCAGCAATTTCAACATGATCGCCACCGCAGACCTGCCCACCTTGCAAGACTCGCGCCATTATACCAGCTGAGAAAACATTTTGCCTGTTCTACCTCCATTTAAGTGTTACTCCCACTGGAACGTTCTTATCGCAATGAGAAGCACTAAAGCGGCCCATACTGATAACACCAGTAATGCAAAACCTGGAAATGTTGCGCCGCTGCTCATTGTTGCTTGTAATGCCTGAGTAAGAGCTGCGGCAGGGAGAAGCTGAGCAATGGCTGCAACTGGAGCGGGAAGATGGCTAAGTGGTAAGATTCCCCCTCCTAGAAGCACGAAAAGTAGAAAGAGCGCATTTGCCCCTGCTAGCGTTATCTCAGCACGTAAGGCACCCGCCATAGCCAGGCCAATGGCGGCAAACGTAACGGTTCCAAGCACCATCACCAACAGGACCAGCAGGGGCGATCCCGCGAGCTGCCAGCCATAAAGAATCATCGCGACCCCTACAAGGAGTATCACCTGAACTACTTCCAGCACAAGGACGGAGATGATCTTGGCTATGATAAGCCCGCTGCGGGGCAATGGAGATCCACCAAGCCGTTTCAGCACCCCATAGTACCGTTCATAGGCAGTTGCAATACCCAGGTTCACCATACCAGCAGCCATTACAGCCAGCGCCAGTATGCCTGGAAGAAGAAAGTTAACTGCATGCCCATTGATTGCAGGAACGATAGTGAGCGACGCAAAGAAAATGAGTAGCACCACCGGAACAATTAACGTAATCAAAATGTTCTCACCGCGGCGCAATGTGAGCAACAGCTCAAATTTTGACTGTATCAGTATTTGGCGCACGAGAGGGGCTGCTTCATTGCTCTCTCCTGTATGCTGATCAAGTAACTCTGTAGCCATTATTAGTCTCGTACCTCTCCACCCGTCAGGCGCAGAAACAGTTCTTCAAGTGAACCGTGACCGACACGTAGTTCAGAAAGTGTAATGTTGTTGTCACGTAACCATGCTGTCAACTCTGCCAGCAGTGCCGGAACCGTCTCTGTCTCAATCAGATAGCTTCCAGGTCGTATCTCTTCAGCTCTGTTTGCAGAGGGCAGGGCGGCTAATGTTGCGCAATCTAGGCCGCTTGGGGCAACGAAACGCACGATTGTAGCATTTTGCACACCCGTCATTTGGGCGGGTGTATCCAGGGCGATCAGCCTCCCATGATCGATAATGGCGACACGGTCTGCCAAACGCTCAGCTTCGTCCATCAGGTGAGTGGTTAGCAATACCGTCGCGCCTTGTCGCTTGAGGTCGCGTATAATCTCCCACGTAGCCAAACGCGCTTGGGGATCCATACCAGCTGTTGGCTCGTCCAGAAAGACAAGTATAGGGTTGCCGACCAGGGCGACTGCCAGCGCTAAACGACGTTTCTGACCGCCAGATAGGCGGCGGCAACGAGTCTTTGTGGCGGCAGTGAGGCCAACACGTTCCAACAGTTCGTCGATATTTTGCGGATGCCGGAAGTAACCGGCAAAAAGACGCAACACCTCGCGGGCTGTCAAGCCGGGGTAAAGCCCGTCCTGTTGCAACATAATACCTATGTAAGGCTTCAGCGCTTGTGCTTCGCGAATTGGGTTCCGTCCCAGGACTCGAACGCTGCCCTGGTCAGGAACGCGGTAGCCCTCAAGCGTTTCAACTGTTGTTGTTTTGCCAGCACCATTCGGTCCCAGCAGAGCGAAGACCTCACCTCTATGAACGGTAATGGTTAGTTGATCAACGACTCGGCGAGAGCCGTAACTTTTGCTCAAATTGTCAACAACGATGGCCTCTTCACCAGCGCCAAGGGTGCCTTGCGCCGGTGGGTTTACCTTTTGGGTCGTTGTCTGCGGCTTAGCAGACATAGACACTTACTCCTTGTTCATACGGAAACTATTCTGTCTTTTCTGTCTATACAGTACAGCAACTCAACAGAGTTGACAAGTGCCCGTATTCCGTCAGGTAACATTTTACCTGACGGAATACGCAGAAAAGCAGCACTGAAAGACCTGTTTTTGGCCCATTTGGACTGACCACCCTTTGCAAGCATCATCCGGCGTGGTGTTTGACTGCTATAGGGGCCTTCACAGGCGCGGATCAACCGGCTCACTCTCAAGCGCCAATACACCGAAGACGCACTCGTGGACACGGCGCAGGGGTTCGTCGCGAACGAAACGCTCCAGCGCCTCGATCCCCAGGGCAAATTCTCTCAGGGCCAGTGAGCGTTTCGTCCCTAATCCCCGCGAGCGCGGCCGTTCAAGGTTTTCGGGCATACTGTACTCCGGCCCGTAGACGATGCGCAGATACTCCGGCCCACGGCATTTCACCGCTGGCTGCACAATCCCACGCCGCCCCTTCACGATGAAATCAAAGGGCTTCACCACCATTCCCTCGCCGCCGAGCGCGGTGAGTTCTCGCCACCAGAAAATGCCCTCCTCTGTGCTAAAGGGATTTGTCACGTCTACAACTTTGTAGGGGGTCGCCAGCAGTAGTTCCTCATCGGCGCTGCACAACTGCGCAAGCGTATTCATGTGCCAGACGTGATCTTTGTTGCTGTGGACCTCACCTTGCGAGGCTAAGATATGAAATGGCGCGAGCTTGAGATCGGTCACTGTATGAACGGGCCAGCAATAGCGCCGGTACGCATCGATGTATTGAGCAGCCATAGTTTCCCGTTCACGATAACGGGCCAGGAGGGAAGCAACATCTAGGCCCTGTTCCTCGCGTTCGGCCGTTCTTTCCAGCGTAGCGACCACCTTACCCAGGGCAGCGCGGGAAGCAGCACCCACAGCGGCATATTGCTGGTGGAGCAGCGCCTGGGTCTTGACCGACCATGGCATGAGTTCGCAGTCCAGGCAAAACCAATCACTCTGAAACTTCTCCCAGAAATCCGCGCGCTCCAGGGCAGAGCGTACCCGCGAAAGCAGCTCTGCCTCAAGGGCTGCATCGTCAAAGAACTGCCTGCCGGTGCGGGTGTAGCAGATGCCAATGCTTTCCCCCGCAACGCCGAAGTGCTTACGCGCGGTATGTTCATCCCGGCACACGATCACTACCGCCCGCGAACCCATATGTTTCTCCTCACAGACGACGCGGGGCACCCCTTCGTGACGATAGTAGGAAAAGGCCTCGGCAGGATGCTCCAGCAGGCCTGGTTCGCTGGTTGTCTCGGAGGGCGACATGGTTGGCGGCAGATAGACCAGCCATTTTGGATTGGCGGCAAAGCGACTCATGACCTCCAGTGCTGCGATGGCGTTTTCTTCGCGTATCGTGATGTTCTGCTGCAGGCGAGCCGTAATGTAACGCTTGCCGGAGACATCTTCCATGTCCAGAACATCGTCGTGCTGCTGCTGTGCAGTAAAGGCGGGAGCCTGGTCTTCTCTGGCAAGGAAAGGCCTGGCGGGTTCCCAGTAGGTATGGGCGGCCGGAACAGATACCAATTCCTTTTCTGGGTAGCGCAGCGCCGTTAGCCTACCACCAAAAGCACAACCCGTATCGATATTGATGGTGCGATTCAGCCAATCGGCCTCTGGCACAGGCGTGTGACCATAGACGACCATGGCCTTGCCACGGTATTCGGCAGCCCAGTTATAGCGAACAGGCAGGCCAAACTCATCGGTCTCGCCCGTCGTTTCGCCATAGAGGGCAAAATCGCGTATCGCGCCAGACCCCCGCCCTTGCATCGACTCTTTGAGTCCAGCATGGGCAACCACGAGCCTTCCATCATCCAGCACATAATGGCTTACAAGGTTATCAAGGAACGTGGCTACCTTCTCACGAAATTCTGCCGGCTCCTCCTCAAACTGTTGCAATGTCCCCGCTAACCCATGAGTGAGCTGCACATCCTTTCCTTTGAGTTTGCGCAACAGCTTCATATCATGGTTACCCGGGACACAAAGCGCAGCCCCGGATGCAATCATCTCCATTGCCAGATACAGTACACCTGTTGAGTTCGGACCCCGGTCAACCAGGTCACCCAGGAAGATCACTTTGCGGCCCTGGGGATGCTGAACATGAAAGCCGGGTATTGCTCCATCGTCATAGTTGACCTGGTAGCCCAGTTCCTTCAGCAGCTCATGCAGCTCATCAAAGCAGCCGTGAACATCGCCGTTGATATCAAATGGCCCATGCTCGTGCTTGAGGTTGGTCCACAATGGCCGGCGCTCGATCTCGACCACTTCAACCTGCTCGAGTGAAGAGAGCACAAAAACGTACTGGAATCCTTCACGCTTCAGACCCGAAAGCGAGCGGCGCAGGCGTATGCTCTGCTGGCGAATGACATGCGGACCGAAATCGCGGTCTGGACGCTGCTGATTGCGTTCTTCGCAAAGCTTCTGCGGGAGATCAAACGCAATCGCCACCGCCAGGCAGTGATATTCGCGTGCCGGCGCGAGCAGAGGCTTGCGGGATTCGGGTTCGACATTGGTAGCATCGATGACGGTCAGTCAACCAGCAGCCAGGCGCCGGGAGACGATGAAGTGCAGCACCGCGAAAGCGTCGTCGGTGGCGCTTTGATCATTTTCGTTGTCAGAGACCAAGCCGCGACAGAAGTCCGACGAGAGCACCTCGGTTCGCTGAAAGTGAGCGTGGGCAAAGGTGGACTTGCCGGAGCCTGAGGCACCTATCAGCACGACTAAGGAAAGTTCGGGAATGCTTAATTTCATTGCGATTGCCCCTCGATACGCGAGAAGACTCCCATCTGGGTCGGCGCACCCAGCACCGGGTCTTCCGGTCCTATCGGCAGAAAGCGCACAGTGTAGCCGAAGCGCTCAGCCACGCTAGCAGCCCACGCTTGAAATTCCGCGCGCGTCCACTCGAAGCGGTGATCCTTATGGCGGAATTTCCCGGCAGGCAACGTCTCGAACTTGACGTTATACTCTGCGTTTGGCGTTGTCACGACCACAGTACCAGGTTTAGCGAACTCGAAGAGAACCCGCTCGAAGGCCGCGAGGCGTGACGGATCAAGGTGTTCGATGACCTCTACAACCGCTGCGGCATCGTATCCCTCCAGCCGCCTGTCACGATAGATCAGCGCGCCGTGGATCAAGGTGATGCGCTGCTTTTGCCTGGGAGGCAGGCGCTCGATATGCAGCCGCTCGCGGGCATTCTCAAGGGCGCGATAAGAAACATCCAGGCCCACGATTTGCTCGAAAGCCTTATCTTGTAAGAGCATTCTGAGCAGTCGCCCCTCACCGCAACCTAGGTCGAGCACCCGCTTCGCGCCACTGCTGTGAAGCGCGGCCATGACAGCACCCAGGCACTGCTGATGCAGGTTGATATGCTCCTCAACGGCCTCCTCTTCAGCGGCAGCGGACGCTTGTACGGCATCTTGATCGGGGCTGTCCTCGGCAGTCAGACGCGCGATGGCATCCTGGGTCAGGTCTCGCTTGTGTTTGAGATAACGATAGGCGATCTGCTCGCGTTCAGGATGTGTTTCCAGCCAGCCCTTGCCGTGCCGCAGCAGCTTTTCGACCTCGTCATCCCCAATCCAGTAGTGTTTATCGTCATCCAACACGGGGACCAGCACATAAAGATGCGTCAGCAGGTCGCTCAAACGACAATTCGCCTCAAGCGTGACTGTGAAGTAGGGACTTCTGTCCCAATCCACATGCTTCTCATCCAGCAAGTGAGGCGTTGCCGTGACAGTATAACCCAATGGCTCAAAAAGTCGCTTCAGAAAGCCTTCTCCGCCACGGCACGGCAGCACGACAAGTTGTGCCTGCAACGGTAATCTGGTTGCTGCCAGTTCCTGCCGCTCGGAACTGTGTCCATTGAGGGCCGTGCTGTAGACCTGGGAAATTGCTACGCTCAGGAACGAGGATGCAACATAAGGACGATCATTCACGTACTCCTCCATGCCGGCAGAGTTTTGCCGCCCGCGCACGAGGTGAAGCGGGTCAATATCCAGTAACAGCGCAGCCGTGCAACGTTCGGAGCTGGCCTCAGGATAGAAGACATGAGCCTGGCCAAACGAGAGAGAGAATGACTGCACTCTCGCTGGATTCTTGTGGAGCAGGTACCCTAGATCCGTCGCCGGTTGGTAGGTAGTGGTGATAGTCAGTAACATTCGCTTCCTTAGCTCATATAGACATTCATACTTTCTGCGAATGAGGCGAAATGGATATGCTTTGAGAGACACCCAACAGAGGCATGCATTCCTCACTTTACACGTGCTCTTCGCGTGAATATACTTTAGTCCTCTGCTTATGGGCTGTCAAGGGGTCGATCGCCCTTTGGCAACTCCTACCTAAGTAGTTACCTTCGAGAGCACTACGGCAGCAGTGGAACCGGGTCCACCAGGTACTGCTCCCTTTATGATGTGACCAGTTTGTGAGCATAAGTCAGTCCTTCGTGAAACAAACGTGATAAAATTGCGGTATATCTTCTTTATTAAGAAGAAAAGGTATCATCCAAGTCTCTTCGCCGCCTGTGGCAACTCACCCATTCACTTGTTGCTGTAGGCTTTGCTGTCGGCGCAGCAAAGCCTACAGCAACAAAAATACGTGCGAACTGCCGCAGGCAGTGAGAAGCCAAGAAGAGATAAGACCGGGATAGTTACCATGTACCTGAAGCGCAGCGTCAATCACTTGTTCAGACAGGGAGAACAAACATGCAGCACCAGAGGAAAGATCAAGTCTATCGAACGGAACTGACACCGGTAAGTTTTCTCGAGCGGAGTGCCTCCATTTTTCCCGACAAAGTTGCCATCGTGTCTGCTGACCGGCAGTATACCTACCGCGAGTTTGCAGAGCGGGTGTACCGCCTGGCTTCCCACCTCCGTGATGTAGGTCTGCAGAAGCACGATCGCGTCGCCTTCTTGTGTCCTAATACGTCTGCTCTGCTTGAGGCACACTATGCCGTACCTGCGGCGGGTGGTACCCTGGTGGCAGTAAACTCCAGATTGAATTCGCAGGAGATCGACTTTATCCTGAAGCACTCAGGTGCCAGGTTCTTCTTCGTCGACTACGAACTCTATCCCCTGATCGAGTCTCTCCCTTTGGACGGTATTCAGGTGATCCGTATCGATGACACTGGCGCACCCGAGGATCCCTACGAAGCGTTCCTGACAGCAGGATTGTCCAGGCCAGTCGCGAGTTGGCTGGAGGATGAGGAAGAGCCAATCTCAATCAACTATACCTCGGGCACAACAGGCATGCCCAAAGGAGGAGTCTACACGTATCGTGGGGCTTACCTCAATGCGCTTGCTCAAGTCATCGAGCTCGGGTTAAACTCAAACAGCGTCTATTTATGGACGCTGCCGATGTTCCACTGTAACGGGTGGTGCTTCACCTGGGCTGTGACCGCCGTCGGAGGTACACATGTCTGTCTCCGCAAAATCGATCCAGGGCTGATTTGGGAACTCTTTGAGACCGAAGGCGTCACCAACTACAACGGAGCTCCCACTGTCCAAATTTTCCTGGTGAACCACCCGAAAGCGCACCGCCTCGACCGGCAGATCACGGTGACGATTGGCGGGGCACCTCCCTCTCCCACGCTGCTTGACCGGATGAAGGAATTGAACTTCCGCCCGATCCATGCCTACGGACTGACTGAGACGTATGGCCCCTACACGGTATGCGAATGGCACAGGGGATGGGATGATCTCCCCATTGCGGAACAGGCTCGTCTTCTCGCTCGGCAGGGTCAGGGCAACGTCGTCGCTGACCGCGTGCGCGTTGTCGATGGGCAGATGAACGATGTGCCTCGAGATGGCAGAACGATAGGAGAAGTCGCGATGCAGGGGAACATCGTGATGAAAGGGTACTTTGAAGATCCCGAAGCGACTGCTACGGCGTTTGAAGGCGGCTGGTTCCACTCTGGTGATCTTGCGGTGTGCCACCACGACGGTTACATTGAGCTACGTGATCGCAAAAAGGATATCATCATTTCCGGCGGCGAGAATATATCCACGATCGAGGTGGAGCAGGTTATTGCCCAATATCCTGCGGTGTTGGAATGTGCCGTCGTCGCTATCCCCGATGAGAAGTGGGGGGAGCGTCCCAAGGCATTTGTCACCTTGAAACCAGATCAGAGTGCGACCGAAGCGGAGATCATTGCCTTCTGCCGTCAGTACCTGGCGCACTTCAAGTGCCCCGCTTCCGTGGAGTTCGGCGACTTGCCCAAGAACTCTACTGGCAAAGTGCAGAAGTACGTGCTGCGCAGTAAAGAGTGGGGGGAGCACGAAAAGCGTATTCATTAGCCCAGGTGCGCTTGGAAGGTGTATGGCGTGCTTGTCCTGCTCACCAACACTGGAATCCACTGCGTGCCGGGTTCCTCGGAGCAGGGCATCACCCACTTCATCGCGTCCAGAGGGTGGGCAAAGATTCACCTGCTTTGGAGAAAAAACGATGTCGTATTCCTCGTCGGACAGAAGAGAGGCCGAATATGAAGCGTCACAAGCTAATTTCTGCGGATGCAGCAGCACGCCTGATTCTGGATAACGATACCGTGGTCACTTCTGGTTTCGTGGGGGTTGGAGTTCCCGAGGAACTCGCTCTTGCCCTGGAAAAGCGCTTTCTGGCAAGCGGGTCTCCTCGCAACCTGACCCTGGTCTACGCCGCTGGCCAGGGCGACGGCCAAACGAAGGGGCTGAACCACCTTGCCAGAGAGGGACTGGTCAAACGAGTCATTGGCGGTCATTGGGGACGGGTCCCCGTGCTCTCAGCACTTGCCCTCCAGAACAAGATCGAGGCTTACTGCTTGCCCCAGGGGGTCATCTGTCACCTCTTCCGTGACATCGCGGCTGGCAAGCCGGGCACGATTACGGCAGTTGGGTTAGAGACCTTCGTCGATCCTCGTGTGCAGGGAGGCAGGATGAACGACGTGACCAGGGAGGAGCTCGTCGAGGTGGTGCATTTGCGTGGACAGGACTACCTCTTCTATCACGCTTTTCCCATCAATGTCGGCTTGCTGCGTGGAACCACTGCTGACGAGGAAGGCAACGTGACTATGGAGAAAGAAGCACTCACGCTGGATGTGCTCTCGATTGCCCAGGCAGTGAAAAACTCGGGAGGCATCGTCATCGTACAGGTGGAGCGCGTCACCACCGAACACAAGTTGAGCCCCAGCGTCGTGCGTATTCCTGGCATCCTCGTCGATGGTGTCGTGGTTGCCAGCCCTGAACACCACATGCAGACCTTCGTAGAGAGTTACAACCCCGCCTACACGGGAGAGATCAAAATCTCGACAGGCAACATCACTCCCCTGCCTCTCAACATACGCAAGGTCATCGCCAGGCGGGCAGCGATGTTTCTGAAGATCAATGCGGTGGTGAACCTGGGCATCGGCATACCTGAGGGGGTGGCCGCGGTGGCCAGTGAAGAGAACATTCTCGACCTGATCACGCTGACGGTGGAGCCAGGAGGCATCGGCGGAATACCCGCTGGTGGCCTGAGCTTTGGTGCGGTCGTCAACGCCCAGGCGATTATCGACCAGCCCTGTCAGTTCGACTTTTATGACGGAGGTGGCCTCGACCAGGCCTTCCTCGGTCTGGCTGAGGTCGACGAAGAGGGCAATGTGAACGTGAGCCGCTTTGGGTCTACATTTGCAGGGGCAGGTGGGTTCATTAATATCAGTCAGAACGCTAAGGCCGTCTACTTCCTGGGGACCTTCACCCCTGGAGGGAAGGCGACGATTGAGGAAGGACGACTGCAACTCGTCGACAGCGGCACGGGAAAGAAGTTTGTGCGCAGGGTCCAGCAAATTACCTTCAGCAGTGTCAACTCCCGCCGTCGGGGGCAACCCGTCTACTACATCACCGAGCGAGCCGTCTTCCGGTTGACCGCTGGCGGCTTGGAGCTTGTTGAGATCGCTCCCGGCGTAGACCTCGAACGGGATATCCTGGCACAGATGGAGTTTGTGCCGAAGGTGGCACATCACCTGCGCCAGATGGACCCGTTGATCTTCCGGGAGGCAGTGATAGGACTCCAGCACCGTTCGCCCCTGAGCCTTGAGGAGCGTTTGCAGTACCACGAAGCCGACAATGTGCTCTATGTGAACTTCGAAGGATTGACCATTGAGACAGTGGAGGATGTCAGGACATTGGCAGTTTACCTGGATCGGCAATACGCCAGTTTCGGCAAACGGTTCAATGTGATTGTCAACTACGATAACTTCCACCTGAACCCGAGCGCTTCAGAGGCGTTCTTTGCCATGGTAAAGCATAACCAGGAGCAGTATTTTCTGTCTTCCACACGCTATTCTACCAATGCTTTTTTCCGTCACCAGCTTGGTCAGCTATTCACCGAGGCTCGTCTTGAGCAGCGGATTTACGGCAGTTTCGACGAGGCCAGGGAACATCTCTAGGGAGGAAAAAGAACATGCTCCATATCGATGCTAAGCCTGTTGATCTCAGGCTCTCAACACCTTTCCGTATTTCAAGAGGTGTGCAAAACACGTCATCCAATGTCATTGTGCAAATACATTATAATGAGCATGTAGGCTACGGCGAAGCTGCACCCGATGAGTATTACGGTGAGAACCAGGAGACCGTATTGGCCTGTATCAGCACCTTTGCAGGCAACCTGGGCGAGGACCCCTTTCTTATCGAAGATATTATGAGCCATCTCGATCATCTCATCCGCCTTAACCCTGCGGCAAAGGCTGCCGTTGATATGGCACTGTATGATCTGGTTGGCAAAATGCTGAATGTGCCGGTGTATAAGTTCCTGGGACTCAACCCAAAGCATACGCCGCATACCTCTTTTACTCTGGGCATCGATACCCCCGACAACATGGCGAAAAAGGCTTTGCTCGCCCGCGACTATCCCATTCTCAAGGTGAAAGTCGGCACGAAACACGATCTTGACAACCTGAAAGCTATCCGTGAAGTCTCAACGGCAACCATTCGCGTTGACGCCAACACCGCCTGGACGCCCAAAGAAGCAATTAAAATGATTAACGCTTTAGCTCCCTATGGCATTGAGTTTGTCGAACAGCCTACCTCACCGCGTAATCTGGATGGGCTGCGGCTCATTCGGGATAACGTGCCAGTCCCTATTATTGCTGACGAGAGTTGCGTCACTATCGAAGACATCCCCGGGTTGGCAGAGTGTGTTGATGGGGTGAACTTCAAGCTTATGAAAAGTAATGGGATAACCAATGTTCTCAAGATGATACACGTTGCACGCGCACACAACCTGCGCGTGATGATTGGTTGTATGATTGAAAGCTCGTTGGCAATTACGGCTGCCGCACACCTGACGCCATTGGTTGACTACGCCGATCTTGATGGACATTTGTTGATCGACAATGACCCCTACGAGGGTGTCAAGGTAGTCAATGGAAAATTGATGTTGCCGAATGCGCCTGGATTGGGAGTACGGAAGACCCAAAGCTAACGGTGCGATTTGCAGACCTCATTAGCCTCTTCAGGTTTCACCGTATGTCAGTATATCCTTATGAGCAAGTTCACGACTTACAGCGAATTTCACGTCTTCTTCAAACCCGTTAGGCTGTCACGGCAAAGAGGTGGGCGATACTTAGACCCAGTCGGCTTGCCCCATGAATGGATTTGATTGCGTATTTGCTATCATTTTCTGATACTGTTGGACTTTCACTTGGCCTGCCGCTATCTTTGAACTCCCTTGAATGAAGGACTCGGCATACTCAGCGACCCACTCCTTCGTCAGTCGTGCAGCCGCTTTCGCATCAGCGAGCGTGTCAAAAGTGCTGACGATGGCCACTTCGTCGTCTCCGGCATCCACGAGAAGGTAGGCTCGAAATCCTGGCACATGGTTGAGGAGGGGAACAAGGCTCTCTTGCACGTGCTGTATCAACTCCTCTTTCGTCCCCTGAATGAGGTTGTATTTGCGTATCACGGTATACATTTCTTGCTCCTTTCAAAGTAAGGGGTATAGTGGTTACATGGGACGTTCGTTCGCAAAATTGCTCAATTTAAGATTCCTCCTTCGCTTCGTTCGAGCAAGCAAGCAAGCAAGGGGTACTCTGATTACTGTACCGCACAAGATAAACCGTTAACCCAAATTTCTCGTTTCCAGTAGATACATTACCGCCATTATCTCACACCGGAGTTACAAAATGCCTGCCAAGTCTAACAAAGAGATCACAATCGAGGAGTCACCTTTTCATGTTGGCGAAGCTCAGCGTGCCTACCGAGGTTGTTGTGGTATCCAGGCCACGAATCGGCGCCCAGTATCCCGGATTTGGCGCTTCAAGGGCTCCAGAGACTAGGCCCTGATGGCCTGCAACCTATAGATGTGGTATAGTTAGAGGGTCGAAAGTTCGTCTCACACGCTCTTCAAGGAGAAACTTATGCCCAAACTGCACACCTGTCATTTGCCGGATATCACGACGCTTTTCTGTATTGGCATCGATCGCTTCGGCCAAGTCGAGGCGCTGCGGCATCACAGCGCCGACATCGCTGTCTCCAACATATCCGAACCAGGAGATCGGCGATGAACGAACATTCTGCCTTCACGGTCGAGGAGTGGAGCGTCCGCGAGAGGGGACTCCACCTCGACACCCTGGCGCAGGCCGAGTCCATATTCGCCCTCTCCAATGGACACATTGGACTGCGAGGCAACCTCGATGAGGGGGAGCCGCACGGCCTTCCCGGTACCTACCTGAACTCCTTCTACGAGCTGCGCCCTCTACCCTATGCAGAGGGCGGATACGCTTACCCCGAGTCCGGGCAAACAGCCATCAATGTCACCAACGGCAAACTCATCCGCCTCCTCGTCGACGACGAACCCTTTGACGTTCGCTACGGTGAGGTCCATGACCACGAGCGGGAGCTCGACTTGCGCAACGGGGTGCTCCGCCGCAGCGTCCGCTGGACCACCCCTGCGGGGCACACGGTCAAGGTCTCGTCCGTGCGCATGGTGTCGTTCACCCAGCGGGCCATCGCGGCCATCAGTTACGAGGTCGAGGCACTTGAGACGCCGGTGCGTGTCGTGGTGCAGTCGGAGCTGGTCGCCAACGAGGCGCTCCCAGCCCAGAGTAAGGACCCCCGCGTGGGAGCCGCGCTCGCGTCCGCGCTCGAGTGCGAGGAGCACCAGGCTCAGGGCACCACCGGGCTCCTGATCCATCACACCCGGGTCAGTGGCCTGCTCATTGGGGTGGCGATGGATCACTACGTCGAGGGGCCACCTGAGATGGTCGTCGCGTCGGAAAGCTCCCCCGATGTCGCCCGCGTGTCCATCACCGGACGGCTGAAGCCAGGCGAGCGGCTGCGCATCGTCAAACTCATCGCCTACGGCTGGTCGAGCCTGCGTTCGCGGCCTGCGATCCAGGCTCAGGTCAAGGCCGCGCTGTCCGCCGCGCGACTGACCGGCTGGGATGGCCTGCTCGCTGAGCAGCGGGCCTACCTGGACGACTTCTGGGCGCGTGCTGACGTCGAGCTGGAGGGCGACCCGGAGATCCAGCAGGCGGTGCGCTTCGGCCTCTTCTCCGTCCTGCAGGCCGGAGCGCGTGCGGAACGGCGCCCCATCCCGGCGAAAGGGCTGACGGGGCCCGGCTACGACGGCCACGCCTTCTGGGACACGGAGATCTTCGTCCTGCCGGTGCTCACGATGACCGTGCCTCGCGCCGCCGCCGACGCACTGCACTGGCGCCACTTGATTCTCGACCAGGCGAGGGAGCATGCGCGCCAGTACGGGCTGCGCGGGGCTGCCTTCCCGTGGCGGACCATCCGGGGGGCAGAGTGTTCGGGGTACTGGCCTGCGGGCACCGCCGCCTTCCATATCAACGCGGACATCGCCTACGCCGTGGCCTACTACATCGAGGCAACCGGCGACACGGCGTTCGAGGAGGAGGTGGGCCTCGAGTTGCTCGTCGAGACGGCGCGGCTGTGGCGTTCATTCGGGTACCTCAACACCGCCACCGACCAGTTCCGCATCGACGGCGTCACCGGACCCGATGAGTACAGCGCCCTCGCTGACAACAATGTCTACACCAACCTCATGGCCCAGCACAACCTGCGCTGGGCGGCAGAGGCGGTGCAGCGCCATCCCGGGAAGGCACGCGCCCTCGGCGTAGACGCCGACGAGGCCGCCAGCTGGCGCGAGGCGGCTGAGAAGATGCTCATCCCCTACGACGAGCGCCTGGGAGTGACCCCGCAGGACGAGTCCTTTACTGAGCGCGCAGTGTGGGATTTCGCTGACACCACGCCGGACCAGTACCCCCTGTTCCTGCACTTCCCGTACTTTGATCTCTATCGCAAGCAGGTCGTCAAGCAGACCGACCTCGTCCTCGCGATGCTGCTGCGTAGCGATGCGTTCACGCCAGAGCAGAAGGCGCACAACTTCGCGTACTACGAGCCGCTGACCGTGCGCGACTCCTCGCTGTCGGCATGCGTACAGGCAGTTCTTGCCGCCGAGGTAGGCCAGCTCCAACTCGCCTACGATTACCTGGGTGAGGCGGCGCTCATAGACCTGCACGACCTGCATCACAACGTAAAGGACGGGGCCCACATGGCCTCACTGGCGGGGGCCTGGATAGCGCTGGTCGCGGGGTTCGGTGGCATGCGCTTGCAAAACGGCTCGCTCTGCTTCTCGCCACGGCTGCCGGACGCGTTGGGACGGCTCGCCTTCCACCTCCTGTTCCGTGGCTGCCGCCTGCGCGTCGAGGTGAGAGCGATGGAAGCGACGTACCGCCTGCTCGACGGCTCGCCGCTCGTGGTGCGCCATTACGGCGAGGAGATCCTCCTGCCGGTGGATGGGGTGGTCAACCTGCCTATCCCACCCGTCCAGGCAGGGCCGCGACCCACCCAGCCTCCAGGGCGCGCACCGGCCGCGCGGGGGGCGCGAGCGCCGTCCACAAGGACACCAGTGTGAGTGGGTTAGTTGACCGAGAATGACGAAAAGAGGCGGACTCTCTTTTCGTCATTCCGTCTCTTCGTAGTTTTTCAATTCACAACATCTCCTCAATTTCCTCATCATTTCCTCACACCTTTGCCTTACGCTTCTCTCAGAGAGAGGGATCAAGGGTAGCTAGACGCTACGCTGATGAGACCACCGGAGTGATTTCACCAGAATCACGGATACCCTCTTCAGAAGGAGTACAAGTTATGTCAGGTCGCATTCTTTGGTCAGTTGTCGTCGTCCTGGTCGTATTGTGGCTCATAGGTTTATTGGCCCATCTCGCGGGGGGCTTCGTTCACTTGCTGCTCATCGCCGCTCTGATTGTGCTGCTGTACAACCTCTTTGCAGGTAGGCGTGCAAGGCGTGTGAGTGGGCGGTGATAGATGGCGACGGTGACTGATCGTTCACGTCGGCAGACACCACAGGCTGACCTTCTTGACAGGGAGTTGGCCTCATCAATAGGTCAGTTTACCGCCGCATTATTACTGGTAGATTGATCAGAAAAGTGTGGAAAGGAGAGTGACACGATGTCGTGGCGTCGTATGATGTACAGCCTGATGTACCGGTTCGGCGCTCCTCGTTGGGATACCAGCATCACCCCACCGGAGGTGGTAGCTGTCATCGAAGGAGCTGCAGCATTACCAGCTGGTCGCGCGCTGGATCTGGGCTGCGGTACAGGAACCAATGTGATCTACCTGGCTCAACATGGATGGGAGACCATCGGGGTCGATTTTTCCCCCGTCGCCATTCAGCAAGCGCGTCAGAAAGCCAAAGACACACCAGGAGCAACGTTTGTCGAAGGGGATGTCAGTCAGTTGTTGCACCTGGGCATCCAGAGCCCTTTTGACTTTGTGTTCGATATCGGGTGCTTTCATGGTCTGCCAGCTTACTCCCGGCAGACCTATGTCCAGGAGGTAGCACGCGTCACCCGGTCAGGGGGACTCTTCATGACCTGGGCGATTGCCAGTGATCGCTGGCCCTTTCTTCCCGGTGTGCCCATCATGCAAGACAAGGAAATTCCTGACCGCTTTGGCCAGGATTTTACGCTGGAGCACGTCCAGAACGGCGAAGGGCGCTGGATGGCGAACTGGTACACGTTGCGTCGACGGTAGGATCATTCTGATGAGGCCGAGGGCGAGTGCGCACAAGAGGTCCAGGGTGTTAATAACACTGCAGAAAGCCAAGCAGTTTTCGCGCCTGGGCGAACCCGTGTGGGTGCCCGCATCGTCTCACGCTCCGCTCCACGCGCGTCGTCTGTGCACAGCGGGCGACTACAAGCATCTTGTGATGAGCATGAGAGACCAGAGCTGACAACTGTGATGCAGGTGTGAAGGACGTGTGGTACGCTCTCCTCGAACGGAGCAGAGGAACCATCCTGCAATAGGCATGGATGGTGCAACGATCAGGAGAAATGTCATGTCCAAGATACAAAGCAGTGTGATCGCGGGTTTTGTCAAGCCGGGGTTTGAGGCTGTACGAGAAGCGTTCGTCGAGAACTTCACTCGCCGCAACGAGCTGGGGGCTGCCTGTTGCATCTACTACCAGGGGGAAAAAGTCGTGGACCTGTGGGGCGGCATCCGCAACAAGGCCACCGGCGAACCCTGGGAAGAGGATACGATGGTCTTAGTATTCTCGGCTACCAAGGGCCTGTCCGCTCTGGCCATGGCGCTGGCTCATTCGCGGGGCCTGTTTGATTACGACGAACGCGTCTGCACGTACTGGCCGGAGTTTGCCCAACAGGGTAAAGAAAAGATCACCGTCCGGCAACTGCTGTCGCACCAGGCCGCCTTGTTTGCCTTCGATGCGCCGGTGGATAAGAGCGTTGTCGCCGACCTCGACCGGCTGGCGGTTATCCTGGCGCAACAGCAACCAGCCTGGAAGCCGGGCACGCGGCAGGCCTATCACGCCATCAGCCTGGGGTTTTATGAGGGCGAGCTGCTGCGCCGGGTCGACCCGCGGCACCGCAGCCTGGGACAGTTCTTCCAGGAGGAAATTGCCATCCCGCTGGGGCTCGACTTCTACATCCGCCTGCCCGAGGAGATCCCGAATTCCAGGCTGGCGACGCTCCAGCTGGCCAATATGGCTCTGGCGATGTTTCATAACCCCATCCCCCTGACGCTCGCGGCGATGAATCGACACTCACCGCTCCACCGGGCAATGGTTGACAATCCCGGGACGTTGCTACCGATAGATGCCGATCATGTCTATGCCCGGAATTTGGAAGTGCCGTCAGGAGGGGGGGTCGGTACGGCCCGCGCCATTGCCCAGGCGTATAGCGTGTTCGCGACCGGCGGACGTGTGCTTGGGGTGCGTGAGGACACGCTCCGGCAACTGATGGCACCGGCGATCCCGCCGCTGCACGGGTTCTATGATGAATGTCTGAAAGTGGAGTTGTACATGTTCTCACTTGGGTTTACGAAGCCCAGCCCGAAGTACCCCTTCGGTCATCCGAGCGCGTTTGGAGCGCCAGGAGCGGGAGGGTCCATGGGATTTGCTGACCCGCAAGCCGGGGTAGGGTATGCATACGTCCTCAACCGGATGGGGACCTACATGGAAGATCCAAGAGAACGGGCGCTGCGCAAGGCATTGTACCGCTCGCTTGGCGAGACGCCCCCCTTCCAGGTGCGAGGCCAAGAAGAGCGCGTCTTCCAAAGCACGACGAGAGAGCACTGACGGTGGTCCGCTCGTGGGATGTCTTCTGGCCATACAGGAGACGCTCGATATGAACGGTCGGTCACCGATGCTGATGGGCACGACGAGGTGTGGATCCTGGACGAACGTCTTGTCCCATCGGCGGGAGGGAGAGCGATAATGAAACAGCAGTACGCTGCTTACCAGGTGGTCCCGTATCCGAAGATGCGGCGCCTGGAGGCGCTTGCGTATCGGTCCGTCCAATACAAGCCCATGATCCATGGCTTGCTCGAAGTCGATGTGACCAGGGCGCGCGCATTCCTGCGAGAGCACAAAGCGACCACGGGGGAGTCCCTGTCGTTCACGGCGTTCCTCACTGTCTGCCTGGCAAAAGCCGTCGATGAGCACAAAGCCGTGCAGGCCTATCGCAAAGGCAGCAAACACCTCATCCTGTTTGATGAGGTGGACGTGTATACCCCGATTGAGCGTGACGTGGCTGGACACTCGGAAATCATTCCCTACATTATCAGAGCCGCCAATCGCAAGACCCTTCGAGAGATTCATCACGAGATCAGGGCAGCCCAGGTGCAGGACGTGGCAAAAGCCTGGGAGAGTTTCAACGTCCTCCACTGGCCGTGGCTGCTATTGCGACCAGCCTTTCACGTGATGGCGTGGATGGGGAAAAGATCTCCTCAGGTGTGGAAGAAGTACAGGGGGACAGTAGGTATGACGGCAATTGGCATGTTTGGGAAAGGGGCCGGATGGGGAATCCCTCTCCCCTCCCATGCCCTCTGGATTACGGTGGGCGGCATTGGCGAGAAGCCGGGGGTCGTTGACGGGCACATCGCCATCCGGGACTATCTGAGTCTGACGATCAGCTTTGATCACGAGACGATCGACGGCGCTCCGGCAGCACGCTTCACTGAGCGGTTGAAAGAACTGATTGAGGGCGGCTATGGTCTCGACGACTCCACGGTCGAGTCGGAGCAGGCCGGAGCTCCAGAGACCTCCAGGAAGAGCTAACATGGTTCGCGGTTCAAGGTGGCATCCTCGCATGGGAGCCTCCTGCTGTGACGGGCGTGTGATGGGGAAGCTCCCTTTTGAGACGGCCATGTGAGGCCACTTCCCTATACTTCTGACAAGAGGGGATGGCTCTGTCCGCCAGGTGGCGAGAAGCGCTTCCAGGTGAGGGAACACGCCACACGGGAGTGGCGGCTGCACACGGAAGTCACCTTCCAGGACGGAGCAAACACCACTCTCACGGGAGGTGAACTATGTCTACAGTTCTAGAGAGAGCAACCTTTCCTGATCTGGGGAGAGAGCAATGTATCGCTCTGACGACGTTCCGCAAGACAGGGGAAGCCGTGACGACACCGGTGTGGTTCGCGATCAGTCTCGGAACGTTCTATGTCGAAACACACGCGGACGCAGGCAAGCTCAAACGTCTTCGCCATACCGCGCGCGTCACGCTCGCTCCGTGTACCTACAGCGGCAAAGTCACGGGATCGGTGAGCGAGGGAAACGCTCGCATTCTGACGGAGTCTGAGGAGCGCACAGCGGCTTCGGCGGCACTGGCAAAGAAATATGGGCGAATGCGTGGCCTCTATCACTTCGTCAGAAATGCTCGACGCATGCTCCAACGGAAAGCGAACGTTGATGTAGTCTACATCGCTATCGACCCCATTTCAGGCTGAACATGACACCTTCCACGGGATGCAGAGCTGTGGTAAATGATCTGAAGAGTCTCGGAATTTTGAACCGAAGGGTGAGAAATTGATGCGAAGCGACTTCTACCATACCTTTTTCTCCTCCTCTGTGTCAGGAAAATACACCTTTTGCCGCTTTTCCCCCTCCTTGCAGCCATACTCCAGCTATATATAACTATCTTGCCCAAGGTGTCATCGAGGTATGTATTGGGCCTGATTGACGACCTGAGGCTCCTCTCCCTGGCAGAGTCAGGGCAGTTAGTGTTGCACAAAGAGGCCATCGCGGTAGACGAGTTGCTCGCCGATATCTCGACCAGCTTCTGCGGGCAGGCTGAGGCGAAAGGCATCCAGCTGTGTATCGCCGGGATCGAAGAACTCGCAGGGGTGACCGTGAATGCTGACGCAGGGCGGCTCTACCAGGTCCTCGGGAACCTGGTGGTGAATGCATTGCGCTACACGCCCTCTGGTGGGACCATTACGTTACAGGGGGAACGAGTTCCAGGCAGCGTTCGCCTTATCGTGCGTGACACCGGCAAGGGCATCGCGCCTGAGGACCTCCCCTCCATCTTTGACCGCTTCTGGCGCGGTGATGCAGCTCGATCCCGCACGGAGGGTGCTGGTGGAGGATTGGGGTTGGCCATTGCGCGCCAACTCGTGCTGGCGCATGGTGGACGCATCGAGGTCGAGAGCCAGCCGGGTCAAGGAGCAACGTTTACGGTCCAGCTCCCGGCAGACGATGGAGAAGCATCCAATGGATCACAAAAATGACAATAACTATGGTTGTGCAGAGGCTTTCTCCTGGATGGCAAACCACCCAAACAGACCAGCCATCGCGATCAAGATGCCACATCCCATAAGAATAACTCCGACCGGGAGAAATTGCCCCAAATACCCTGCCAGGGCTACTGAGATGAGGCTGACCCCTGACATGCTGGTGTCAACCACCGCTTGCACGCGCCCCATCATCTCCTTTGGCGTGGCGGCCAGGAGCAATGGCCCAAAGGCGACAGGAATGCCTCCCTGTGGGAAGGACATGAGGAAGCAGGTGATAAGCCCAGCCACATACCAGCTCTGCAAGGAGTAGATGGCGAAACCCACCCCAATAAGGAATGCACATCCACTCAACATCTTCCTGGGTGATATCCGTTTGGAGAGAATCCCCGCAATGATGACGCCAAGCAGGCCACCCAGGCCGCCCACCGCTGTTAACACACCGTAAAATGCGGTAGCCATATGCAGGTTTCTGCTGGCAAACACGATATTCAACGCATTGAGCGCGCCAGCGCCAAGCATGGCAATCAAGGCCATCAGCGTCACCATCAACACGGTGCGCATGACCACGACAAATTTCAAGCCTGCGAAGAGCTCACGGAGGATACCGCCGATGCCGCTATCTGCCTTTTCGTCCTGTTTCAAGGCATGGGGATGTAGCGCTGCTTTTGGTGCGCGCAAGAGAGCCAGGCAGAACGCGGAGACCAGATAGGAGACGGCATTCAGAAGAATGGCTACGACCGGTCCTACGGTGAAGTAGAGGGACGAGGCCAGGGCCGGACCAAGAATGATCGAGAGGGCGAAGGTCGCCTGTTTGATCGAGGCTGCCCGCATCTGCTGTTTCTCAGCGACGATGACTTGCAGGACGCCTGATTCCGCAGGCAGAAAGAAGCGTCCCAACGCAGAGATCAGAAAGACGCTGGCGTAAATGGCCTGGAGCCGCAGGGAAGGGGGCGCGATGAGTGGTAGCGTGGCCGCGACAGCGCGGATGAGATCGGAGATCAGCATGGTCTGGCGGCGATTCCAGCGATCTACCAAAACGCCCGCGAGCGGTCCGAGCAGAAAAACCGGGAGATATTGCGCTGCCAGCACCCCGCTCACGGCTGCCGCCGAGTGTGTGAGCGTGAAGACCCAGATGAACAGCGTGGTACTATAGACAAAATCCCCCAGATTCGAGATGGCCTGCCCGCTGGCCAGCCAGGCAAAGTTCCGATTGATCAGAAGCCCCTTCCCCGGTGAGATAGAATCAGGCATTGTCTTGAGAGGTGTGGTGATCTCTGTGTGCAGAGTTGCCTCCTGAATGTCACGAGAGATGGTTTCCTGGTGCGTGCGGTTGTGTGGCAGCACGGATGTCTTGCCGTGGTAGTTCTCCGGCCTTTCGGCCAGAAGAGGAGGATTGCGGTAGGTCATGGCTTTCGCCTTCCTTTCTGTGCGTTCTCTCCGTTCCCTCTTGTCAAAGTGCTTCTGAGAGTGTATACTTACTACGAATATACATAAACCGAAATGTAATAGTGAGCCTTCTCACTATCAGTATACACAATAATTGTTCGTCTGTCAAGAGGAAAGGAAAGCACATGATGATGACATCCGAAGATTCCCCTCATGCACAGCAGACCCAGGAAGCTGAACGGACGCCGACCGCATCAGAGGTCATCATGACTTTGATCGCGACCTCACATCGCATCCAGCGGGTCTTCAACGCACGCTTAAGCAGGCAGAAAGGCGCGGTCAAGCTCTCTGGCCCACGCCTTCGCCTGCTGATGGCCGTTGAAGAAGTGGGACGACTGCGCATGGGAGACCTGGCCGAGGACCTGGGGATTACCGCCCGCACCGTCACCACCCTGGTCGACGCCCTTGAACGCGAGGGGCTCCTGGCCCGCTTGCCGGATCCAATTGACCGGCGCGCAACACTGCTTGCACTCACCGAGAAGGCGCGAACCCAGTTCGAGCAGGTCCGTAGCCTTCAGATGGAACTGGGTGAAGAACTCGTTGCACAACTTGACACACAACAACGGAGGCTTCTCCTCGACCTGCTCAGCCGACTCAATCAAGAGGTGTCCATGGAGGAAGGAGGTCGAGAGGAATGACAAGCCCTGAAATTGTGGAGGTGAATCAATGATTGAGTGGACAGATGAACTCATCGCGCAGATCGGCTCTTACAGCCGTGCAGCACTCAGCTACCTTGGTCTGGATGGCTACCCGATCACACTGCCGTTGCCTTTTACCTTTGATCGGGGGGAACACCGCTTTACGTTCCCGAGGCCCTCGCAGTCACCGGCCATCTCAACGGTGGCGGAAGGGTCCCATTCACTGACCCTGCTGCGCTACGATCCGCAGGTGGTGAATGAACGCTATCTGCTGTTCTACGGACAGCTAGCCGAGCAGAGTGATGGATGGTCCTTCACCCCTTCACGAGTGGTGATTCCACAATGGAGAGGAAGGAGAGAAGGATGAAGGTATTGAAGCCGCTAGCCTTTGTCTTCCCGATGGCCGACGACAGGGAGTGAGCCTTTTTGCGCGTTGCGCGTCTAAAATGAGATAAGCTCAGGTATTATGACTGGGCGAATGATTCTTAGTGGTGGCAGTCCAGGAGCGGATTCGTGCTCATTTTGGCAGCGGTCGCCGCAACATTGTTGAGTCTTGTTCTACTTGCGCAAGCTGAAAAAAGGCTCACTCCCTGTTGAAATGAGATTTTGAGCTTGCGTATCTCATTTCAAAGATGCAATCGGGCTACTGGAGCGAGACCCTGCCTATATGCCATCAATGCTAATGATTTTCCAACCGTTAGGTTCTTGCAGGAGTTGGACTTGCACTGGATAAGTGACTCCCTTACGTGTAACATTAACTATGATATTTGCAGTGTTTACTCCATTTGAGAACTCCACTCCAACTTCTGAGAAAGAATAAGAGGTCACCTTTCCCTCCTGCACATCAAGCACCTTCGCTTTCTGTACATATGCATCCTGTGTCAGATGATGCTCATATAAGGTTATCCTATCGGCATCTAAAAATGAGTAGGCTGTGGCGTAGTCTTGCTTTTCAATGGCGGTGTAATAGCTGTTCGCAACTTTCGCCCCAGGACTATTGTAGAGAGCTTGAAAAAAGAGAAAGATGCCACCAGCAGCAAAGACACCACAAGCGAGTAGACATACCACAATGATAGCAACAAGCCAGAGCCAGGTCTTGCTTTTCTTCTTTGGCGGTTGATACATTGGTTGCTGTGGTAGATACATCGGTTGTTGTTGCTGCCACTGCTGCTGACCATAACCCTCTTGTGGGAACTGTGGCGGTGGTAAGGGCTGCGAGGGTTGCTGTGGCGGCCATTGCGGATTGGATGGATAGCTGGTATTCGGCTGTTGTGGTGGTTGCTGTGGATAGGGTTGATTACCGGGATACGGCCGTTGCGGTGGCTGTTGCCATTGTTCGTTGCCAGGTGGTTGATTTGACATGAAATAGTTCTCCCAACCTTGTATAAATTCTAAATAGAAAAAAAGACTATTTAATATAGATAACTATAACTGGCATGGGAAGTAACAAATATACTGAGGTATGGCAGGGTTTCAGCCAAATGGTGGGGAAGACGCATGTTAAATGAGAAAGGGAAAAAGTGTTGAGGCACTACCAGGAAGTGAAACTTTTTCCTAATTGGCGCAATGAAAGTTACACTATCAGCCGTAGAGCAAGAGGAGGTGGAAATTGTTGCCCAGCCAACAGATCAGGACGTACATTCGGTTTCCTTTCCTTTCCTGACTCAGGAAGTGATGGCGGCATGCACAAACTCCGTAATCTGTTGGGCCAAGACCTCTGGTTGATCTATCGGAACAAAGGCGCGCGAGTGAGGAAGGCGCTCCAAGGTCGCGTTAGGAAAAGCCTGTTGGAGACGAAGGGCAAGGCGTGAAGAGAAGAAGGGATCATCCCTTCCCCACACAAGCAGCACCGGATGGTGGAAGCCGGAGAAGGTCCGAGCCGCTTCCAGGGTGTAGCGGTTGGAGACAGCCTGCAAGAAACGCGTCATATCTCTGCGGACTCCAGGCAGATGAATGAGAGGACGGAAGGCATCGTCGAGTTCCGCCAGGCCTAGGCGACGATGGGAAAGGGCCGCAACAAACAAGCGCTGGGCGCTCCGCGCGCGGAGTACCCACGCCAGGAAATTGGCGAACTGGATGCCAAAGACCCGTGCCCCGTAATGGAAGGGGCTGACCAGAGGCGGGAAAAAGTGTTCAAAGGCATCGCAATTGGTGAGGACGAGACGGGTGATCCGTTCTGGATGGTGGGCAATCAACAGTTGACAAATGGCCCCCCCTGTATCATTGCCGATCAAGGTCACCTCGTGGAGATCGAGTACTTCCAGGAAATCAGCCACGAGGTGAGCCACCCCAAGGGGGCTCAGATCCGCATCTGGATGCAGGGGGAGTGAGTGAGCACCCAGAGGAAGGTCTGGAGCAATGCAGCGAAATTGTGAGACGAGACGAGGGATCACACGACTCCAGAGCAGGCTGTTCGCCAGTAAGCCGTGAATAAAGACGAGCGTTGGTCCAGTTCCCTGGTCGCAATAGCGGACCGTTCCTTGAGAAAGTGAAACCTCCTGGAAAGTGCCAAGCGGAGCAATAGTAGTCATAAACGCCTCCTCATAAATAATCAAGAAATTCCTTCAACGGATCACACAAATGACCGTATCACTCACGACGCGTATTGGAGAGAGAAGTGAGCACGTAAGTAGCGTTGCAGTGGCTCTCCCGCAATTGGCTGACTACGAAAGCTGATATAGCCATCCGGGCGGATCAAGACCATCCCCTCGTCGGCTATGCCATAGCGCTCGGCCAGCACACCATCTGGATCGTACAGCGTTTGTTCGTCCTCGCCATCCTGCTCGAGCCTTCGGATGGGATAGACATCCAGCAAATCCCACCAGTCGGAAAGCTGAGATTGCATCTCGCGGCTTCGTGCCTCATCGAGCTTTTGCACGAAAATGAGCAACGCGTGGCGTGTTCCCGTGAGCACATCGTAGAGCTGGTGGGGTGCTGTCTGCTTGCCGGGAGAGATGGAGCCATTAGGGGCGCGATCACCTACTTTCACCCGAGATGGTGCCGATTTCACCTGCTCGCCACGATACTCGGCAACAAGCGGTCCGTGCTGATAGGAGATGCGCAGTTCTGCCGCCGTACTGGTGATGACCTGTTGCATCTGAGGGAGCTGCGTCAGGCACGGTGCGACGCAGTCACGTGTCGCGGTTGCCAGCGGATGATGCAGGAACGCCTGATGCGTCAGCTGTTCGTCATCTTGCAAGAGTCGCGTGCCGACCGCTGCGCGCTCGATCTGGTAGCTTTCCAGCAGGCGAGCAGGTGCCCGACCCTGCACGACCAATGCCAGCTTCCAGGCGAGGTTCATGGCATCCTGCATGCCCGTATTCATGCCCTGCGCGCCGAGGGGAGAATGAATATGCGCAGCATCTCCAGCGAGTATGACGCGCTGGTGGACATAGTGCTCGACCTTACGTTGATGGACGTAGTAGCGAGCGAGAAAGCCCGGATCCGAAGCCCGGCTCCCTTTGGGCCCACAGATATCGATGGCGCGTTGGATCTCCTCTAACGTGACCTCTCCCTGCGGTGCCTCTCCCGGTTGATAAGCGATGATAAAGCGATGATGCCCATCTGGCAAAGGAAAGTAGGTGATGAGGCGACCACGATTGAGGTAGGCCAGTGCCTGGTCGTGAGGGAGATCCCAGTGCATGCGCACGTTCCCCGTCGTAAAGCTCTGCTCAACCGTTGTGCCCACAAAGGGCGCGCCGAGCAGGTGACGAACCGTACTATGCGCGCCATCACAACCGATCAGCAAGCTGGTCCAGGTGCGCTCTTCGATTCCGGAGGTTGAGCGCAGGACCACCTCCACGCCATCCGCGCGCTGGGTCAGGCTGACCAGTTCGACGCCGCGTTCGACCGTGCCGCCCTGGCGAACAATACGGTCGGTCAAAATGGCCTCGGTCGTGTGCTGTGGGATCATGAGGATATAAGGATAGGGGCTCTCAATCCCGTTGGCGAAGTCGAAGCGCGCCAGTTGCCGCCCCGCGCTCCAGGCGCTGAAGGTCGGAACGCTCACCCCCTGGGCTATCATCTCTTGTGTGATGCCCGATGGCGCCAGCAGTTCGAGCGTGCGCGCCATGACCCCGAGCGCTTTGGTATTCGGGGAAGGAGTCGGCGTTTTCTCGATGAGACGCGACTTGATCCCATGACGAAGCAGCTCATGTGCCAGGGTGAGTCCGGTCGGTCCGGCGCCAACGATGAGGATAGCAGGTGTTGGTCGTGGGTGTGGCATCATGTTCTCCTGCTCAAGGGAACTGCGAGTTCGGCGTCAATGCGCGCATCATGACCTCGACAATCGCGTCGGCGCGTTCGAGTGCTGGGGGGTGCGCATCTTCCCCCGCGAAAACAACGTCTAAGAAGGCATATGTCAGAAGCCCACCGAGCAGAGCGTGAGTCACCGCATCGAAATCAACGTCGGCGATAATGTGTTGCTCCCTGGCTTGCCGCAGCAGGGCCGTCAGGATGAAAAGCCCGCGCTCCGGGACGGTGGCACGAAACAATGGGCCCAGTTGAGGGAAACGCGGCGTCTCGGCGATGATGACGCGCAGCAGAGCTAGATATTCAGGCTGGATCATGATCGAGAAGATCTCGCGAGCGACGGTCGCGAGCGCCTGACGGAGCGATGGCAGATCATGTGGCGCGGGAAGAGCCGAAAGCTTCGAGGAAATGCGCGGTTGCGAGAGCGTCAGGTTGCCCAGGACATCGACAAAGAGTTCCTCTTTGCTCGCATAGTGACGGTAAAGGGTCTCCTTTGAGGAAATGCCAGCCTCCGCCAGAATGGCATCGGTGCTCGTCGCAAGATATCCATGCTGAAGAAAGAGCCGTTGGGCGGCGGCGCGGATCTGTTCGCGTGTCTGTTGTGCGCGTCTGTTCTGCCTGTGTTCCATAGTAACCAATCTCATTTCCGTATCGTACTATACGGTACTATTATAGAGCATAAAACAGCGATTGTCAAGAGTGTGAGCAACGCATTTTGACTTCCGCGCTTTGTTGGACGATTGATAGTGCTCGATGCAGTTGCGAGGGAAGCCAGGCCTGTCGTTGCGCAGCGCGTGTCCTACGAGATTGTATGTATCCTCTTCGCCGCTCTAGCTCGAAGCCGACAAAAAGCACGAAATGATCTGTTGACTCCTGATAGGCACAGCTCTCTTTTTGTTTCCAGTTCTGCCTCTTGACAAAGAGAAAATATGTGTATATACTCCTAATTATGAAAGAGCAGCACCATCAAGAAGTGAATATGGCGAAGGTTCTCGAAGTTGCTTCCTTCTGTGCGTGTGCCAACCTGCGTAAGACCTCGCGTGCCGTGACACAACTCTACGACGAGTCACTCCACAGCAGCGAATCAAGTGTGGGACGTCGATGCAGTGATTGAGCAGCTGCAACTCCAACAGGTGGTGCTAGTGGCCCACGACGCTTCTGGTCCACCAGCGATTGATTGGGCGCTTGGACATGCTGATCGCGTAGCGGCGCTCGTGTTGTTGAATACCTACTATGGTGCGATGCCAACGTTACGAGCACCGGAAGCCATCTGGCTCTTTTCTACCCCTACGGTGAGAAACGTTGCGCGCGTCGTCTCGCAAGCATTTCACAATTTTCTCTTCCGTAAGATGTATTGGTGGCAGGTCGGCAGATTCATGCGAGAGGCAGCAGTCAGAGATGAGTTCGTGCCCTTGCTCTATCAACAATTTGCTGCCACGCCGAGTACACAGCCCGCTTTCTTTCGCCTGAATCAGGATTTGCCATTCACCGTGCGGGATCGCACGAAGATGATACCGCAGATGAACGCGTTCAGACGACCAGTGCGGATCATCTTCGGCGAAAGCGACCCGTACTTGAATAGAGGCGTTGCCAAACGATTTCACGAACTTTTTCCAACGTCTGATCTCTTCCTGGTGCCAGGTGCGCATCACTATGTCCAGATAGATGAGCCAGAGAAGGTAGCACACCTTATTCTCTCAACACCCATGGCAAATCATGCATGAGAGGGAGAGAGATCACCCCTTGCTCTCGCTGACGCGCATAGAGCCTGAAAGGCAGAAGGAATCCAACCTCCTCATGCGCGCGGAGGCAGAGGGGCGCGACGGATGAAGGCTGCAAGACAGCCCACCTTCCCGTCGCGATATTCGCCTGTCGGAAGTGCGCTGCAGGTCGCGGGGGTTTCCATGCCTGATCCTTCGTGTTGTAAAACGCACGTTCGGGCCTAACAGGCCTATTAGAAGATTCTGGGTAGGTGTGCGGAAACGGTTGTGCCGTTTCCAGGAGCACTCTCAATCGAGATTGTGCCATCGAGACTGGCCGCCCGTTCATGCATCGACTGCAATCCAAAGTGTCCTGGGAAGGGGCCAGCCGGGTCAAAACCTTTGCCGTTGTCGCGCACCTCCAGCACCAATTCCTGCTTCTCTTGCACCAGGCGCAGCGTGACGTTGCTGGCATGAGCGTGTTTCGTGATATTGTGCAGGGCTTCCTGTGCAATGCGGAAGAGGGCATGTTTACTCTCGATGGAAATATCAGGCTCCTCTCCCAAATTGACATCAACGGCCAGGTTGTAGCGAGCGCGCAAGACCTCGGCCCGTTTATTGAGCGCGGCGACCAGCCCCTCGGTCTCCAAGAGCTCGGGGCGAAGTTCGAAGAGCAAGGCGCGTATCTCAGCGAGTCCTACATCGGCGTGTAGAATCACGCGCTCAAGCGCTGCAATGCTCTGTGCAGGCTCCGTTTCCAGTGCTTCGCGGCCAGCGTTGGCACTTAAGCAAATACCATAGAGTTCCTGGTAGACGGAGTCATGGAGTTCGCGGGCCAGGCGCTGTCGCTCCTGGAGTATTGCCTGTGCCTGTGCCTGTTTGACCAGGTAGGCATTGCTTTTTCGCACCGTGATATCAGTGAAATAAATCGATATGCCCTCACTTGATGGATAGATACGAACTTCATAGCGGGCAGTGTGGGGTGGATAGTAGACCTCAAAGCTCACGTTCACCCGTTTTTCCGCCGCTTCGCGGCATTGTTGTTCAAATATGGTACCCGGGGCTTCTGGGAAGACGTCCCACATACGGCGCCCCAGCAGATGTTCAGTGGCCTTGCCACTGACATTGCTATGCCTTTGAAGATTGAGGTAGGTAATACACCATTCATGATCAAGTGTAATAAAACCATCCGTGAAGCTCTCAAAAATAGCAGTCGCTTGTTGCCATTCCTCTGCACTGGAGAGGGAAATTCCCCCCTTGTCTTGTAGTTGCATGCTGTTTCACCTTTTATGCTGTTAACAAGAAATGTTCGAAAGCAAAAAAAACGGAGGTTTCGTTTATTTCAGTTTCTAGCACGTACTATTATAAAACACATCTTACTAAAGGTAAACAAGATGAATGCGCTGTTTTCGTGATGGTCGATGAGGATGCATGATTGTCGGACAGGTGACAGAAGTGATAGACTAGAGATAGTAGATATGATAAAGGCTTCAAACGCACTCAATGGGGAGTTGTGTCCAGAAAGCGAGCGGTAAAGTTGATAGCGTATAAAATTTATGCGGCATTCGATGAGGCAAGCCAGCGTAATACACGTCCACGGAGGCTCATCGCGGAGCGGCTGGTGGAACTTGCCGAGAGTGGAGCAGATTTCACCATAGATGACCTCTGGCAGGAATTGCGAGAGGGTGAGCCACGTTTGGGGAGGGCAACGGTCTATCGCTCAGTAGAGATGCTGGTCAATGCAGGTTTGCTTGATCGCATCGAATTTGCCGATGGAACGCATCACTATCGTGTTTGCGGCGATAACCATCACCATCACCTGACCTGTACTCACTGTCATCGTGTCGTTGAAGTAGATATCTGTCTCCCCGTAGATCAGTTTACGGCTATTGGAAACCGCACGAACTTCGATATTGAAGGTCACTCGCTGACGCTCTTTGGCCGCTGCGAAGATTGCCGCGCGCAGGAGGCGAGCCAGGGTTCTTCAATATAGGATACGCTCGCTGCGTTGTAGCTTTTTGGCAGTGTCACTGCCCCTCTTTCAGCAATTCCTGCTCAATTCTTGAACGTATCTCGTCACGCACGCGACGATAGACAGCCAACTGTTCATCTTCGCTACCGGTGGCCTTTGATGGATCTTCAAAGGACCAGTGCTGGCGATGAGCAGCGCCTGGAAAGATCGGGCATGTTTCTGCCGCTGTGTCACAGACGGTAATCACATCGTCAAACGGCTCGTCGAGATAGCGATCGAGTTTCTTCGATTGTTGTTTCGAGATATCGATGCCAAGTTCGGCCATGGCCTTGATAGCTAATGGGCGCACAAAGGTAGCTTCGGTACCGGCGCTAAAGACCTCAAATCGGTCGCTTCCCAGCTGGCGTAACAACCCTTCAGCCATTTGTGAACGAGCCGAGTTATGTGTACAGATGAAAAGGACGCGGTGCTTCATTTGGTTTTTTGCCTTTCTTCCATTCAAGTGATCAAGCAGTACCTGTTATAATCTATCACTTTGCGTCCTTTTGCACAAAATTCCGTCTACTTTGATGCATGCGCTGCATGCATATCGTCGCGCCTTATAATTATAGAATGGAAATAGAACAAGTGAAGGCATGGAACCGGAGTAAGGATACATAGCTATGGTTATGACGACGGAGAGAGTCTGGGAAGAATTTCACCCCAAACTCAAGCAATTCGTGCTTAGACGTATACAAGATGAACAGAGTGGCGAAGATATCCTGCAGGATGTCTTTTTGAAAATTCATACGCGCATCGATACCCTGCGGAATGAGGAGAAACTCCAGAGCTGGATCTACCAGATTGCCCGCAATGCCATCGCGGATTACTACCGGGAACATAGGGCCACGTTAGAACTTTCAGAAGCGCCGGCTTTGTTGGAAGAGCCTGGAGATGATGATATCGTCAACGAACTGATACCGAGCATCAAAGCGATGGTCGACAGCCTGCCGGCCGATTATCGTGAGGCACTGCTATTGACAGAATATCAAGGACTCACGCAGCGAGAACTCGCGGAAAAGCTTGGCCTTTCTTTATCTGGAGCAAAATCGCGGGTGCAGCGGGCAAGAGAGAAGCTTAAAACGATGCTGTTAGACTGCTGTCATTTCGAGTTTGACCGGCGTGGGAAAGTGATTGATTACCAGCCAAAGTGTGGCTGTTGCGCGAATCATGAGGGTTGTACTGATTGTACGTGAGCTGATGAATAAGCCCGTTGCGTCCTTTTTTGTTTATTACCGTCTCTAGTAGTGTAAATGATAAGATAGGGAGAAAGGACAACCCTTATGACAACCAACCCAACGAATGATGAACAGTTGCGCGAGGCCGTACGCGAGCGCTACGGGCGCACCGCTTTAGAAGTATTGAGTGCCAGTGAACCTAAGGCTGCAAGTTGCTGTGGGGCGGATTGCTGCGGCGGGGAAAAGGGCGTAGGTGATGCTGTTAGCAGCGATCTGTATAGTAATGCGGAGCTTGGTGAGTTACCGTTGTCAGCCGCACTTGCTTCACTCGGATGTGGCAATCCGACGGCGCTGGCGGCATTGAAACCTGGAGAAAAGGTACTTGACCTGGGAAGTGGCGGTGGCATCGATGTGCTTCTCTCAGCGCGGCGGGTTGGGCCGACGGGCTTCGCCTATGGCCTGGATATGACCGATGCAATGCTTGAGCTGGCAGAGCGCAACCGCGCTGAGGCAGGGGTAGAGAACGTACGCTTTCTGAAAGGCGTCATCGAAGATATTCCTCTACCAGCGAACTCGGTTGACCTGGTCATCTCGAACTGCGTTATCAATCTATCCGCTGATAAACGACAGGTGCTGCGCGAGGCTTACCGCATCCTCGTGCCTGGCGGGCGTTTCGCCGTCTCCGATATAGTCTTTCAAGGACATTTTCCGCAGGCAATTCGCGCGGATCTCGAGGCCTGGGCCGGTTGTATCGCCGGTGCACTGGAGGAAGAGGTCTACCGGCAACTACTTGCCGAGGTAGGCTTTGCCGATATCGATGTCGAAGTCACACGGCGCTATGCCCTCAACGATATAGCGGAGAGTGGAGCGCAAAGATCCATCGCTGCGCTTTCAGATGAAGAACGGGCGGAAGTTGATGGAAAATTTGTCAGTGCCTTCATCCGCGCTCGTAAACCTGAAAGGGTGTAGGAGCGCAATTATGAAGTTTAGGCATGGTTCAAATAGAGTCAATCCTGCTTGACAATGTTTCTGTAGGACAAGCATAAAAGTGCCAAGCGCATTTGAACCATACCTTAACAAATTAATCCAGGAATCCGTATGGGTCACAGCACTGTCATGCTGAGCGCAGCGAAGCATCTCTCTGCCCAGCGCGACAGACCCTTCGCTGCGCTCAGGGTGACAGTGGAGGGGCCGATTTCATCATCCGTATTATTTTTTGAAACTGCATTATTGCGCCCTGGTGGTCCTGTATCGGCTCCCCAGGCGGGCGCAATGATGCTGTTTAACTTTTTAATCTGAATAGCGGAAAATCCAGCGAGGGCCGATAAATCGGCCCCTACGGATACATTTGAATGATTTTTTTATGTCCTGCATATCGGTGTTGAAAACGCTCTCAACTCGTCCCATCATCTTGATGCGCCAGTGATGCAGGTCCCTCTTCAATGCGTTTCCCCAGTTGATCATCCTGTTGTTCGAGGAATGCCTGCACGCCGGTGCGTACCGTTGGATAGAAGTGTTCGGGTCCAATTCGTTCGGTCAACCCGGCGCGCTTGAGCATTTCCTGCAGCGGCTGGCTGGCCCGGGAGACGGCCAGGACGATCCCTTTGCGCTCAAGCTCACTCTGGAGTGTGCTGAGCGCTTCAGCAGCGGTCACGTCGATGTCAATAATGGCCTCGGCATCGATCAGCATCCACTTGATAGGGTACTCGGCTGTTGCGATCAACTCTTGCACCCGGCTGAGGAAGTAGTCCGCGTTGGCAAAGAAGAGTGGCGCATCAAACCGGTAGACGATCAGCCCCGGTTCTGTTTCACTATTGGTATACGCTTCGATATCCTGATACCCATCGACTCCCTCGACCATGCCAAGCACAGCATCATGCGGTCGCGAGATACGACTGATGACGACGAGCAGCGCGAGCAACACCGCGATCAGGACCCCCGCGAGGATGCCGATGCTCAAAACCCCGACAAGCGTCACCAGTGCAAGAAAGAATTCGACCCGTCGCACACGATATACCTTATACAGGGGCTTAACCTCGATCAGGTTGATAGCAGCTGCGATGATAATGGCTGCCAGCGCAACTTGTGGCAAGCTCTCCAGTAGCCGGGTGAACCAGAGCAGGAAGACTACCAGCAACGCTGCGGCGACGATGCCGACCAATTGTGTCTTCCCTCCTGCCGCATAATTGACGGCTGTACGTGATTGGCTGACCGATGCTGGGAAGCCCTGGATACATCCAGATAGGATATTGGCGGCGCCCAGCCCGATCAACTCACGGTTGGCGTCGACCTTCTCTCCTTGCTTCACTGCGAAGGAGCGTGCTGTGAGCACTGAGTCCGTAAACACAATCAGGGTCAGGATGAGGGCTGAGGGTAGGAGTTTCCACGCATCGGCGAAGCTGAAATCAGACAGGCCGAACTGCGGAAGCCCAGAGGGGATCGGACCGACGACGGTGACCCCGTACTTATCCAGTTGGATGAGCGCTGAAAGCATGGTCATAACCACGACCACGATGAGGCCACCGGGGACTTTCGGCGCGAAGCGGCGGAGCATGATGAGGAAGGCGAGAAGTACCAGCCCGATCACGAGCGTAAGCACGTTGGTTTGACCCAGGTTCGTGAGCAGTTCCCCTATCATTTGAAAGAAATTTTCACTCGCGATCTTGATGCCGAAGAGCTTGCCCAACTGGCCCGCGATCATAACAATGGCAACCCCGGTGATGTAGCCTATCAGGATGGGCTTGGAAACGAAGTCGGCAAGGAAGCCAAACCTTGCGAGGCCTGATACGAGTGCAATCACGCCGACCAGCAGTGCCAGGAGAGACGCTAGTACAGCAAAGCGTAGAGGGCCGCCACCGGCAGCAATAGGCGCTACCGCTGTGGCCACCAGGAGCGCGGAAGAGGACTCCGGCCCGACCATCAGCCGCCGCGAACTGCCAAAAATCGCGTAGCCGATCAGTGCGCCGATGGCTGTATACAGGCCAACGACTGAGGCAACCCCGGCGAGTTCGCCATAGGCCATCCCCTGCGGCACGAGCATGGCAAAGATAGTCACTCCCGCGAACAGGTCAGCCCTCAGCCAGCTTCGCCGGTAGGTGCGGGCAATTCTGAGTCCCGGGATGGCTGTTTCGATAAATCGCAGTGCACTTTCCGTAGACTTTTTCATCTCGCAAACTTTCTCACACCGTTCAGAGAATGCGCGTCCCTTTCTTGAGTATAATCCAATTTTTCCTTCTTCACCACAAGGTAGTGGTTCACATGAGAATGGCCGCTCGTTCAAGGTTGTAGCGATGGAGAAAAACGTTCAGACATGCATCATGCATGAACAGAGATTTGGAGAAAGAGAGTGTTTTGCGAACAAAACGAGCTAAACGTTGTTGCAGTGTGTTATTCCAGCGCTCCACATGGGCTGTTTCTCCTGTTTCCTTCCCGACCGCCGTATGCTGCTCTTCTGGAATCACCGCCTGATACGCATTCCAAAATCGGTGTAGCACTGTCCGGTTAGATACTACTGGCAAACTCCAATTTGGAGAGAATGTTTCCCCACTTGCCCGTCCTTTCGGATGATGAATGGTATTTATTCCCCACTTTACTGGAGAAAATGGTGTTTTTCCGATGTCTTTCCCCACTTTTTGGGTTCGCCAGCAGTATCACTTTAAGTGTGCCTGCTTGCTTTCTCAGTGTCATCTCAGCCTTTTCACAGGCCTAACTCAGAGAGCCAGGCTATGATTATCTTCAGTGAGTCAAAACAGTGGCTTTGGCAAACGCTTCCTGGAAGCACAGAGAGACTGTGAGAAGGAACCTTCTTTAACGTCCGGGACACTATCTTTGGACCAGGGTCGGATAATGGACGCATTGTTCCGGCCTGGTACTGGTCTCCCAAGACAAGAAAGGGAGGAAAAGCAAGAGTGAGTAAGTAGGCAATGGTTAGCCACCCTTGCTCCAGCATCGTCGGCTGGGAGAGAGCATGACCGCTTCCTGCGAGCGCTGCTCCTTGTCAATGAAGACAAGTGATACTCGTGAAATCTCGCAGGAACCTCTTCGCTCCGTTGGCCTTCTCGCGCAAGCTGGTCGAGGCTTTCCAGACCGCGACGCAGCGCGAACGAGAGCTGGTTCAGTAAGCGCCTCGACAGTCGCCAGAGACGGTGAGAGAGCAAACACGTCACGTACCGTGGAGACTTCCTAGGGGGTCGGGACTTGAGCCCCGACCCTTTTCTTGGCCTAAACCCAACACTCGTGTCACCAGAGGCAAAGTAGAAATCTCCTGTCTCTTGTGCTCACTGACACTCATCTCTATACTCATCTGGACGTGAAAAGTGTCGACCCGAGTCATTCTCGGCACTTTTTGTATCTAGAAGCATTTACCAGGCTGCTTCTTGCCTGGAAAAAGGAAAATAGCTTCTGGCTTGGTACTTTGCCCTTCATGACACGAGTTCGCTGCACATCAACGTTACTTGAGGTCCTTGCGACTGGCAGAAATCGTCGATCATGACGTACAGTAGTATTACAAAGGTGTCTACATCTACCATTGTGAGTTCCTTCTCTGAAGGTTCCTTCGAAAACACCGTGGGAGAGACAAAAAAACTTTCCCCACCGCTTTTTTGGCAAATTCACTCAAGGCTCTGGATTGGAAGGTCAGGGAGAGACGTCGTATGATTACCAGAGAGTTTCTGGAGAACCGGTCGGCCTATCGTTATCCCGCTGACGCCGTGGTCGCCGCGCTGGGAAGTGACGCCAGAAACGGGCTGATCACCAGGGAGGCCCAGGCTCGTTTGCAGCGCTACGGCAGGAATGCGTTACCGAGCGCGCCTCCCACCCCGGTCTGGCGCCGGTTTCTCGCCCAGTTCTGGAATCCACTCACCGTCTTGCTTCTCGTTGCCACCGTCATCTCGTTTGCTGTCTGGTGGATCGAGCGAGACAATGCCTTCCCCTACGAGTCGCTGACGATCTTCGCCATCGTGCTGCTCAACGGCCTCCTGGGCTATGTGCAGGAGAATCGTGCTGAGCGGGCGGTCGCGGCACTGCAAGCCATGACAGCGGCGACCGCAAGAGTGCTGCGCGATGGCTACGTGCAGACCATCCCGACGACCGAGGTGGTGCCGGGTGACATCCTCGCCATCGAGGAAGGAGATACCATTGCAGCCGATGCACGCGTGCTGGAGGCGATTGCGCTGCGCCTGGTGGAGGCTGCCCTGACTGGCGAGAGCCCCCCGGTCTCCAAAAGCAGCACGCCGATTGACCAGGAGGTCGGTATTGGGGATCAGAGCAACACGGTCTTCAGCGGCACGGCAGCAGCGGCGGGACGCGGGCGGGCCATCGTCACAGCAACGGGAGCCCAGACCGAGCTAGGACGGATTGCAGGCTCGCTCCAGCAGACCATGGAGAAAGAGACGCCGCTCCAGCGGGAACTCGACCAGGTCGGGAAGTGGCTGGGCATCGTCGTCATCGTCATCGCCATCGTGATGAGCGCGACGATCCTGCTCGTTGACCGTATAGGGACGCTCGGGGAACTCGTCGATATTTTACTGCTCGCGGTCTCGCTGGCGGTGGCCGCGGTGCCGGAGGGATTGACGGCGATCACGACCATTGTCCTCTCGCTCGGCATGCAGCGCATGGCCCGGCGCAACGTCATCGTGCGCAAGCTTTCGGCGGTGGAGACGCTCGGCTCGACGACGGTGATCTGCACCGACAAGACAGGAACGCTGACCAAGAACGAAATGACCGTGCGGGTGGTGGTGACGGCCAGCGGGCGCGTTGACTTCACGGGCGTCGGCTATGATCCACAGGGGAGCGCCTTGCAGGCGGGACAGCCGCTCGATGATCCCGTCCTAAAGGAAGAGGTAGAGACGGCGCTGCGTGCCGCCTACCTGGTGAACAACGCGACACTGCTCTCTCTTGACGGCTCCTGGACCATTCAGGGAGATCCGACGGAAGGCGCATTGCTGGTCGCAGCGCACAAGGTGGGACTGCAGGAGGAGGACCTGGAGGGACGCTTTCCGCGCATGGCAGAGGCGCCGTTCTCATCTGAGCGCAAGTTGATGAGCACGGCCCACGAGGACACCACGCGGAGCGAGCGCATGATGATCTTCTCCAAAGGCGCCCCTGATGTGCTGCTGGCCCGCTGCGCGTATGAACAGGTCAGCCTCGGCAGGCAGGCCCGACCACTTACCACCGAGCGCCGCGCTGACATTCTCGCGGAGGTTGCGCTCCTCGCCGCTGAGGCGTTGCGCACCATCGGCGTGGCTTTGCGTACGGTGCCGCGTGAGGAGCTAGACGAAGCGGGGGCACTCACCGAGCACATGGAGCAGGAGCTTGTCTGGCTTGGTGCGATCGGGATGATTGATCCGCCGCGACCGGAGGCGGCAGAGTCGGTGCTGCTGGCACAGCGAGCAGGGATCAGGGTGATAATGATCACAGGCGATCACCCGATCACGGCGGGAGCGATTGCGCTCGAACTGGGCATTATCAAGGAAGGCGGGCAGGCGATCAGCGGGCCCGAACTGGAGAAATCGAGCGATGAAGCGCTGCGGGAGACGGTGCACGAGGTCTCGGTCTACGCGCGCGTGGCCCCGCAACACAAGCTGCGCATTGTCCAGGCCCTCAAAGCCAACGGCGAGATCGTGGCGATGACCGGCGACGGTGTCAACGACGCGCCCGCGCTCAAGATGGCCGACATCGGCGTAGCCATGGGCATCGCGGGCACGGATGTCGCAAAAGATGCCGCCGATATGATTCTGACCGATGACAACTTTGCCTCGATCGTCGCAGCGGTCGAGGAGGGACGTGCGATCTTTGCCAACATCCAGAAGTTCTTGCGCTACCTGCTCTCCTCGAATTTCGGTGAGGTGCTAACCATGTTCTGCGGCGTCGTCCTGGCGAGCGTTATCGGGCTGATTGGAGAAACGGGCACGGCGATCGTGGTGCCGCTGCTCTCGACCCAGATCCTGTGGATAAACCTCCTGACCGACTCGGGACCGGCGCTAGGTCTGGGGGTTGACCCGCGCGACCCACGGCAGATGCACAGACCGCCACGCGATCCAAAGAGTCGCGTCATCTCGAGCATGATGTGGGTGAGCATTGGCATCGTCGGCGTGATCATGAGCGTGAGCACCCTGCTCGTCATGGACTTGAGCCTGCCCGGCGGGCTGCTTCCGGGCCACGGCACCCTGCGCTATGCGCAGACCATGGCGTTCACCACACTCGTGCTCGCACAGTTGTTCAACGTCTTCAACGCGCGTTCCGATGAGACCAGCGCATTCCGTTCTCTCTTTACCAACAAATGGGTCTGGCTAGCGATCCTCCTGTCGCTGCTGTTGCAGGTGGCGGTCGTGTACCTCCCGCTCCTTGAGAGCGCCTTTAGCACGGTCCCTTTAAATATCACCGACTGGCTGTTCTGCACTGCGGCAGCCAGCTTCGTGCTCTGGGGACGGGAACTGACGAAACTGGGGATGCGCCGATCGCGCGGAAACTGAGTCGATATCACGCAATACCCGGCCGGGAACGCGCTGCGCACGAACTATGGAACAGCTTGAAGCAGGACCCTGACAGCGAGGCGTTCCCGCCAACCCTCTAGATGGGAGACTGAAAGACTATGAATCGTTGGTTCTATTTGCTCATACTTGCGGCCCCGGCAGCGGTCCTCGCCGAGGCCCTGCATGCGTCGCCCCTGATCACTTTTGTACTCGCGGCGCTAGGACTCATCCCGCTCGCCGGGTTGATCGGCCTCTCCACTGAGGTGCTGGCGGAGCGCCTGGGGCATGGCATCGGTGGTCTGCTCAACGCGACCTTCGGCAACGCAGCCGAGATCATCATCGGCCTGACCGCGCTGGCCGCGGGTCTACCCGAGGTGGTGCGGGCCTCGCTGGCCGGGTCCATCATCGGCAATGCGCTGCTCGTGCTGGGCACAGCGATGCTCGTGGGTGGGTGGCGCTACCGGCGGCAACGGTTTAGTCGCCGCGTGGCGGGCCAGTATGCGACCATGCTCACCCTGGCGGTGATCGGCATGGCGATCCCATCGCTGCTGGCCACGGTGGGCGAGAGCACGCGCCCCGGTGATGCCGTGGTGCGCGGCAGCCAATTGCACCAACTCAGCATCGGGGTGGCCATCATCTTGCTGGTGTGTTACGCGGCCTACATCGCCTACTCGGTCTTTGGCGTGCACGCGTCCCACGCAGACATGCTCACAAGCTCAACAGCCGTCTCTGGTGACGAGGCGAGCGTGCCACATGACCCTGCCCACGCATCGGCGCTTGCAGGGGAAACCGCCACACAGCGAAGGCAAGCTTCCGCAGGTCCACTCGCGACACTTGCCACCTGGTGGAGGACCACGCTCTGGCTTCCGATCACCGTCCTGGCCGGCGTGACGGCAGTCACTGCGGTCATGAGTGAGGTCCTGGTGAGCACCATCGAGCCACTGACCCACCAGATTGGACTGAGTCCTTTTTTTGTCGGCCTCATCATCCTGCCGATTGTGGGCAACGCTGCTGAGCACTTCTCCGCCATCACCTCGGCCACCCGCAATCACATGGAGATCTCGATGGCCATTACCGCTGGCTCGTCGATCCAGATCGCCCTGCTGGCCGCGCCCATCCTTGTGCTGGCGGGTCCGCTCATCGGCGTGCCACTCGACCTCAACTTCTCGCTGCTGGAAGTGGCGCTGTTTGCTTTAGTGACCGGACTCTACGCGCTCATCAGCCTGGATGGAGAATCGACCTGGCTCGAAGGGTTGCTCCTCTGCGCCTTCTACCTGATGCTGGCGGTCGGCACCTTCTTTCCGCCTGCTTAGAGCCTATCCCAATAAGGAGTATAATATCTACCACATACACAAAGACAAAGAAGAAGGAAAAAGTGGATAGGAAGCTCCCAAAAGCC
>WNGE01000269.1_pt1 | contig 66821 bp, 64 predicted proteins | sample 5400651 | NCBI WGS metagenome assembly WNGE01 (sample SAMN13153370, study PRJNA577476) | soil metagenome | isolation source: 60 cm soil or saprolite under grassland replicate 2 | place: USA:California | collected 2016-06-15 | reverse complement strand
CTACTCACCAGTCCTGCGCCAAGCCGACCTCCCCCCGGCCATCACCGTCCCCTGGCTCCACGGCCGCACCCTGCGCTACGAGTACGCCTGACCGAGACAGTTGGGGCCTGATTCGCTGCGCGAAAATCGGCGCTAAGGGGTGGTCCGCGTCCCTGGGTCGGCAGCGCGGCTCTCACGAGGCCCTGAGAAGGCCGTAGAGCCACGAAAGGCGGCTGGCCGGTATGGATGGGCCGGGGCGGTGGCGGGAGTGTGGGTCGGCACGGCGTTACTCCCCCGGCCGGCCGGGGACAGCGGGGACAATTGGCGCGTACGGCTGTCCCTCTTGATCGGAACCGTCGGTGCTGGTCAGCCCGGGTAGGGGGACAGCGGGGACAGCGGGGACAGCCGGCGGGAGGCTGTAGCGGCCGGCCGGGTCGACGGACAGTTGCCCGTCGGCGGCCATCCGGGAGCAAGTCCGTTTGACGTTGTCGTAGCCGAGTCCGGTGCCGTCGGCGGCGGCCTTTGGGGTGGCGCCGGGGTGGTCGCGGACGTAGCGGAGGATCGCGGCGCGAGTGTCGGACAGGGTGTGCTCGGCGGCCGACCCATCGAGCAGGAGCCAGGCGCCGGTGGTGGGCTGGAAGGTCAGTGCGTGCTCGGTCTCGTCCACGTCCCGGCCGGTGACGTGTAGCACGGCGTCGGCCTGGCTGCGTGCCCGTCTCAGGACGAGGGTGGCGTCGGCGGCGCCGGCTAGCCCGTTGGTGCCGGACACCGACTCCAGGAAGTCATCGGCGCCCGCCTTGCGGACCTGATGCACGAGCACAACGGCGACGCTGTAGCGGTCGGCGATCTGCTTGGCCCGGGTGACGGCGGCGTAGTCGGCGTCGTAGGCGGACATGCCGGCCGGGGATGGTCCGCGCATCTTGGCGAACACGTCCAGCACGACCATCCGGGCGGCCGGGTTGCGGTCCAGCCAGCCGGCGATGGACTGGCCCCCGCCTTGCGGCAGTGGCGGGCAGGTGGTGACCAGGGTGAGCCCAGCCGGCGCCGGCTGGCCGCACAGCAGCCGGCGGATACGGGTCTGGAGCCGGCGGGGGGTGTCTTCTAGGGCGAGATAGAGCACCGGCCCGGCTTGCACGTCGATCCGGCCGAACGCCCGGCCGCCGGCCGTGATGGTCAGGACGAGGCCGAGGGTCAGCCAGGACTTGCCGACCTTCGGTGGCCCGGCGAGCAGGGTGACGCCTTCGGCGAGGATGCCGGGCACCGCCCACCGGGGCGGGGGGAAGGTCGCGGCCATCAGGTCGGCGGCCGTCCACGCGGTACGCAAACCGGTCGTTGAGTCGGTTGCGTCACGTTGGCCGGGTGCCGGGGTTGTGTCACGGCGGGCCGGGACGGCAGCCGGGCGGGTGACGGGGTGCAGGTGCCGGCGGCGTGGGCTGCTCATGCGGTGGCTCCGATCCGGGCGCGGTAGGCGGCCTGCCGGCAGGCGTGCGAGCAGTACCGGGGCCACCGGCCGCAGGCTGGCCGGGGTGGCAGCGGCGCACCGCAGCGGCAGTGACGGAAGCCCGCTAGGGTGGTTGCGTCACCGTCCACATCGGCCGGTGACGTCTTCCGTCGGCGGTTTACGTCAGTGACGGTGACGGTTCGGCCCTGGGCGGTTGCGTCACGCCGGACCGCGGTGGATGCGTCGGCGGCGAGCGCGGCGGCCAGTTGCACGCCGAGCCACCAGGTGTAGGCCGGTGGGACGGCTTGGGTGAGCGCCGGCCAGGGCATCCAGTCGATGCCCATCGCCGTGCGGGCGTCCTCAGCCGACGCCGAGGCAACGGCTGAGTTCGGGGGTGGCGTCACGCGGTGGATGCGCTGGCCGTAGGAGCCGTAGACGGGCACGGCGAGGGTGGTCCGGTCGTGCACGCAGCCGGTGCCGACCAGCCGGGTGTTGGACTCGAATAGCCGATGCCGGCGGACACCGAGCCGCAGGGTGTCCCCGCACACGATGACGGGGTCGCGGAGTGGGGCGCCGGGCACGTTCTCGATCACCCACAGCACGCCGGGGCCATGTGATGTAAGGGCCTTGAGGCGGTTCCGTACCGGGCCGATCAGGTCCGGGTGCTCGGTCCGGCGCCGGGCCGGGGTGGCGGCGCTGTACGCCTGGCAGGGCGGGGAGGCGTGCACCACGTGGTAGCCGGCCAGGTTCACGATCCTCATGGGCTGGTACGCAGCGGAGGATGGCGCGGTGCGCTCGAAGGGAACGATGTGCTTCGTCCTGCATCCGCACGGGGTTCACATGGTCGGGCGCTGGGTCGGACTGAGCTACGACGGCAAGGTCGTCACAGGCTGGGGCGCGATGGCCCGGAGCGAGGCCGAGGCCCGGCGCCTCATCGACCAGTTGAAGGACGGGAGCGCGATCCCGGCATGAGCGATCAGTCGGAGGTCTGCGAGGTAGTCATCACGGCGCCTGATGCCGAGTGGCTAGCCGAGTTCACCCGACGCCTCGTGGCTGACCGGCTGTCTGCTGCCGGTCACGAGATCGCGTCCATCCGGTCGCTCTACTGGTGGCGGGGCAAGCTGTACGACAAGCAGGAAGCCCGGGTGGCTCTCCACACCCGGGCATCCCTCGTGACGGCGATCACCGAACGCACCCGACGAGAGCACCCGTACGAGGTGCCCTGCGTGGTCGCTCTGCCGATCGTTGACGGCAACCCTGATTACCTCGCATGGATTCTCGGTGAGACGGTGGCGCCGGAACTGTCCCCGCTGTCGCCGGAGTCCCCATCCACCGCTTGACCAGCGCATATGCTCCCGATCTTGGGGACAGCGGCGAGGAGGGTCGTGTCGTCGCCGTCCCCGGCGCGAACACGCGGAGCGGGCAGTCGGACGTTTCGCACGCGGGTGTGACGCAGATCACAGGACATTTCCTGCGTGGCAACCAGACAGCCGAATCACTGCTCACTACGCTCGCGCGGTGGAGCGCTTTTTACGACCGCGCGAGCATCCACCAAGAGCGAAACCCCCTGGAAATTTCGCACCTATCGGGGTTTATTGGGCAGCGGCCGTTGGCGTTCCGCTGCGCCCGCCAGCCTGTCCGCGTCCTTGCCGAGCGCCCAGCAGCCGGGTCAGAATTGGCCATCGGCACGCGCAGTCAGTCCGGTGATACGCCCGTCAAATGAATGAGCGGCGTCCGGCTGGGACCCCGGACGCCGCTCTTGGCTCCGCGCCGATATGACCCTATCGCGGTCCAACGACGGAGGAGCCTCGTGCGTAATCTACCAGGTCGCCGGAAGGGCGACAACATGGTGAACAGGTCAAAGAAGGTTCAGCGTCATAAGGCGTTCTTGAAGTTGGCGCCTGTTGTCACCTCTCTCCTCCTCGCTCTCGCCGCCGTAATCGGCGCCGTTGCGCAGCTAGTAGTACTTCTCAGTAGATGATGCTGAAGGCTCGGCGTCCGCCGGCATCGGGGACGGCACTACTCGTCTATGGTTCGCCTACCCGGGGGTACACCGTAAATGCGTACCGAGCCCGTAGCTCAGCGGCGCCGCCGGGGAGCGCAATCCTCAACTCCTGATTCTCATGGAGGTGGCGTAGCCGCGTATATACGGCCTCGCCGAGATCGCCAAGGCTTCGGAGGTTGACGCGGGTTGCGGTGTAGCGGGGACGCCGAGCCAGGTTGCCGTCCCACGGTGTGCCCGGAAGCGTGACCAGCGGACCGGTCTCCTCGGCGTCGAGGAGGAAGTGATGCAGTCGCTGCCTGTCCAGTGCGCCCCTTCCTGCAGGAATGTTCACGAGCGAGTAATCGTGGGCGAAGCAGCAGCGCAGCGCGTAAAGCGCCTGACGCTCAGGGTCCCGTACCTCATCAGCGAAGTACGTCAGCGCCTTGATGAAATCGGGCGTCCCGGCTGAGGGCGAATCAGCGTCGGCCGGCCGGAAGCACTCGCCTATCTGATCGAGCATCACCATGTAGCCAAGCGCGCCGAGCCAACACCCGGCACGCTGCTGCCGCTTCACATTCACCCTCCCGGAGACCAGGTAACGGCCGGTGGTACCACGAGCGTCACGCAGGACCGCGACGAGAGACGACACCCAATGCACGTCGCCGCGTCGACGCCGATAGGTGAGGAAGGCACTGAGAGTGTCGCGGTCGGACCAGCCCGTGTCATACACCCGCCTCACGATAGAGGCCCATCTCAGTAAGCGCATCCGAAATCACCATAACCACCGTGGCCGATCACGCTGAAGGCCCGGCGGCGCAGACGAACGATTCCGCACGGTGTTCGGTCCCCCCTGTCCCCCCTGTCCCCCGACCCCGCTGACCAGCGCGGACGCTCCGGATCACGAGAGACAGCACGGGGACTGGGCTGTCCCCGCTGTCCCCCGATGCCCCGAAAGACAGGCTGCAACACCGGGGGGGTCCAACCAGCCACCCCGTGTTGCAGCCGTCCTCGTGTTGGTCTCAGTCCTGGTCTCATTCGCGACGGTTCAGGCCTGGTTGCAGTCGTGCGTCGATCTGTGCCTACTGCGTGTCTGACCATCCCGGAACGGTGCTGTACGCGTCACCTTGGCACTGAAAAGCGGAAGCTCGGCGGTTCGACCCCGCCCCTGCCCACCGTCGGCCGACGAGATCGGCCTGCGGGGTGGGCTAACCAGCAGTCGACGCGCCGCCGGTCACGGTCGGGACCCGGCACGCCGACCACACGGGGCCGGGCAGGCACGCCGGATCGAAGCGGCGCTCCTGTCGGCGGCGGACCTGGTCGACCAGGTCCGCGGCCAGTGGGTAGCACCCGACAACGACCGCCGACCACACAGTCAGCCGGGAAGGGGCGGTCGGCCTCCAACCTCCGGCCCGGCCGCTTGCGGGTACCTCTCGCGAGCCTCGGCAGACGGGTAGGGCTATCAGGCGACCCGCATGCCTGCGTCCTCGAGAACCAACACCGAGCGAGAAGGAGTCTGCGAGGCGGGCGGCAACGACGCATCCGGCGGCCCCGCCGCCGCCAATGACCACGTCGAACGCTCCTGTTCTGGCGATGACGCGGCCCCTCCGGTCGGCTTGTTGACGGCATGTCGCCGGTCGCCGGCGCGGTGCCGACCTAGGCTGGCGCTGCCAGCGATCGGGTCGGGAGGGCGGGCAGTGACGCGCGAGGACCAGTTGGGTCCGTTCGGCCTGGACACGGTGGTCCACGGCGACTGCCGCAAGCTGCTGCTCGACCTGCCGGACGGCAGCATCGACGTCGTGGTGACCAGTCCGCCGTACTGGGGCCAACGGCTCTCCGAGGGAAATGGCGTCGAAGACGACCCGCGGCACTATGTGGCAGAGCTGGCCGCGGTCTTTGCCGCGCTGCTCCCGAAACTGAGGCCGGCCGGGCTGCTGTGGCTGAACATCGGTGACGCGTACAACACCCCGGTGAACTGGCGGCTGGACGACAGCGCGTACAGCACGCTCGGCCCGGACAAGACCGGCCTGGCGGCGCACAACTCGGCCTATGTCAAGCCGCGGCACCGGCGACGTGCCTATGTCGAACAAGACACGCCGTGGCTGCAGTACGGAAACCTGCTCGCGCTTCCTTACCGGCTCGTCCTCGCTCTCTGCGACGCGGGCTGGCTGTTCCGCGGCGAAATCATCTGGCGCAAGCGCAACCCGATGCCGGAGGGCCGCTGCCGTCGCCCGCACCGGCAGCACGAGGCGTTGTATCTGCTGGTTCGGGACGAGCAGCACTCGTTCCGCGCGGACCCGCCGGTCGGGTCGGTCTGGGACATCGGAAACGAGAAGATCGACGGCACGCCGCACTACTCCCGGTTTCCGGAGGAGTTGCCGCGCCGCTGCCTGGAGGCGTACGGCAAGCGGGGTCGGCAGGTCGTCGTGCTGGACCCGTTCAGCGGCTCGGGCACGACCGGCATCGCCGCGTTGAAGCTCGGCTGCCGCTATTTGGGGTTCGAAATCGACGCGGACCAGGTCGAGGCGTCGAACCACCGGTTGCAGGCGGTGCGGCGGCCCCTCGGCTGACAGACCGGGGCCCGGGCCGACCGGCCTGCTAGCGTCCACCGGCCGGTGTAGGGGCGCCAGGCCGGGACGGGAGACTCCCTACCGACATGGGCGAGGAGGACGCCGTGGACTCTGAGGACGACCAGGCGACGGACGAGCCGGCGGCGGAGACCGCCGCAGATCCTGCGGAGAGCGAGTCGGCAGGTGGGTTCCCGGATCGGCGGCTGATCGACCTCTCCCGCGACCCAACCCCGGGCGTGCCCGACCACGCCGCCCCCGACGACGCCGAGTAACCGGCCGGTCCGGTACGGCCGCCGCAGCACGGGCCGCCGACGCGGACCGGCTGGCGCGCCGTACGCTCGCCGGCACAGCAGTATCGCCGGCACGGCGAGGCCCGGCCTAGCTTCGCCGGGACGGCCGGCCCAGCACGCCGCCCAGCACGGCCGCCGCGGCACGACCGCCGACGCGGAACGGCTGACGCCGCGCCGCCGCCGCACGGCACGGCTACCGGCGTTGAACGGCTCGCGCAGCACCGCCGCGCCGGCACAACACGGCCGCCGACGTGGAACGGCCGGCACAGCGTGGCGCCGGCGCGGCACGGCCGCCAGAGCATGGGCGCCGACGCGGGGCGCGGGACCAGGCCGGCGTACGCCTACCAGGTGACCAGCAGGCGGTCCAGGAACGGAACCGCCCGCAGCCGCATCATGCGTCTGGGGCGGGTCGGAGTGTTGCTGGCCGGCGGAACGGCCATCGTCTGTACCTGTCCGCTCGCCGACTGCCACGCCTGCACGCAGGCCGCCACGATCCCGCTGGCAGGGGCGCTGGGATAGAGCTTGCTCAGCCGGCGGCCGACGAGCTGGTCGGCGGTCCGGCCGAGCAGGTCGACGGCGGCCGGGTTGGCGTACTCGACGTCGAAGTCGGCCACCGCATCCTCGGTCGGCGCGGCCTCGGGCGGGACCGGCCGTACCGTCATGGCCGGATGGATCAGCAGGTCGAGCATTCGGTATGCCCACGCCTCGTCGGTCGGCTCGACGCTGCGCGGCGAGGCCGCCTCGGCCACCACCGTCTCGGCCAGCTCCGCGAGCCGGATGTTCAGATGCTGAGAGAGCTGGACCAGATGGTGGAACGCGTGATCCGCGGTCCAACCATGCCGCTGCATGAGGACACCCTTGGCCTGCTCGATCAGCGGGCGGCTCTGCAGGGCCCGACGTAGGCCCGCAACCTCGTCGCGAAGCTGATCGATCTCGGCGGCAGAGCCCGGTGCGTCCGGTGCGCCCGTGCCGCCTACGGCTGCTGCGGTTGCGGTTCGCACACCATCGAAATCCCCGGGCACGCGGGAAGGCAAACCCGGCCGGACCCGACGCCGAACGATGACGGCCCCACCCGGCAGTTCGGGACGCGAGATCAGGGCTTGCCGGGCGAAACCGACCTGCTCGGCATCAGCCGGTGCTCGTTCCCGACCTGTCCGGCCCGCAGCCGATCCTCATGCCTGGAGGCGGCGAACGTCGTCGGGACGGCGCGACGAACGCCCCCCACCAGCCGCCGCAGGGTCGTGCCCATGCGCCCCTCCCACGGCATTGCCGTCCGAGGGGCCCAGGTCTACCCGCTTGTCCCCGTGCTCACGCCGATCGTGCCAGCCCGGCATTCCCCGCGGGCACCGGCCTCGACGCACGACCGGGTGCGCCGGCTAGCCCTCGGTCTTTTGTGGGACCCCGCCCTCGAGCAGCCCCCGGACCTCGGACTCCTTGTACCTCCGGTGCCCACCCAGGGTCCGGATCGACGTGAGCTTGCCTGCCTTCGCCCAGCGGGTCACCGTCTTGGGGTCCACCCGAAACATCGTTGCGACCTCAGCCGGGGTCAACAGTGGCTCGGCGTCGGTGGTCTGGCGCGTGGTCATGGCTCATCCCCTTCTGCCCAGCCGGGGGAACGTCCGGTACGTACCCCCAACCGAGGTCCATATTGCACCATTGTTCCGCATAGATCAAATCACCCACTAAGGTCATCTGGTCCTAGTCACCCCGGATGAGTAACTCCGCATCAGTTGGCCGACTCGACCCGGTGCGCTATGCGCCAACGCTCAATCACCCGATCGTACGCTTCCGTGGCGGTCTGCATGTCCCCCGTTCCCAGTGCCGCCAACGCTGCGGCCAGGTCTCCGGCGGAGTCGTCTGCCCGAAGTTCCTCGTCCGAACGCAGGTCAACGAGGCCTCCGTAGTCCAGTTCGACCACCGAACGCGGATGGAACTCCTCCAACCAGCGGCCCAGCGACTCCACCGCACCGACCACCGGACCCGCGTCAAATGCCCGCCGGAGTACCGCCAACGAGCGCGCCGTCCGCCGCCGCGCGTCGGCCATGGCGGTGCGGTAGACCAGCGACCGACCCACGTCGGTCGCCGACGGAGCGGTCGGTGCCGAGCCGGATCCGGCATGCGCCTCGGTCGCTCCGCCCGGTGCCTCGGCTCCCTCGGACCGGGCGGAGCGACCCAGCTGCAGCCGTCGCTCGTCTGGCCGCATCAGCAGGAACCAGCGCACCGGCACCACCCACCGGCTGGTCAGCACGTGCGCCCGCGACAGCGGGTTTCGGGCCAGCCACTGCTCGTGCTCCCGTGCCGCGACCTCGATCTCCGCCTCCGGCAGCACTGCGGGCAGTACGTCGGACGGCAGCAGGGCGTCCAGCTCGGTGGCGGCCCGCCAGCACCGCAGCTCCGTCCGCAGCGGGCAGATCAGCGCCGCGCCGTCGAGGCTGAGCAGGTACGCGTGCTCGCCCGCCTCCCCGGGCTGCGGTACCCGGGGCGCCGACCGGCAGGCCGCGGCCAGCCCGACCGCCCGCTCCCGGCGTGGACCCTCCCGAGTGGACACTGCCGTCCCGGCGGCCAGGTAGGCCTGCCAGCGACGCCGCTCGTCGGGCGGGAAGGCCGACAGCGGCTCGTACACCCGCAGCTCAGCGGCGTACGGAGGGCTCACCCTTCGATCGTCCCACGCCTGCTGCGACTGGCCACCTGGTCGCGAGCAGCCCGACACGCACAGTAGGCGAGCGCCGCTGACCGGCAACGGGACACCGAGAGTCAGCCTAAGGTGTGCGTAGGGCAGACCCGCCCACAGCGCCCCTGGCCTCACAAGGGCCCGGCACGACCCTGCTCGACGACGAGGAGACCCCCGGTGAGCGTGTTCGCGGCCGATCATGAACAGGTTGTCTTCTGCCATGACTCGGCCTCCGGCCTGCGGGCCATCATCGCGGTCTACTCGACCGCACTCGGCCCGGCGCTCGGCGGGACCCGCTTCTTCCCGTACGAGACCGAGCAGGACGCGCTCGCCGACGTGCTGAACCTGGCCAAGGGCATGGCCTACAAGAACGCGCTGGCCGGTCTCGATCACGGCGGCGGCAAGGCGGTGATCTGGGGCGACCCGGCCACCGACAAGACCGAGGCGCTGCTGCGGGCATATGGGCGGTTCGTCGCGTCCCTCGGCGGGCGCTACATCACCGCCTGCGACGTCGGCACCTACGTCGAGGACATGGATGTGGTGGCCCGCGAGTGCCGGTGGGTTACCGGCCGCTCGCCCGAGCATGGCGGCTGCGGCGACTCCTCCATCCTCACCGCGTGGGGCGTCTTGCAGGGCATGCGCGCCTCGGCCGAGCACCTGTGGGGCACGCCAAGCCTGCGCGGCCGCCGCGTCGGCATCGCCGGGGTGGGCAAGGTCGGCCGGCACCTGGTCGAGCACCTGCTCGAGGACGGGGCGACGGTGCTGGTGGCCGACGTCAGCGAGCTGGCCCTCGACCGGGTCCGGGTACCGCATCCGGAGGTCGTCGTGGTGGACGACACCGACGCGTTGCTGCGGACCGACCTGGACGTGTACGCACCGTGCGCGCTCGGCGGCGCGCTGGACGACCGGACCGTGCCGCTGCTGTCCGCGAAGGTGGTCTGCGGCGCGGCGAACAACCAGCTGGCCCACGCCGGCATCGAGAAGGTCCTGGACGATCGGGGCATCCTGTACGCGCCCGACTATGTGGTCAATTCCGGCGGGGTGATCCAGGTCGCCGACGAGATCGAGGGTTTCGTGTTCGAACGGGCGAGGGCGAAGGCGACCCGGATCTTCGACACCACCCGGCGGATCTTCGCGCTGGCCGCCGAGGAGGGGGTGCCGCCGGCGGTCGCCGCCGACCGGCTGGCCGAGCGCCGGATGGCCGAGGTGGGCCGGCTGCGGACCATCCTGCTCCCCTGAGCCGACGGTGAGACAGCCGTGAGTCGCGGCGTGGTCCGGAGCCCGAGCCGGGCCGTGAGCGACAGCACCGGCGGGCACGGCGACGTGCCGAGACCCGCCCTGGCGCTGTACCGTAGAAGTACGACGATGACCACACTGCCGGGGCCGCCTCGTGCAGGCCGCCCCATTCTTCTGTGCGAGGGGGTCGAGCCATGGGGCGCGGCCGTGCGAAGGCCAAGCAGCAGAAGGTGGCCCGTGCGCTGAAATACAGCTCGCACGACACCGACCTCGACGCCCTGCAGCGAGAGCTGGCCGGCGGCGGTGACGGTAGCTCGCCGCGGTCGCCTCAGCAGGCCGCGGTCGACGACGAGGACGAGACCGACGATGGCTACGACGCCGACGACGACAGCTGGGCCCGCTCCCGCTGATCGGCCGGCGATCGCTCGTCGGGTGGTGCCCGGATCGTCAGGCGTACGCGCCCCGTAGCTGTACGCCACCCGCTCCAGGCACTACCGCACCGGCCACCCACCCCGGGATGTCGCGTGCCCGCAACAACGCCACGGCTCGGTCCGCGTCGGCCTCGGCCACCACCGCGACCATGCCCACTCCGAGGTTGAACGTGCGCTCCATCTCGGCCGGCTCGACGTCCCCCAGCCGGGCGATCAGGTCGAAGATCGGCGGCGGCCGCCAGGCGGAGCGCTCGATCACCGCCTCCGCGCCGGGGGGCACCACTCGGGCCAGGTTGCCCGCCAGCCCACCGCCGGTGACGTGGGCGAACGCGTGCACGTCGAGTGCGCCGGCCAGGGCCAGGCAGTCCGGCGCGTAGATCCTGGTCGGGGTGAGCAGCTCCGATCCGAGGGTCCGACCGGCGCCGAGGTCGTCCAGCACCGCGTCCAACCGCAACCCGGCCCGGGTCAGCAGCACGTGCCGAGCCAGCGAGTAGCCGTTCGAGTGCAGCCCGGACGAGGCCAGCGCGATCACCGCGTCGCCGACCCGGACCCGGTCCGGACCGAGCAGGCGGTCCGCCTCGACCACGCCTACGGCCGTGCCGGCCAGGTCGTACCCATCCTCCTCCATCTGATCGCCGTGCTCCGCGGTCTCGCCGCCGACCAGCGCGCATCCGGCCCGGACGCAGCCCTCGGCCACCCCGGCGACGATCGCCGCGACCCGCTCCGGGACGACCCGGCCGCACGCCAGGTAGTCCTGCACGAACAGCGGCTCGGCGCCGCAGACCACGACGTCGTCGACGACCATCGCGACCAGGTCGATGCCGACCGTGTCGTGCACGTCCATGGCCTGCGCAACGGCCAGCTTGGTGCCGACGCCGTCGGTGGAGGAGGCCAGCAGCGGCCGCCGGTAGCGACCGATGTCCAGCGCGAACAGCCCGGCGAACCCGCCCAGCCCGCCGACCACCTCCGGGCGCGCGGCGCGGTCCACCGCCGAGCGCATCAACTCGACCGCCCGCTCCCCTGCGTCGATGTCCACCCCGGCCGCCGCATACGTCGCACCGCCGTGCCGGTCACTCATGACCGACCCCCAGTAGCCCGGTCGGGTGGTGATCGGCGCCGCGGAACGCCAGATGCGGGAGCCCGCCCCGCCGGCCGCCCGGGGCCGCAGCCACCCGATCGGGGTCGCCGACCCCGGTGGTCACCGGCGCTGCGGAGCGCCGGCCCAGGAACCCGCCCCGCCGGCCGCCCCAGGCGCCAACCCCACCGATCGGGGTCGCCGACCCCGGTGGTGACAGGCGCTGCGGAGCGGGGGGCTGCGAAGCGCCCGCGCAGGAACCCGCCCCGCGGGCCGCCCCAGGCGCCAACCCCGCCGATCGGAGTCGCCGAGTCCGGTCGTGACCGGCGCTGCGGGCTGCCGGCGCGGGACTCGCCCGGCTGGTCGCCCGAGTCGCCCCGCCCGGTCGAGATCGCCGGTCCGGTCAGGGTCGTGCGTCCGATCGGGGAGGTGAGTCCAGTCGGGGGCACGGTGCCGGCCGGCGTCCCGGTCGGGTCCCCGGACCTGGTCGGCCGATGGTTCACGGGCGGGTCAGGGCGTCCTGGCCGCCGTACCCTCGCGCCAGCACCGGCGCCGCGTCGCCGGACACGCCCCGCTCCCCGTTCGCCACCCGGGCGCCGATGCCTTCCAACACGTGCTTGCCGACCAACTCCGGGGCCGGCAGCGGAATCGGGTATTTGCCGTCGAAGCAGGCCCGGCACAGCCGGGATCGCGGCTGCTCGGACGCCGCGATCAGCCCGTCGAGCGAGACGTAGCCGAGCGAGTCGGCGCCGATCGAACGGCGGACGCCCTCGACGTCCAACCCGTTCGCGATCAGTTCGGCCTTGCTGGCGAAGTCGATGCCGTAGAAGCAAGGCCACTTCACCGGCGGCGACGAGATCCGGACGTGCACCTCGATCGCACCGGCCTCGCGCAGCATCCGCACCAGCGCCCGCTGGGTGTTGCCGCGCACGATCGAGTCGTCCACGACCACCACCCGGCGACCGCGCAGCACGTCCCGCAGCGGGTTCAGCTTGAGCCGGATGCCGAGCTGCCGGATTGTCTGCGACGGCTGGATGAACGTCCGGCCCACGTACGAGTTCTTCACCAGGCCGAGCCCGTACGGGATGCCCGATTCCTGCGCGTACCCGATCGCGGCCGGCGTGCCCGACTCCGGCACCGGTATGACGATGTCGGCCTCGGCCGGATGCTCCCGGGCCAGCCGCCGGCCGACCTCGACCCGGGCCGCCTGCACGTTCCGCCCGCCGATGGTGGTGTCCGGCCGGGCCAGGTAGACGTACTCGAACAGGCACCCCTTCGGGGTCGGCGCGGCGAACCGTTCCGACCGCAGCCCGTCGTCGTCGATGGCGAGCAACTCGCCTGGCTCGATCTCCCGGACGAACGACGCCCCCACGATGTCCAGCGCGGCGGTCTCGCTTGCCACCACCCAGCCGCGCTCCAGCCGACCGAGGACCAGCGGCCGCACCCCGTACTCGTCCCGGGCCGCGTAAAGGGTGTGCTCATCCATGAACACCAGCGAGAACGCACCGCGCACGGTCGGCAGCACCTCGAGCGCGGCGGCCTCCACGGACACGTCGGGCCGGGCCGCCAGCAGGCTGGTGAGCAGGTCGGAGTCGGTGGTCGCGCCGCTGAGGTCGGACACGCCGTCCTTGGCGGCCCGGTCGGCCAGCTCGGCGGTGTTGACCAGGTTGCCGTTGTGCCCGAGCGCCAGCCCGGTGCCGGCCTCGGTCGCCCGGAACGTCGGCTGCGCGTTCTCCCAGGTGCAGGAGCCGGTCGTGGAGTAGCGGGTGTGCCCGATCGCGATGTGCCCGCGCAGGCTGTCCAGCGTCGGCTCGTCGAACACCTGGGCCACCAGGCCGAGGTCCTTGTAGACGACCAGCCGGGCCCCGTCGCTGACCGCCATTCCGGCGGCCTCCTGACCGCGGTGCTGCAGTGCATACAGTCCGTAGTAGGTGAGTTTCGCTACTTCTTCCCCCGGTGCCCAGACACCGAAAACGCCGCACTCCTCACGGGGCGGCGTCTCGGGGAAGTCCGGGGGAACCGGCGGCGCTTTTACCTGGCCGCAACACACGCCATGGAGTCTACCGGCCGGCGACCCCGAATCGACGTAGGCCGGGGCCGGCCGCTTGGGGGGGACGCGGCCGGCCCCGGAGTTTCAGGGTAGGTCGATACGACCTCGACTACCGACGGTCGCACCGGAACGGCACAAAGTCAATGCAATGGGGCGTCTATTCACGCCATAAATCGCCCAGTCGACGCTTAACCGACAAGCGGCAGATACCGGCCGAGATCGGTGCGCTCACCGCTGGCCCGAACGGCGCCGGCCGCCACCGCGTCGGCCCAGGCCACTCGGCCGGTCGCCAGCCGCAGCCAGGTCAGGCCGTCGGTCTCGACCACAGCGGGGGGCGTGCCCCGGGTGTGCCTGGGGCCGGCGATGCACTGCACCGCGGCGTACGGCGGCACCCGCAGCTCCACCGACCGCCCCGGTGCGCGGGCGGCGAGCAGGTCGGCGAACCCCCGGCTGGCGAGCCGGACCGCGGCCGGCTCCAGTTGCGGCGGTGGCCGTTCCGGCAGCGACCGGCCGAGGTCGTCGGCGTGTACGACGAGCTCCCAGACCCGGGTGAGCAGCACGTCCGGAACGGCCACCGGTCCGCGCCGCGTCTCGACCAGGCTGGGCAGCGCCGCGGAGAGCGCGTCGACCGCAGCCGCCTTGGCGTTGTGCAGCTCGGCCAGCAGTTCGGTCGGAGTGGCGTCGGACCAGGCGGCGAGCTCCTCGTCCTTGTCCGCCTCGCTCGGAATCGCCGTGTCCGGCGTGAAGTACTCGGCCAGCGCCAGCGGGCGGTCCCGGGTGGGGTTGGCGAGCAGCTGCGGGACACTGCGCAGCACGCCGGCGAGGTGACCAGCGAGCACGCCGACGGTCCAGTCGGGCAGCACCGACGGCGCCGCCCAGTCCGGATCATCGATGGTGCCGAGCCACTCGAGGACTCGGTCGGTCTGGGTCAGCAGGGCAGTCCGGGCTGCCCCGGCATCATGCCGGCTCATCGGAGGCACCGTGCCATCGGTCTCTTGCGCTCCGTCAGTCGAAGAGCCGGGGCAGCGTCGACTCGTGCGCCCGGCGCAGCTCCGCGAGCGGCACTGCGAACATTCCGGCCAGATCGAGCGTTCCGGCGTCAGGGGCGACCTGGCCGAGCCTGGTGTACGGCAGCCGGCGGGCCGAGCACAGCTCCGCGAGCCGCCGCTCCGCTGTCTCGTCCGGGACCACCACGACGGCCCGACCGGCCGACTCGGAGAACAGTGCGACGAATGGGTCGAGTCCAACCGGGAGGGTGACCCGGGCGCCGACGTCGCCGCGCAGGCAGGACTCGACCAGCGCCTGGGCCAAGCCGCCCTCGGACAGGTCGTGCGCCGCGGCCACCAGCCGCCGCCGGGAGCCCGCGACCAGGACCTCGCCGAGCGCCCGCTCCCGGTCCAGGTCGACCGCCGGCGGCCGGCCGCCGAGGTGGCCGTGCATCGCGTGCGCCCACTCCGAGCCGCCGAGCTCGTCCCTCGTCTCGCCGAGCAGCAGGATCGTCCCGCCGCGTCGGGGGAACCCGATGGTGGTGCGGCGGGCCACGTCGTCGAGGACGCCGAGTACGCCGACGATCGGGGTGGGATGGATCGCGGTGGCCGCCGTGGAGTTGTAGAAGCTGACGTTGCCGCCGGTGACCGGCGTGCGGAGCGCGGCGCAGGCGTCGGCGAGCCCGCGCGTCGCCTCGGCGAATTGCCACATCACCTCGGGGTCCTCGGGGCTGCCGAAGTTCAGGCAGTTGGTCACCGCGATTGGGGTGGCGCCGGTGGCCGCAACGTTGCGGTACGCCTCGGCCAGGGCGAGCTGCGCGCCGGTGTACGGGTCCAGCCGGCTGAACCGGCCGTTCCCGTCGGTGCTGACCGCGACGCCGCGGCCGGTGTCCTCGTCCACCCGGATCACCCCGGCGTCCTCGGGCTGGGCCAGCACGGTGTTGCCCTGCACGTAGCGGTCGTACTGGTCGGTGACCCACCGCTTGCCGGCCAGGTTGGGGGTCGCCGCCATCCGCACCAGCGTGCTGCGCAGCTCGTCCGGGGTGGATGGTCGCGGTAGGACGTCCGGAGTGGATGCGTGCAGGGTGTCCAGGTCGGAGGGTCGGCGGACGGGCCGGTCGTACATCGGGCCGTCGTGGGCCACCGACCGCGGCGGCACGTCGACGACCCGCTCACCGTGCCAGTAGACCTCCAGCCGGCCACCTCGCTCGGCGTTCTCGGGCGACACCTCGGTGACCTCGCCGAGCACGGTGGCCAGCACGTCCCACTTCGCGCACACGGCCAGGAACTCGTCCACTGCGGACGGCTCAACCACTGCGCACATCCGCTCCTGGGACTCGCTGGCCAGCACCTCCTCCGGGGTCATCGACGGCTCGCGCAGCGGCACCCGGTCCAGGTCGACGCGCATCCCGCCATCGCCGGCGCTGGCCAGCTCGGTGGTGGCGCAGGACAGCCCGGCACCGCCGAGATCCTGGATGCCGACCACCAGGCCGCGCCGGTACAGCTCCAGGCAGCACTCGATCAGCACCTTCTCCGCGAAGGGATCTCCCACCTGGACAGAGGGGCGTTTCGCCGGCTTCGTCGTGCCCTCGAAGGTGGCGCTGGCCAGGACGGACACTCCGCCGATCCCGTCCCGGCCGGTCTTCGCGCCGAACAGGATCACTCTGTTGCCCGTGCCGGAGGCGTGTGCCCGCTGGATCCGGTCCCGCCGGAGCACGCCGACGCAGAGCGCGTTCACCAGCGGGTTGCCGGCGTAGCACGGGTCGAAGACCACCTCGCCGCCGATCGTCGGCAGGCCGAGACAGTTGCCGTACCCGCCGATCCCGGCCACCACGCCGGGCAGCACCCGGGCGGTGTCCGGCGCGTCCGCCGGGCCGAACCGCAGCGGGTCCAGCACGGCCACCGGCCGGGCACCCATCGCCAGGATGTCCCGGACGATGCCCCCGACCCCGGTGGCCGCACCCTGGTATGGCTCCACATAGGACGGATGGTTGTGCGACTCGATCTTGAACGTGACCGCCCAGCCGCCGCCGACGTCCACCACGCCGGCGTTCTCCCCGATGCCAACCAGCAGCCGGTCGCTGGCCGGCGCCTTCTCGGCGAACTGTCGCAGGTGGACCTTGGACGACTTGTACGAGCAGTGCTCGCTCCACATCACCGAGTACATCGCCAGCTCGGCCGCGGTCGGGCGGCGACCGAGGATCTCGCGGATCCTGAGGTACTCGGCTTCGGTCAGCCCGAGCTCGGCCCACGGCTGCGGCTCGTCCGGCGTCTTCTCGGCGTACTCGACAGTGTCGATCACGCGCCGACTCCGGCTCCGGCTCCGGTCGGGCGGCGGAGGATCGAGGCGAAGAAGCCGAGCCCATCCACGGTCGGCCCGGTGAGCGGGTCGACGGCGTGCTCCGGGTGCGGCATCAGCCCGACGATCGCGCCAGTGCGATCGCAGATCCCGGCGATGTCACGCGCGGAGCCGTTCGGGTTGTCGCCGATGTAGCGCACCACCACCCGGCCCTCGGCCTCCAACTCCTCCAGGGTGCGCCGGTCCGCCACGTACCCGCCCTCGCCGTTCTTGATCGGCACCACGATCTCGGCGCCGTCCCGGTACCCGCCGGTCCAGCTCGTCCGGGCATTCTCCACCCGCAGCCGCTGGTCCCGGCAGACGAACCGGCGCACGTCATTGCGGATCAGCGCGCCGGGAAGCAGGTGCGACTCGCACAGGATCTGGAAGCCGTTGCAGATACCGAGCACCGGCAGGCCGGCTCTCGCCTGGTCGACCACGGTCTGCATGACCGGCGCGAGCCGGGCGATCGCTCCACACCGCAGGTAATCACCATAGGAGAACCCGCCGGGAAGGATCACCCCGTCGACGCCGTGCAGACTCGGATCCGCGTGCCACAGCGGCACGGCCCGGCCCCCGGCCAACTCGACGGCCCTGGCGGCGTCGCGATCATCGAGGCTACCGGGAAAGGTGACAACGCCGACGCGGACGGGCACATGCTCAGCCTAAGCGGTGTCGCCGGGACGTCCCCGGACGCCCCGCGGCGCCCCTCCCCGGTGTGTGTCTGTGCTCCGCGCGACGACGTCGCCCCACGGGTGATGTCATCGCCCCGCGGCTGACGACGTCGTTCGCTCGAGACGACCTCGCGCCGCCGCCGAGACCACACCGCTCCACAGGAAACCGCCTCGTGCCGCCGCCGACGATGCCGCACCCCAGCCGACGACATCCCCCGCGGGAGACCACACCGCCCCACAGGAGACGACGTCATCGCGGGAGACCACGTAGCCCCACCGGACACGATGTCGCTCCTAGGGATGATGACCCTGCTCGTGCGTAACGACTCCGCCCGCGGGGCGACGACCTGACTCCGCGGGTGACCACCTGCCCTCCGCGGGTGACCACCTGCCCTCCGCGCGTCACGACCTGACTCCGCGGGTGACGGCTTCGCCCCGCAGGTGACGACCTCGGTCCGCGAGTGACGACTTGGCTCGCGAGTGACGAGAAATATGTCGTCACCGGGCGCCGAACTCGTCACCTGCGGGCGGGCCGGCGCATGTGACCATTCCTCCATGCCGCCTCTCGCCGAGCGGCTCGCGGCCATCGTCGGCGCGTCGCACGTGCTCACCGATCCCGGGCTGACCTCGTCCTACGAGGTCGACTGGACCGGGCGGTTCCACGGCCGGGCCGCGCTGGTGGTGCGGCCGGGGTCCGCCGCCGAGGTCGCCGCGGTGCTGCGGGAGTGCTTCGCTGACGGTGCCCCTGTGGTTCCGCAGGGTGGGAACACCGGCCTGGTCGGCGGGTCGGTGCCGGTCGGCGTGCCGGGCGCGGTGGTGCTGTCGCTGCGTCGGCTGTCGTGGATCGGCCCGGTGGACGAGGCGGCTGGGCAGGTCTGGGTCGGCGCCGGCGCCACGGTCGCGGCCCTGAGCGCACACGTTCGGGCGGTCGGCTGGGAGTTCGGGGTCGATCTTGGTTCGCGGGAGTCGGCGACGGTCGGCGGTGTGGTGGCGACGAACGCCGGTGGCGAGCGCGTGCTCCGCCACGGCCCGGCTCGTGCCCAGGTCGTCGACCTCGAGGCAGTGCTGGCCGACGGGCGGGTGGTGGCGCGGCCGGGCGCCGGTGGGGTGGTGAAGGACAACGCCGGGTACGACCTGTCGGCGGTGTTCGCCGGCAGCGAGGGAACCCTCGGGGTGATCACCGCGGTGCGACTCCGGTTGGCGCCGGCGCCACGGTCGGCGGTGGTCACGGTGGTCGGCGTGGATGACACCGCGGCCGCGCAGCGGGTGCTCGCGGTGGTGCGGCGCCGGGTCGAGGCGCTGTCCGCCGCCGAACTGTTCCACGCCGACGGGCTGGCCCTGGTGCGCGAGCACGCCCGACTGCCGGCGCCGCTCGGCTCGGAGCACCCGACATACCTGCTGATCGAGTGCAGCGGGCAGGCGGACCCGACCGATGCGCTGGCCGCTGCTCTGGATGGGGTGGAAGAGGTGCGCGACGCGGCGGTGGCTACGGACGCGCCTGCCCGGGCCGCGCTGTGGCGCTATCGGGAGGCGCACCCGGAAGCGATCAACGCGGTCGGCGTGCCGGTGAAGCTCGACGTCGCGCTGCCGCCGGCGCGGCTGGCCGAGGCGGAGTCGGCCGTGCGGGCCGCGGTGCTCGGCGTCGCCCCGGCCGCCCGTGTGATCTGCTTCGGCCACCTCGCGGAGGCGAACCTGCACGTCAACGTGCTATCGGCCGAAACCCTGGCGGAGCCCGTAACAGACGCCGTGCTGCGGACCGTGGCCGCGCACGGCGGCAGCATCAGCGCCGAGCACGGAATCGGCCGCGCCAAGTCCGGCTGGTTGTCGCTCACCCGGTCACCCGCCGAGATCGCGGTGATGCGTGCCATCAAGACCGCGCTCGACCCCCGCGGACTGCTCAACCCCGGGGTGCTGTTCCCGCCCACGAAGTGAGTCGCCGGCCGCCCGGACGCCGCCCACGCCACCGTTATCCACAGGCGCCAACGTTATCCACAGGTTGCCATTTGTCCATTGCCGTGCCGCTCTGGACCTCTACGCTGTGATCATGCGTGTCAGGATTGCGCTAGTCGCCGCCGCAGGAGCCGTCTTGCTCGGCGCATCATCCTGCTCCGGCGGCGACGACTGCCCCGGAACGCTGCCCCCCACCACCCAGCCCACCTCGACTCCCCAGACGACGACGCCCACCCCGAGCCCCACCCCATCCGAACCCACCCTCCCCGTCCTGGCCACCCAAGACTCCGCCGCCGGCGCCGAATCCTTCGCCCGCTTCTGGTTAACCGCCCTCGACTACGCATACCAAACAGGAAACACGCGCCCCTTCCGCGCCCTTGGCAGCTGCCGCGGCTGCACCGCGCTCGCAGAGGGTATCGACAGAATATACTCCTCCGCCGGACGAATAGAAGGAGGAAGAATTACAGTCATTGGCTCCGAGAATATCAGCTTTGTGCGTGGTCATGCCGGGCTTGTCCAACTCACCTATTCTTCTGCTCCTCGCCGCGTGATAGATCCTGAGGCGGGCACAAGAACGTCGTACCCTGAGAACAACATTCGCCTACTTCTTACCCTGAAACGGGATCACAACACATGGGCAGTGACGAACGCGCAGCCGGTGAAATGATGACAGGGACTCGACATCGGCTTGACCGCCAAGTAGGCTTCTTGCTGATAGCCCTGTTGATCATCTGGGGACACGCAACCTCAGTTGACGCGAGCGCCCCTCGATCCGACTGCGATCCGGCCACGACCATCTCAACGTGTCTCACCGTCGAAGATGGCAGCATTGAGGTTGGTCTTGGAGAAAGTAGGGCAAGGCGCGAATCATCGACGGAAGTAACCGCTTCCGGGGTTGACCCGGGGGCGGTCGGCCGAGCGCAGGCGTTGAGTGCGTTCTGTGCTGATGCTCGGAGGAATGCAACCGCGGGTGGGACGGCTCTTCCTCCGGAGGTCGCGGCGCTCTGCGCCCCGGCGCCGGCGCCGCAGGCGCCTCCCATTACGTCGGGCATGGTGCTGCGTGCGTTTCGGGAACTTCCTCTGTACCGGGGCGCGATCCGGACGGATCCGGATGGGTGGACGCTGGTCAACTTGGAGACGTACTTCTGGTGCGCCGACGGCGCTGGGGAATCGTGTGCGGTTCTGGGTGAGCCGGAAAGGGTGGTGACGCTGCTGGGGCGGCAGGTTCGAATACGGCCGCATGTCACGGGTTACACATGGCGATTCGGGGACGGGACGGCGCAGACGGTCGGCGCGGGCCGAGTGGTGCACGTCTACTCGTCGGGGCTGACCGCGGTGGTCACGGTGACGTTGACGTGGTCGGCCGACTACGCAGTCGGCGGAGGCACGTTCCAGCCGATCGGCGGGAGCACGACCACGACGAGCGCGCCGTTGGTCCTGCCGGTGCGGGAAGCGCGGCCGGTGCTGGTCGGAGGTGACGGCGGCCAGGTCAGTCTGGCCGGATCGAAAACTCCTCGATGACCGGGTTGGCGAGCAGCGTCTCGGCGATCTCGGCGACCCGGGCCTGGTCGACGGACCCGTCCACGTCGAGCTCGAAGTGCTTGCCCTGGCGGACCGCGTTAACCCCCGAGTACCCCAACCGGGTGAGCGCGCCGAGGATGGCCTGACCCTGTGGGTCCAGGATCTCCGGCTTCAACACGACGTCGACGACCACCCGCGGCACGCCGGCCAGGGTAGGACATCGGCCCGCGGCGACACCCTGCGGACCACTCGTGCCCGCGGAAGGAGGGTCAGGTGGCGGGCGACCGGCGCGACCGTGCTCCCACCACCTCGTGCACCGCGCGGGTGAACCGATCCACCTCGTCCGCGGTGGTGTCGAACGAGGTCATCCAGCGCACTTCCGAGGTGCGCTCGTCCCAGACGTAGAACGCGGCCACCTCCTGCAGCACCGGCACCGCCTCGGGCGGCACGATCGCGAAGACCGCGTTCGCCTCGACCGGCTGGGTGATCTGTACCCCCTCGGCGCCGGCGACGCCGGCGGCGAGCCGGGCCGCCATCCGGTTCGCGTGCTCGGCGTTGCGCCGCCACAGGTCGTCGGTGAGCAGCGCGCGGAACTGGGCCGCCACGTACCGCATCTTCGCGGTGAGCTGCATGGCCTGCTTGCGGTGGTACCGGAAGTGCGAGCCAAGGCCGGACCGGAGGAAGACGACCGCCTCGCCGGCCATCAGTCCGTTCTTCGTGCCACCGAAGGACAGTACGTCCACGCCGCAGCCGGCGCTCGCGTCGCCGAGCCCGACACCGAGCCCGACCGCCGCGTTCGCCAGCCGGGCGCCGTCGACGTGCAGTGCCATGCCGCGGCCGTGCGTCCATTCGGCGATCGCCTGCACCTCGGCCAACGAGTACCGGGTGCCGAGCTCCGTCGACTGGGTGAGGGACACGGCGCCCGGCTCCACCTGGTGCTCGTCGGCCCGGCCGGTCACCCATGCGTCCAGAACGTCGACGGTGAGCTTCCCGTCCGGTACCGGGATGTCGATCAGCTTGCAGCCGAGGTAGCGCTCCGGGGCGCCGCACTCGTCGGTGTTGATGTGCGCCGACTCGGCGCAGATCACCGCCTGGTAGCGGCGCAGCACGGCCTGCAGGGACAGCACGTTCGCCGCCGTCCCGTTGCCGACGAAATACGCCTCGACGTCGGGCCCGAAGTGGGCCCGGAACAGCCCCTCGGCCTCGGCGGTCACCGGGTCGTAGCCGTAGGACCGCTGATGCCCGGCGTTGACGGCGCCGATCGCACCGAGCACCTCCGGGTGCACGCCGGCGTAGTTGTCGCTGGCAAGGCTGTGCACGGCTACCCCTCACCTCCGGGCCAGTCGACGAACCGCAGCCCGGTCAGCTGCTCGTACGCCTGCACGTAGCGGTCCCGGGTCCTGGTCACCACCTCGGCCGGCAGCGGCGGCGCCTCGCCGGACCGGCGGTCCCAGCCGGACTCGGGTGAGGTCAGCCAGTCTCGGACGTACTGCTTGTCGTACGACGGCTGCGCCCGGCCCGGTCGCCACTGGTTCGCGGGCCAGAACCGGGCCGAGTCTGGAGTAAGCACCTCGTCGCCGAGAGTGAGCACCCCGGCCCGATCGAATCCGAACTCGAGCTTCGTGTCGGCCACCAGGATCCCGCGGCTGCGGGCCAGCTCGGCGCCGCACCGGTAGACAGCCAGCGTCGCCGCCCGCAACTGGGCCGCGGTGTGCTCGCCCACCGCGGCAACGACCGCGGGGTACGGGACGTTCTCGTCATGCCCGCCGGGCGCCGCCTTGGTGGCCGGGGTGAAGATCGGCTCCGGCAACCGGTCGCCCTCGACCAGGCCCGGCGGCAGCGGTATCCCACAGACCGCTCCGCTCGCCCGGTAGTCGACCAGCCCGGAGCCGGCCAGGTAGCCGCGGGCCACGCACTCCACCGGCACCATCGACAGCCGGCGGCAGAGCATCGCGCGACCCCGCCAGGCGGCCGGGATCCGCGGGTCGTCGGCCGAGACGAAGTGGTGCCCGATCGACCCATCCAGCCGGTCGGCCAGGACCCCGAACCACCACGCCGACATCGCGGTCAGCACCCGGCCCTTGTCCGGGATCGGGGTTGGCAGCACCGTGTCGTACGCCGAGATCCGGTCGCTGGCCACCAGCAGCAGGTGCTCGGCGTCCGGAAGCAGGTAGACGTCCCGGATCTTCCCCGAGCCGAGGTGGACGAAGCCGCCGATGCTCACGCTTCGCATCCTGCCAGCCGGCCGGCCGGCGCCCTTCGCCGAGATCGATGAGATCGCGAGATCGAGTGTTGGCACCCCTGGTGGTGGGCAGATCCTGTGCTGTCGTCTCTTCGCCCGGAGGGACCATGAAGCGCTCTCGGCACATGATGGTGCTGGCCGGAGCCGCCGTCATGGTGGTCGCCGCCACCGTGATCGCCACCGCGGTCGGTGCCGCGGCCGCCCGCAGCGCCCTGCTCTCCATCCAAGACCAGGCGTATCTCGCCACCGCGCACCAGGGCAACCTCGCCGAGATCGCCGCCGGTCGGGTCGGCCAGCAGAAGGCGACCAGCCAGGTGGTGCGCCGGCTGGCGGGTGAGTTCGTGGCCGACCACACCAGGTTGGACAGTGACCTGATGGCGGTGGCGCAGCAGCTGAACGTGCCCGTGCCGGAGCTGCCCAGCGCGGCGCAGCGGGACGAGCTCGCCGCGGTCGTGGCCAGGTCCGGCGCGACGTTCGACACGGCCTGGCTGCGGTCCGAGCTGGCCGCGCAGCGGCTGGCCATGGCCGCCACCCATGCTGAGCTCGCCCGCGGCGCGGACGGCACGGTAAAGGCGCTGGCCCGGCGCGGCGCGCCCGTCGTGCAGTCCCACGTCACCGCCCTAGAGCAGGCGCTCGGCGGCGGAGCGCCCACCCGAGTCAACGCCGGCAGCGGCGGTCAGGCGGCCCAACTGCCGGCCGGCACGGCGGCCGCCGGCCGAACCCTGCTCGCCCTCGGCGCGGCGGTGGTGATCGGATCCGCGGTCCTGTTCGGACCCCGACGCCGCCGGACGGCGTGAACCGGCCTGTCACCACCCCGCAGCGGCGGTCCGGTCGGCATCGACGCCGGACGCACCGGCCGCGCCGGATCGCGACCCTGGTGTTCGGGGCGCTGGCAGGGGTCAGCGCGGTGGCAGGTATCTGGGTGCTGCACCGGGACCCGGTCGTGACAGCACCGAACATCGGGCAGCCGCCCAGCACCGCGACCACAGACAGCCGGCAAGCAGCACCGACCGCGCCGCCTCGACCGCGAGGAGTAGCGGAACGGCCGTCCCAACCGACCGTGCCCCCGCCGGCGGGTCAGGTGCCGGCCGGCCCGCCGGTGCGGCTGTCCATCCCGAGCGGCGACGTGACCGCGCCGGTCGTGCCCATCGGGGTCCGGCCGGACCGCTCGCTGGCCCTGCCGGACTCGCCCCGAACGGTGGGCTGGTGGATCGGCAGTGCCGCGGCGGGCGACCGGCGGGACGGCACGCTGCTGGCCGGGCACGTCGACTCCGCGGAGCAGGGCCTGGGCGCGCTGGCCGCCCTGCGCGACCTGCCGGTCGGAGCGCGGATCGTGGTCACCGACGCGTTCGGGGTCCGGCATGGTTACGCGGTGACCGCCCGGCGGAGCTACCCGAAGTACGCCCTGCCCCGTTCCGTGTTCGAGATCGCCGGCCACCCCGGCCTCACCCTGGTCACCTGCGGCGGGCCGTTCGACCGGCAGGCCGGCCAGTACCGGGACAACGTGGTCGTCTACGCCGCGCCGAGCTAGCGGAGCGCCGCCAGCCGGTCGAAGACCGGGCCCAACCGGGCGACGTAGCGCTCCGGGCGCATCACCTCGTCCAGCCGCGCCTCGTCCAGGTCCAGCCCGGCCTCCTTGGCCCCCGCGCGCAGCGCCTCCCGGAACGGAGTCCCTGCCTCCCAGGTCTGCGTCGCGGCGCCCTGCACCACCGCGTAGGCGTCCTCTCGGGACAGTCCCGTCTCGACCAGGTCGAGCAGCACCGCGGAGCTGTAGACCAGGCCGCCGCTCGACTCCAGGTTCGCCCGCATCCGGCCGGCGTCCACGACCAGCCCGTCGACCAGCCGGCGGGTGAGGTGCAGCAGGTAGTCGGTCGCGATGGCGGCGTCCGGCAGCGCGATCCGCTCCACCGAGGAGTGCGAGATGTCCCGCTCGTGCCAGAGCGGGATGCCTTCGACCACCGGTGTCACGTAGCCGCGGATCATTCGGGCCAGCCCGCAGATCCGCTCGGACAGGATCGGGTTCTGCTTGTGGGGCATGGCGCTGGACCCCTTTTGCCCGGCGCCGAACGGCTCCCGCAGCTCCCGCACCTCGGTGCGCTGCCCGTGCCGCACCTCCAGCGCCACCGCCTCGCACACCGTCGCGGCGATGGCCAGTGTGGACACCCACTCGGCGATCCCGTCCCGCAGCACCACCTGGCTGGCCACCTCGGCGGGCCGCAGACCGAGCGCGGCGGCGACCGCGCGCTCGACCGCCGGGTCGACGGTGGAGTACGAGCCGACCGCGCCGGACAGCTTCGCCACCGCGACCGCGGCACGGGCCCGGCGCAGCCGGTCCCGGGATCGGGCCAGCCCGAACGCGAAGTCGGCGAGCCGGTGCCCGAACGAGTCCGGCTCGGCGTGCACGCCATGGGTGCGGGCGGCCCGCAGGGTGTCCCGGTGCGCCAGGCCAAGGTCGCGCAGCGCCGCGACCAGCGCATCGGCCTTCGCCAGCAGGACGTCGGTGGCCTCGACCAGCTGCACCGCGAGCGCGGTGTCCAGCAGGTCGGACGAGGTCAGTCCGAAGTGGACGTACGCGGCGGCGGACCGGGGCACGGTATTGTCCGCCCAGGCGGTGAGGAACGCGATCACGTCGTGCTGGGTGACCGCCTCCACCGCGGCGACCGCGTCCGGCGTCGGCGGCGGGGCGGCCCGCACCGGGGCAACCGCATCGGCCGGCACCGTGCCGGCGGCGGCGTGCGCCTCCAGCACGAGCGTCTCGATCTTGCACCACAGCGCGTACCGGTGTGCCTCGCTCCAGATTTCGCCCATCTCCGGCAACGTGTAGCGCTCGATCACGCCGCCCATTCTCCCGCACCGGGCGACGCGCTACGGCCAACGCACCGCCGGATCGCACCCTGCGGCACCGCCGGCCTGGACCGGCGGATAGATCACCGTGCCGTCCGGCGTTGCGTAGCACTTCCCTAACACGTCGGCAGAGTCGCCGAGCAGCCGGCCGACGGCGTCGTAGGCGCGCACCTCCGGCTTCGCCGAGACATCTGCCTTCCAGTCGGCCGGGAACCTGAGCCGGACCAGGAAGGTGCCGTTGAGGGGCGCGGCGGTCGCCGAGCGTCCATCCAGCGAGACCATCACCCGCGAGACGGCGGCGCCAACTCGTCCGGCGACGATGTCGTATGCCACCTTGGATGAGTGCTTCGGGTCGAGCGCGCTGGCAGCAGCCTGCGTGTCGACCACGACCGGCCCTGGCAGCCAGGACGACGACATGGGAGGGCCGGGCATCGGGCCGAGCCCGCTGTAGTCCGGCTCACACGTCGCGTTCGACGTCGGCCCATACAGCAGGAAGACCGTCCCTAAGGAGTCCCGGAGGACGTTGTAGACACGCAGCGGGCCGGGCCGGACAGCACGGAACATTTCCATACACCGAGCGAGTCGCTTCGCCTCGGCGGCCGACAGTCCGATCGGTTCGAAAGGCCGCGGCGCCGGCGTCCCGGACGGCACCGGCGCGGACACGGCCGGCGCGGTAGCCGGTCTGGACCCGCCGGCCGGTAGGCTCCCGGTCCGGCCACCGAGCACGACCGCGGGAACGACCACCGCGACCGCCACGCCACACGCCGCAGCGCTCAGCAGCAGACCGAGCCGGGTCCGGCGCCGCCGACGCCCGGCACGCAGCAGGTCCGGTCCGGTGAAGCCGACCGGGGGGCCGGCGTCGACCAACTCGACCAGCGCCGTCCGCAGCAGCGCGGTGCCGTGCTCCTCGTTCATTGCACCCACTCCTCCGTCGGCGCCGACCCGGTCCGCGGCGAGCGCTCCAGGACCGCGCGCAGCGCCGCCAACCCGCGGTAGGACGCGCTCTTCACCGTCCCCTCGCTGACACCGAGCAGCGCGGCAGTCTCGGCCACCCCGAGGTCCTCCCAGTACCGCAGCACCACCGCCACCCGCTGGCTGCGCGGCAGCCGAGCCAGCGCGGCCAGCAGGTCGAGTCGCTCGTCCGCGGGGTCCGGCCGGGCGGCCTGCTCAGGCGGCTCGCCGGCGAACTCCCGCCGCCAGGGCCGCCGCCTCTCGTCCAGGAACGCCCGGACCAGCACCCGGCGGGCGTAGCCGTCGACACTCTCGTCGTGCCGGATCCGCCGCCAGGCCAGGTAGAGCTTGATCAGCGCGGTCTGCGCCAGATCCTCGGCCCGGTGCCAGTCGCCGCAGAGCAGGTAGGCGGTGGCCCGCAACGCCTGACCGCGGGTGCCGACGTACTCGACGAACTCGCGCTCCCAGTCCGCCCGCTGTGCCGGCTTCTCCACAGGTACTACACGGAGCGACCGGGGCGTCGGGTTCCCTCAGCCCGGCACGGCGATCTCGCCACGCACCGCGCGGAGCGCGATGTCGGTGCGGTGCTGCCCGCCGGGCAGGTCGACCCGGTCGACCAGCCGGTAGGCGGCGTCCCGGGCGGCGGCCAGGGTCTGCCCGGTCGCGGTCACCGACAGGACCCGACCACCGGCGGACACCACCACGCCGTCGTCCCGCCGCCGGGTGCCGGCGTGCAGGATGCCGGGCAGGTCGGCGCCCACGACCGGGTCGCCGACCCGCGGGGTCGCCGGGTAGCCCTCGGCGGCGACCACGACCGTCACCGCCGCGCCGTCCCGCCAGCTCAGCGCCGGCTGGCTGGCCAGCCGCCCGGTCGCCGCGGCGTGCAGCGGCCCGGCCAGCGACGTCTCCAGCAGCGCCAGCACTACCTGGGTCTCCGGATCCCCGAACCGGGCGTTGAACTCGATCACCTTCGGCCCGTCCGCGGTGAGCATCAGCCCGGCGTAGAGCAGCCCGGCGAACGGGGTGCCGCGGGCGGCGAGCTCGGCCAGCGTCGGCCGGATGACGCGGGCCAGCACCTGGTCGACCAGGTCGGCAGGAGCCCAGTCCAGCGGGGCGTAGGCGCCCATCCCGCCGGTGTTCGGCCCGGTGTCCCCGTCGCCGATCCGCTTGAAGTCCTGCGCCGGCAGCAGCGGGACTGCCGCCACGCCGTCAGTCAGGCAGAACAGCGAGACCTCCGGCCCGGTCAGGTGTTCCTCCACGATCACCGGGTGCCCGGCGGCGAACCGCTCCGCCGCCGCCCTGTCCTCGGTGACGAGCACGCCCTTGCCGGCCGCCAGCCCGTCCCGCTTGACCACGTAGGGCGGTCGCGCGGCGGCCAGCGCGGCCGCGACCGCGGCCGGGTCGCGCAGCACCGGGGTGGCCCGCGCGGTCGGCACCCCGGCCGTCGCCATCACCTCCTTGGCGAACGCCTTCGACCCCTCGATCCGGGCGGCCGCCGCGGACGGCCCGAGGCAGGCGACACCGGCCGCCCGGACCGCGTCCGCGGCACCGGCGACCAGCGGCACCTCGGGGCCGATCACGACCAGGTCGGCCGCGGTCTCCGCGGCCAGCGCGGCGACCTTCTCCGACGCGGTGCCGTCCACCGCCCGCTGCTCGGCCAGCATCGCGGTGCCCGCGTTCCCCGGCGCGCAGATCAGGTGCGTCACCGCCGGGTCGGCCGCCAGCGCCAGGCACAGCGCGTGCTCCCGTGCGCCACTCCCCACCACCAGGATCCTCACGCGATCACCCGCACCCGCTCGTCGACCTTCGCCAGACGCTTGTCGGCGGTCAGCACCTCCTCGGCCTGATCGACGAGGGCCACGGCGACAACGACAGCGTCCCCTAGCCGAAGACTCGGGCGTTGGCCGCGCAGGCCCGCGGCCACGACCGCGACATCCTCATCAATGGCCCGAGGCGGCCCAAACGACTCGCGCAACTGGCGGGTCCTGGCTCGTACCCCGGTCGGATCCTTCCGGTGAACGCCGACCAGCACTTCAGCCAATACGGAGGTGGGAAGAATGAACGTCGCACCGCGACGGCGGTGGAGCCGCACAGCTGTGGCCGCAGCAGCGTGATGCACATCGCTCCCGGAGGCCAACGCTACGACGATGCTCGCGTCGAGGACTACCGCTCCCATTCGTTCCGCAGGCTCTCCAGGTCGACGGCCTCCTCGAGACCCGGGACGGAACCGATGAACTCCTCCAATGGGTCACGCCGACGAGTCACGATGAACCGTCCGTCGCCGTCCGGCGTGAAGTCGACCTCGTCGCCCGGTCCGAGACGGACCTCGTCGAGGATGGCGACCGGCACGGTGATCTGGTTGTGCCGGGAGAGCCTGCTGGTGCCTCGTCGGCGTCGCCGACCTTCCTTGATTTCTGCAGCCACGACTCAAGGATACCGGCGCCGGGCACAATCTTGTCGGACCGCGGTGGTAGACGTACGGCGTGGAGTTGACGATCGTGCCGGCGACTCCCGAGCGGTGGGGCGACCTGGTTGCGCTGTTCGGAGAGCGGGGGGATCCGAGCCGGTGCTGGTGCATGTGGTTCCGGCGGCCGGCCCGGGAGTTCGGCAAGTCGGACGCCAACCGCGAGGGGTTGCGCGAGATCGTGGCCGCGGGGCGGGAGCCGGGGCTGCTGGCGTACGACGGCGGCGACCGGCCGGTGGGCTGGGTCTCCGTGGCGCCGCGGGAGGAGTTCCTGCCGAGGCTGCGGCGCTCGCCGGCCTACCACCCGTTCCCCGGGGAAGGGGTCTGGTCGGTGCTGTGCTTCGTCGTCAAGGTCGGCCACCGGCGGCAGGGGATCGCGTCCGCGCTGTTGGACGCGGCGGTGCGGTACGCCCGCGACCACGGCGCCGCCGCCGTGGAGGGCCACCCGGTGGACACCGGCGGCGGCCGGGCCAGCTCCGCCTCGATCTACCTCGGGGTCAGCAGCATGTTCCAGGAGGCCGGCTTCACCGAGATCGACCGGCGCGGGACCCACCCGGTCTACCGGCTGTCGTTCGGTGGCTGACCGCGCCCCCGACGCCAGGACCGTCGGGCCGACCCGGCCGTGGCGGCGTTCGACCTGGGACCCGGAGATCGCCCGGCTGGCGGTGCCGGCGTTCGGAGCGCTGGTCGCGGAGCCGCTGTACCTGCTGGCGGACACCGCGGTCGTCGGCCACCTCGGCACGGCGCAGCTGGCCGGGCTGGCGGTCGCGAGCACGGTGCTGACCACCGGATACTCGCTGTTCATCTTCCTGGCGTACGGCACGACCGCCGCGGTCGCCCGGCTGATCGGCGCCGGCGACGAGCGAGAGGCGGCCAGGCAGGCCGTGCAGAGCATCTGGCTGGCGCTGCTGATCTCGGCCGTGCTGGTGCCGGCCGGTCTGGTCGCCGCCGGCGCACTGGTGCACGCGGTCGGGGCGACCGGCCCGGCGGCCGGCTACGCGGTGACCTACCTGCGGGTCAGCCTGTTCGGGGTGCCGGCGTACCTGGTCACCATGGCCGCCACCGGCTACCTGCGCGGGCACCAGGACACCCGCACCCCGCTGGTCCTGGCGGTCGGCTCGGCCGTACTCAACCTGGTCCTGGAGCTGGTCCTGATCTACGGCTTTGGCTACGACATCGGCGCGTCGGCGTTCTCGACGGTGCTGGCGCAGACCGCCGCCGCGGCGGTCTACCTGGGCAGGGTCGGCCGGGCCGCGCGCAGGTTCGACGTGCCGGTCCGGCCGGATCCGAGGTCGGTGCGCCGGCTGGCCAGGGTCGGTCTGGCGCTGGCGATCCGCACCGCCGCGCTGCTGTCGGCGTTCACCCTGGCCACCGCGATCGCGGCTCGGCTCGGCTCGGTCCCGGTCGCCGCGCATCAGGTGGCGATGCAGCTGTGGTTCGCGCTGGCGCTCGGGCTGGACGCGATCGCGATCGCCGGGCAGGCGATGGTCGGCCGGCTGCTCGGCGCCGGCGACGCGCCCGGCGCCCGGTCGGCGAGCCGCCGGATGGTGGAGCTGGGCATCGGGATGGGTGTCCTGTTCGGCGTCGCCGTGGCCGCGCTGCACGGCGTGTTGCCACACCTGTTCAGCGCCGACCCGGCGGTGGTCGGGCTGGCCGCGTTCCTGCTGTTCTGGGTCGCCGGCATGCAGCCGGCGAACGCGGTGGTCTTCGTCCTGGACGGAGTGCTGATGGGCGCCGGCGACATGCGGTTCCTGGCGATGGCTATGGTCGGCGCGGTGCTGCTGTTCGTCGCGGCCGGCGCGCTGCTGCTGGTGCTGCACCTCGGCATCGGCTGGCTGTGGGCCGCGCTCAGCCTGCTGATCGTCGCCCGGATGGTCGCCCTGCTGGCCCGGCTCCGCACCGACCGGTGGCTGGTCCTGGGGCCGGTCTCCTGACCGGGCGACCACCCACCCGGGACCGGCCCAGCGATCTCACGCCGACCGCCCGCACCGAACCGTGCGACCCGAACCACACTGTCCTACCGGGACGATTCGGGCAAGAGGCTGACAACTGCCGATCGCGACCGCGTCACCCGGCTCGGGCGCCGGCGCTGGTCACCGCCAGCCGAACAGCTGGATGCCGGACATGGTGCCGACCAGGACGCCCGCGCCGTAGAACGCCTGGGTGGCGAACCGGGAGACCGCCCCGGTGGGAACGCTGGTCACCGGCCGGCCGGTGCTCGGGTCCAGCTGGTAGAGCTGGCCGGCGCCGGTGTCCAGGGTGAACACCGCTCCGCCGCCGACCACCGGCGACCCGGTGATGCCGGACGCGGCGTGCCACAGCACGGTCATCCGGCCCGCGTCGTCGATCCGGACCGCACGCACGCCGTCGGTGCACGGCACGTACACCACGTCCCGGTACTGCGCGGTGCCGCCGAACGACGAGCACAGGTCCAGCGAGGCCAGCGGGTGACCGATGCCGCCGAGGTCCGCCTGGCGCAGGGTGTACGCGGTGCCGGCCTTGCCGGTGATGAACACCAGGGCCCCGACCAGGGTCGGTCCCTGGCTGCCGAGATCGAGGTCGCCGGCGTTCTCGCTGGCCCAGCCGGCCGGCGCGAAGTAGGACCGGATCTGCAGGCTGGCGTCCAGCTTGAGCACCGAGTCGGAGTAGTCGTACGGCTCGCCCAGCGCGGCGCCGTTGCCGGTCGCCACGTACATCCAGCCGGACCGGTCGAGCACCGGACCCGGGGGAGCCCAGATGCCGCCCTCCCGGCTGGTCGGCACGGTGAACACCTGCGTCGGCCCGGTGCCGTCGGTGCGCGAGCCGATGACCCGGCCGATGTACGGACCGCAGTCGCCGAACAGCCCGCCGTACGGCACGTACACGTAGCCCCGGGCCAGGGCGAGGGCGCCGCGCTGCTGGAGGTACCTCGGGTCGGCCCCGTCCGGGTCGAGCCGCCGGGACATCCTCATCCGGCCGGTGGCCGGGTCGACGCCGACCAGGACATGCCGGATCGGGTTGTCCACCTCGGCCACCGCGAACACGGTGCGGCTGGCCGGGTCGTAGACCGGGGTGCCGGTGATGCCGAGCGGGTCGATGTTGCCGCACGGCAGTTCGTCCAGCGGCACCGGCGTGCCGACGTGCTGCCGCCAGACCACCCGGTTTGCTCGGATGCCGTAGAGCGACCCGCCCTCGGTCGCGGCGATCACCGTGCCGCCGACGACCAGCGGCGAGGCGTAGACCGCGCCGTCCAGCCGCACGTCCCACTGCTTGACCAGCCGCCCGGTGACCCGCGGCACGGTCGGGTCGTACCCGGTCCGGTACGAGTCGCGGTGGTACATCGGCCAGTCCGCCGGCTGGCCGGTGGTGCCGGTCGGTGCGCTGCTGGGTACCGGCCCGGTCCCGGTCGGCTCGGCGGCGGTGGGCCGAGGCGGCGGTGGCGACCCGGTGTGGGTGCAGGCCGCTCCGAGCAGCAGTGCGGCACAGAGCATGGCGACTGCCGGGGGTGGCATGGACCCTGACGCTAGACGAGGTCGCGTAGGACCACCGTCTGGTCGCGGCCGGGACCCACCCCGATCGCCGACACCGGCGCGCCGGACAGTTCCTCCAGCCGCCGGACGTAGGCCCGGGCGTTGGCCGGCAGGTCCTCGAACGTGGCCGCGCCGGCGATCTGCTCCCACCAGCCATCCAGGTACTCGTACACCGGGCGGGCATGGTGGAACGCGGTCTGGCTCATCGGCATCTCGTCGTGCCGCACCCCATCGATCTCGTACGCCACGCAGATCGGCACCCGCTCCAGCCCGGACAGCACGTCCAGCTTGGTCAGGAAGAAGTCGGTGATGCCGTTGACCCGGACCGCGTACCGGGCGATCACCGCGTCGAACCAGCCGCATCGGCGCTGCCGCCCGGTGGTCACCCCGACCTCGCCGCCGGCCTTGCGCAGGAACTCGCCGAACTCGTCGTGCAGCTCGGTCGGGAAGGGCCCCGAGCCGACCCGGGTGGTGTACGCCTTGAGGATGCCCACCACCCGGGTGATCCGGGTCGGGCCGATGCCGCTGCCCGCCGCGGCGCCGCCGGCGGTCGGCGAGGAGGAGGTCACGAACGGGTAGGTGCCGTGGTCGACATCCAGCAGGGTGCCCTGCGAGCCCTCCAGCAGCACCACCTCGCCGGCGTCCAGCGCCCTGCCCAGCAGCAGCCGGGTGTCCGCGATCCGCGGCGCCAGCCGGTCGGCGTACCCCAGGTACTCCTCGACCACGTGGTCCAGCTCGATCGCCTTGCGGTTGTACACCTTGACCAGCACCTGGTTCTTCTCCCGCAGCACGATCTCCAGCTTGGCCCGGAAGATGCCGGGGTCGAGCAGGTCCTGGACCCGGATCCCCATCCTGGCCACCTTGTCGCCGTAGGCCGGGCCGATCCCGCGGCCAGTGGTGCCGATCTTGGCCTTGCCCAGGTACCGCTCGGTGACTCGGTCCAGCGCCCGGTGGTGCGGCATGATCAGGTGCGCGTCCGCGGACAGGATCAACCGGCTGGTGTCCACCCCGCGCCGCTCCAGCATGCTGAGCTCGTCCAGCAGGACGGCCGGGTCGACGACCACGCCGTTGCCGATCACCGGCGTGCAGCCGGCGGCCAGGATGCCGGAGGGGATCAGGTGCAACGCGAAGTGCTCGCCGGCCGGCGTGACGACGGTGTGCCCGGCGTTGTTCCCGCCCTGGTAGCGGACGACCCACTGGACCCGGTCGCCGAGCAGGTCGGTGGCCTTGCCCTTGCCCTCGTCCCCCCATTGGGCGCCGACGAGCACGATCGCGGGCATGAACGGCCTCCTGTTCGTGCGGTGGGCCCGGTCGAGGGTAACCAACCGTGAACGTTGTCCTGGTCGCCGGAGCAGGACCGGCCGGGCCGGCCGCCGACGCGCTGCGCGAGGTCGGCGGGGTAGGCGAGGTCGAGGTGGTGGTCTTGCCCGAGCCGGCCGGGCGAGCCGAGCTGGATCCGGTGCTGAACCGATTGGCCGGCCGGCGGCTGGTGGTGGCGGGGTCGCCGGCGGCGCTCGCCGACGTGCTGACCCGGCTGCTTCGCCGGGACGAGCTGGGCACCACCCCGGTCGGCGTCATCAGCCCTGCCGGCCGCCTCGGCGTGGGCGGGGTCGGCCGGGACGGGGTCTGGGTGGGCGACCCCACAGGGCACCTCGGCACGGACGGCGTCGGCCGCGATGAGGTCGGAGCGGGCCACCCTGCCGGCGGACTCGGTGCGGGCGGGGTCGGCCGCGACCAGGTCGGCCCTGTTGGTGGCTGGGTGGGTGAGGTCGGTGCGGCCGGTGGATTGGCCGCGGCCGCACCGATCGCGGTGGCCGGCCTGCCGGTGCCGGCCGACCTGGTCCGCGATGACCACGGCGGCGTGCTGGTCGACCGGGCCGAGCTCACGCCCTGGCGGGGGCGGCGGCTCGGGCTGCGGGCGTACGTGGACGACACCCCGGTCGCGGACGGCGAGGTCGCCGGTCTCACCGTGTTCGTGACGGGGCGCGGCACCCTGGTCGCACGCGCCCGGCCGGGGCGGCGGTGGCGGGCCGAACCGGCTCGCGCCGCGGCCGGCCGGGCGGTGCAGGTCAGCTGCGCCGAGGCCGGGCTGACTGTGGACGGGCGGGCGCATCCCCGGCCGGTGACCCGGCGGAACTGGTGGGTCGAGCCGGGACGCTGGTTGCTGATGAGGTCGCGCTGAGACGCACGACGTAACTCGGCGCGCCTACCCTGGGCGCATGCCATCGCTGCCGAGCCCAGCCGAGGTCATCCGGGCCGCCCAGGCACAGGCGGAGGCGATGGCCGCGCTGCCCGGCGCGCTGCTCTCGCTCACCCGGGCGGTCAGCCAGTTGAACGACACGATGCGGGAGGCCCGGGAGGCGGTGGCCCGGCTGCAACGGCTCGGGGACCGGCTGGACGGGATCCTGGACCAGGTCGAGCAGCCGATCCGGGACCTGGCGCCGGGGCTGCGCCGGGTCGGCAAGGTGCTCGACGACCCGATGGTCAGCGAGATCCCGGACACCGTGCGGAGGATTCGGGACGACCTGCTGCCCCTGGTCGGTACGCTGCGCGGCACCACCGACATGCTCGACCGGTTCGCCGGCCGGTCGCTGTTGTCCGGCCGGCGCCGGGCCGAGCCGCCGACACCGCCGGTGCCGCCGGCGGCATCGGAGCCGCCGGAGCCGCCGTCGCTCCCGGCCGGCGTGCCGGACAGGTGAGCCGGCGCCAGTAACCCGCGCCCCATTGCGTCCACTGTTCGCGGTCACGTAGCCACGCCGGGTTCCCGGCTTGCGCCCGTGGTCGGCCCTGTGGTCGAGTGCGCCGTCCGGTCCGCCTGCCGAGGCCACGGAGACCACGATGATCGGGCCTGCGTTCGACAGCGTGCTCGCCGCCGCCCGCGGCGGTGACGAGGCTGCGTTCGCGGCGCTCTGGCGGGACCTGAACCCGGGCCTGCTGCGCTACCTGCAGGTGGTCGCGCCGGCGTGGGCCGAGGACGTGGCCTCCGAGGTGTGGCTGGAGGTCACGGTCGGGCTGGGTCGCTTCTCGGGTCCCGAGTCGGGCTTCCGGGCCTGGGTGTTCACGGTGGCGCGGCAGCGTGCGGTGGACGCCGCCCGGTATGCCGCCCGGCGGCCGGTGCTGCCGGTGCCCGTCGAGGCGTTGGCCGATAGGGCCGGCCCGGACGACCCGGCGGACGCGGCGGTCGAACGGCTGTCCACCGAGGCGGCGCTGGGCCTGCTGGCGGAACTGCCGGCGGACCAGGCGGAGGTGATCGCGCTACGCGTGATCGCCGGGCTCGATGTGGCCCGGGTCGCCGAGATCGTGGACAAGCGACCTGGCACGGTCCGGGTCCTCGCGCACCGCGGGCTACGCCGGCTGGCGCAGCGGCTCGCGCAACGGACGCAGCGGGCGGAGGTGTAACGGGATGCCCGACGAGGACGCTCTCGGTGGCGAGATGCGCCGACTCCACGGGCCAGGACCCGCCTACCCGCCGCCGCTCGACCCGGACACGGTCGACCGGCTGCTGGCTGGCGCGGTGCACCCGGCCGACGCCCCACCCGGGTATGCGGAGGTCGTTCGGGTGCTGGCCGCCACGGCGGCCCGGCCCACCCCCGCTGAGCTCGCCGGTGAGGCCGAGGCCGCCGAGGCCTTCCGGGCGGCGCGTCGACCCCTCGACCGCCCCCGGAGGAAGCCCGTGCTCGGAAAGTTGGTCAGCGCCAAGGCCCTGGTGGTCCTCGCCGCCGGCGTCGTATCGGTCGGCACGGCGGCGGCTGCCGCCACCGGCGCCCTTCCCGACCAGGCGCAGAAGGCCGCGCATCGCCTGGTCGCGGCGATGCCGGCGCCGGCTGAGTCGATGCGCCCGGAGTCGGCGCACCCGGCCTCGACCGACCTGCCCGGAGCGGTCGGACTGTGCCACGCGTGGGCGGCCGGCCAGGGTGGGGAGCACGGCAAGAAGCTCGACGCCACGGCCTTCCAACGATTGGCCACCGCCGCGGGTGGAGCGGACAAGGTCGCCGGCTGGTGCGCGGCGCAGTCCGACGCCGCAGCACCGCTCTCATCGGCGCGCCCGACCGCCGGCCAGGCGTCCGCGCAGTCCGGCGACAAGGCGCTGATCGGTCAGTGCCGGGCCTGGCTCGCCGCGCAGCAGAGCGGCCAGACCCACAAGCTCGGCAAGGCCGTCCTCGACCGGCTGACCACTGCGGCCGGCGACAGCACCAAGGTCGCCACCTACTGCGCCACGCTGGTGGCCAGCGCGCCGGCCGAGACCGAGCAGACGGCCGACCACGACGCGACCGTCCCGGCCACCCCGACCGCGCACCCAGGCAACAGCGTCGCGCCCCCGACGCCGCACAGCTGACCTACTCGGCAACCCCACTCGTTTCATCCCCGGTCCCCCACCCCGACCCCCGGGACCGGGCGGGGGCACTCTCCCCAAGGAGTGCCGCCCGAACCCTGCGCCGTCCCCGGGAAAGCCCCTCCCGGGGACGGCGCGGGTGTCTGCGGGGCCGTCCCGGCTACTCGGATCGTCCGGCTAACGCCTGCTCGGCCGCCGGATCGCAGTTCCGCAGGAAGGTCGCGCACCGGTCCGCCTCGTCCTGCTCGCCGATCCGGTCGGCGGCCCGGCCCAGCGCGTGTAGCGACCGCAGGAAGCCACGGTTCGGCTCGTGTGCCCACGGCACCGGGCCGGTCCCGCGCCAGCCGTTGCGCCGCAGCGCATCCAGCCCGCGGTGGTAGCCGACCCGGGCGTACGCGTACGACTCGATCACCCGGCCGTCCGCGAACGCCCGGTCGGACAGCGCCGCCCAGGCCGCCGAGTAGGTCGGAAACCGCGCTGCCACCTCGGCCGGGTCGGCGGCGCTCAGCGCATCGGCGGCCGCCGGGTCGTCCGGCAGCAGGGTGGCCGGGGGCTCCGGCATCAGGTTCTGGCGCTCGGTCATGGCCGCTCATCTTGCCGGAGCGGGGGTCGGTCTCGGGGGAGAGCCCGACCCCCATCCGCCGGGCTCAGCCGGTGCCGTGCCGCAGCCCGGACAGCTGGCCGTTCGACGACATGGCGAAGTAGTCGAACGAGCCGCTGGGCGGAACGAAGCTGGCCAGGTAGCGGCCGTTGCGGGCGACGCCCACCCGGGCCACCGGCGCGAACCTGCTGCTGCCGGCTGCACGCAGGTAGACGACCAGCGCCGAGGCCGGCCGCGCGGTGCCGGCCACCGTGACCGTGGCCGGCCCGGCGGCGAGCCGCTCCACCGCCGGCGCGGCGGGATTGCCGGCCGTCGGGGCAACCCTCGTCGCGGTCACCCAGCTGCGGACGTCGCCGCGGGCGAAGTACAGGAAGTCGGTGGCTGCCCGCCACGGCGTCGACCACCTGCCATAGCGATCCGAACGCACCCACCGCTTCGGCGCGTACACCCGCTCACCCGGTGCCCGGAAGAACACCACCACCGTCGAGTTCGGACGGGCCTTGCCGCTGATCCGGTACAGGGTGCTGAGCGGCAGCGCCCGCGGACCGATGATGGTGGTCGGCAGCAGCAGCCGGGTGGTGGCCACCGCGCTGCGCCGGCCTTCGGCCCTGGCGTAGTACTGGGTGGTCTGACCTTGCCGGAACGCGGTCGCCCAGCGGCCGGTGGCGTCGGCCCGAAGGTTGCGCACGTGCCGGAACCCGGAGCGGGTGATCTCCCGCAGGTAGAGCTCGACCAGCGCGCCCGGGCGGGCGGTGCCGGTCGCCCGCAGCACGCTGCCGGCCATCGCCCCGGCCGGGGTGCGGATCGTCGGCGTGACCACGACCCGGCCGTAGCCTGGGTCGGAACGCAGCCCGAGGATGCGTGCGCAGCCCCAGGGCGCCCAGCCCCGAGCCTGGTAGAGCAGCCTGGCCCGGTAGTCCTGCTCGGCCGGCGAGGCGCTGCTGGGCAGTCCACCGCCGCCGACGCTGCGCCAGGTGCCGACGTCGAACTGGTACGCGCCGTAGTAGCCGTTGCCGGTGTTCGCCCGGTAATTGTTGCCGGATTCGCAGACCCGCAGCCGGTACCACGCGTCGCCGCTGGGAGCGGCCGACGCCGGTGCCGCCGCGCCGACCATGACCGCGGCCACCACCCCGGCCGACAGCGCGGCGGAGCGGACTGCGGTGCTGGTGGGGGTGGCCGCGCGATGGCGGCCGTGATACCCGTACCGGCGCATGCCGGTACGGGAGGCAGGGTGGGACACGGTGCCTCTCGTCTCGTCCCCACGCCTGCGAAGTGAGCTGTCGGGTTCGGGCTGGGAGATCGCCCGGCCGGGTCGCGTCCAATCGCGACACACACGGCTTCACCCCAAGGCCGGCGGGGGCCGGCCGTCTTGCCTGTGGGTCCCCCGCTCCTGCCCGGACGTACCGTGTCAGCGACGGTTGCGACGACCGGCCGGGCAGGACTCGGCGTGACCGGACACCGCGCCGTTCCGCGAGATCCGCTGGAACGACCGCCACGGAAGGTAAAGGCCCGCTAGGTGAGATCACAAGCTGAGCGAGCTACGGCGTGTCGCAGTGGCAGGTCCACCAGTACTGCCGGCGGTGGATGGCCTCCTCGCCATGTTGCGCCAGCCGAGTAAATTCCATAGTGGACGGACAGGTTTGGCCTCCGAGCAAGAGCGGTTGATCAGCAGGGCTCTTTGCGGAGTCAGCGTGGGCAGATGCTTCACGCCGATGTGGACAGTCCACTTGCATCGATCACACCGGACGGCATGATGTGGGACTCCGTCTACTCCATTCAGTCCAGATGCACTGTCGAAAAGAGACTCCGAACGGCGGCAAGCGCACTCAGGCCGAACGGCTCAGCCTGAAATGGACTTCCCGGCCGACATGAGGTCTTCGCAGGCCAGCCCGACCCGAGTCGCCATGTTCGTCTCGGCCACCTTCAGGTAGCTGCGCGGGTCGTAGGCCTTCTTCTCGCCGACATCGCCGTCCACTTTGAGCACACCGTCGTACTTGGCGAACATGTGCCCGGCGATCGGCCGGGTGAACGCGTACTGCGTGTCGGTGTCGACGTTCATCTTCACCACGCCGTAGGAGACCGCCTCGCGGATCTCGTCCAGCAGCGAGCCGGAGCCGCCGTGGAACACCAGTGCGAACGGCTTCTGGATGCCCACCTTGGAGCCGACCGTCTCCTGGATGTCCCGCAGGATCTCCGGCCGGAGCTTGACGTTGCCCGGCTTGTACACGCCGTGCACGTTGCCGAACGTCGCGGCGAGCAGGTAGCGTCCGCGCTCCCCGGTGCCCAGCGCGTCGACCGTGCGCATCGCGTCGCCGGGCGTGCTGTACAGCTTCTCGTTCATCTCGCCGACGACGCCGTCCTCCTCGCCGCCGACGATCCCGATCTCGACCTCGAGCACCACCTTCGCCTTGGCGCAGTCGGCCAGCAGGTCCGCAGCAATCTGCAGGTTCTCGGTCAGCTCGACGGCCGAGCCGTCCCACATGTGGGACTGGACCAGCGGCTGCCCGCCGCGGGCCACCCGGTCGGCGGACAGCGCCAGCAACGGCCGGACATAGCCGTCGAGCTTGTCCTTCGGACAGTGGTCGGTGTGCAGCGCGACGTGCACCGGGTACTTCGCGGCCACCACGTGCGCGAACTCGGCCAGTGCCACCGCGCCGGTGACCATGTCCTTCACCCTGGTGCCGGACAGGAACTCGGCACCGCCGGTGGAGATCTGGACGATGCCGTCGCTGCCGGCGTCGGCGAACCCGCGCAGCGCCGCGTTGAGTGTCTCGCTCGAGGTCACGTTGATCGCCGGATAGGCGAAGCCGCCGTCCTTCGCCCGGTCCAGCATCTCGGCGTACACCTCGGGGGTGGCGATAGGCATGACGTCCTCCGGTCGGCCTGTCGCATGCGGCTCTACCGACTGAAGTATCTCGCAGGGGCAGTCCCGGACATACCGTCGGCCCACCTTGCCATCTGACACGATTCTGCTACTCTAAGTATCAGGCTTGTCACCAAGAGTTGCCACGGGGGCCTGCTGGTGGACATGCAGCGTGCGGTGCGCCGCACGGTCGCTGCGGTTTCGACCTGGTTGGGGGACGTCCCCTGCATGCTCTCGCCGGTGACCGGTGTAGCAGGCCCGGTCACCGGCGAGCCGCGGCCGGTGCCACGAACCTCCCTCCGCACGGCGGATCGGACCGGCGACCACGCCGGTGCGGCGATCCGCCCGGTGCCGCCCGGCGGTCCCGCGCGCGTTGCGCCGGAGTCGGGCCGGTCCCCGGCCGGCAGAGTTGCCGGCCGGGGCCGAACCGGCATCCGGACCCTGCGCCCGCCCGCCCGCGACCCGGGCGGCTGATCCACGGGAAGCCCCAGTGGCCCGCGGTGCGGGTCTGCGGACGACTCCAACGGGGTGACCGAGGACGCCAGCGCGTCCTCGTGCTACGGGGGCACCACCGCCGGCGGCATGCCGCAGCACCGACCGCGCGCGCACACCTACGACCGAGCCGCCCACCCCGTGACCCCGGGTGGGCGGTTCGCCCCGTGCCGCGGTCCAGTCGGCCCAGGGCGGAAACGCTGGCCTGGCCGGCCCGGCCGGGGAAGGCTGTTCGCATGCGACTGCTGGTGCTGGGCGGCACGAGGTTCCTCGGCCGGGGCGTGGTGCAGGCTGCGCTGGCGGCCGGCGACGAGGTGACCACGTTCAGCCGCGGGGTCTCCGGCGCGCCGCCGGCCGGAGCGGAGGTGCTGCACGGCGACCGGACGACCGCCGAGGGCTTGGCCGCGCTCGCCGGCCGGGACTGGGACGCGGTGGTGGACACCTCCGGCTACGTGCCGGTCGTGGTCGGCGCGGCCGCCCGGCTGCTCGCCAACCACGTCGGCCACTACGTCTTCGTGTCCACGTTCAACGTCTATCCCGGCATGCCGGTCGAGCCGGTCACCGCGGACTCGGCGGTGCACGAGTGCCGGCCGGACGCCGGCAACCCGGACGGCACGTTCGAGGTGGCCCAGTACGGTGTGTTCAAGGCCGGCAGCGAGCGGGCGGTCGACCAGTTCTTCGCCGGCCGGTCCACCCACGTCCGGGCAGGGTTGATCATCGGGCCGCACGACGACTCTGGCCGGCTGCCCTGGTGGATCTCCCGGATCGGCCGTGGCGGCGAGGTCCTCGCTCCGCGCAGGCCGGATACGCCGGCGAGGTTCGTGGACGCCCGCGACCTGGGTGCCTGGTGTGTCCACTGTGGCCGCGAAGGGATCGCCGGTGCGTTCCCGGCGAGCGGGCCGGACGGCCAGACCACGTACGGTGCGCTGTTCGAGGCGGCCAGGACGGCGACCGGGTCAGACGCCACATTCACCTGGGTGTCGGACCAGTTCCTGGTCGAGCACGAGGTGGCCGGGTGGACCGAGTTGCCGCTGTGGCTTCCGGCCGCGCAGGCGCCGGGGATGCACGACCAGGACACCAGCGCCGCGCTCGCCGCCGGGCTCCGCTGCCGGCCGGTCGAGGAGTCGGTGGCGGACACCGCGGCCTGGATGCGCGGGATCGACGAGCTGCCGACCCGACCGCGGATGCTGGGCCCGACCGGCGTGGACCCGGACCGGGAGAAAGCGCTGCTCGCCGCCTGGCACTCGCGCTGACCCGCGGTCGGCGCGACGACCGGGATCGACGCGCGGCCGGCGCGGTCGGCCGGGCGGGTCCGCCGGTGCCGCCGGTCAGCGCCGGCGGTCGGCCGGGCTGTCCCCGGTGCCGCCGGTCAGCGCCGGCGCGGCGGGCCGGGCGGGTCCGCCGGTGCCGCCGGTCAGCGCCGGCGGTCAGCCGGGCGGGTCCGCCGGTGCCGCCGGTCAGCGCCGGCGGTCAGCCGGGCGGGTGGGCGCGGCCAGCGTGTCGGGCTGGGCGGCGACGTCGGCCTCGACCGCGTCCCACGCCTTCCGGGCCGCGATCAGGACCGGATCCCAGACCGGCGCGAACGGCGGCGCGTAGGACAGGTCCAGACCGGCCACCTCCTCGACCGTCATCTCGTTCCACAGCGCCGCGGCCAGCACGTCGATCCGCTTGGCGGCGCCCTCGCGGCCGACGATCTGGGCGCCCAGCAGCCTGCCGGACCGCTTCTCCGCGAGGAGCTTCGTGGTGATCGGCTGGGCACCGGGGAAGTAGCGGGCCCGGGTGGTCGACTCCACCACCGCGGTGACGTACCGCAGCCCGGCCCGGTCGGCGTCCCGCTCCCGCAGCCCGGTGCGGGCGACCTCCAGCGCGCAGATCTTCGTCACCGCGGTGCCGACCACGCCCGGGAACGTCGCGTACCCGCCGCCGATGTTGATCCCGACCACCCGGCCCTGCTTGTTCGCGTGGGTGCCGAGCGCGACCGCGGTGGGCGCCAGCGACACCCGGTTGACCGTCTCGACGCAGTCGCCGGCGGCCCAGACCCCCTCGTCGGACAGGGTGCGCATCCGGACGTCGGTGACGATCCCGCCGGTGACCCCGATCCGCACGCCGCCGCCCGAGGCCAGCGCGGTGTTCGGCCGGACGCCGAGGCCGAGCACCACGAGGTCGGCCGGGATCTCCCGCTCGGCGGTGACCACCGCACGCACCCCGCCGCCGCTCGGGTCGGTGTCGACCGCCTGCACCGGCTCCCCGCAGTACAGCGTGATGCCCATGCCCTGGACCGCGCCGGCCAGCAGCCGACCCATGTCCGGGTCCAGGCTGGCCATCGGCGCATCCGCGGCCTCGACCACGGTCACCTCGAGCCCGCGCTGGACGAACGCCTCGGCCATCTCCAGGCCGATGTAGCCACCACCGACCACCACGGCCCGCCGCGCCCCGGCGTCCAGCGCGGCCCGCACCGCCTCGCCGTCGTCCAGCGTCTGCACGCCGTACACGCCGGGAGAGTCGATGCCGGGCAGCGGCGGGCGAACCGGCACAGCGCCGGTGCCGAGCACCAGCTGGTCGAAGCCGAGCCGGAGGTCCCGGCCGGCATCGTGGTCTCGAACGAGGACCTCCCGCCGGTCCAGGTCCAGCCCGACCGCCTCGTGCCGCAGCCGGACCTCGATGTCCTGCCTGGCCCTGAACTCCGCCGGGGTGCGGACCACCAGGTCGTCCACGGTGGATACAGTGCCGCCGATCCAGTACGGGATGCCGCAGGCAGAGTACGAGACGTGCCGGCCCCGCTCCAGGGCGACGATCTGCAGGTCCGCGGCCGGCCGGCGCCGGCGGGCCTGCGAGGCGGCCGCCATCCCGGCCGCGTCCCCGCCCACCACGACCAGCCGCTCCGCCATCCGGCGAGCTTACTGGTCAGGACGACGCCCATCGGGGTCCCGCCTCCGGCCCAGCCGTGCCCGGTAGGCTTTCCAGTCGTGCAGACTGCCGCCCTGCCGGCGATCATCGATCCCGAACATCTGATCAACACGTTCGGCCTGGTCGGCCTGCTGGTGATCCTGTTCGCGGAGTGTGGGCTGCTGATCGGGTTCTTTCTGCCCGGCGACACCCTGCTGTTCAGCGCCGGCCTGCTGGTGGCGACCGACGTGTTCCACGTCTCGATCTGGCTGCTGGTCGTGCTGCTCCCGCTCGCGGCGATCCTGGGCAACCTGGTCGGGTACTGGATCGGCTACCGGGCCGGACCGGCGGTGTTCAACAAGCCCGAGTCCCGGCTTTTCCGGCAGGAGTACGTGGACCGGTCGCACGCCTTCTTCGACCGGTATGGCGCCCGCACGATCGTGCTGGCGCGGTTCGTACCGATCGTGCGCACCTTCGCCACGGTGATGGCCGGCGCCGGTCGGATGCGCTGGCGGACCTACGCGACGTTCAGCGTGATCGGCGGCGTGCTGTGGGCCGCCGGCATACTGCTGCTCGGCTACTACCTCGGCCACATCCGGTTCGTGCAGGACACCGTGCGGCCGCTGATCGAACCGGTGATCGTCGGCGTGGTCGTGCTCTCGCTGGTCCCCGGCGCGATCGAGTTGCTCCGCTCCCGCCGCCGCGGCCGGGGGAGGACCGCCGACCCGATGCGGCCGGCCGGCGGCCAGCCCGCAGCCGGCGACCAGCCGGCGCACGGCCCCCGGCACCGGCGCTAGCGTCCGGCAACTGCTACCTGGTGCTGACGTACAACTCGGTCGCCGACCTCATCGACGAACTCTGAACCGGCTGCTCGACCCGTTGCTGCCGGCGGCCGCCGCCGTGACGGTCGCGGCCGCCGCGGCGGCCAGCACGCCATGATGCTCGGAGGCCCACAGCTGCAGGCTGTGCCGGTGGCCGCGGCGGTCGAAGTCGCCGTGCGCACCCGCATCGGTCTCCGAGTCCGCCGGCCGGAACAGGTTGCCCGGGTCTGACGGGTCGTGCGGTTGCCGGGTCTGCTGCCCGGCGAACCCGGTACGGGCCAGGTAGCGGTCCAGCAGCCCGGGCGCGATCGCGTTGGCGATCAGGGTGCCGGCGGTGCTGCCGCCGACCCAGTACTCCCGGCGCCGGGGATGCTCGGCCGCGTACAGGATCGCTTTCGCGGCCAGCTCCGGCTGGTAGATCGGCGGCACCGGCTGGGCGCGCCGCCGCAGCCGGGACCGCACCCAGCCGAACTGCGGCGTGTTCACCGCCGGCAACTGCACCATGGTCACCCGGACGTGGCTGCGCTGGTGCAGCAGCTCGCAGCGCAGCGACTCGGTGAAGCCCTGGATGGCGTGCTTCGACCCGCAGTACGTCGACTGCAGCGGGATGCCGCGGTACGCCAGCGCGGAGCCGACCTGGACGATGGCGCCGCGGTCTCGGGGCAGCATCCGGTCCAGCGCTGCCCGGGTGCCCCAGACATATCCGAGATAGGTCACCTCGGTGGTGCGCGCGAACTCGTCCGGGGCGATCTGCCAGAACGGCGCGAAGACCGAGGAGAAGGCGTTGTTGACCCACACGTCCAGGCCGCCGAACCGGGCGACGACCTGGCCGGCCGCGGCGTCCACCGCGGCCGGGTCGGCGACGTCGACCTCGATCGCCAGCGGGATGCCGCCGGCCTCAGCGACGTCCCGCTCCGCGCCCTCCAGCCCGTCCGTGCCGCGGGCGAGCAGCGCCACGTTCGCCCCCCGGGTGCCGAAGGCCCGAGCCACCGCCCGCCCCACCCCGGCACTCGCCCCGGTCACCACCACCGTGCGCGGCTCGCCGCCGCGCCGCCTGTTAGCCATGCCGTTCCGGTTACCCGAGCCCGCCCTTGGTCATGCGCTGAGGCCGCGGCCCGCGCGGCAACGCCGCACCGGGTATGCGCCGGTCCGCTGGTCATGATGGTCAACCCCCTCGATCTGGGCCAGCGCGACGAGCGTCCGATCGAACGGGTCGTCGTGGTGGCGAGGCAGGGCCCCCAGCTAGGTCCAGCTCAGTCCGGTGCCGGTGGGGCGGCATGCTCCCGGATCCAGGCGTGCATGGCGATGCCGGCGGCGACACCGGCGTTGATCGACCGGGTCGAGCCGTACTGGGCGATCGAGCACACCACGGCGGCGATCGTGCGGGCGTCGGCGGACAGGCCGGGGCCCTCCTGGCCGAACAGCAGCAGGCAGCGCCGGGGCAGCGCGGTGGTCTCCAGCGGCACCGCGCCGGGCAGGTTGTCGATCGCGACGATGGGCAGGTCCCGCTCCCGGCAGTGCCCGGCCAGGTCGGTGAGCGTGGGGTGGTACCGGATGTGCTGGTAGCGGTCAGTGACCATGGCGCCGCGGCGGTTCCACCGGCGATGCCCGACGATGTGCACCTCGCGGGCCAGAAAGGCGTTGGCCGCCCGCACCACGGTGCCGATGTTGAGGTCGTGCCGCCAGTTCTCGATCCCGACGTGGAAGTCGTGCCGGCGGCTGTCCAGGTCGGCCACGATCGCCTCGTGCCGCCAGTACCGGTAGCGGTCCACCACGTTCCGGCTGTCCCCGTGCGCGAGCAGGTCCGGGTCCAGCCGCGGGTCGTCCGGCCACGGCAGCGGGTGCGGTCCGAGGCCGACCGCGGGGGGCGGGCCGGTCACGGGCAACTCCACCCCGCCGGGCTTCGCCGCGCCGGGCTCGGTCATGCCAGGCCGAGATCCGGGAGCGTGTAGGCGGCCCGGAAGTCGAGCCCGGCGGCCAGCACCGCGGCCCCGCCGCCTCGGTCAACGACCGCCGCGACGCCGACCACCTCGGCGCCGGCCTCCCGCAGCGCGGTCACCGCGGTCAGCGCCGACGTGCCGGTGGTCGAGGTGTCCTCCACCACCAGGGCCCGCCGGCCGGTCACCTCCGGCCCCTCGATCCGGCGCTGCAGTCCGTGCGGCTTCCCCTCCTTGCGGACCACGAACGCGTCCAGCGGCGGACCGGGCCGCCCTTCGGCGGCATGCAGCATGGCGGCGGCCACCGGGTCAGCGCCCAGGGTCAGACCGCCCACCGCGGCGTACTCCCAGTCCCGGGTGAGGTCGAGCATCACCCGACCGACCCGGCCGGCGGCCGAGTGGTGCAGCGTGATCCGGCGCAGGTCGACGTACCAGTCGGCGGTCCGCCCGCTGGACAGCACGACCCGGCCGCGCACCACCGCGAGCTCGACGATCTGCGCCCGCAGCAGGTCGCGATCGGTCATGCCGCGAGCCTACGGGCGCGGGCCGGCCGGCCCTGCGGAGTGGGGCTACTCACCGGTACGGTGACGGTCAGGTAGAGGAGGCGCGCCATGGACTTCCGCGACAGCCCCGACGAAGCCGAGTTCCGCGGACAGCTCCGGTCCTGGCTGCAGGCGAACCTCCCGGCCGACTGGTTCGAACGCGACCCGCACGTCGGCCGCTGGGACTTCGAGTTCGTCCGGGACTGGAGCCGGCGGCTGCACGGGGCGGGTTACGTCGGGCTGTCCTGGCCGACCGAGTACGGCGGCCGCGGGCTGCCGGCCACCTTCCAGGTGATCTACCTGGAGGAGGTCGCCAGGGCCGACGCGCCTGACCACGCCGGCGTCATCGGGCTCGCCATGGCCGGGCCGACGATCATGGCGCACGGCACGCCGGAGCAGAAGCGGCAGCACCTGAGCCGGATCCTGTCCGGCGAGTCGATCTTCTGCCAGGGCTTCTCCGAGCCGGGCTCCGGCTCGGACCTGGCCAGCCTGCGCACCAGGGCCGAGCGCGAGGGCGACGAGTTCGTGGTCAACGGGCAGAAGGTGTGGTCCTCGTACGCGCACGTGGCCGACTGGTGCATCCTGCTCGCCCGCAGCGAGCCGGCCGCGGCCAAGCACCGTGGGCTGACCTACCTGCTGCTGGACATGCACGCGCCGGGGGTCGAGGTCCGGCCACTGCGGCAGATCACCGGCGACCCCGAGTTCAACGAGATCTTCCTCACCGACGTGCGGGTTCCGGTGAGCAGCGTGGTCGGCGAGATCGGCGCCGGCTGGCAGGTCGCCATGACCACCCTGCTGCACGAGCGCGGCACCCTCGGCTTCGCGCTGACCGCCCGGCTGCAGGTGCTGCTGCGCCGGCTGGTGACCACCGCGAAGAAGACCGGCGCCGCGGACGACCCGCTGGTCCGGGACCGGATCGCGGCGCTGTACGTCGACCTGCAGGGCCTGCGGTACACCAACTACCGGTCGCTGACCCGGCTGATGCGCACCGGGGTGCCGGGTCCGGAGGGGTCGGTCGGCAAGCTGTACTGGTCGGAGGCCAACCAGCGGCTGACCTCGCTCGCCCTGGAGCTGCTGGGCCCGGACGCCCAGCTGACCGGCGATCGCGCGTTCTGGAACGGGTACTGGCAGTACCAGCAGCTGCGCAGCCGGGGGAACACGATCGAGGCCGGCACCTCCGAGATCCTCCGCAACATCATCGCCGAGCGGGTCCTCGGCCTGCCCCGGTCGCGCTAGCGGAGGAGAGTCCACGGTGGACTTCGCGTTCTCGGACGAGCAGGAGATGCTGCGGGCGGCCGCTCGGGACTGGCTGGCCGACCGGTACCCGGCCGAGCGGGTCGCCGCGCTCGCCGACTCGGCCGAAGGCTGGGACCCGACGTCCTGGCCGGAGCTCACCGAGCTGGGCTGGCTCGACCCCGAGCTGAGTCTGCTGGACCACGCGGTGCTCGCCGAGGAGGCCGGCTACGCACTCTACCCGGGCCCCTGGCTGGTCACCGTCGGGCTGGCCCTGCCCGCCTACGTCGACCGGCCGCCGACCCGGCCGACGACGCTGGCCTGGGCCGACGACGGCGCCGCGACGCTGCGGGATGCGGCCACCTCGGTGGCCTGCCGGGCCGACGAGGAGGTGGACGGCTGGCGGCTGTCCGGGGCGAAGCGTGCCGTGCCGGATGCAGCCTCCGCCGCGGAGGCCGTGGTGGTGGCGCGCACCGGCGACGGTGTCGCGCTGTTCCGCGTCAACCTGCACGCGGCAGCCGACGGGGTCCAGCCGGTGCCCACTTTGGACGCCACCCGCCGGTACGCCGAGCTGCGGCTGGATGGCACCCCGGCAGAGCCGCTCGCCGACCCGGCCGCCGCCGCAGCGATACTGCCGGCGACCCGCCGGCGGGTGCTCGCCCTGCTCGCCTGCGAGGCGGTCGGGGTCGCCCAGCGGGCCCTGGACCTGGCCGTGGACTACGCCAAGACCCGGACCCAGTTCGACCGCCCGATCGGCTCCTACCAGGGCGTCTCGCACCGGCTGGCGAACGTCTACGCCGGACTGGAGCTGGCCCGGTCGCTGGCCTACCGGGCGGCCTGGTGCGTCGCGGTGGACGATCCGGACGCCGACGAGGCGGTGGCCACCGCGACCGCCGCGGCCGGCCACGCCGCGGTGGACGGCTGCGAGAACGCGATCCAGTCCATGGGTGGCATCGGCTTCACCTGGGATCACGTGCTGCACCGGCTGTACAAGCGGGCGCAGTGGATCGAGGCGTTCGAAGGGGTCGGCCGGGCGCACCGGGCCGATCTGGCCGCGCTGCTGCTGGACGGTTAGCGTTTGCCGCCGGCCACCTCAGAACTGCCGGCGAGCCTGCGCCTGCGCGGCGAAGTAGTCGCTGGACGGTTTCACCGCCAGCAGGACCACCGTCGCGATCGCCAGCAGCAGGTTGAGCACGCTGAACAGGTTCAGCACGGCGCCGTACCGGGCGCCGAAGGAGAACAGTCCGCTGAGGATGGCCAGCGAGGCGAAGACGATCGCGACGATCCGGGCCCAGTTCTTGCCGCGCCGGACCTGCAGCGCGAGCAGGATGAACAGGACCGCGATGACGAGGCTGATCACCACGCCGATGACCACTCCGGCACGTGCCGTCTCGCGGTCGAACGAGACGCCGCTGCGCCGGGCCGCCTCGTCCAGGATCGTGTTCAGGTCGGCGAGCGTGACGAAGCCGGCGATCAGCCCGAGCACGGTGCGGGCGATCATGGCGATGCTGGCCCAATGCACGGTCGCCGGCATCGGCACCGGTCCGGTGGGCTGGCCGCCGCCGGGGTACCCGTAGCCGTAGGGCGGTGCGGACGGGTACTGCGGGTACTGCGGGTACTGCGGGGTCGACGGATCCTGGTAGCCGCCCTGGCCGTACGGCGGCTGTCCGTAGGGCGGTTGCTGTCCGTAGGGCGGTTGCTGTCCGTACGGGGGCGGCTGGCCGTAGGGCGGCGGCTGGCCGTACGGGGGCGGCTGGCCGTACGGGGGCGGCTGGCCGTACGGGGGCGGCTGGCCGTAGGGCGGCTGCTGCCCGTGCTGCTGCTGACCGCCGCCGGGTTCCTGCGGCGGGCGCCAGGGGTCCTCGTCGCCGGGACGGTCGCTCATGTCTCCTCCGGTGGTGACGTCAGAGGGCCAGGGTAGTGGTAGGGCACACTGTGCGGGTGCCCGAGCAGCCCCCGCCGTCCCGGCGGGTGTCCGAGGACTCCGCCGACGGCCCGGTCCGGCCGATCCGGCGCAGCGGCGTCGCGGTCGCCGCGCTGGTGTTCGGCGTGCTGGCCATCCCGCTGGCGCTGACTGTCTACCTTGGCCTACTGTGCGGCCTGCTCGGCCTGCTGCTAGGGGTGATCGGCCTGGTCCGCACCCGGCAGGGCCGGGCCATCGGGCGCGGCATGGCCGTGGCCGGCCTGATCGCCGGCCTGGTCGGGCTCGTGCTCGCGGCCTCGCTGGGGCTGTATGGACTGCGCACGTACCGGGACTGCCAGGCGAAGCTCGGCCACGCGCCGAGCAGCGACGAGCTGGGCGACTGCGTCCGCGGCGGCCTCTGAGCGGACCGCTGTGGAGCCGTCCGGCGGCTCAGCGGCGGAAACACCCGGGGTAGCCGTCCGGCGGCTCAGCCGGCCGGAACCGCCGGGGCAGCCGTCCGGCGGCTCAGCCGGCCGGAAACACCCGGGCAGCCGTCCGGCGGCTCAGCCGGCCGGAAACACCCGGGCAGCCGTCCGGCGGCTCAGCCGGCCGGAAACACCCGGGCAGCCGTCCGGCGGCTCAGCCGGCCGGAAACACCCGGGCAGCCGGCCGGCGGCTCAGCCGGCCGGAAACACCGGGGCAGCCGCTGGCGCCCGGGACACCGCCAGCCCGGAGCGGTCGTCCCGGACGTCCACCCGGACCGTGTCGCCGTCCCGGATCTCGCCGGCCAGCAGCGCCGTGGCCAGCTGGTCGCCGAGCGCGGTCTGCACCAGCCGGCGCAGCGGCCGGGCCCCGTACATCGGGTCGTACCCCTGGCTGGCCAGCCAGCGCCGAGCCCCGTCGGTCACCTCGACGGTCAGCCGGCGGGCCGCCAGCCGGGTCGCCAGCGCGTCCACCTGGATGTCCACGATCCGGGCCAGGTCCTGCATGGTCAGCGACTCGAACATGACGATGTCGTCCAGCCGGTTCAGGAACTCCGGCTTGAACCGCTGCCGGACCTCGGCCATCACCGCGTCCCGGATCGACCCGGACAGCATCCCGTCCGCGATGAGCTGGGAGCCGATGTTGGAGGTGAGGATCAGGATGGTGTTCCGGAAGTCGACCGTGCGGCCGTGCCCGTCCGTCAGCCGCCCGTCGTCCATCACCTGCAGCAGCACGTCGAAGACGTCGGTGTGCGCCTTCTCCACCTCGTCCAGCAGCACGACCGAGTACGGCCGGCGCCGGACCGCCTCGGTGAGCTGGCCACCCTGCTCGAAGCCGACGTAGCCGGGCGGCGCGCCGACCAGCCGGGCCACGCTGTGCCGTTCCGAGTACTCGCTCATGTCGATCCGGACGATCGCCCGCTCGTCGTCGAACAGGAACTCGGCCAGCGCCTTGGCCAGCTCGGTCTTGCCCACCCCGGTGGGGCCGAGGAACAGGAACGAACCGGTCGGCCGGTCCGGGTCGGAGATGCCGGCCCTGGCCCGGCGGACCGCGTCGGAGACCGCCCGCACCGCGGCCTCCTGGCCGACCACCCGACGGGACAGCGCGTCCTCCATCCGCAGCAGCTTGGCCGTCTCGCCCTCGAGCAGCCGTCCGGCCGGGATGCCGGTCCAGGCCGACACCACGTCGGCGATGTCGTCCGGGCCGACCTCCTCCTTGACCATGGCCGCGGTGCCAAGGTCCTCGGCGGTCTCGCTGGCGTCGGCGAGCTGCTTCTCGAGCTCCGGGATGCGACCGTAGAGCAGCGCCGAGGCGGTCTCCCAGTCCCCGTCCCGCTGGGCCCGCTCGGCCTGCCCCTTCAGGTCGTCCAGCTGCTTCTTCAGCTCGCCGACCCGGTTCAGGCCGGACTTCTCCTTCTCCCACCGGGCGTTCAGCGCGGACAGCTGCTCCTGCTTGTCGGCCAGGTCACGGCGCAGCCGCTGTAGCCGATCCTTGCTCGCCTCGTCCGACTCGCCGGACAGCGCGAGCTCCTCCATCCGCAGCCGGTCCACCGCGCGCTGCAGTTCGTCGATCTCGACCGGCCGGGAGTCGATCTCCATCCGCAGCCGGGACGCGGCCTCGTCGACCAGGTCGATCGCCTTGTCCGGAAGGAACCGGCCGGTGACATACCGGTCGGACAGCGTCGCCGCGGCCACCAGCGCCGAGTCGGCGATCTGCACCTGGTGGTGCGCCTCGTACCGGCCCTTCAGCCCGCGCAGGATGCCGATGGTGTCCTCCGCCGACGGCTCGCCGACCAGCACCGGCTGGAACCGCCGCTCCAGGGCCGGGTCCTTCTCGATGTGCTGGCGGTACTCGTCCAGGGTGGTCGCGCCGACCATGCGCAGCTCGCCGCGGGCCAGCATGGGCTTGAGCATGTTGCCGGCGTCCATCGCGCCTTCCGCGGCGCCCGCCCCGACCACGGTGTGCAGCTCGTCGATGAACGTGACGATCTGCCCGGCGCTCTCCTTGATCTCGTTGAGCACCGCCTTGAGCCGCTCCTCGAACTCGCCGCGGAACTTCGCGCCGGCCACCATCGCGCCCAGGTCGAGCGCGACGATCCGCTTGTTCCGCAGCGACTCGGGGACGTCGCCGGCCACGATCCGCTGGGCCAGCCCCTCCACGATGGCGGTCTTGCCGACGCCGGGCTCGCCGATCAGCACCGGGTTGTTCTTGGTCCGCCGGGACAGCACCTGCACCACCCGGCGGATCTCGGTGTCCCGGCCCACCACCGGGTCGAGGTTGCCCTCCCGGGCCCGCGCGGTGAGGTCGACGCCGTACTTCTCCAGCGCCTGGTAGGTCGACTCCGGGTCCTGGCTGGTGACCCGGCTGCCGCCGCGCACCTTGGTGAACGCGGCCAGCAGGGCATCCGGGCTGGCACCGTGCCGCTTCAGGATGCCGGCGACCGGCCCGCCTTCGGCGGCGAGCCCGACCAGCAGGTGCTCGGTGGACAGGTACTCGTCGGTGAGCTGCTCGGCCTGCCGCTGCGCCGCGCTGAGCACCCGCAGCATGTCCCGGCCGAGCTGCGGAGCGGAGACGGTCGCGCCGGAGGCGCTGGGCAGCCTGGTCAGCACCGCGTCGTTCTCCGCCTGGACGTCGGCCACGTCCGCGCCGACCGCGCGGAGCAGCGGGGTCGCGGTGCCGTCGGTCTGGGCCAGCAACGCCTGCAGCAGGTGGGCGGCCTCCACCGCCGGGTGGCCACGGTCGGCGGCCAGCCGGACCGCGGCCGAGATCGCCTCCTGGCTCTTCGTGGTGAGCTTGTTCGATTCCATCGATATATCTACCTACGTTCGTACGTTGTCGAAATTCAGGCGCGGCGCTGCGGCCGCCAGACGACCAGCGCGGTGGACGGACCGCGGGCGGCCCGCAGCTCGGCCTGCAGCCCGGTGATCCGGTCGCGCAGCGCATCGACCTGGGCTTCCAGCTCGATGATCCGCTTGATGCCCGCCAGGTTGACACCGTCCTCTTGGGACAGTCGCTGCACCTCGCGGAGCAGGGCCACGTCGCGGGCGCTGTACCGGCGGCCGCCGCCCGCGGTCCGGCCCGGGTTGACCAGGCCGAGTCGGTCGTACTGGCGCAGCGTCTGCGGATGCATCCCGGCCAGTTGCGCGGCCACCGAGATCACGAAGACCGGCGCGTCGTCCGGGAAGGCCATCGGGTGCTCACGCATCGCCGACCACCCTCCCGGTGATCCGCGGCCTGGGGTCGTCCGGGTGGGCCGCGGCGTACTTCTCCAGCGCCTCCCGGGCCTCCGGGCTGAGACTCCTCGGCACCGCGACCTCGACGGTGACCAGCAGGTCTCCGGCTCCTCCAGCGCGCTTGGGCACCCCCTTGCCCCGGACCCGGAAGGTGCGCCCGTTCGCGGTGCCGGCCGGGATCTTCAGGGTGACCGGCCGATCGAGGGTGGGCATCCGCACCGTGGTGCCGAGCGCCGCCTCCGGGAAGGACAGCGGAAGCGTCAGCGTCAGGTCGTTGCCCCGCCGCCCGAACAGGTCGTGCTCGCGCACGTGCACCCGGACGTACAGATCGCCGGCCGGGCCGCCGCGCAGCCCGGGCGCTCCCTTGCCGGCCAGCCGGATGCGCTGCCCGTCGGCCACCCCCGCCGGGATCTTCACGGTGATCGTCCGGGTCTGCGTGGTCACCCCGGTGCCATGGCAGTCCGGGCACGGCTCGTCGACGATCTGCCCGGTGCCGCGGCAGTCCCGGCACGGCTCGCTGAACGCGAACGCGCCCTGGTTGCGGGTGACCAGGCCCACGCCGTGGCAAGTCGGGCAGGTCCGCGGCACGGTGCCGGGCTTGGCGCCGCTGCCGCCACAGGTGCGGCAGGTGCCCGGGCTGGCCAGCTGCAGCGGGACGGTGACGCCGACCACCGCCTCGTCGAAGTCGAGGGTGACCTCGGTCTCCACGTCCGAGCCACGGGCCGGCGCCGTCCCACCGCGCCGGGTGGTGCCTCGGCCGCCGCCGAACAGCCCGCCGAAGAGGTCGCCGATCCCGCCGCCACCACCGGTCCGGGTGCCGGCCCCGGAGAACAGGTCGCCGAAGTCGAACGTGGTGCCGGCGCCGCCGGGGCCACCCGGCCGGAACCGACCGGCCCCGAACAGCGACCGCGCCTCGTCGTACTCCCGCCGCCGCTTCTCGTCGGACAGCACGTCGTAGGCCTCGGACACCTCCTTGAACCGGGCCTCGGCCCTGGCGTCGCCGGGATTCTTGTCCGGATGCAGCTCGCGGGCGAGCTTGCGGTAGGCCTTCTTGATGTCCGCCGAGCTGGCGTCCTTCGCTACGCCCAGCGCCGCGTAGTAGTCCTTTTCCAAGAAGTCCTTCGTGCTCACCTGGGGTCCCTTCGCTCCGTCAGGTCAGTCCCCAGTGCCGGCGCCGGGCTGCCCGGGCTGGCCGGTGTCGCCGAAGGCCTCGGACTCGCCGCCGGTCCCGGGCTCGCCGCGGCCGCCGGCGTCGCCGCCGCTCGCGTGCCTGCCGACGGACTCGGCCTCGCTGTCGCCGGGCAGGTCGCTGGGCGCGACCGGCTCGGTCGCCGGCGGTGTGGGCGGCTCGGGGTCGACCACCGCAACCAGCGCGGGACGCAGCAGCCGCTCTGCCTGCCGGTAGCCGCGACGCAGCACCTGCGCGCAGGTCGGCACCGTCACGTCCGGGCTGGTCTGGTGGGTGACCGCCTCGTGCAGCATCGGGTCGAACGGGTCGCCCGCCGCCCCGAACGCCCGCAGGCCGAGCCGCTCCAGCGCGCCCTCCAGCTCGTCGGCGACCGCCTTGAACGCACCGGTCAGGTCGCCGTGCTCGCGGGCGCGCTCGACGTTGTCGAGCACCGGCAGCAGGGTGGCGAGCAGCGTCCGGGTGGCGCCGTCCACCACCGCGACCCGGTCACGGTCCACCCGCTTGCGGTAGTTGGCGTACTCGGCGGTGATCCGCTGCAGGTCCGCGGTGCGCTCGGCCAGCTGGGCGCCCAGCGAGGCAGCCTCGTCCGAGCCGCCCGCGGCCGGCGGGGTGGGCTGGCCCGACCCCGCCGCTGCCGCGGCCACGTCCGCCCGGTCGGCCTCGCGCGGGGCCCCGGTCACCGGATCGATCTTGCGTCGGTCACGCACGACGACCTTGTGCTCCTCAGGGTGCTCAGTCACGCCGACTTACCCTCGCCCGGCTCGTCGACGATCTCGGCCTCCACGACATCCTCGTCCGCCTGCGGCCCGCCGGTGCTGCTGCCGGCACCGGGCCCGGCCCCCTCGGTGAACGGCTGACCGCCGGCGCCCTGTGGCGCCTGCTGAGCCTGGGCGTACATGGCGCCGCCGACCTCCTGGGAGATCTTGGCGACCTTCTCCTGGGCCGCCCTCACCGCGCCGATGTCGCTGCCACCGAGCGCCGACCGCAGCTCCGAGAGGGCGTCGGTCAGGGTGACCTTCTTGTCCTCCGGGATCTTGTCGCCGTTCTCGGCCAGGAACTTCTCGGTCTGGTACTGCAGCGACTCGGCCAGGTTGCGGGTCTCCGCCTCCTCGCGCCGCTTGCGGTCCTCCTCGGCGTGCGCCTCGGCGTCCCGCATCATCCGCTCGATGTCGTCCTTCGGCAGGGCGGAGCCACCGGTGATGGTCATCCGCTGCTCCTTGCCGGTGCCCAGGTCCTTCGCCGAGACGTGCACGATTCCGTTCGCGTCGATGTCGAAGGTGACCTCGATCTGCGGCACGCCGCGGGGCGCCGGCGGCAGGCCGGTCAGCTCGAACATGCCGAGCTTCTTGTTGTACGCGGCCATCTCGCGCTCGCCCTGGTAGACCTGGATCTGCACCGACGGCTGGTTGTCGTCCGCGGTGGTGAAGATCTCCGAGCGCTTGGTCGGGATCGTGGTGTTGCGCTCGATCAGCTTGGTCATGATCCCGCCCTTGGTCTCGATGCCCAGGGACAGCGGGGTCACGTCCAGCAGCAGGACGTCCTTCACCTCGCCCTTGAGCACGCCGGCCTGCAGGGCGGCGCCAACCGCGACCACCTCGTCCGGGTTGACCCCCTTGTTCGGCTCCTTGCCGCCGGTCAGCTCACGGACCAGGTCGGTGACCGCCGGCATCCGGGTCGAGCCGCCGACCAGCACGACGTGGTTGATCTGCGAGACGCTGATGCTGGCGTCCTTCATCACCTGCTGGAACGGGCCCTTGCACCGGTCGAGCAGGTCCTGCGTCATCCGCTGGAACTCGGCCCGGGTGATGGTGATGTCCATGTGCAGCGGGCCGTCCGGGCCGGCGGTGATGTAGGGCAGGTTGATCGTGGACGACTGCGAGCCGGACAGCTCGATCTTGGCCTTCTCGGCCGCCTCCTGCAGCCGCTGCATGGCCATCTTGTCCTTGGACAGGTCGATGCCGTTCTGCGCGGAGAACGTGCGTACCAGTTGCTGCACGATCCGCTGGTCCCAGTCGTCGCCGCCGAGGTGGTTGTCACCGGAGGTGGCCTTCACCTCGATGACGCCCTCGCCGATCTCCAGCAGGGACACGTCGAAGGTGCCACCACCCAGGTCGAAGACCAGGATGGTCTGCTCCTTCTCGCCCTTGTCCAGGCCGTAGGCCAGGGCGGCCGCGGTTGGCTCGTTGATGATGCGCAGCACGTTCAGCCCGGCGATCTGACCGGCCTCCTTGGTGGCCTGCCGCTGGGCGTCGTTGAAGTACGCCGGAGTGGTGATCACCGCGTCGGTGACCTGCTCGCCCAGGTAGGACTCGGCGTCCCGCTTGAGCTTCTGCAGCACCCTGGCGCTGATCTCCTGCGCGGTGTAGAACTTGCCGTCGATCTCCTTCTTCCAGTCGGTGCCCATGTGCCGCTTGACCGACCGGATGGTGCGCTCGACGTTCGTGACTGCCTGTCGCTTGGCCACCTCGCCGACCAGCACCTCGCCGTTCTTGGCGAACGCGACGACGGACGGAGTGGTCCGGGAGCCCTCGGCGTTGGCGATGACGGTGGGCTCGCCGCCCTCCAGAACGGAGACGACGGAGTTGGTGGTACCGAGGTCGATGCCGACCGCTCGTGCCATGGAAACCTCTCTGGTTGATCGTGACGTGGTCTTCACTGCCAAGCTGAGTCTAGTCGACTCAGTTTTCTGTAGGTGGCAACGAGGCAGCGCGGTTCAAAGACTCCCAGACGCGGTGTGACCTGCGCCACGGCCGCCCCCTTCTCCGGGGCCCGACGACTCTTCCTGGGCCGTCGGCGGCGGGCCGTAGGCTGGCCCGGACGCCCGTCCGTGAGGAGGAGCCGTGGTCGCGCGCCTTGTAGTCGGGTTGTCGCTGACAGTGGTCGGCCTGGTGATCGCGGGACGCCGTGGGTGGTGGCTGTACCGGCTGATCCGGTCCGGGCGGCCGGCGCCTGGCCGGTGGGACGGCGCGGGCGCCAGGCTGCGAGCCGAGGTGGCCGAGGTCTTCGGTCAGCGCCGGCTGCTGAAATGGTCGGTGCCGGGAATTGCGCACTTCCTCACGTTCTGGGGCTTCGTCATCCTGGGGTTGACGGTGATCGAGGCCTGGGGCGCGCTGTTCAGCCGGGACTTCCACATCCCGCTCGTCGGCCGGTGGCGGGCCGTCGGGTTCGCCGAGGACCTGGTGGCGGTCGGGGTGCTCGTCGGGTTGACGATCTTCACGGTGATCCGGATCCGGCAGGCACCGCAGCGACAGCAGCGAGCGTCCCGGTTCTACGGCTCGCACACCAGGGCGGCCTGGGTGATCCTCGGCATGATCACGCTGGTGGTGGTGACCCTGCTGGTCTACCGGGGTGCCCAGGTGAACACCGGGCATTTCCCGTACGGGCAGAGCCGGTGGGCGTTCGCCTCGTACCTGGTCGCGAAGGCGCTGCACCCGCTGGGCCGGACCGGCAACGACGTGGTGGAGACCGCGTTCGTGCTCGGCAACGTCGCGGTGATCCTCACGTTCCTGGTGATCGTCGTCTACTCCAAGCACCTGCACATCGCGCTCGCGCCGATCAACGTGGCCACCAAGCGGCTGCCGGTCGGTCTCGGCGCGCTGCTGCCGGCCACCGACGCGGCCGGCACGCCGATCGACTTCTCCGACCCGGAGAACCTGGACGAGGACACCACCTTCGGCCGCGGCAAGATCGAGGACTTCACCTGGAAGGGCATGCTCGACTTCGCCACCTGCACCGAGTGCGGCCGCTGCCAGAGCCAGTGCCCGGCCTGGAACACCGGCAAGCCGCTGTCGCCCAAGCTGGTGATCATGGACCTGCGGGATCACCTGTTCGCCAAGGCGCCCTACCTGCTGAACGGCGGCGGGGCCGGCGCAACCGGAGTCGAGGAAGGCGCCTCGGAGAGCACCGAGCCGGGCACGATGTCCGGTGCGGCACAGGGGCACGTGCCGGAGAGCGGCTTCGGCCGGGTACCCGAGCCCGGTGCGGCGCAGGCGGCTCGGCCGCTGGTCGGCACGCTCGAGGAGGGCGGGGTGATCGACCCGGACGTGCTGTGGTCGTGCACCACCTGCGGGGCCTGTGTCGAGCAGTGCCCGGTCGACATCGAGCACGTCGACCACATCGTGGACATGCGCCGCTACCAGGTGCTGGTCGAGTCGGCGTTCCCCAGCGAGGCCGGCGTGATGTTGCGCAACATCGAGAACAACGGCAACCCCTGGGGCCTGTCCGAGCGCGCCCGGGAGGAGTGGACCGACGGGCTCGGCTTCGAGGTGCGCCGGGTGGCGGCCGGCGAGCCGATCCCGCACGACGTCGAGTACCTCTACTGGGTCGGCTGCGCCGGCGCGCTGGAGGATCGGTCGAAGCGGACCACCCGCGCCTTCGCCGAGCTACTGCACGCCGCCGGGGTGTCGTTCGCCATCCTCGGCGCGGGCGAGACCTGCACCGGCGACCCGGCCCGCCGCATCGGCAACGAGTTCCTCTACCAGATGCAGGCCATGCAGAACGTCGAGACGCTGAACTCCATCGGCGCGAAGAAGATCGTCGCCAGCTGCCCGCACTGCTTCAACACGCTGGCGAACGAGTACCCGCAGAGCGGCGGCGACTACGAGGTCGTCCACCACACCCAGCTGCTGGGCCGGCTGATCGCCGAGGGCCGGCTGACCCCGATGCAGCCCGTCGACGCGACGGTCACCTACCACGACCCGTGTTACCTGGGCCGGCACAACCGGGTCTACACCCCGCCCCGGGAGGTGCTGGCGTCCGTCCCACAGCTGCGCTCGCAGGAGATGCACCGCTGCCGGGAACGCAGCTTCTGCTGCGGCGCCGGCGGCGCCCGGATGTGGATGGAGGAGCGGATCGGCAAGCGGGTCAACGAGGAGCGGATCGAGGAGGCGCTCTCCCTGGACCCGGACGTGGTGTCCACCGCCTGCCCGTACTGCATGGTGATGTTCGTCGACGCGGTGCAGGCGAAGCAGCAGGCCGGCCAGGCGCGCGAGGACGTCGAGGTGCTCGACGTAGCCCAGCTGCTGCTGCGGTCCGTGCAGCCGGGCCGGTAGCTCCCGGCGCGGTGCCACACTGACCGGGTGAGCTTCCTCTTCGGCGCTCGGCGTCCCCGGGAGGACCCGGAGCTCGCCGCCGGGGAGCGTCGGCGGCAGGAAGCATTCGCCCGCGACATCGGCGACGAGCACGCGTTGGCCTGGTCCCGGGCGCGGCCGGTCGGGGTACGCCGCCGGCGCCGGTGGACTCCTGCGGTGTTCGTCGGGCTGGTGCTGTTCGCCACCCTCGGCGCGATCCCGCTGCTGCGGGCCGGCAGCGCCGGCGGGCTGGTGCGCCGGCAATGCGACCAGCCGGTGATCGGCCTGTCCGCCGGGCGGACCCAGCCCGGACACGAGGCCTCCTGGCAGGTCGCCGGTCCGCGCGACGTGATGTACGTGCTCACCCTGGACGCGGACCGGGTCACGGTGAGCGGCAGCGGCGGGGTGGCGGCGACCCCCGGCCGGATCCTGGCAGGGCCGTTCGACCTGCCCGACTGCCGCTCGACACAGACCCTGCTCGCCGCGCCGACCGAGCCCGGCGACCACCTGGTGACGCTGTTCCGGCGTACCGCGGACGGATACCAGGCGGTGGCCCGGACCACGCTGAAGGTTCGCTGAGCTCTTTCGCGAGGTCAGCTGGTCGTCGGCCAGCGCCGGAAGTTGACCCAGGACCGGGACGGGGTGGGGCCGCGCTGGCCCTGGTACCGCGAGCCGTAGACGGCCGCGCCGTACGGGTGCTCGGCCGGACTGCTGAGCCGGAACAGGCACAGCTGCCCGATCTTCATCCCCGGCCACAGGATGATCGGCAGCGTTGCCACGTTCGACAGTTCGAGCGTGATGTGCCCGGTGAACCCTGGGTCGATGAACCCCGCCGTCGAGTGGGTCAGCAGACCCAGCCGCCCGAGACTGGACTTCCCCTCCAGCCGCCCGGACAGGTCGTCCGGCAGAGACACCACCTCCAACGTCGACCCCAGCGCGAACTCCCCCGGATGCAGCACGAACGGCTCGTCGCCCTTCGGCTCCACCAGCGTGGTCAGATCGTCCTGCTGCAACGCCGGGTCGATGTGCGTGTACTGCTGGTTGTTGAACACCCGAAAGTACCGATCCAGCCGCACATCCACGCTCGACGGCTGCAGCAACTCAGCGTCGTACGGCTCCAGCCGCAGCCGCCCCGCATCCACCTCAGCCAGGATGTCCCGGTCCGACAGGAGCATGCCCGGGACCCTACCGTCGCATCAGGTATGCTCGGACGCCGCCGCGGGTGTAGTTCAATGGCAGAACATCAGCTTCCCAAGCTGACAGTGCGGGTTCGATTCCCGTCACCCGCTCTACAGAAATCGCAGGTCAGCGTCACCTTCAGCTGTTGGTCGGCACCGTCTCATTGATCGTTTGACCGCAGGTTGACCGTGACGATCTTCGGTCCCACCTCGTCCACCCTGTGCAGACTCGTCCACGTGGTCGTCCCACGCGCGCTGTTCCATGGGGGCGCGGAGCGCCTCGACGAGTAGCTGGTGGCCTGGGCCCGTCAGCCATCCGGGCGACGCGGACGAGGGGGGATTTGAACTCACACCCGAACCATGCTGGCGGGTGGCGCCTAATCCAGAAACGGCCTCTGAGCTGCGCATTCCCCGCCGCCGCCGACCGTCCCGTGGTGTCTGCTACCGGCTCGTGAAGCGCCGTCCGTTAGCAGCTCGTTAGCGACCCGCCGGGCGCCGCCGAGCGACGGGCCGGCGGGCCCCAGACTCATCGCTGTCGCCATCCAGCAGTTCGCCGCCGGAACGACGCAGCATGTCGCCGTGATGCTAACCTGCGTCAGGTGCCGAACGGACGAACGCTGAGAGTCTGCGTCGTCATGTCGAGATCGACAATTCCGCCCCGTTGTTGGTGGAGTTGTCGCCAGGCGGCGTAGCCGGTGAGGATGGCCTTCTCCCAGTCCGCCGTGCGGTGGACGCTGACTTCCAGTTGCGCGACGAGCAGTCGGATGGTGTCCAGCAGCGGGGTGTCGATGTGGGTCTTGCCGTCGAGGTAGTGGTGTTCGCTGGCGTAGGCGAAGACGAGGGCGGAGATGCCTTCCTCGACCACGATCGCCCGTCCGCCGTCTTCGGCTTCGTCGACCTTGGGGTCGCTGCGGCGCTTGCGCTTCATGAGGGCGCGCAGCACCGGCGACCATCCGAGCACGGCAGCGTGTGCGAGGTGGAAGGCATCGTGGAAGCAGTAGCCGTCTTCGATCCGCGAAGCATCGGTGATCGCGTCGCCCACCTGTACGCCATCGCAGACCATCCTGGACACCTTGCGGCCGTCCGGGGTGTCGGTGAGTGTGAAGGTGAACTCGGCGCGGCGGGGCAGTTGTTCATGCGGCGGGTAGTCCTCGTCCAGCAGGATCTGGTCGCTGGAGGACAAGTCCACACTCATCCCGGAGCGGCAGGCCACTCCCACACCGATGATCAGTTCGCTCTCGTACCCGCGCCCGGGTTCCTGTCGCTTGTCATCCCGCGCTTCGCCACTGGCTCCGTCGGGCTGCAGGACACGTTCCTGGCGCGTATGCAGGCCGACGGAACCTGGCAGCCGGTCCCGCCCGAAGAGGGTCTGCACGATGGATGAGGGCGCCTACGAAGCGCTGTCACGTACAGCGCTGCTCGTCGACCTGGATGTCTTCGGCGGCACCGCCGACAGGCGGCTGATCGTCGACGGGCTGCGAGCGACCACCGCCCATATCATCGCTGACAGTAACAGCCTACGCTGCGCTGCCGGCCAGACAGCGCTGGTGACCCTCTACGCCCAGCTGGCGATGACCGGTCTGCAGATCGACCTTGATACGCCGACCGTCGCCCTCGCCGCGTCCCAGCCGCCGCTGCACGGCGCCGACTTGCTGTCCGGCTTGCTCGACTACACGGCCGACTTGCTGCCCGGCGGCTCGTCGCGACCGTCTGCCGCACCCGATGTCGTCTTCGTGCTCGGCGACACACCCGGCCCGGCCGGAAGCGTGCGGGTCAGCGGCGGGCCATGGCAGGCATTCGCCGGGCCGCGCAGCCCAGCCGTGGCCTGGCGAGGGAACATCCCGGTCGGCGCGGTGGCCGCGGCGGCGGCCGCGGCGGCAGATGGCGTGCGGGCTGCCATACCGAACGTCGCCCTACGGCTGGACCGCCCGGTCCCGCCGACCCGCGCTGGCTTCGGCTACCGAACCGACAGGTCGCCCTCGACCTCTCTCGCTACTGTGTCGACCCCCCGCGGCGCTAGGCGAGGTCGACCTCATCAGCAGCGGGGCGATCGCCCACGCGGCGTTGTACACGCTGCTGAGGGTGCCCAGTATCTCGGCCACGATTCGGATCATCGAGCCCGACCGGCTGACCCTCACCAACCTCAACCGCTACGCGCTCGCACGCAGGTCGATGCTCAGCCTCCTGAAGACGGAGGTGCTGGAGAGTCTGTCCACCACCCGTCTCCAGATCGCCGGCTGCGCCATGTTCTTCGACGACGCCACGGCGGAAGACATGTATCCGTTGGCGGCCCGCGTCCTCGTCGGTGTCGACCACATTCCCTCCCGCTGGACAGCTCAGAGGCATGCCGCCTCGAAGTGGGTGTACGTCGGATCAACATCCCACGACTACGTGCTTGTCTCCGCCCACCCACCGGGCGCAGCATGCGCGCACTCTGGCAGGCGCCTCCGGGGTCGCCGGCGTCCGCGTGCATGACGCCCAGCGCGGTCGTGTACCGTGCCGTGATCTTGTCGTCCGGGCCGAGGCCGTCCAGCGTCGCCCGGAGCCGGGCGACGGTCGCCTCCGGGCGCATCTTGTCGATCCGCAACGCCACGACGCCGTCCTCGCCGTCGAGCCGGGCCCGTCGAAACGGGACCCGGGACAGCGGCTGGTCAGGGGTCCGGCAGGTCGTGTCCGGGCGGTCAACGCGTACAGCGCCGGACTCCGCTCGTTGAGCCGGGCATGCGGCCGATGCCCGCAGCGTCTCCGCCCACGCCGCGGTAGACGGAGTCGCGGCGGCCATCCGAATCCTCCGCGGTCAGCATGTCCACCCGGTCTGCGGCGCGCGCTCGCGGAACGTCGAGAGCACGGTCGGCGAGGCGAGCAGGTAAGCGCCGAGCGCTGCGTCCCTGGCGTCTGCGGCGCCCCGCAGCGCCGTGTCGAGCAGCGCCAGCGCCTCGTCCTAGCGGTCGCAGTCGGGAGCAAGCCACGCGCACACACCGCGGGCCTCGGGGGCCAACGACGCCAACTCGCGGCGGCCACGCGGGTGCTTCGCCGACCAACCTCGGGTCAGCTCGGTCAGGTGGCCCACGCCAGCCCCCACAGGCCGGCGGCCGGCATCCGCCCGACCTCGGCGGTGGCGTCCGTCATCGGCTGCACGGTGGTCACGTCGACCCCGGACGGCCAGTCGAGCGCACCGGAGAACCGATCGAGCAGGTCCGCGCCGGGCCGCTCCCGCGGCCACAACCCTGAGCCGGCGAGGAACGCCCGGCGGAACAGATCGTCGTCCGACGGCTGCCCGGATCGCTGTCCGGGCCGTCGAGCAACATCCCCATATCCACACCGCGCGCCGATGCGGCCCCCGCAGCGTCCTCGGGTCGGTCAACGGCCGGTCCCCGCACTCGGCCTTGGACACCCACGAAGCGGCGCGCTACAGCCACGCGGTGAGGTCAACACTTGTAGTCTCGGTCACAGCGTCCCGGTATCTGGATGCGGTAGACCTCATCGACGCGCAAGGAGGTGGCCGAGCTGCTCGGTCTCCTACTACGCAGCACGGCATCGGCGTACCAGCGGTACAACCCCGCGATGCCGCAGCCGATCGTCGATTTCGGCAAGGGCGGCTGCAAGCGCCGGCTCGGCAGCGAGATCCGGGGGTGGCCGGCTGAACCAATGGAGGACGTGGGTCGATGACCATGGTCGAGGATGCGGCCATCGGTCACTTGGCCCAGGAGATTGTTCGCGGTGATGTCCCGGGTGGCCCGAGCACGAGCCAGACGATCATGGTTGCGAGCCTGCGGCGCCTGCTGTCGCTGATACCGGCTACTGGGGCACCCGAGGACTACCGGTCGGCGGTCATGTCCGAGAACGTCCTCGGCAAGCAGACCGTCGGTGGGCGTGAGTGGGCCTTCCGGCAGTTGCGCCGCTTCTATGGTCTCGACCCCGGGTTTCTGCTGTTCCGGGCGCTCCGGGACCTGTGGCCGTATGACGCTGCCGGGCAACCTCTCCTCGCGGTGCTCTGTGCCCTGGCGCGCGACCCAGTGCTGCGAGCGAGTTCTGCTGTGATCTTCGACCTGGACTACGGCGCCGAGGTCGGCGCCGCGGACTTCAATGCGGCGATCGAGGGCGCCTTTCCCGGCGCATACAGCGCCAGCACGCGTCGGACGACGGCCCAGAACGTGGCGTCGTCGTGGCAGCAGTCGGGCCACCTATTCGCCGAGAGGGCCCGCCGGAAAGCTCGGCGCCGGGCTGAATGTACGCCGGCCGACGTCGCGTACGCCCTGCTGCTCGGTCATCTCCAGGGCGTACGGGGCCAGGCGCTCTTCGACACGCTCTGGGCCCAAGTGCTCGATCAACCCGCCTCTCACCTGTTCGAACTCGCCGCCACCGCCTCCCAGCACGGGATGCTGGAGCTGCGCCACGCTGGCGGAGTGACCGAGCTGGGCTTCCACGAGTTGCTACGTTCCTTTAACAACGACGGGCAGGGACAGCTCCCATGAGCTACATCGACGAGCTTGTAGCCGCGTATCGCAAGACCGTGTCGCTACCCTGGCAACAGAACCTCGCACCTCCCCAGCGGGTGTGGATGGCTGTCTACCCGCCCGAGCACGAACGCCGGCTCCGCCTGCCCCTCCACCTCACCGACTTCGCGGCAGCAACCAAGGACGCCCACCATCCGTGGGCACTCGCCGACATCACGACGTCGTTCGAGCGGTGGATGGCCGATCACGACTATCGCGATGGGTGTGGCTCTCCTTGAGTGAGCTGCACCGCCGAGTTGATCATGCTGTGAGTGTGTAGTCCTGTTGGTAGCGGCTGAGGTGGACGCGCTGGTGTTCCTGCTTCAGGTGATGCGCCCAGTAGGCGTTGAAGTCGCCGT